>Ga0335077_10009312_pt1 | contig 12182 bp, 11 predicted proteins | sample Lox_Sample_31_FD_207151 | JGI IMG/M metagenome (GOLD analysis project Ga0335077, IMG submission 207151) | Soil microbial communities from Loxahatchee National Wildlife Refuge, Florida, United States - Lox_Sample_3.1 | ecosystem: Environmental > Terrestrial > Soil > Wetlands | place: USA...
CCGGGCGAGCGACATCCACATCGAGTCGCGCGACGACTCTTCGGTCATCAAGTACCGCATCGACGGCGTGCTGCAGCAGGCCATGCCGCCCATCGGCCGCGAGCACCACTCCACCATCATCAGCCGTATCAAGGTAATGAGCGAGCTCGATATCGCCGAGCGCCGCGTGCCGCAGGACGGCCGTTTCCGCGTGCGCTACGCCGGACGCTCCATCGACTTCCGCGTCTCCATCATGCCCACCGTTCACGGCGAAAACGCCGTGCTGCGCGTGCTGGACAAAGAATCGATGAGCGAGAAGTTCCGCAACCTCACCCTCGACGTGGTGGGCTTCAGCGAGGACGACCTGCGCCGCTTCCGCCGCTACATCGCCGAACCTTACGGCATGGTGCTGGTTACCGGTCCCACCGGCAGCGGCAAAACCACCACACTCTACGCCGGCCTGAACGAAATCAAGAGTGAAGAAGACAAGATCGTCACCATCGAGGACCCGGTGGAGTACCAGATCCGCGGCGTCACCCAGATTCCGGTGAACGAGAAGAAGGGCCTCACCTTCGCCCGCGGCCTGCGCTCGATTCTGCGCCATGACCCGGACAAGATCATGGTGGGCGAAATCCGCGACACCGAGACGGCGCAGATCGCCATCCAGTCCGCGCTCACCGGGCACCTTGTGTTCACCACCGTCCACGCCAACAACGTGGTCGACGTGATTGGCCGCTTCCTGAACATGGGCGTCGAGCCGTACTACTTCGTCTCCGCCCTGAACTGCATCCTGGCGCAACGGCTGGTGCGCCTGATCTGCGAATCCTGCAAGAAAAAGGTTCATTATCCCGCGGAAGTGCTGGAGGGCAGTGGCCTCGATCCGCAAGTTTGGGGCATCGTGCCGTTCTATGAAGGCGAAGGCTGCATGGAGTGCTCCGGCACCGGCTTCCGCGGCCGAACCGCGATTCACGAGCTGCTGGACCTGACCGATCGCATCCGGGAGATGATTCTGGAGAAACGGCCGACTTCGGAAATCCGCCGCGCCGCCCGCGAGGAAGGCATGCGCTTCCTGCGCGAATCGGCGCTGGCCAAGGTGAAAGCCGGGGCCACCACCCTCAAGGAGATCAACAAGGTCACCTTCATCGAGACGACTCGATAGTGGCCTGAGTCCGCGACCATGCCCGGTATTCGCAAATCGACGGCGCGTCCTCATCTCGCTTGCGAGGTGGCTTCCGACCGCGTCATAGCGGCGCGCAGCTCAGGCACGGGACGCATCGAGCAGTGCGCTTCGCATTCCCTGCCTGCGGGAGCCGTGGTGCCCAACCTGGGCAACGTGAATGTGCTGGACGGCCAGGTGCTGCGCCTCGCCATCTCCGATGCGCTGGCCGCCGTGCACGACCGTTCGCGTGACGTCATTGCCGTGCTTCCCGATGCGGCCGTCCGCGTGGTCATGCTCGACTTCGATACCCTGCCCGACAAGCAGGCGGACGCCGAGGGTGTGGTCCGCTTCCGCCTGAAGAAGTCTCTTCCCTTCAACGTGGACCAGGCGGCGCTCTCCTATGAAGTGCAAAACATGAACGGCCACGTGAAGGTTCTGGCCGCGGTTTCCCCGCAGCAGGTTTTGGAGGAGTACGAGTCGGCGTTTCGCGATGCCGGCTACAACCCCGGTGTGGTGATGCCTTCGATGCTGGCGTCTCTCGGGCTGGTAGACACCGGCGCCCCCACTCTCGTAGTCAAGGTGGATTCGGTGAGCATCAGCGTGGCCGTGGTGGACCAGGACGAACTGCGTCTGCTGCGCACGCTCGAAAATGCCAGCGGCGCCTCGGTAAGCGGAGCGCAGATTGCCGCCGACGTGTATCCTTCAGTCGTGTTTTACGAGGACACGTACGGCGCCAAGGTGGAGCGCGTGCTGGTGGGCGGTTTGCCTTCGATGGCGGATATCAGCTCGGCGCTGGAGGCGCAGGTCGGACTGCGTGTTCAGAGCCTGGTGACCTCCCGCCACCTCGAGGAAAAGCATACGTCGGCGCCGGCGTCGCTGCTGGCGGGAGTTCTGGGAGCTCTGGCGTGAGTACCGAGTACCGAGTTACGAGTACCAAGTTCCGGGACAGAACCCAAACCCCGCTACTCGGTACTCGGTACCCGGTACATGGCACTCGGGAATGAACATGCGTACTCATATCAATCTCGCTACCCAGCCCTACGAAGACGCCCGGCGTTTCTACCTGCAATGGGGCGGACTGGTGCTGGCCCTGATCGCGATCACCGCCGTGCTGGTTGCCATCGTGGTCAGATCGCACCGCGCCTCGAGCGACATAGCCAAGAAAGTGGCGCAGGAGCGCAACCAGATCGCGGAAATTGACCGTGAGCGCTCCGCCGCCGAAGCTATTCTGAATCGCACGGAGAACCGCGACGTCCGCGACCGGTCGCGATTCCTCAACGCCCTGATCGTGCGCAAGGCCTTCTCCTGGACCCAGGTCTTCTCCGACCTGGAGCGGATCGTGCCGCCGCGCGTGCGCATTGTTTCCATCCGCCCCGACGTGAACCTTAACAACCAGCTGCAGATTCACCTGGAAGCCATCGGCGATTCCAGAGAGAAGGCCAACGACCTGCTCCGCCACATGGAGGATTCGCCTTCCTTCCGCGAGCCGCAGTTACGGGTGGAACGCCCTTCCGACTCCTCGAGCGGCGGTCCCGGCATCGACTTCAGCATCGTGGCCCTCTACGTTCCCCAGCTTAAGCAGGAGAACCGCTGATGGCCAATCTTCGCGAGGCGCGCAAACGCTTTACCACCATCGCCATCCTGCTGGGAGTGGTGGACGTTCTGGCGATCGGCTTCCTGCTCTCGCCGCTCGGGCGCTCGCGTAGCGTGCGCGAGATGGAGTACGCCGAAGCCCGCCGGGAACTGCTGGCGAAGAAGGCCGGCGCCGTGCCCCTGCACGGCATGGACAAGAAACTGGACCTGGCGCGGCAGGAGATCGCAGATTTCTACAAAGAGCGCTTCCCGCGTCAGTATTCGGCCGTCTCCACCGAGTTGGGCAAGGTGGCGAGCGAAACCGGCGTTCGCGTATCGCAGATCTCTTATGATCCCAAACCGGCCGACGTTCCCGACGTGCAACAGGTAACCATCAACGCCAATCTGGATGGCGACTACCTGCAGGTGGTGCGCTTCATCAACACCCTCGAGCGCGACAAGATGTTCTTCATGGTGGACAGCCTGACGCTGGCCCAGGAACAGGGAGGTATGGTGCGGTTGCAGGTCAGGCTGGAAACGTATCTGAGGACCGAGAAGACGTGAAGCTGGGCGCAGAAAACCGGACCAAGGTCATCGTGCTCGTGGTGCTGGGCGTGGGCGCGCTGATCTCCGTGTTTTATATGTTCAGCTCGCTCGCGCCCCAGCCCCAGGTGGTCGCTACGGTGCCGGCCAAAGGCAATGCGGCACAGACGCCGCGTCCGGGAACTCACGGGCCCGCGACTGGGATCATGGCCAACAGTCTCGATCCCGAGCTGAAGCTTAAGCTGCTCGAGTCCAGCGAAGGCACCAGGTACGAAGGCCACGGCCGCAACATCTTCGTGCCCGGACTCGAAGAAATTCCCAATCCCGTCGGCCAGGGTCTGACTAAGCCTGGCCCGCCGCCTCCGCCACCGGGTCCGCCGCCCCCGCCGCCCATCAACCTGAAGTTCTTTGGCTTCGCCAGCCATCCCGGCGAGCCTACGCGCGTCTTCCTGGCGCAAGGCGAAACCGTGTTCATCGCCTACGAGGGCCAGATTGTCGACCGTCGCTACAAAGTAGTGCGCATCAACCCGGCGTCGGTCGAGATCGAAGACGTGCTCAGCAACAACCGCCAGACCATTCCCCTCACGCAGTCGTAACCGGGATGAAGCTCAATCCACATCTGCGCCGGAAGCCGGGCCGTTCGCGGCAGCAGGGATACGTGCTGATCGTGATGCTGCTGTTCCTCGCGCTGATGGTGATCGGGCTCACCGCCGGCGCGCCGGCCATGGCGCAGAGAGTGCGCCGCGAGCGTGAGATCGAGCTTATCCATCGCGGCAAGCAATATGCGCGTGCCATCAAGCTCTTTTACCGGAAGTTCGGCCGCTATCCCACGCGCCTGGAGGAACTGGAGAAAACCAACAACATCCGTTTTCTCCGCAGGCGCTACAAAGATCCCATGACGGAAAGCGGCGACTGGCGCCTCATCCACTTCGGCGAAGCTCAACTCACCACGCCCAACGGCGCTCCGCTGATGCCCGGCGCCACCGCCCCGGGTGCTGCCATGAGCCAGGGAACTTCCGGCGTGGGCGTTGCTCCCGGGTCATCCTCACCGTTTGCCAACACTTTTTCGAGCGGCTCGCAGTCCAGCTCCGGACAAGCCGCCAATGTGACCCCCAATCAGCCCGGCACCGGACAGGGGAGCACGACGGCGAGCACGTCTTCAGACTCATCTCAATCCGGTCCATCCGGTCAGTCCGCCCAGTCTCAGCAGCCCGGTCAACCCGGCCAGCCGGGCACGCCGGCTTCTCAACTGAGTTCGCCGCTGGGGAACGGACCACAGTTCGGCGGCGGACCCGTTGTAGGAGTGGCCAGCACCAGCAAGAAGCAATCGATCAAGGAATTGAACAAGAAAAACCACTACAACGACTGGGAGTTCGTATATGACCCGGCCCTGGATATGGGCATGGCCCAACCCGGAGCGGTAGCCGGCGTGCCGGGCCAGAATCCCGCTGTTCCCGGCACTCTGGGCCCGCAAGGGCCTCCGCCGCAGATGCCAAATGCCGGCTTTCCCGGCTTGCCGGGACCGCAGATGCCGACGAAGTAGCCTGCCTGTACCGCAAAACCCACTAGCAAGCTGAATCGCTAAACCTGAAACTGCATTCATGCAGCTTTCCCTCGCCGACTGGGTGGTGGTGGTCGCTTATTTCGCCATCAACCTGGGGATCGGCTTCTACTACTACCGCCGCGCCAGCGGCAGCGTAAGCGAGTTCTTCATCTCCGGGCGCGACGTCCCCTGGTGGCTGGCCGGCACCAGCATGGTGGCCACCACCTTCGGCGCCGACACCCCGCTGGTCGTGACCGGCATCGTCTACCGCTACGGCATCGCCGGCAACTGGTTGTGGTGGACCATGGCGCTCAGCGGCATGCTGACCGTCTTCTTCTTTGCCCGGCTGTGGCGCCGCGCCGGCGTGCTTACCGATATGGAGTTCGCCGAACTTCGCTACGCTGGCCGGCCTGCCGCCTTCCTGCGCGGCTTTCGCGCTCTCTACCTGGCTTTGCCGGTGAACACCATCATCATGGGATGGGTGAACCTGGCGATGGCCAAGATTCTCGAGCTCACCTTGGGCGTCCACCGCCTTTCAGCAGTGATGTTCTGCCTGGGCATGACCGTGCTCTATACGGCGGTCTCGGGCCTGTGGGCGGTACTGTGGACCGACCTGCTGCAATTCGTGCTGAAGATGGGGATGGTGATCGTGCTGGCGGTGTTCGCCGTGCAAGCCGTCGGCGGCATCCACGGTCTGACCGCGAAGCTTGCAGCCCACGACGCCGCCACCGGCTCGCAAACGCTCGCCTTCGCGCCCGACTGGACCTCCGGCTGGTTCCTGATGTTTCTCGTCTACCTGAGCGTGAACTGGTGGGCCAGTTGGTATCCCGGCGCCGAGCCCGGCGGCGGAGGCTACATCGCTCAGCGCATTTTCTCCGCGAAAAACGAAAAACATTCCCTCGCCGCCACTCTCTGGTTCAATGTCGCGCACTATGCGCTGCGTCCCTGGCCGTGGATCCTGACCGCGCTGGTTGCCGTGGTGCTCTATCCCACGCTGCGCGATCCCGAGGTCGGATACATCCAGGTGATGATCCGCCACTTGCCGGCGAGCCTGCGCGGGCTGATGCTGGCCGGCTTCGCCGCCGCCTACATGTCGACCATCGGCACGCATATCAACCTGGGCGCGTCTTATCTGATCAACGACTTCTACCGCCGCTTCCTCAACCGCGACGCCGCCGAGCCGCACTACGTCGAAGCCTCCCGCGTGGCGACCATTGTGGTGACGCTGCTGGCAGCCATCGCCACATACTTCATGAGTTCAATTGAAGTGGCGTGGAAGTTCCTGATCTCCGTCGGCGCGGGCGCAGGGCTGGTATTCATGCTGCGCTGGTTCTGGTGGCGCATCAATGCCTGGTCGGAGATCAGCGCCATGAGCGCGGCGGGGATTTCATCACTGCTCTTGCAATCGCGCGCGGCAACAGGACTCGTTGAACATCTGCGGTCGATCGATTCTCGCCTGCCCGCCGGCCCGCTGAATGCATCCGACCCTCACGGCTTTGCCTGGCTGATGATCCTCACCACAGCCTGCACCACGATCACCTGGCTGGCCGTGACGTTCCTCACTCCGCCCGAACCGGCCGCCAAGCTGCGCGAGTTCTACGATCGCGTGCGCCCGGCAGCCGTGGGATGGCGCGCGGTTATCGACACCGCGGAAGAGCCGGCGAGGCAGAACCTGCTCTGGTCGGCCGCCGACTGGATCGCCGGCTGCGGCCTCATCTACAGCGCGCTGTTCGGCATCGGCTACATCATCTTCGGACACGCCGGCAGAGGCATCGGCCTGCTTGCCATCGCCGCCCTGTGCGCTACCTTTATCTTCTGGGACCTGGGCCGCCGTGGATGGGACGCGCTGAGCGGGGAGAAATGAGGCCTTTCGCGGCGAGACCGGCAAATTTCGCGTTCCGGCAAATATTCTAGAAGGCCTTCTGGTACGATGTCCGCCGCCAGGGAGGCATCCATGAACAGCTACACGATTGATTACGCGAGGCTTGAAAGACCGGCAATCGCAGCCATAGTGCTCGGCGTGGCTCTGATGTTCAGCGCTGCGCCTCGTTCACATGCGGATGGTCGGGCAGAGTGTCAGGAGCGCATCGAACGGAGGGAGGCCCGGCTCCAGCAGGAAATCCGTGAGCATGGCGAGCGCAGTCCACAGGCAGATGAACGACGCCGCGAACTCAATGAAGAGCGGGAGCGCTGCTGGAACGAGCACCACGCATGGTGGAACGGTAGCGACCATCAGTGGCATAACGAGCGCGATTGGGAGCGCGAGCGCGCGCGCGACAACCCCAACTACCAGCGAGGATACAACGACGGCCTGAAAGCTGGCCGCTACGACCTCAGCAAATACCGCCCCTACCAACCGGAAAAGTACAAAGCGTACAAGAACGGCGATGAGTTTTATCGCAGGGGCTTCATGGACGGCTACAACGAGGGCTCCGGACACCGACCGTAGGTAAACGCGCTGGTCCGCAGCCGACTGGATCGCCGGCTGCGGCCTCATCTATGGCGCGCTGTTCGGCATCGGCTACATCATCTTCGGACACGCTGGAAAGGGGGTTATCTTGCTTGTCACAGCCGCTCTCTGTGCCGCGTTCATCTTCTGGGACCTCGGCCGCCGCGGCTGGGATGTGCTGAGCGGGGAGAAGTGACGCGTCCTGGCCTTACAATGGCCTCGGCATGCCTCCCAACTGGGTCTTCTGGGTCGTCTTCAACGCGTTCGTGCTGTTGATGCTGGTCCTGGACCTGGGCGTCTTCCACCGCAGGTCGCACGTCATCCGCTTCAAGGAAGCCATCGCCTGGACCTTCGTCTGGGTCGCGCTGGCCGGTCTGTTTGCCCTGCTCGTCTACCAGTTCGGACATCACATGGTGCCGAATCCCACCCGGCCGAACCACGAACTGGCGCTGGAATTCCTTACCGGTTACCTGATTGAAGAATCGCTCAGCATGGACAATCTGTTCGTCTTCCTGCTGATCTTCCGCTATTTCCACGTGGACCGCTTGCACCAGCACGCGGTGCTGTTCTGGGGCATCCTGGGGGCGCTGGTGATGCGGGCCGCCTTCATCATCGGCGGCGTGACGCTCATCAATCGCGTGCACTGGGTCGTTTACCTGTTTGGCGCCTTCCTCGTCTACACCGGCATTCGCCTTTTCCAGCAGCAGGAGACGGAGATACATCCCGAGAACAATCCGGTGCTGAAGCTGTTCCGCAAGTTCGTTCCCATCGCGCCCCAGTACGAAGGGCGTAAGTTCTTCGTCAAGCGCGGCGCACAGTGGATCGCTACTCCATTGGCGGTGGTGCTGCTCGTGGTCGAGACCACGGACCTGATGTTTGCGACCGATTCCATCCCGGCGATCCTGGCCATCACCCGCGATCCCTTCATCGTGTACACCTCCAACGTCTTCGCCATCCTGGGGCTGCGCTCGCTCTATTTCGCCCTGGCGGGCATGATGGAGGTTTTCCGCTACCTGCATTACGGACTGTCGGTAATCCTTATCTTCATCGGGGTGAAGATGCTGGCGTCGGAGTATTTGCAGATCCCGATCGGCGTGGCGTTATCGGTGGTGGGAGGGATCCTAGTGATCTCGGTGATCGCATCGCTGCTGTTTCCGGCCAGACAAGGCGGAGGAGCGGAGACGTAGAAGTCTGCAGAATTGACTAACAGCATGGGCACCCGGCGCGCCTCAAGATCCTTCGCTCACCCTCACCTCGCCTGGGCTCGGTTCGGGCTTCGCTCAGGATGACAATTTCGAAGTAGCCGGGTTGGTCTATTCGAATCGAATCGCTTCCCCGCGCACGATCGAATGCTTCCTGAACCGCGCATCGTTGTGCGAAGGATAGTCGACGCGGTAATGAGCGCCACGGCTTTCCAGGCGCGCCTGCGCGGAACGGGCGATCAGCAACGCGGCCTGGAAGATGTTGTTGGCTTCGCACTGGCGGCGTCCGGTCATGGGCGGCAGGCAGGCGCGCCATTTCTCCAGTTGCTCGAGGGCCTGGCGCAGCCCAGTGCCGGTGCGCACGATGCCGATGTGCTTCCACGCCAGATCGCGCACCGCTTGAATGATCTCATCCGTCTTGCGAGGGTCGGACACCGTGCCGGCGGCTTTCGCCGGTTTGCACTCTTTTGCGCGCTCGCTGAGGCGGGCGGGTGCGTCATCGCGGATGGCCGCGCCGGCGCGCGCGCCGTACACCAGACCCTCGAGCAGCGAGTTGCTGGCCAGCCGGTTGGCGCCGTGCACGCCGGTGCAGGCGGCCTCGCCCGCCGCGTAGAGTCCAGGCAGGCTGGTGCGCCCGCAGAGATCGGTGCGCACGCCTCCCATCGCATAATGGGCTGCCGGACGCACCGGAATCAGATCGGTTCCGATGTCGATGTTGTACTCGAGGCAGGTGGCGTGAATCCGCGGAAAGCGGGCGGCCACCCGGTCGGGATCGAGGTGGGTCAGGTCGAGGTAGACCACCGGCTCCGGCAGGCGCGAGACCTCGAGTTCGTGGGCGATGGCGCGCGCCACCACGTCGCGCGGCGCCAGTTCTGCCATCTCGTGATACTTGGGCATGAAGCGATGCATCTCCGCGTTGCGCAGATACGCGCCTTCTCCGCGCAGCGCCTCGGAAAGCAGAAAGCGCGGCGCCTTCTTCAGATACAGCGCGGTGGGATGGAACTGCACGAACTCCAGGTCCTGGATTTCAGCGCCCGCGCGAAAAGCCATGGCCACGCCATCGCCGGTGGCGACTCCGGGATTGGTCGTCTCGCGGTATACCTGCCCCAAGCCGCCGGTAGCCAGCAGGACGGCGCGGGCGTGTACCTCCCGCGCTTCGCCTTGCTCGTTCATCACTCGGATTCCGGACACGCGTCCATCCTGCGCGCACAAGTCTGCGGTGAACTCCCATTCCCAGAACGAGAGGTGCTTCAGAGCCGTGGCCTTGGCGTAAAGCGCGCGCCCGATCTCGCGCCCGGTGGAGTCCCCGTGCGCGTGCAGGACGCGCGAGCGGCTGTGCGCGCCCTCGCGGGTAAAGGTAAGCTTGGTGCCCTTGCGGTCGAACTCGGTGCCCCAGTCGATCAGCTCCTGAATGCGCGCCGGCCCTTCTTCCACCAGCACGCGCGCGGCTTGCGGATTGGAGAGTCCGTCGCCGGCATCGAGAGTGTCCTGCAGGTGCAGGCTGATTTCGTCCTCATCGCTGAGCGCGACCGCCACTCCGCCCTGCGCGTACTGCGTGGCTGATTCGGTGAGTTCGTTCTTGGCCAGCACCAGCACCCGGCCGGCGCCGGCCAGTTCGATAGCGGCGCGCATGCCGGCAACACCCGCGCCCACCACGATGTAATCGGTCTCGGCCGGGACCGTCTTCATAAGGGAGTCATGGTACCACCGGCGCACTGGGACCCGCCGTGGGCTATCATGGACGCCAGCGTGAAAACCATCACCATCGCGGTTCAACCGGCCTACGAGGCGCGCATCGAGAACGGAGTGCTGCGCCATGCCGGAACGCAGCTCGCGCAGTTGCGCGGCGACGCTCCGCGCGTCTTCGTGATCACGAACGCGGCCGTGCGCAAACACTGGGGCCGCACCCTCGCCGACTCTCTCGCCGAGGCCAAGCTTCCCTTTGAGAAAATCGAGATGGGCGACGGCGAGCGCCACAAGAGCATGGCTACTATTGAAGATCTCGCCGCGCGCATGGTGGAGCGCGGCGCCGACCGCCGCTCGCTGGTGGTCGCCTTCGGCGGCGGCGTGGTCGGCGATGTAGCCGGATTTCTGGCTTCAATCTATATGCGCGGCGTCGACTTCGTGCAGATTCCCACCACGTTCCTTGCGCAAGTGGACGCGGCCATCGGCGGCAAGACCGGCGTCGACCTGCCGGCCGGCAAGAACCTGCTGGGAACGTTCCATCAGCCGCGGCTGGTGCTCATCGATCCCGCTGTCCTGGCCACGCTGCCCGAGCGCGAGTACCGCGCCGGCCTGCATGAAGCTCTGAAGTGCGGCGTCATTTCTAATCCTGAGATCTTCAATTTCATGGAAAGAGAGCGCGCGGCTATTCTGCGGCGCGATCCCGCGGCGCTGGAGTGGCTGATCGCGGAATGCGTCGCGGTGAAGGCCGCGGTGGTCGCCGCCGATGAGCGCGAGGGCGGGCTGCGCCGCATCCTTAACTTCGGCCACACTATCGGACACGCGCTGGAAGCCGAGACCTCGTACAAGCAGTATCTGCACGGCGAGGCGGTGGCCTGGGGGATGGTGGCTGCGTCCATGATCGGGGTGAACGTGCAGAAGACCGACGCCAAGCTTGCGCGGCGCATCATCTCCACCGTGCTCGCCTACGCGCCTTTGCCGCGCGTGACGGCGCGCAGCAGGAACATCGCGCGGCGGCTGCGCGCCGACAAGAAGACCGTCGATGGCGCCATCCACTTCGTGCTCCCGGTCGAGATCGGCAGAGTGGAGATTGTGCGCGACGTCCCCGAGCGCGCGGTGCTGCAAGCTATGGATAAGTTGCGCACGCTCTCGCAGGCATGAGCTTGCCCGCACCCGACAAACCCGCAGTCGCCGGCGCCTCACCTGCCGGCGCCACTGACCAGCAGGCAGCCGCGCGCGCTGTGCGCGAGATGTTCACCGCCATCGCGCCCCGCTACGACCTGCTCAACCACCTGCTCTCGATGAACGTGGACCGCCTGTGGTGGCGGCGCGCCGCGCGCACCTTCGCGCACATCCTGGCCCGTCCCGATGCCTGCGTGCTCGACCTGTGCTGCGGCACCGCCGACATGGCGCTGGCCTTGCGCAAGCAAGCCGCTCCTTCAGCGTCCATTTTCGGCGCCGATTTTTCCCACACCATGCTGACCCTGGCCAGCCGCAAGGTGCGCGGCCGCATCCAGCTGGTCGAAGCCGACGCGCTCTCGTTGCCGGTCGGCGAGGCGTGCTTCGATCTCGTAGTTTCGGCCTTCGGCTTTCGCAATCTCTCCGACTACGATGCCGGGCTGCGCGAGATCTTTCGTGTGCTGCGGCCCGGCGGGGAGGTGGGCATTCTCGACTTTGGCGAGCCCAAGGGAGCGCGGGGAAAGATCTATCGCGTCTACTTCCGGCGCGTCCTGCCGGTGGTTGGTACGTTTATTTCCGGCGTCCGCGGGCCCTACGCCTATCTTCCGGCATCGGTCGAACGCTTCCCCGATCCGACGCAGATGCTGGAGCGTATGCGGGCCGCCGGATTCACCAACGTTAGCTGGACGCCTTACACGTTTGGAATCGCGGGGCTGTATCGCGGAAAAAGGTCCTAGGACGTCCCCAGGGCCGCTGGGTTCAATCCCCTTCGTGGCTGTAATCCTTGTACACTCCGCAGCACACGATGACGTCGTCCACCTTCTGAAAGTAGGTGGTCTTATGCTCTTCTCGATGAGTTTCGGGATTCAGATA
>Ga0335077_10009313_pt1 | contig 12181 bp, 13 predicted proteins | sample Lox_Sample_31_FD_207151 | JGI IMG/M metagenome (GOLD analysis project Ga0335077, IMG submission 207151) | Soil microbial communities from Loxahatchee National Wildlife Refuge, Florida, United States - Lox_Sample_3.1 | ecosystem: Environmental > Terrestrial > Soil > Wetlands | place: USA...
CTTCCAGTTCGGGTCTCGGTCCTTTTGCTGGATCACCGGCGTGCCCACCCAGTACGCATATGCCGCCGTGATGTCGCCGATCGCCCCGTCCTGAATCCGCTGGATGGTTTCGACGTATTCTTTCTGCGATCGACGCTGTGCCCCACTCATTACGGTCAGCTTCAGCTCTTCTGACTTCTTAGCCGCCGCCATGAATCGCCGCACGTTCACGGGATCGGTGCCAAACGGTTTCTCCGCGAAGACGTGCTTTTTCGCTTCCACCGCCGCTTCGAAATGCATGGGCCGGTAGCCGGGCGGCGTGCTCAGGATCACGAGATCGATATCCGACGCCAACACCTTCTTGTAGGCATCGAAGCCTACGAAATGGTGCTCCGGATCGACCTTGACCTTCTCCGCCAGGCCAGGATACTCCTTCGAGTTGCGGATGTTGTCGAGCGAAGCTTCGAGATGATCCTCGAAAATATCGCCCATCGCCACCAGTTCGACATTCTCATTGCCGTGGAGAAGTTGCGACGCCGCCTCGGTGCCGCGCTGCCCACAGCCAATAATTCCGGCTTTCAGCTTTTCATTGCCCGCGCCGCGGACTAATTCAGGCTTAATGATGGTAAACGCCGAAGCCCCCGCGGCAACGCCCGTGGACTTCTTCAAAAACGATCTTCGCGATACTTCGTTGGAATCTTGCATGAACCGCCTCACAATCCGAAGTGATTGTATCGCTAATGGAGAGGCGGCAAACCGCGGCGATTACTCGCTCTCGTCTCCGCTTACGCGCAGCACCGCGAGAAACGCCTCCTGCGGGATCTCGACTCGGCCCACGCGCTTCATGCGCTTTTTGCCTTCCTTCTGCTTTTCGAGCAGTTTGCGCTTGCGTGTGATATCGCCGCCGTAGCACTTGGCCAGAACGTTTTTGCGCATGGCGGGAATGTTCTCGCGGGCCACGATCTTGTTGCCGATGGCGGCTTGGAGCGCCACCTCGAACATTTGGCGCGGGATGAGTTTGCGCATGCGCTCGATCAGCGTCTTGCCTCGCTCGTAAGCGAAATCCTTGTGGACGATGATGGTTAACGCGTCGACGGGCTCGCCCGCCACCAGCACATCGAGCTTCACCATGGGCGATGCGCGATAGCCCGACAGATGATAGTCGAGTGACGCGTAGCCGCGCGAAGCCGATTTCAGGCGATCGTAGAAATCGAGCACGATTTCGTTGAGGGGCAGCTCATATTCGAGAAGCACGCGGCCGCTGCCGATGTGCTCGAACTTCTTCTGCACGCCGCGCTTTTCTTCGAGCAGCGCCAGTATGCCACCCAGAAACTCTTCGCGCGTGATCACGGTGGCGTCGATGATGGGCTCTTCGATCTGCTTGATGTCGGTCGGGTTCGGGAACTTGGTCGGGTTATCGACCTCGACGACTTCGTCGCGCGTGGTGGTGATTCGGTAGCGTACGCTGGGCGCGGTGGTGATCAGGTCGATGTTGAATTCGCGCTCGAGGCGCTCCTGTACGATCTCGAGATGCAGCAGCCCGAGGAATCCGCATCGGAAACCGAAGCCCAGCGCCACGGAATTTTCCGGCTCAAAGCTGAAGGCGCTGTCGTTCAGCCGGAGCTTTTCGAGGGCATCGCGCAGCAGGCCGTGCTCGTGCGACTCCACGGGGAACAGGCCCGCGAACACCATAGGCTTGATCTCCTCGAAGCCAGACAGAGGTTCCGTGGCGGGATTTTCGTGGTCGGTAATGGTATCCCCGATCTGCGCATCGGACACTGTCTTGATATTCGCGACGACGAACCCGACTTCGCCCGCGGAAAGTTCCTCCGAAGCTGTCGCCTTCGGCGCCTGGTAGCCCAGACCCTCGACCTCGAATACCTGGCCCTTGGCCCACAGCCGGATCTTCTGATGCATGCGCAGGCGGCCATCCACCACGCGCACCAGAATAATCACACCGCGGTATGGATCAAACCAGGAGTCAAAAATGAGGGCGCGCAAAGGAGAGTCGACCAAGCCGCGCGGGGGCGGAACGCGCTTGACGATGGCTTCGAGCGTCTCGTGAACGCCGATCCCCTGTTTGGCGCTGACCAGGAGCGCGTCGTCGGCCGGTAACCCGATGACCTGCTCGATCTGCTCGCGAATGCGCTCGGGCTCGGCCGCGGGCAGATCGATTTTGTTGATGACGGGAATGATCTCGAGATTGTGATGCAGCGCGAGATACGTGTTGGCGAGGGTCTGGGCCTCGACGCCTTGCGAAGCGTCCACCACCAAAAGCGCGCCTTCACACGCCTGTAAGCTGCGCGAAACTTCGTATGTGAAATCGACGTGGCCGGGAGTGTCAATCAAATTCAGTTGGTAGAGATTGCCGTCGTCGGTCTGATAGTTCAGGCGCACCGCGTGGGCCTTGATGGTGATGCCGCGCTCGCGCTCGAGGTCCATCGAATCGAGCACCTGCTCCATCATCTCGCGCTGCGAGAGGGCGCCGGTGACTTCCAGCAAGCGGTCGGCCAGCGTCGACTTTCCGTGGTCGATGTGCGCGATGATCGAGAAGTTACGGATGAACTTGGGGTCCATGCGGTATGATGCTGAAGGGACGGGGCTTCGCCCGGCCCTACCGAATTATCCCATATGTCCTACAGCAACATTCGTTTGGAGACGGACGCGGACGGCATTGCCACCGTCACCTTGAACCGTCCAGACAAACTGAATGCGCTGAACCGGGGCACTGTAAGCGAGCTTTCGGACGCCTTCACGCGAGCGCGAGACGACGCCACGATTCGCGCGCTCATCATCACCGGTGCAGGAGAGAAAGCGTTCGTGGCTGGGGCTGACATCAACGAGCTCGCGGTGCTGTCGCCCATAGAAGCACGAGCGCTCGCCCTGCATGGACAGGCCGTTTTTCGCGCGCTCGAAACGTTGCCGAAGCCCACGATCGCCGCGGTCAACGGGTTTGCATTGGGCGGCGGTCTCGAGTTGGCGATGTGCTGCGCCATCCGCGTCGCCGCGCCCAACGCGAAGTTCGGACAGCCGGAAGTGAAACTCGGCTTGGTACCCGGCTACGGCGGGACGCAACGTCTGCCGCGCCTGGTGGGCCGTGGGCGCGCGATCGACATGCTCATCACGGGCGAGCCCATCGATGCCGCTGAAGCTCACCGGTTGGGCTTGGTAAATTATATAGCGCCGCTTGAAGCGCTGCTGCCATTTTGCCGTGCCTGGGTGCAGAAGGTGCTAGCCAACGGTCCGCAGGCGGTGGCACTCACGATCGAAGCGGTGGACGTGGGCTTGGATTGCGGGCTCGACGAAGGCCTGCGTTTCGAAGCCGCGGCATTCGGCCTCACCGCGGCGACCGAGGATCGTCGTGAGGGTACCCGCGCCTTTCTCGAAAAGCGCAAGGCCGTGTTCGCGGGGAAATAGACCATGCCTTCCATCATCGAGGGTGATCTTTCGGCTAAAGGGCTGCGGTTCGCCATAATCGTGGGCCGGTTCAATAGCTTCATTTCGGAACGGCTGTTGGCAGGCGCGCTCGACGCGCTGAAGCGCTCTGGATGCTCGGAGGACGACATCGAAATCGTCCGCGTGCCGGGTTCCTGGGAGATGCCGGCGGTGGCGCGCGAGCTGGTAAAGATGAAGCGTCACGACGCCATCGTCGCGCTTGGTGCGGTGATCCGCGGAGATACGCCGCACTTCGATTACGTTGCCGGCGAGATGGCGCGTGGCCTGGCGGAAGTGGCTCGCGAATCCGGTGTACCCGTCGGATTCGGGGTCCTCACTACCAACACAGTGGAGCAGGCGGTGGACCGTGCTGGCGCCAAGAGCGGAAACAAAGGTTTCGATGCCGCTATGAGCGCTATCGAAATGGCCAATCTGATGCGGCGTCTGCGCCAGCCCTCCGCGTAAGCATGCCCGCCCGGCGCCGGTCTCGCGAACACGCGCTGCAAATCCTCTATCAGTGGGACATGCGAAAACAAGCGGTCGACGAATCGATCGACGCGTTTTATGGCACGCTCTTCGCAGAAGAGAACGGCGAGAATGCGCCGCGCGACGTGTTTCTGGAAGAGTTAGTGCGCGGGACGGTGGAGAAGGCGGCCGAGATTGACGCGCTCATCTCCAGCCACGCCGAGCACTGGCGGTTAGAGCGAATGCCGGCGGTGGATCGCAATATCCTGCGTCTGGCAATATACGAGATGCGGCATACCGAGACCCCCGCGGCAGTAGTGATCGACGAAGCCCTGGAACTGGCGCGGCGGTTTTCGACCGAGGAATCGGTGCAATTTGTGAACGGGGTGCTGGACGCAGTGCATCGGGAATAAAGACGAGATGTTAGGTGCTAGGTTCTAGGTGTTAGGGACTGAGCTGGCACTAGCACCCAAGACCTAGCACCAAGAGCCGGATTTATGTTTTCCTACTCCAAAAACTCTCTCTACTGCGAAGGAGTCGCCCTCGACGACATCGCCCGGCGCGCGGGAACGCCGTGCTACGTCTATTCGAGCCAGTCACTTCTCGAAAACTTCCGTGCTTACGACGAGGCCCTGGTCGATCTGCCGCACATGATCTGTTACTCCGTGAAGGCCAATGGCTCGCTTGGCATTCTGTCATTGCTTGCGAAGGCTGGAGCGGGGTTCGATATCGTTTCGGGCGGCGAGCTGTTTCGCGTGCTCAAGGCCGGAGGCGATCCGGCGCGGGTAGTATTCTCCGGGGTCGGCAAGCGGTCGGACGAGATCGATCTCGCGCTGGAAAAAGGCATTCATAGTTTCAATTGCGAGTCGGAGCCCGAATTGGCGCTGATCAATGCGCTGGCCGCTCGCCGTGGTGTGCGGGCTGCGTTTTCGTTGCGTGTCAATCCGGACGTGAACGCAGAAACTCATCCCTATATTTCGACCGGATTGCGCCAGCACAAGTTCGGTATCGACATTCATGAAGCCGAGGCGATCTATGACCGCGCGCGAGAGTTGCACAACCTCGAAGCCAGCGGCGTGAGCTGTCATATTGGCTCGCAGTTGCTGAATGCCAACCCGATCTTCGAGGCTATGGAGAAAGTGCTGGAGCTGGTCGGGCGGCTGCGCGGGGCCGGGCACGCCATTCAGAGCATCGATCTGGGCGGCGGGCTTGGCGTGGCTTATCAATCGACAGATCACCCGCCCCCCATTCGCCACTTTGTGGACTGTATTCGCCAACGCCTGCAAGGCATGGACTTGACCGTGATGCTCGAGCCCGGCCGTTCCATCGTAGGACCGGCCGGGGTGCTGCTCACACGCGTTCTGTACCGCAAGCGCAATATCGATAAGGAGTTTGTGGTCGTCGATGCTGCCATGAACGACTTGATCCGCCCGTCGCTCTACCGATCTCATCACGACATCCTTCCGCTACGCATGACGGATCGGCCGGACGTGCTAGCCGACGTTGTGGGTCCGATATGTGAAACCGGTGATTTTCTGGCGCGGGACCGTAAGCTCGCGAATGTCGCTCCCGGCGATTTTCTGGCCCTCGCCACGGCAGGAGCGTACGGCTTCGTACAAGCATCAAACTACAACGCGCGGCGGCGGCCCTCCGAAGTGCTGGTCGAAGGCGATCAGTGGCGTATCATTCGGGCGCGGGAGACGTACGAGGACCTGGTTCGCGGCGAAACCACCTAGCGCATTTGTAACGGAACCTCTGGATTAGGGGTCTCGTATAATGGCCTGAAGGAGATTTATGCGCTTCGTTGCGGTGCTTCCCGCCCTCGCTTTTGCTGGCTCCTCACTTGCCGCGACTATCCAGTCGCCGGTTACGTTCAATAAAGACGTTGCACCCGTTCTGGCCAAAAACTGCCAGGAATGTCATCGTCCGGGCGAAGCGGCGCCGTTCTCGCTACTGACTTATGAACAGGCGCGGCCGTGGGCGAAAGCCATGAAAGAGGCCGTGCTGTTGAAGAAGATGCCGCCATGGTTTGCGGATCCGCACTACGGCAAGTTCTCCAATGAGCGGTCGCTCTCCCAAAAAGAGATTGACACGCTGGTGGCGTGGGCCGATGCGGGTGCGCCGCAGGGCGATCCCGGCATCAAGCCGGTGCAGGCGAGTTTCATCGAAGGCTGGCGGATTCCCCAGCCGGACGTTGTGATCGAGATGCCGAACGCCTTTGACATTCCAGCCGCGGGAACCATCGAGTACCAATACGTTGTTGTGCCGACGGGATTCACTGAAGACACGTGGGTTCAGTTTGCGGAAGCCCGCCCGGGCAACCGCGCCCTGGTGCACCACATTATCGCGTTCATCCGAGAGCCGGGCTCCAAGTGGATGAAGGACGCAAAACCGGGAGTGCCGTTCGTCCCGGAGCGCCGCAAAGAAGACGAGAAAAAGGACGATGACGATGGCGGCGGATTCACCGGTGACTCGATCGCTGGATACGCGCCTGGCACTTTGCCCATGGAGCTTCAGCCAGGGCGGGCGAAGCTGATCAAGGCCGGCTCAGACATCGTTTTCCAATTGCATTACACGGCTAACGGAAAACCGGGGACGGACCGCAGCAAAGTGGGCCTGGTGTTCGCGAGAGAGCAGCCAAAGGAGCGCGTCTTTACGCTTGGAGCGTTGAATACAAAATTCAAGATCCCGCCAGGCGATGCCGACTACAGAGTGGATTCCGAGTTCGAGATCCACACTCAAGTCGACCTGACCGGCTTGCAGCCGCACATGCATCTGCGCGGCAAGGATTTCGAATATCGCGTGGTTTACCCAACCGGCGAGACGGAAACCCTGCTCAAGGTTCCGAATTACAGTTTTAGCTGGCAGCTTGCCTATTATCCAGTCAAGCCGATTGTGCTGCCCAAGGGAACCAAAATCGAGTGCACCGCCCACTTCGATAACTCGCCGAACAACCCCAATAATCCCGACGCAACCACGGAAGTGAGCTGGGGCGATCAGAGCTGGGATGAGATGATGATCGGCTTCTTCGATGTCGTGTTCAATGCGAACATGCCTCTGGACAAACTGTTTCCGGAGGAAAAGAAAGAACACAAGAAGGCTGCCGACGACTAGACGGTACGCACTCTTCGTCGGTCTGCTCGGCGCCATTACCGCCCAGGCCCACGATCCCATTACAACTAAGCTCACCTGGACTCAGGAAATTTCTCGCATCGTTTACAAGCGCTGTGCAAGCTGCCATCACGAAGGCGGCACCGCATTTTCGCTCATGACCTATGACGAGGCGCGGCCATGGGCGAAGGCAATCCGCGACGAGGTGCTCGAAAGGCGCATGCCGCCGTGGGGCGCGGTCGAGGGAATACGTGCGTACCGGAACGATCCGAGTTTGACACCCATTGAAGTGGAGATGATCGTTAGCTGGGTGGAGGGCGGCGCGCCGGAGGGCGAAGTGATCTACCTGCCGGTGGCGCCGGTGCTTCGCGACGCGACCCCACCCCCAATGCCTGCCCCAACATTGGTGGTCGAGAGTGCCAAGCCGCTGGTGTTAAAACACGCAATTACCGCGGTGGCCGTCACACCGCGCGATCTGCCGGACGGCGCTTCCATGGAAGTCACCGCGTACGAACCCGAGGGTTCAGTGGAGCACTTGATCTGGCTGCGGAACTATCGCAAGGCCTGGACCAGAACGTACGGGTTTCGGGATCCGATCTCACTCCCGGCTGGAACGCGGATCGTGGTGGACGGACCCCAAGGGACCGCGGCGATGTTGTCGATCTCTCCATCCTAATCAGCGGCTGCCGTGTCGAGAATCAGGTGTTGGACGGCGCCCGCGGAAGCGGAGAACATCGAAAGTAATACTCGCTGAGTTGGGTTCTCGGGTAGTGGGCCAAATCGGCCCCCTCTTTTTTTTGGGAGGCCGCAATCATCTACGCGGCGATCACTTTCACGAATCCGTGCCAGCCGTATTCCAGAAGTCTGTCATCCCTTGTTATTAAACTGACACCCTCGATTCTTGCCGTAGCAACCAGAAGGCGGTCGGCCGAATCACCATGAAATCGCCCCGGCAGACGGCTGCTTTCAATCGCGATCTCCGGAGTGAGAGCAACCAGCGCTAGCCCCGGTGTGGCGAGCGCTTGCCGCACCCACTCCGCGCAATTCATCTTGAGTTCCAGCCGCCTCTTCGATTCGAGCATGCCGACCTCCCAGACCGACATGATCGACACGCGCAGTGCACCCGCGCGGGCGGCCCGCTCAGTCGCGGTGAGCCCAGAGCGAGTGAACTTGCCCGTCAGGCCGAATTGCATCCACACCCAGCAATGCGTGTCCAGCAATACGGCCGGCTCAGGCATCCGCCTCCCAGGATGCGCCAGTAGAGAGAATGTCACCCACAATCCGGCCGGTACCCTTCAGCCTGCCGAAGATCACAGAAGTTTCTGGGCGAACGGGCACGAGGCGGGCCACGGGCCGACCGCGTTTGGTAACGACCATGGTCACAACGCTAATGTAAGCTGACGACCGGGATTGTAAAATCCACCGTATTCACCTTGCCTTCACGTTGAAACTGCACCCACACGCGATAAATCGCTTCCCGCGGAAAAAACAGATTGAACTGCACCTGCTTTTCGCCGGGCGCCGGGTTGGTGATGTAGATGGGATGAGTATGGATGGTGTCGATCAGATCGTTACTCGCGGCTAGCAGGTGGCCCCACGCGCCGATGTAGGGCTCGAGACCGGCGGCCGGCTTCAGTTTGAAAAACAACATGGTCTTCTTGCCCGGCAGCGGCCGAGGCGGGTCCAGCACCAGTTCCACGTCCAGGTTCTGTCCGTGCTTCGGCGCAAGGTCCGCCGCCGGCTGCGCCATCGACGCCGCCAGGCTGCGCGTGTACCCGGCGGTCGTAATCACGCGCGAGATGAGCTGCGGTGTTCCGCCCTCGGGCATAAAATCCGCGAGCAGCTTATATGTCCCGGGTTTCGGCAGCAGCGTGGTGTGGCGAAAGACGCCGTCGGAGCCAAGGTCGGGGTGCTCGTGCGCGAAGTATTCGAGATCCTCACTGACCACGAATAGATGAATGGGTTTTTCGTGGATGATCTGAAATTGCTTAATGGCCGCACCTGACTTCGGGTCACTGACGCGAATCTCGACATGCAGTTTGCCGTTCGCGGGAATATTCGGCGGGTTGAAAGAGAACCTGGTCGGGTACTCGACCGGCTCGGGGATGTTGGCGGCGAGCTTCATGCCGCAGCGAGGACAGGTTCCGGGCGTCTTGGAACGTACCTCTGGATCCATCGGACAGGTGAACTCAACGGGCGCGGGCTGCGGTTCGGGCACCGGCGCCTGCGCAAGAATGCTGAAAGCGGACACGAGAGCCGCAATTCCCGTTACGGTTCGAAGGGCCATACTGCGGTGGTGCTGTAACCCCCGTCGACGGCGATGACCTGGCCGGTGATGTAGTCTGCGCCTCGGCTGGCCAGGAATGCCGCCAGTGGCGCAACATCTTCGGGCCGCCCCATGCGCGGGTTCGCTTGCGAGTGCTGAAGCCAGGCTGCCATCTCCGGCGGCTGCCACATCGCGCGATTGAGGTCGGTCAAAATGAAACCGGGCGCGATGCAGTTCACTTGAATGTTGTGCCTGCCCCATTCGGCCGCAAGCACTTTTGTAAGCTGCGCGAGTCCGCCTTTACTGATCGCATAGACAGCCAGATACGGAAGGCCCAGCAGCGACATCAGGCTGCCGATGTGAATGACCTTGCCCCCTTTTCCGCGAGCGATCATTCTCGCACCGATCAACTGGGTCAGCTCTACGATTCCGTGCAGGTTGGTCTGGAGAATGCGCTCGTACTCGTCGCGAGTGAAATCCTCGAAACGTTTGCGAACATTGGTGCCTGCGACGTTCACCAGGATATCCACATCGCCTGCGGCTTCAACCGCGGCGCGAATAGAATCAGAGCGAGTGAGGTCCAAAGGCACCGCGCGCGCACGCGGCAATTCGTTCGCGTGCGCCTCCAACTGGTCCATGGAACGAGCGGCAAGAATCGTGTAGGCGCCCTGCGCGGCAAGGGCTTGTGCTATGGCCAGGCCGATTCCGCGGCTGGCGCCTGCCACAAGCGCTGTCTTCCCGGAAAGGGAAAAAACATTTTCGAAGGAGTTCAAGCCGGAATGCCCCACATGATGATCTTTCTAGGTTACGTTAACATTGTTCCTTCATGCCAGCGTTTGACATAGCCGTCATTGCCGGAGATGGAGTCGGCCTCGAGGTGATGCCTCCCGCCAAGCGGGTGCTCGAGGTCATCGGCGGCCGCCACGACCTACGGTTCAACTTTCAAGATTTCGACTGGGGTTCTGAACACTATTTTCATCATGGCCGCATGATGCCTGCCGACGCGATCGACCGCTTGCGCCCTTTCGATGCCATCCTGCTGGGCGCGGTGGGACATCCTGAGATTCCCGATCACGTCACGCTGAACGGCCTTCTGCTGCCCATTCGCCGCTCTTTCGATCAATACGCGAATGTACGGCCCGCGGTGCTGTATCGCGGCGTGCAGTCTCCCCTGGCTCTGCGCAAGGGTGAAGAGATTGACTTCGTGGTGGTGCGCGAAAACACCGAAGGCGAGTACGCGCAAGTGGGCGGGTTCGTGTATCACGACCAGCCGGACGAAGTCGCCATCCAAACGGCTGTTTTCACGCGCCGCGGTATCGAGCGCATCGTACGCTATGCTTTCGAGCTTGCGCGGCGGCGCAACGGGAAGAAGCGCGTCACCTCGGTGACGAAGTCCAATGCCCAGGGCTTCAGCATGGTGTTATGGGACCGCACGTTCGCGGCCGTAGCGGCGGAATTCCAGGACATCTCCACGGAATCCCTGCTGGTGGACGCGGCGGCCATGAATTTCATCCGTCGTCCGGAGAGCTTCGACGTGGTGGTCGGCTCGAATCTCTTCGCCGATATTCTGAGCGACATCTCGGCGATCATTATTGGCAGCATGGGTCTCGCGGCCAGCGCGAATCTGGATCCGCTGCGGCGATATCCATCGATGTTCGAGCCGGTGCATGGTTCGGCGCCGGACATCGCAGGCAGGGGCGTGGTGAATCCGCTGGCGACCATTCTGAGCGCTGCTATGATGCTCGACCATCTGGGCGCCTCCGAAGCCGCGCAGCAGGTGGAACGTGCCGTGGCTGATGTGCTCGCCGGGGGGCGCGTGCGAACGCCGGATCTCGGCGGCCACAGCACAACTAGCGAGGTGACGGATGCGGTTTTGGAAAAATGTCGCGGTTAGATTGGCCATGCTAGCGTGTTCGGTGATGATTGTGTCAGCGGAGTCCCCACGGAAGGACGGTTATGCTGAAGTCAACGGCGTGCGGCTGCACTATGTCGAGCAGGGCCAAGGCCCGCTGATTCTGTTCCTGCATGGTTTTCCGGAGTTCTGGTATTCGTGGAAGGACCTGCTGGCCGACTTCGGTCGCGATCACCGCGCGGTCGCACTCGATATGCGCGGGTACAATCTCTCCTCCAAGCCTGAATCCGTGGATGCCTACCGCGTTCCCGTAATCGTGGAAGACATCCGCGCGCTCGCCGCAAAGCTCGGAGCCGCGAAGTTTGTGCTGGTGGGCCATGACTGGGGCGGCGTGATCGCCTGGGCTCTCGCCGCGCAGCATCCGGAGATGCTGGAGAAACTGGTCATCATCAACGCGCCCCATCCCACGGTGTTTGCGCGCGAACTGGCGAATAATCCCGAACAACAGAAAGCCAGCAGCTACTTCAACCTCTTCAGTTCTCCTGAAGCCGAGCAGGTGCTCAGCGCCAATAACTACGCCGTCATGCTCCAGGCATTCGGATCGGCGCTGAACGAGCAGGATCGCAAGGAATATCTGCAGGCGTGGAACCAGCCGGGCGGGTTGACCGGCGGCCTCAATTACTATCGCGCTGCGCAACTCCATTCCCCGGTTGGCGCACCCGCGGCCGCGTCGACCCAGCCCTCAGCCCTGCAGCCGATTGCGCTCATCAGCACTCCCACGCTGGTCATTTGGGGCGAGAAAGATACCGCGCTGCTCACCGGAAATCTCGAAGGCCTCAGCCAATACGTCAAGCCGCTCACGATTCAGCGCGTGCCTGATGCGTCGCACTGGGTTGTGCATGAGAAGCCGGCGCTGGTGATTCGATTCACTCGCAAGTTTCTGACGCCTGGGGCATAGTTCGGAATGGGAATTCGCCCTCTCACGGAAAACGACCCTGAAGCTATGTGGGCACTGCGGCTGGAAGCTCTGGAGCGCGAGCTGTACGCGTTCGGAGAATCGCCCGCCGTTAGTA
>Ga0335077_10009316_pt1 | contig 12179 bp, 13 predicted proteins | sample Lox_Sample_31_FD_207151 | JGI IMG/M metagenome (GOLD analysis project Ga0335077, IMG submission 207151) | Soil microbial communities from Loxahatchee National Wildlife Refuge, Florida, United States - Lox_Sample_3.1 | ecosystem: Environmental > Terrestrial > Soil > Wetlands | place: USA...
AACCCCAAAGGCGGCGGCCTAACGGCCGCTTCGCTTTGTTTCACAAAGCGGACAGATCACTAATTATTAAAACCGGACAACTTGACTTGTTAACGACAGGGCCAGAAGAAATCCGGTAGACGGCGGGAGAACTTCTCCGCGGCCGAGCCTCACGGGTCCGCAGCGCCTGGACCACGTCCACTCACGCGATCGGCCTGACGCCGGGGGCCCTTCCTCGGCCGGCGCTTCGTTTTTTCGGCTTGCACAAATTGCAGTGCTCCCGCCAATAAACCGTGGAGCGCGTCGGCCTGGATCTCATCCAGACGCACCAGGACGGCATTGTAGCCCGCATAGTGATCCTTCAAGTAATAGATATCCGGCGCTTCGGCGAGTAACTCCTCGCGGCGCGCAAAATCGACGCGGACCACCAGCGATCTGGGCTCGGCCGAACGGTGCGACGGCAGACAGGCGAACATCTTGCCGCCAATCTTCAGTGCCGGCTGTCCGAAACAAGTCGACTCCTCGACGCCGGCGAAAGTGCGTCCGATCTTGCCGACCAGCTCGAAATCCGCGCGTGCCTCGGCAGGGCGTGCGAAATCGGACCCGGACTTTTGTCGTCGCTCGCTTCTCACGATCCTGCAAACATCCGCACCAGGTTCTGTTCCAACATGTTGCGCGCGTCGGCGCCGCTCACCCCGAGGTCCAGCAAGGCGCGCTGCTGCGCCTCGTATACCTCGTAATTCCAGCCCCGCGGAAAAAACGACGAGTCGGTGCCGAAGAGCAGCCGCTGCCCGCTCATCACGTCCAGCGCGCGCCGGAGTACCGTCTTCAATTCCAGGCCTTCGTACCGCATCCAAGAGTTGCTGCTCGACGTGTCCAGCAGCACGTTGGGGCAGAGATCTCCCAGCATCAGCGCTTCCTTCAGATACCCTGCGCCAAAGTGCGGCACCACGAACTTCACCGACGGGTAGCGCGAGGCCAGACCGTGCAGGTCGATCGGGTTCGAATTCCGCATGTCGAACGGCGAGGGCAGCCCCAGCTTCTTGCGCACTCCCACGGTCAGCACGCCGCAGTGCACGAATACCGCCCGTCCTCCGATACCCGCCGCGGCCTGGACCACGGCTTCCACCTTCTCATCGTGCAGGGAATACCGGTGCATCGCGGGAAACAGGCACACCGCGTGCAGCCCCGAACGCAGTGCGATCTGCGCCCGCTGCGCTGCGCTTTCCTCCATCGGATTCACCATGAAGTATCCGAAGAAGCGGTCGGGAAACGCGTTCACCGCCACTTCCACGCTGGCTTCATCGCCCGGAACGCTCGCAATCAGTGCCGCCCGCGCCACGCCCTGTGCGTCCAGCTCCGCTACCCACTGCCGCGCCAGCTCGCACGGGTCTTCGGGCGGCAAAATCCAGCCCACGGCCTCGGCCGTCTGCTCCGCCGTCTTCCCGCACTGCTCCCCCAGTGCCGTGAAGAACCGCCGCGAGAAGAAGTGGACGTGCGCGTCGCTGACAAGGAATTCACCCCAAGGTGTTTGCATCCGGTTTGTTCCAGTGTGTGATCCCCGCGGCGAGGGCAAGTTGAGTCAGCCCGGCCACGTTGTTCACGCCGAGCTTCTTCATCATCGTCTTGCGATAGCTGCGCACGGTCTGCAAACCGAGATCCAACAGCACCGCGATATCCTTGCTGGTCTTGCCCTCCGCCACCAGCCGCAGCACTTGCAATTCGCGCGGCGACAGCGATTCCAGCGGGCTCCGGTCGTGGGTCTCCAGGTCGCCCCGCTGGATGCGTTGCAGCAGCCGGTCCGATACCTGCGAACTCAGATAGGACCCGCCGCGCGCCACCGTGCGCAGTGCGTCCAGCAGCTCCGTGCTCGATGCCTTCTTCAGCACGAATGCCCGTGCGCCGCTGCGAATGGCGCTCACTACCGAGTTCTCGTCGTCGTACATCGAGAGGATAATTACCTTCACATTCGGGCAGTGGCGCAAGAGCTCCGTCGTGGCTTCGATGCCGTTCATGCCCGGCAGCCCGATATCCATCAGCACGATGTCCGGTGACGACTTCTTGCAAAGTTGTACCGCGTCGGCGCCGTTTTCGGCCTCGCCGACCACATGAAAATCGCCACCGCGCTCCAGAATCGTCCGCACCCCGTCGCGGACCAGCTTGTGATCATCGACAAGCACAATGTCGAACGGCATAGTTATTTTTCCATCGCGCCCGGCGTCGCGGCGCGTACCGTTGTGCCACCTTCCAGCGTGCTCGAGATGGCGAGCTCCAATCCCGCCTCGGCTGCATAGTGTTCCATGCTCAGCAGTCCGAGGCCGCGGCGCCCGCCGGCCACATCCGCCGGGTCGAACCCGCGCCCGTTGTCACGCACCTCCAAAACTGTCCCGGTACGTGTGGACTTTACCGAAATTTCGACCGAAGAGCAACTGGCATGTTGGACCGCGTTTTCCATAGCCTCCTGTGCGATCTGGTACAATGCGGCCGCCAATTTCGGGTCCAGCTTGAGCGACGGGTCGACGTTCGCCCGCAGAGCGCCGGCGTACCGCGAGCGAAGCCGCGTCAGCAACCGGTCTACGGCAGGCCGCAGTCCGGCCCGCTCCACGGTCGATGGGTTCAGCTCATAACTGTATTCCCGCACACTCTCCATCATCTCGCCGATGATCTCCTGGATCTCGGCTACCCGCTTGCAGGTCTCAGGCGCGACCGCATCCAGGTCCATGCGAACCAGGTCCAGGCGCAGGCCCAGGGCCGTCAGCGTCTGTCCGACGGAATCGTGGAGAAACCGCGAAACTGTGCTGCGCATGTACTCCTGGGCGCGAAGTGCCCCAAGCACGGTGTGGCGCAGCTCCAGCTCAGCCGTGCCCCAGGCGGTGACCTCCACCCCTAGCCCGCCGACGTACCGGCATGTTCCGTTCACACGTAGCGGGAACAGGGTCAGATTCCACGATCTCTGACCCCGGCGCTCGCTGAGCACCAGGGTCTCTCCGGCCAGTACCCGCTGGAACCGGACGCGCCATTGCGCGGCCTGCTCCGCTGACAGCAGGCTCGGCAGATCTCTGTCCCGCAGGTCTTCCGGGCCGCACCCGAACAGGGAGCAGGAGTCGCCGAAGACCCGCACAAAACGTCCATCGGCGCCGGTGATCCACTGGCACGCGGGACTCTGCCTGAGATAGAGTTGCGACAGCGAGCCTTCGTCGCCCATGCGCTATCGCTTGCGCGACAGGACTTTTCGTGCGGCCGCGGCGACGTCGCGCGCCACCAGGCCGTATTTGTCCAGCAGCTCATCCGGCTGCCCGCTCTCCGCGTAAGTATTGTGGATGCCCACGAACTCCATCGCGCACGGATTGGTCTCCGCCACTGCCTGCGCTACCCGCACTCCCAGTCCGCCGTCCACCAGTTGCTCTTCCGCCACTACGATGGCGCTCGTTTCCGCCGCTGCACGGGCAATCGCATCCCGGTCCAGAGGCTTCACCGTGTGCATGTCGATCACGCGTGCGCTCACGCCCTCGCTATCCAGTTGCTCCGCGGCCAGGATCGCCTGCGCCACCAGCAGCCCGTTCGCGATGATCGTGACGTCTTTGCCTCCGATCACTTCCACCGACTTGCCGATTGCGAACTTCTGGTCGCCGCTGTACACGATTGGCGCCTTCGGCCGGCCCGTGCGGATGAAGACCGGGCCATCGTAAGCCGCCGCGGCACGCACCAGCGCCTTCGTCGACGCCTCGTCCGCCGGCGCGATCACCACGAACCCGGCCAGTGAGCAGGCCAGCGAGATCTCTTCGATGCTCATCTGCGAGGGCCCGTCCTCGCCGATCGAGATGCCGCTGTGCGTCCCCACCACCTTCAGGTTCGAGCGCCCGTAGGCCGCGCATACGCGCAACTGCTCGAATCCCTTGTTCATGACGAACACGCTGAAGCTTGCCACAAACGGAATCTTGCCGCTCATCGCAAGGCCCGCCCCCACCCCGACCATGTCTGCCTCGGCGATGCCGCAGGAGAAAAACCGGTCGGGAAACTCCTTGGCGAAATACGTGGTCATGGTGGATTTGGAGAGATCGGCGTCCACCACCACGATGTCCTTGTTTTCGCGGCCCAGTTCCACCAGTTCCCGCCCGAAAGCCTCGCGCGTGGCCGGACCCGGCTTGAGTTCGAATTTGGTCTTGAGAGACATGATTAGTTCAACTCCTGGAGGGCAAGCTTCAGCTCGTCCTGCGTCGGCGCCACGCCATGGAACTTGGGATTGTTCTCCATGAACGACACGCCCTTGCCCTTGATGGTATGGGCCACGATGCACGTGGGTTTCCCTTTGACGCCCGCGGCCTCCTCGAACGCCTTGCGCACCGCGACTGCGTCGTTGCCGTTGATCTCGATCGTGTGCCAGTTGAACGCCCGCCACTTCTCGGCCAGCGGCGCCACGTCCATGATGTCCTTCACAAACCCGTCGAGCTGGATCCCGTTGTAGTCCACGATCGCCGTCAGGTTGTCCACCTTATGGAACGGCGCGGCCATGGCGGCTTCCCAGACCTGCCCTTCCTGGCTCTCGCCGTCGCCGAGCATCACGTAGATGCGCGACGGCCGGCCGTCCAGCCTCGCGCCCAGCGCCATGCCCAACCCCAGCGACAGCCCCTGCCCGAGCGATCCTGTCGATGCCTCCAGGCTGGGAATGAACCGCATATCCGGGTGGCCCTGGTAGATCGAGCCGAGCTTGCGCAGCGTATTGAGCTGGTCTTTTGGAGTATCGGGGTATCCGCGCTCCGCCATCACCGAGTAGAGCACCGGCGCGGCGTGTCCCTTGGAGAGAATGAAACGGTCGCGGTCCGGCCACTTCGGGTTCGCCGGGTCGATCCGCATGGTGTTGAAGTAGAGCTCCACCAGAATTTCGACCGCCGACAGCGATCCGCCGGGATGCCCCGACTTGCCGGCCGTGATCATGGTTACAATGTCGCGGCGTACACGCTTGGCAATCTCTTGCAGTTCCTCGATGGACTTGGACATATGAATGTCCAATTTTAACATTGCGGCGGGAAGTTGCCCGGTTTCACGGCGTACACCTTACTTCTTTACGGCCACCGTCTGGTCCCCGTCGAAGTACGCCGTGTACTCCGTGCCCGCGGGCGCCAGCACATCTTTGCTCTTACGCCCCGGCGGCTCGATCGCGTGCTGGTTCTTGCCGCTGTCGCGCCCCGGCGACGCCTTGATTTTCAGCTTCGTTCCGTCCACAGCCGTCACGCTCTCCAATCGGAACTGCACCTTTCCGCCAATGCCCAGCACCTTCTTTCCGGCCCCCATCAATTCGCCGGTCACCCGCGCGCCCCTCGCGATCGCCACGTTGTCTCCCACGCGGTAGTCCTCGACAGCCTGAAAGTGCAACGGTGTGCCCGCTTCCGCGCCCGCCGGTACGTCGGCCAGCAGCCTCACGGGGAAGGGAAGTCCGCCGAGAATGTGCACCTGGCGCGTCACCGTCGCCGGAGTTGGCGCGCTCGGGGCCGGCGCTGGTGCGGCGACAACCCCCTTCGGATGCCGCATCTGCTCGATGACCCGCTCTGGTACACCCGCCTTAGCCAGCCGGATCAGCTCCGGCGTCGAAAGATCGAACCTCGTCTCCGACGCGCGGATCTGGCCGAGGATTAGCGATTGCGCCAGGTTCGCCTGCACCATCGCGATCACATCCTGGTTCGTGAGCACGGCCGGCCCCCGCGGTTCAGGCTTTTCACCCGTCGTCGGTGGCGGTGCCGCCTTTGGCGGAACCAGAGCCGCCTCCGCCGGTCTCGCCGTCGCCGGCCGGTGCTGCCGCGTGAACCACCACCAGTCAAGGCCGCCGGCCACGACGAGCGCGCTCGCCGCCACCACCGGGATCCACAGCTTCCTCTTTCGGGGCTGAGTAGTTGCCTTTGCCGAATGCGCAATTCCTGGAACGGTTAAATGCCCGGAATCGAACTTCTGCTTCACCGCTGTGAGCGCCTGGAACATCTCTTCCATGGTCTGCCAGCGTTCGCCGGGATCTTTGCGGACCGAGCGGCGGATGGCCTCTTCCAGCTCATTCGGGACGCTCGCGAAATCCGAGATCGGCCTCACTTCGTCTCGCAGAATGCTCGCGATCGTGGAAATGCTCGAATCCGCCGAAAAGGCCTTCTCGCCGGTGACCATCTCGTACAGCAGCACGCCGAACGAAAAAATGTCGCTCCGCGCATCGACCTTTCTCCCCTGCGCCTGCTCCGGCGACATGTAGCTCACCGTGCCCAGAATCGAGCCCTCGATCGTCATCGGCGCGGCACGCAGCGTCTGCGTCTCCTCCGACAATGCCGCGGTGTCGATCTTCGCCAGCCCGAAGTCCAGCACCTTCACCAGGCCGGAGTCTGTCACCATGACGTTGCCCGGCTTGAGGTCGCGGTGGATAATCCCCGCTGCGTGGGCCGTGCGCAATGCATCTGCGATCTGCACCCCGTATTGCAGTGCCTCGGCCACTGCGAGCCCCCCTTTCGGGATCCGCTCGGCGAGCGTCCGCCCGGCGATAAACTCCATCACCATGTAGTCCGTGCCGCCCTCCGTGAGCACGTCGTAGATCGTGATGATGTTCGGGTGGTTCAGCGCCGATGCCGCCTGCGCCTCTTGGGTGAAGCGCCGCCGCCGCTCCGGATCTTCGGCTCCCGATGCGCTCAGCGACTTGATGGCCACGAAGCGATTCAAGCGCGGATCCTGGGCTTTAAAGATCTCCCCCATTCCTCCCGAGCCCAGCTTTTCCAGAATCTGATAGTGTCCGATCCTTCGCCCGACCATTCTCAACCCATACTCAAAGCGCCGAAAGTCGTTGTCGCCGCCGAGAAGATGCGGCCGCGGGTCTCTTCCATCCCGACCCCTGAATCGGGTCGTGGCTCTCTCGTCTCACCCCAACATCCGCGCCGCGGGCTTCGAGAAATACGTCAGTATAGTCCCCGCACCCGCCCGCGCGATCGACGTCAGGCTCTCCATCATCGCCCGGTCGTAATCGATCCATCCGTTCCGCGCCGCCGCCACGATCATCGAGTACTCCCCGCTCACCTGGTACGCCGCCACCGGCACGTCGAACCGCTCCCTCGCCTTGGCGATCAGGTCCAGGTAAGGGCCTGCGGGCTTGATCATGATCATGTCCGCACCTTCTTCCAGGTCGAGTTCGATCTCCCGCATCGCCTCCCGCCCGTTCGCCGGATCCATCTGGTAGCTGCGCCGGTCCCCGAACTGCGGCGCTGATTCCGCCGCCTCCCGGAAAGGGCCGTAGAAAACGCTGGCGAATTTGGCGGCGTAAGAGAGAATCGGAATTCGTTCGAAGCCGTTCGCATCCAGCGCCTGCCGGATGGCCCACACCCGCCCGTCCATCATGTCCGACGGCGCCACGACGTCCGCCCCGGCCCGCGCGTGCGACAGCGCCGATCGCGCCAGCCACTGCAAGGTGGTGTCATTGTCCACGTCGCCGTCTTTGATGAACCCGCAGTGTCCGTGGCTGGTGTACTCGCAGTTGCACACGTCGGTCACCACCAGCAGCTTGCGGGTGGACTTCTTGATCGCGCGGATGGCCCGCTGCACGATTCCGTTGTCGTCGTAGGCGCCCGAGGCCATCTCGTCCTTCGTCTCCGGCAGCCCGAACAGGATCACCCCGCCGATGCCTAGCGATTCTACCTCCTCGCATTCCTTCACCAGCTCGTCGATGGACATCTGATAGTTGTCCGGCATGGCGCCGATCTCCCGCCTCACCCCCTCGCCGGGGCAGACGAAAAGCGGGAGCACGAACTGCGCCGGGCTCAGGCGGGTCTCGCGAACCAGGCTGCGGATGGATTCGGTGGCGCGCAAGCGCCGCATTCGGTGCGTGGGAAAGGGCATTAACTTAGGATTGTAACGCGCGGCTGCCGAGGCCACCTGATACGGTACCAAACCGCTGCCGGGGGGCTTGACATGCAGGCGCTCCTGGATAGAATAAACTTCATCTAAGCGCTGTTATGCAAACCGCTTGTGAACATACCCGCACACAGATGATCGCCCGCAGAGACGGGGTTGACTACGTGGAATGCCTCGATTGCCGCGAGATTTTCGAGGCCGAAGACCTGGAAGAGGTGAAGGTCGAGGAAGAGGAAGAATAGGAATACGCCCGCATGCGCTAGCATGTAGGGTACATGCACGATCTCGCATACTTCAGGAACAATTTCGAGCGGATTGCGGAGCGCCTCGCCGCCCGTGGGGGCGCGCTGAACCTGGATGGGTTCCGCGAACTCGATCGCAAGCGTCGTGCTGCCATCTCCGAAGCTGAACAGCTCAAGGCCCGCAAGAACGCCGAAAGCGCCGAGATCGGCCGCCTGCGCCGCGAAGGCGTCGATACCGCTGAGCGCCAAAAGGCCATCCGCTCCATCGATGACCAGATCGCCGCGCTGGACGAGCAGAAGAACGCCCTCGACGCCGAGTTCCAGCAGATGCTCGCCGGCGTGCCCAATATCCCCCACGACTCTGTGCCTGCCGGCGGCTCCGAAGCCGACAATGTCGAAGTCCGTCGCCACGGCACTCCGCGGCAATTCGATTTCGAGCCCAAGGCCCACTGGGATCTCGGTCCCGCGCTCGGCATCCTCGACCTCGAACGCGCCGCCAAGCTCACGGGCGCCCGCTTCGCTCTTTACTGGGGTCTCGGCGCGAAGCTCGAGCGCGCCTTGATCAACTTCTTCCTCGACGTCCATACCCGCCACCACGGATACACCGAGGTCCTGCCGCCCTTCATGGTCAACTCCGCCAGCCTCTACGGCACCGGCCAGCTCCCCAAGTTCGCCGACGACCTCTTTAAGATCGAAAATCATGACTTCTGGTTGATCCCCACTGCCGAAGTCCCGGTCACCAACATCTACCGCGATGAGGTCCTCGAGCCCGAGCAACTTCCGGTCAAGCTTTGCGCCTACACGCCGTGCTTCCGCAGCGAGGCCGGCAGCTACGGCCGCGACGTCCGCGGCATCATCCGCCAGCACCAGTTTCAAAAGGTGGAGCTGGTCAAATTCAGCCGCCCCGAAACCAGCTACGACGAGCTCGAAAGCCTCACCGCCGATGCCGAGGACATCCTCCGCCGCCTGGGCCTCCCCTTTCGCACCGTGGTGCTGTGTACCGCCGACATGAGCGCCGCCAGCGCCAAGACCTACGACATCGAGGTCTGGCTCCCCGGCCAGAACGGATATAAGGAGATCTCCTCCTGCAGCAACTTCGAGGCGTACCAGGCCCGCCGTGCCAACATCCGTTATCGGGCCGGCAAGAAGAACGAGCACGCCCACACCCTGAACGGCAGCGGCCTGGCCGTGGGCCGTACCTGGGTGGCAATCGTCGAAAACTACCAGCAGAAAGACGGCAGCGTCGTCGTCCCCGAAGTCCTGCGCCCCTATCTCGGCGAAGAAGTGATCCGGCCGAAGAAGCATTAGCCACGGAGGCACACAGATTCACACGGATGAAGGATTGACTTCATCCGGTAATGCGTAGTTATCCGTGGCCATCATTGTTTTTCCCGGTTTGGTTTCATCTAACTTTAATCTCCCCTCCCGTAACTCCGGCTGCCGTCTTCGCGTTTCTTCGATCAGAATGGACTGAATGGAGGCACATCCGATGAAACGCAAATTCTTCTCTTTCGCGCTGGTCCTTACTTTTGCCGCGGTACTCTTCGCGCAGCCGCCCATGCTGCCGCCGCAGGAGCTCGACGGCCTCGTCAACCGCATCGCCCTCTACCCCGACCCCCTGCTTGCACAGGTCCTCGCCGCGGCAACCTTCCCGAACGACATCCCCGACGCCGCCCGCTGGGCAGACCAGCACCATTACCTGACCGGTGATGCCCTCGCCGCTGCCATCTCCGGCGACCGCCTGCCCTGGGATCCCAGCGTTCAGGCGCTCCTGCCATTCCCCAACGTCCTCGAGATGATGGCCCGCGATATGAGTTGGACCCAGCGCATCGGCGACGCCTTCCTCGCCCAGCAGCAGGACGTCATGGACGCCGTACAGCGCATGCGCCGTCTCGCCCAAGGCTACGGCTACCTCCGCACCAACAGCACCGTCGTCGTCAGGAGCAGCGGGCCGTGGATCGAAGTCGTCCCTGTCAACCCAGCCGTGGTCTGTGTTCCGGTCTACGATCCTCTGGTCGTGTTCGCCCCCCCAAGGCCCGGATTCGTCGTCGGCGGAGCCATCAACTTCGGTTGGGGCATCACCGTCGGTGCCGCCTTCCGCCCCTGGGGCTGGGGCGCCAACCATTTCGTCTGGAACTCCCACACGGTGGTCGTCAATAACACAACCTGGCATCGCACCTGGACCAACCGCGCCAGCTACGTGCACCCCTATACCCCTCAGCGCTACCAGCCGCCGCAGCGCGTCGAATCGCACCAGTTGATCGAACGCAACCAGCACGAACGCGAAGCCTTCCACTCCGGCCACCCCGTCCAGGAAGAGCACCACGACGATCGCCGCGGCCGGCGTTGACACGCTCCCACGCTGCCTGGCCTGCCCGCTATAGTTGGTGGGAGGCTGTAATAAGCCTCCCCTGTTCGCATCTAACCGGTTGTAGGCCTCATGAACCACTCCGAGCGAGAGCGGCTCTTCCTGGAGCTTTTCCACCAGCACCGGGCGCGCATCCAGCGCTTGTGCTACGGATACCTGAATTCCGCCGCCGAGTGCGAGGACCTGTTTCAGGAGATCATGACCAACGTCTGGAACAGCCTGCCCGGTTTTCGCGGCGATTCCCAGGCGGGCACCTGGCTCTATCGCATCGCGGTCAACACCGCGCTCATGCACCGCCGCAAACTCAGGCCCACCGAAGAGCTCTGCGACCTTCCCGATAGCGCCTGCGGTCCGCAACAAACTCTCGAGCAGCAGGAGCGCCTCGCCGCCCTGCACTGCGCCATCGCCACGCTCCCCGATCAGGACCGCCTCGTCGTCACCCTCCTGCTGGAGGGTCTCAGCTACCGTGAGATCGCCGAAATCACAGGAATCACCGTCAATTACGTGGGGGTGAAGATCAATCGCATCAAACATGCCATCGAACAGAAGATGACGGAGGTCGCCCATGGCGCGATTTGAAGAACTCCAGGGACTCTGGCAGCAGCAGACGGTGTGGCGGATCGGCACAGCCGATGCGGTGTCGCTGGCCCGCGACTTCCAGCGGTTCGGCCGCCGCCAGGACCTCATCAACTTCTCCAAACTCCTCGTCATCGCTGCGCAGTTCGTGTTCCTCGTCGTTCGCCTGAGCCGGCACCCGCTACAGTTGTGGGGCGGTGCGTTCGTCGACTGCGGTGCCGTTTACTTCGTGCTCCACGAATGGCGCGCCCAGCGAGCCGTGGCGCAACTGGATTTCGCCGCCCGCTCTGCCGATTTCGTTCGCTCCGCGGTCGTTCGTCTGAAAGCGTTGCGCAATCCCTTCCGCGGCTTCGCGTTCTGGATCATGATGGGCGCCTTCTGGATCGGCGTCAACCTGATCGCGCTCGGCAACCGCTGGACGGTCCACGCGCTTCTTAGTCTGGCCCCGCTCGGCATCTTTTTCCCGGGAATCTACCTGCGCCGCAAACGATGGAATCTGCAATGCCGTCCTCTCGTCGAGCGCCTCACCGCCCTGATTGAAGCTGTCGGGGAGCCGGGCGCATGAACACCGCCCTGATCGGCGACCTCATCCGCCTCCGCTACAGACTGCTTTGGGCCAAGACCCGCTCGCGGAACGGGCGAATCGCCCTCTTCTTCGCCGGCTATCTCATCCTGATGGCCGCCATCGCCCTGCTCACCACCGGCGGCTTCGGCGCCGCGCTCGCCGCCGTGCGCAGCGGCAAAGGCGAGATGGTAGCCCAGGCGGTCCTGAGCGGCATCTTCTTCGAGGCGATCCTCGCCAGCAACATCCTCGGCTTCGGACTCAACGCCATCTTCAGCGACGTCGAGCTCCGCCGCTACCCGCTCCACGCCGCCGATCGACGCGCCGCCCGCCACCTCATCGGCCTCGCCGATCCGTTCTGGCTGCTCTTCTTCGCCATGGACCTCGGCCTCGCCCTCGGCCTGTACGCCGCTGGTGCCGGTGCCTTCTGGTTCGGCTTCGTCGCTGCTCTTCTCCTGTTCGTCTGCAATTACCTGCTCGCCCGCGTCGTGGCTCTGCTCATCGACCGGATGATGCGGCGGCGCGGCGGTTCCGCGCTCCTCCTGGGCCTCGTCATGCTGCTTGCCCTCGGGCCATCGAT
>Ga0335077_10009317_pt1 | contig 12179 bp, 10 predicted proteins | sample Lox_Sample_31_FD_207151 | JGI IMG/M metagenome (GOLD analysis project Ga0335077, IMG submission 207151) | Soil microbial communities from Loxahatchee National Wildlife Refuge, Florida, United States - Lox_Sample_3.1 | ecosystem: Environmental > Terrestrial > Soil > Wetlands | place: USA...
GGATTATCCGCTGACAATCGCTTGGCGCGATCCAGATACTCGATGGCCTGCTTGAATTCGCTCTTCCTGATATACAGGTACCCGAGATTGATGAGCAGCGCTGGCTGCTCCGGGGCGAACTCCGTCGCTGTGCGCTCATCAGCCAGCGCGTGCTCCAGATCGCCATGCGCCAGCTCGAATTGCGACGCCGCGTGGTGGGCCACGGCCGCCCTGGCAGTCGCTTTTGCGTTGCCTCCGTGCGCCTCGTTCTCCACCCGCGCAATGTACCCTCGATCGATTCCGCCATCGTGCACCGCGGCGCCATCGATTTCCGCTGCATCCGCCACCGCTGGCTCCGAGGGCGGCGGCGCGATTGGCAGGTTTGCGGCTTCGGCTGCCGGCGAATTCACCATCGGCGTCAGCCCTTTTTCGATGTGGTCGACGATGCTCTTGGGAATCGACAGTTGGCCCGCGGAAGTCTCGTAATAGACCTTGCTAGCATCTTCGGTGACGTTGGCGGCAGTGATCTTTCGGCCATTCTTCAGCACGATCTTGTCGGCCAACGCCGGAGCGGCGCACACCTGCAACCCGGCCAGTAGCGCCACACTCGCGATCGTGTTGCTCCTCAACCGCATCGTTTCATTTTAAAGCGCTGCAGGCCCGCCGGCGCGGTCGCCTTGTCCTGTCATGCCGAATGTGACTACACTCGAATCATGCGCGTCCGTCTCGCTCTGCTGGCCGTGTTTCTGTGCCTAGCTCCCCCCGCACCAGCGGCCGAATCCAGCCCTCGCGACGTGCTTGCCGCTCTCAATGCCCTGCGCCTGGATTCGGAGCATGTCTACACCATCGCTCCTTCCGACCGCATCGAACTCCGCCTCGGCGACCTCGTTCTCACCTTCGAAGAGGGCAAGATCGCCTTCTATCAACCTTTCGATGGCAAGATCACCGGATTTGTATTCTCCGGCCTGGGGCATACCCTCGCCCTGCCCCGCGATCCGGTGGAAAAACAGCAGATGGCCCGCTTCCTCGGCGCGCCGGTTCTCGATCAACGTTTTGTCTCGGTGTACGCGCGCTTTACCGACGACACCGCGAAGGATCTGTCCGGCCAGCTGACGAGTGCCGCCGTGAAAAGCGAACCTGATTCCGCCTTCGCCGCGCTCTGGCTTTCTCAGATTGAACGCCTCAATCCCACCCACTCGTTCCGCATCCTCATCGAACGATACACGTCGCCGCCTCGCCATTTCTTTCACGCGGCCGCCGACGGTATTCTGACCGGCCCGTTCGACGTTCTCCTCGACGACATGCGGCAGGAAAATTTCATCATCGGTCAGCCGCGGGCGGTCAACAAAGTTCCCTACTACGATGTCTGGACGTCGTACGCGCTGCCCGGCTTCGTTCCTCCGCTGACGCGTTTCGATGCGCCACACTATCAGGTCAATACCACGATCCGGCCCGATAACTCGCTGGAGGGCGACACGTCCGTCGACTTCCGCGCCATAGCTGGCAACGAGCGCATTCTTTTTGTGCAACTGGCGCGCACACTCAAAGTCGAATCGATCACCTCCGCCTCGGGAGAAACTCTTTCCTTTTTCCAGAATGAAGGATTGACAGAACAGCAATTGCGCGCCCGCGGCGACGACACGCTCTGCATTTTTCTTCCCCGCGCGCCGCAGACCGGCGAGACGTTCTCGCTGCGTTTTCGCTATCGCGGCAACGTCATCGAAAACTACGGCAATTCCGTGCTGTTTGTTGGCAATCGTGAAAGTTGGTATCCCCACTACGGAGACACCTCCGCGTTTGCGCGCTATGACCTGACGTTTCGCTGGCCGAAACCGCTTCACCTGGTGGCCACCGGTGACAAGAGTGAGGAGACCGAAGACGGCGACTTTCGCGTGGCGCACTGGAAATCCGGCCTGCCGGTTCCCGAAGCTGGCTTCAACCTGGGTGAATATGCGGTCGCGTCGGTCACCTCCGGCAATCACACCGTCGAGGTCTATGCCAACAAACAACTCGAACAGGCCATCGTCGCTCGATTGACCCCCAGGGTTCCGGAGGCCGATGTCCGTCAACTCGGGCCAACACCGGAACGCCCCGCGATGCCCTTTGGCAGTTTTCCTCCCCCTGCGGTCGCTCCGAGCCCCACCGACGCCTTGAAATCATTGGCCCGGGAAGTCGACTCCTCCATCACCTTTTACGAAAAATACAGTGGTCCGTTTCCCTTCCAGCGTTTGGCGGTTTCGCAGATTCCCGGCGGCTTCGGCCAGGGCTGGCCCGGCCTTTTGTATCTCTCCACCTATTCTTACCTGCCGCCCGAGACACAAGAGCGCGTCGGCTTGAACGCGACCGTTCAGGAAGCCTTCACCGACATCATTCCTGTTCATGAAGTGGCCCATCAATGGTGGGGAAACGTGGTGGGCTGGTCCAGTTATCGCGATCAGTGGATCGATGAGGGACTCGCGGTTTATCTGGCGTTGCTCTTCGCGGATTCGCAGAAGAACTCCAATCACGCGCTCGCCACCTGGTTAAACCGCTATCGCAAGCGCCTCACCACCAAGTCCCCGGATACCGATTCCGCGCCCGCGGACGCCGGTCCCGTGGTCATGGGCACGCGCCTGATCTCTTCCAAATCACCCGACGCATATGACATCGTTGCCTATTCCAAGGGTGCCTGGATTTTTCATATGCTCCGCGAAATGCTGAAAGAACCGAATTCCAAGGACCCGGACGCGCGGTTCGTCAAGTTGCTCCGCACGCTGGTCACAAAATACGCGCAAAAGCCGCTGTCCACAGAGCAACTCCAGAAAGAAGTCGAAGCTGTCATGACTCTGCGGATGGCCCTGGAAGGCGGCCATTCGATGGAATGGTTTTTTCAACAGTATGTGAAGGGGACAGCCATCCCGCGTTACAAGGTGGAATTCACTTCACGTCACACGGAAAAGGGCTACCAGATTCGCGGCAAGCTCTATCAATACAGCGTGCCGCCTTCCTTCATTGCGCCGGTTCCGATTTACCTGGCGGGCCCCGGCAGTCGCAGCGTGCACTTGGGTACGGTGATGGCGGCGGGCGAAGAAACTGCGTTCACCTTCACCACGCAAACCGAGCCCCACAAGCTTCTGATTGATCCCAGGATGACCCTTCTTTGCGTGACCGAGTGAGTCCCGGCATCATTGCTTCTCGAGCAGGCTCTTTTCCAGCAGCGGGCTGTTCAGGTTCAACTCGGCTTTGCCGCCTTCCCCTAAAACATACGCATAGCCGTCGGGATCTCGCGGAATACCCTTCAGCAGACCCGCTTCCACGAGTTCCCTCATCCTGGCGGCCCGATGGCCCGTCTGCTTTTCGAATTGCTCCGCGACCTGATTGATGGCCTTCATGTCGAGTTCCGTTCGCATCAAGATCAAATGCTCTTCTGCATTTTTCTTGATGTCCGGATCTTTCGTCGTCTCATAAACCTGCTGCCACAGGAAGTAGGAGGTCTCCGGCGATTCGCCTTCCGCCGCGATTTTTGCGGCCATCACTTTCATCCAGATGAGGGCCTTTGGATTTTCGCTTCCTTGCTCGAAGGCCGCCGAGGCTTTGGGATAATCCTTGAGGTCGAAATAGTACAAATTGCCCAAGTCCTGATAGAGGCGCCACTCGTCCGGGTTCGCCTGGATGCCCCGATTCAGCAAATCGATGGCCAGATCGGGCCTTCCCGCACCGCCCGGTGGTTTCTCGCCCACAAAAATGGAACCGAACCGGTAAGCGGGCAGGATTTGGGGATCGAGCGTCGTCGCAATATTCAGCAGCGGCCAAAGCAATTCCAGATTTGCCTGGTGCAGGCGGTGTTTCTCGCCGTAGTACTGCACCGCGCGCGTCCAGTAGATTGCCGCCACCAGCGGCGCATATTCCAGGCTCATCTTCTTCAGCATGCCGGGAGAACGCAGCGTGAGGTTATCCGCCTCGACCATGGCTGCGCCTTGTGCTCGATCAATTCGTTTTTGCAGTTGCCATATGCCCGCAAACCCGGCCACCAGCAGGACGGCAAACACAGCCCGCACTTTGGCATTGAATTTCACTTCAAGTTCCGCCGCGAAAAGATTAGGGCCGCGCCAGCTAGAACGATGGCCCCGTACAGAATCGCGTAGGCCGTGCTCTGCCCCACCAGCGCCAACGGAACAGGCCGGCCGTGAGCGACCACTCCCATGACGTTGAAATTCTCAAAATTCGGCAACGCGTACGACACCGCTCGGAACATGCCCATGGCCCCTGAACTCAGATTCACCGCTTGCATGGTGCGCAACTCACCCGCAAACAGCCCGGCGATGTAGATTCCCAGCGTGAACAGAATCGCCAGAAATGGCGACGTAAAACACGAAAACAGCATCGCCAGCGCCACAATGAGCACCAGCTTCAACAGGATCAGGTACACCGCCAACAGCAAATTCCAGTCGCTGCCCGCCAGCGGATGCTTCACCGTCCACAGCGCCAGATACAGGCCCACGGTCATCGCCACCGTGTTCACCGTGAGCGTCATCGCCAGGCCGGCGAATTTCCCGGTCAGAAATTGCCAGCGCTCCACCGGCTTGGCCAGCAGCGCGTACAGCGTTCGCTTGTCCATCTCCTTCGAAACCAGACCCACGCCGATGAATACCGCGATGAAAATCCCGATGATCGATATGGCGGACAGCCCCAGGCTGATGATCACGCTCTGCTCAATGCCGATGGAAATCTGTCCGACCAGAATCGCTGCGCCCATCATCAACAGCGCAAAAAAGACAAGGTTATACAGTACGCGGTCGCGCACCGCTTCCCGAAACGTGTTCGCCGCCACCACCCATACATTCCTCATTTCCCGGTCACCTCGATCGCGTTCGCTTGTGCCCGATCGGCGTCAACCAGATTCATGAAGAACTCTTCCAGCGTCGGTTTGATTTGCACCACGGAGAGGATTCGCGCGCCGGCGCCCCTCAGCTCATCCAGATGCGCGTACAGCTCCGACTCCGGCAGTTGCACACGGTAGCGTTCCCCGGTCCTCGTGGCCTTCTCCAGCAGGGGGAATTTCTGGCCCGGCGCGTTGACTTCGAACAAGATTTCCATTCCTTGCGACTGGATGCCCACCATCTCTCCGGGCGTCCCCACGCCGCGCAGTTTCCCGCCGACGATCACGCCGACGCGATCGCACAGCATCTCCGCGTCGGACAGAATATGTGTGGAAAACAGGACGGTCCGCCCCTGCTTCTTCAACTCCAGGATGATGTCGCGCACTTCCCGCCGGCCCAGCGGATCCAGCCCCGACATCGGCTCATCAAGGACCACAACCTGCGGATCATGCAGGATCGCTTGCGCCAAACCCACTCGCTGCAGCATCCCTTTCGAATACTTGCGCAACTGGATCTTTTTTGCGGTGTCCAGGCCGACTTTTTTCAGCATTCGCTGGACCCGCTCGTGCCGGTCCGCGTCCGTCGCTTTGTGAAATCGGGCGAAGTATTCGAGCACTTCAGTCGCCGTCAGGTAATCGTAAAAATACGGTTGTTCCGGCAGGTATCCGATGTCCTGGTGCATGGAAACGTCGTCGATGGATTTCCCCAAGATGCGCGCCGTCCCAGTCGTCGGAAAGATCAGGCGCATCAGCAGCTTGATGGTGGTGGATTTGCCCGCCCCGTTGGGGCCCAAAAAGCCGAAAACCTCGCCGCTCTCCACATGCATCGTTAAATCTTCCAGCGATTTGCGCTTCTTCAGGTTCAGGAAGCCGTAAGGGTATTCTTTGGAAAGATTCTCGATTTCGATCGCTGGGGAGGGCATATCTTCATTGTTCTCAATGCCATGCCAAGCGTCAATATTCCAGGCTTTCTGCTGTTCGTGAGGAGCAACTTTGCGTGAGCCGCGCAGGCCGAATCTCGTCCTAGCTTCCTGACGAATTTTTTAGCTGTGCTTGGCGATCTGGACGAGTTCGTTCTTCTGGACTTCCACAGGCTGCAGTGTCTGCGGCGCACGCCAATTGTCCAAAATCCCGACCTGTTGCACACAGCTTACCGTGCAGCGCGGCGCGCACCCCTTGTGCGTCAGGTATTCTCGGTGACGCATCTCCGCGGTGTAATTCGCCAGCGGAATCCCCGGGTAACCCCGCTGCTGCGAGCACCAGTGCACCAGCCCGTCTTCGCAGATATATAGGTAACGCGAACCCGCGCGGCATTTCCAGTCATGCTCGCGCCCCTTCGCCACGTTGTGCTGAAACTCATTGAAGCGCGAGAAGGACCGCTTCCCCAGCGTCATGATCTCTTCGAAAATGTCCTGATCCCGCTCCCTCAGCGGTTTCAATTGCCCGTCGTGGTCATGGATGATGCCGACCGTGCTCGTGAATCCCAGTTCCAAGGCCCGGTGCGCGATGGTCAGCGCGTCTTCGGAATCCTTCACACCGCTGCCCAGCACCGAGTTGATGTTCACCTGGAATTCCGCCCATTCGGACAGCATCTCCAACCGGCCATCCAGCGATTTCAAGCTCTTCTTCGACACTTCGTCGGGAGTCACGTTGTCAATGCTGATCTGTAGATGCTCCAACCCCGCTTCGTTCAGCCGCTCGATCCGCTCTTTGTTCAGGAAAAATCCGTTGGTGATCAGCCCCGCGATCATCCCGCGCTGCCGGATATGCCGGATGATTTCGTCCATGTCCGGATGCATCAAGGGTTCGCCGCCGCTGATGGTAATGATCGACGTGCCCATGTCCGCCAGCAAGTCCAGCCGCTTCTTTACCTCCTCGACCGGTACTGGCTTTGAATTGTCGTCGAATTCGTTGCAATAGGTGCACGCCAGGTTGCACCGCCGCATCGGGATGATGTGCACCAGGAAGGGGTGCTTGGTTGAAACCAGCGCCTTGGCGATTCTCCACAGTTCGCGGGCGCGTGTACGGTAAAAGCGCAGCCGCCTCCTGCGCGCCGTTTCTTTCGACGCCTTTCCCTTCCCTTTAGCAGCCATCTTGAGCCTGATTTCCCCCAGCCCCTGATTATACCGTAAGCCGGCGGAGCGCAGCTTCAGTGCTCCGGGCCCAGTCGGAAACGGCAACTGGCAAGAAAAATGGCCCGAAACCGCGCCAAAAAAAGGAACTGGGGATTCCTCATGAATCCCCGGCCCTTCTCTCTTTAGTTCTTGAACGGGTGCTCGAATCCTTCGCCGCCGAATAGCCAAAGTTGGCCTTGGCCATCGATCCAATGCGTCGCGTTGCTGCGCCCGCCAGAAGTCCCGATGTAATAAGCCAGGTACTGGCGCGTCATCGGTCCATAGACGCCGTTGGCGTTCCCGGTGCGGGAGCCCTACCACGCTTTCCTTCTCTGTGCCCTCCGTGTCTCCGTGACCCTTCCTTCCTGCTAAACTAGCCGCATCGCTCCTCAGGAGACCTTCATGAGTGAAGCCACGCAATTTGCTCTGCCCCCGCAGGCGGGTAAGTCTGTTCCCACCCGCACCGAATCCGACAGCATGGGCAAAATCGAAGTTCCGATGGACCGTTACTACGGCGCGCAGACCGCCCGCTCCCTGATCCACTTCGCCATCGGCAAAGACACCATGCCGCCCGAGTTGATCCGCTCCTTCGGCATCCTGAAAAAAGCCGCGGCGCTCGTGAACCGCGATCTGGGCAAGCTCTCCGAAGAAAAGTGCAACCTCATCATTCAGGCCGCCGACGAAGTCATTTCCGGCAAGCTCCACGAGCACTTCCCCCTGCGCATCTGGCAGACCGGCAGCGGCACGCAGACCAACATGAACGTCAACGAAGTGATTTCAAATCGCGCCATCCAGATCGCCGGCGGCGAAATGGGCACCAAGAATCCCATCCACCCGAATGACGATGTGAATATGTCGCAGTCTTCAAATGACACCTTTCCCGCCGCCATGCACATCGCTGCGGCCAACGAAACTGCGCGCCGTCTGCTGCCTGCCGTGAAGCGCCTGCGGGACGCGCTCGACGCCAAAGCCAAGGAATTTGCCGGTGTGGTGAAGATCGGCCGCACGCACCTGCAGGACGCCACTCCACTCACCGTGGGCCAGGAATTTTCCGGCTGGGTCAGCCTGCTCGATCGCGATGGCACGCGCATTGCCGTTGCTCTCGATGGACTACTCGATCTCGCTATTGGCGGCACCGCCGTCGGCACCGGGCTGAATGCGCATCCCGAATTCGCCGATCGCGCCGCCAGGAAAATTGCCGAACTCACCGGCTTGCCCTTCCGCTCGCATCCGAATAAGTTCGCCAGCCTTTCCGCGCACGATGAAATCGTCTTCGCCAGCGGCGCGCTGAAGACTCTCGCCGCTTCACTCATGAAAATCGCCAACGACATTCGCTGGCTCGCCTCCGGCCCGCGCTGTGGCCTGGGTGAGCTCATCATCCCGGAAAACGAGCCCGGCTCCTCCATCATGCCCGGCAAGGTGAATCCCACGCAGTGCGAAGCCGTCACCATGGTCGCCGTGCAGGTCATGGGCAACGATGCCGCCATCGGCTTTGCCGGCTCCCAGGGCAATTTCGAGCTCAACGTCTACAAGCCGGTGATGATCTTCAACTATCTCCACTCCACCGAATTGCTCGCCGATTCCATCAACAGCTTTGTCGATCATTGCGTTGCCGGCATCGAGCTGGACCTCAAGAAGATCGACTACTACGTGCACAACTCGCTCATGCTGGTCACCGCCCTCGCGCCGCGCATCGGCTACGACAACGCCGCCAAAGTCGCCAAAACTGCGCACCAGCAGCACATCAGCCTCCGCGAAGCGGCCATGCAGCTCGGCCACCTCACCCCCGAAGAGTTCGACGCCCTGATCAAACCCGAAGACATGACTCACCCGTGAGCGGCCTAAGCTAGTTATGTGTGAGATCAAGGCTGTCGCCCTGGATACGGCTGGAAAAAATCGGCCGCCTGATCAAACCGGTATGAACCATCGTGCGCCGGGCCAAAATAAGATGAATCTCCGCTCCCTCCTGTCATTTGTTCTCTGTGCCCTCTGTGTCTCCGTGGCCAATCCCTTTGCCCTTGCGTTCGCGCAGCAGTCCGAGATTCCCGACTGGTGCAAGCCTCTACCCCGTCTGGAATACAAATCCCTCGAACGCGTGAAGGTTTCTGATCCGTGGTTCGAGGTTTACAAAGTTGCGCCGGACACTTTTGCGATTTATGAGCCCCAGCAATCTGAGGAAACCATCAGCTACCTCATCCTCGGTTCGAAGAAAGCCATTCTCTTCGACACCGGCATGGGCATCAGCGACGTCCACAAACTCGTCAGTGGGCTGACAAAGCTTCCCATCATTGTTCTCAATTCTCATACCCACGACGACCACGTCGGCGGCAACTGGCAATTCGACACCATCTACTCCATGGACACCGACTTCTCCCGCCAGAACGCCAAGGGCTCCGTCGCCGACGCGCAGGCCGAAATCGCCCCCGGCGAAATCTGCGGCGAACTGCCGAAAAATTTCGACGCCAAGTCCTATAGCACAAAGCCTTGGCACATCACCAAATACATCCACGACGGGGACACCATCGACCTCGGCGGCCGCAGCATCGAAATCCTCTCCACCCCCGGCCACACTCCCGACGCCATCACGCTTTTCGACCGCGCTAACGGCTTGCTCTTCACCGGCGACACTTACTATCCCGCGCCTATCTGGCTCTTCCGCCCGGAAACGGACATGGACGCCTACGCCAAGTCCATCGCCCGCCTCGCCGCTCTCGCTCCCCAGACCAAGGTCGTCATCGGCGCGCACAACGTCCCCGTCGCCCCGTCCTCCGTCCTTCCCGCCCTAGTAGCCGCTTTCGCCGACCTCCGCGCCGGCAAAGCCGCCTGCAAGCCGCACGGCCCCGGCAAGCAGCTTTGCACCGTTGGCCAATTTCAGTTCCTGATCCGCGCCAACTAACAGTCCGTGGTTCCGAGCGGGGCCTGCGGAGCGAGGAATCTCGGTTTCTGTCGCTTTGTAAATCAATCAGGGATTCCTCGCGGCTCTTCGGAATGACGGGGCTAGCCCTTTTGGCGTGGGACCTCCAAGAGGTAGAATTTGGCTGCTGGAGACCCTATGTTTCGCCGGCCCCTCACCTTTGCGTTTGCGGCGCTTCTTGTGCTCCCGTCGAGTTTTGCGCCCGCCGCCTCTGCCGCGCCAGCATCCCAAAAATCCACATGGAACTACGACGGCGGCCTACTCATCATTACCGACGGCTCCCTCACCTCCGGCCCGTGCTTTCGCCTGAGCGGCCGAGTCACCGCTCCCAATTTCTTCGACAATCTCCGCCGCGAAGACTCCAAGCTCGGCACGATATTCCACCGCGGCCACGACATCGTCACCGAATTCCCCGACAAACTCCACGTCAGTTTCGTGCTCTACGATCAGCCGTGCGATTACTCGTTGCGCCAGGCCGGCACACGCGTTTTCCTAACTCGCACTATGGTCAGCACGCTTCGTCTGAGTTTTTACTGGAAGCACGGACTGAAGTTGCGTCCCGCCCCCGGCATCGTACCGGGCCGCGCGGAAACCCTCCGCATCTCGCCGGATCGCGTCGACCCCGCCGTTCCGGACCTGCCGGAAATGTTTGAATGGTATTTCGACTTCGATGTTCCGAGCGAAGGTGTCCCGGTCACGGACAGTCTCGTGGTCGTCCTGCATCAGCCCGGGGGAAAAATCGCCGCCCGCGCCGCCGCCCGCATGTGACTCGGAACCTCTCCACGTTTCGAATGTTGAATGTCCAAACGTCTGGACGTGAGACGTTCCGACGTTCAGACCTTCAGCATCATCTCGCGCACTTTCCCCGGTACCTTCAGCTTCGCCTCCGTCAGCGCCTGCACTTCCGCCGGTGTCCATCCCGGCGCCACTTCCCGCAGCGTCAACCCCTGCGGCGTCACGTCGATCACCGCCAGGTCCGTCACGATCGTATCCGTGCACTCGATTCCCGTCAGCGGATAGTTGCACTGCTTCACGATCTTCGCCGCGCCGTCTTTCGTATTGTGTTCCATGCACACGATCAACTTCTTCGCGCCCGCCGCGATGTCCATCGCGCCGCCGATCCCGCCGCTGCCCTTCGAACCGGGAATCTTCCAGTTCGCCAGGTCGCCTTTTTCCGATACCTGGAATCCGCCGAGCACCGCCACGTCCAGATGTCCGCCGCGCGTCATCAAGTGCGCGTCCGCCTGGTGAAAGAACGACGCACCGGGAATCAGCGTCACCGGCACCTTCATGGCATCCACCAGGTCATAATCTTCCTCCCCAGGTTTCGTGCGCGGCCCCATCCCCAAAATCCCATTTTCGCTGTGAAAATAAACGGTAATTCCTTTCGGCAAATAGTCCGAAATGAGATTCGGAATCCCCCAGCCGAGATTCACATACGCTCCATCCGTCAATTCCTGCGCGGCGCGTTGCGCAATCTGTTCGCGGGTCAGCCTAGGCTTATCCGGCATAGCGCACCCCTTTCGCCTGCACGATGCGATGCACAAAAATCGCCGGCGTAATCACATTTTCGGGATGAATCGAACCCACCGGCACAATCTCGTCCACTTCCACAATCGTGAAGTCCGCCGCCATGGCCATAATCGGATTAAAATTTCGCGCCGCCAGCCGGTACGTCAAGTTGCCCAGTTCATCGGCCTTATGCGCCTTGATCAGCGCATACTGCGCATGAATCGGCTTTTCCAGAATGCAGCGCTTTCCGTCGATCACGCGCTCTTCCTTGCCGTTCGCCACTTCCGTACCAACTCCGACCGTGGTGAAAAAACCCAGCAGCCCCGCGGCCGCCGTGCGCATGCGCTCGCACAAGATTCCTTGCGGCACCAGTTCACAGGTCACTTCGCCCTTCGCGAAGCGCTCTTGAAAATGATTCGCGTGCGGCCCGGGAAACGAGCAGATCACGTGTTTCACCTGCCCGTTCTTGAACATGATGCCCAGCTCGCCGTCGCGCGTTCCGCAATTATTGCTGATGGCCACAATATCTTTGGTTCCCTTGCGCGCCAGCGCCTGAATCAGGTTATTCGGAAATCCCGCTCCGCCGAATCCGCCAAACATGATCCGCGCGCCATCCGGAATATCCGCCACGGTCGCATCCAGCGTCTCTACAATTTTCTGCTTCATGGAGTGCTCGAACCTTCAGGTTTGATGTTACCTATAGATTGTTCCCGACACGCAGCATTTCCGCAACCCCGCGCCATGCGGAAATCCAAATTGGAGGAACTAATTTATGCGGATGCCGTCAAAAATCATGCGCACA
>Ga0335077_10009318_pt1 | contig 12179 bp, 10 predicted proteins | sample Lox_Sample_31_FD_207151 | JGI IMG/M metagenome (GOLD analysis project Ga0335077, IMG submission 207151) | Soil microbial communities from Loxahatchee National Wildlife Refuge, Florida, United States - Lox_Sample_3.1 | ecosystem: Environmental > Terrestrial > Soil > Wetlands | place: USA...
CGCGCCTCCCGCGCCGCCAGCACGAGCCCCTCGCTCGGGCCCTTCCGGGGAGGGCTCCGCCGCCCCTTCACGGCTCCCTTTCGAGGAACCACGCGATGGCGAGCTCGTCCTCGAGCGGCAGGTCCTCGAAGCGCACGTGGGCCCCGAACCCACCCGGCTCCCGCGATACCCGCAGGATGTCGCCCACCGCCCGCACCTCGCGCTTTTGCCCCGGGAGGAGGAAGCGAACCTCCACCCGCGTGCCGAAGGGAGGGTGGCCCTCGGCGAAGTAGACGCCGCCTAGGGAGAGGTTCCCCTCGCGCTCGTCGAACGAGCCGCCGAGCGCGGCGTCCCGCACCATCAGGCGGATGCGGACCCGCCGGCTGTCGCGGCGGTCGGAGCGCTCCCTCTCCCGCGCCGGGTCGTCGCCCTCGTCCATGAAGGGGCCTCCCTCTGCGGAAAGCCTAGCGCGGCTCGAGCGGACCTGTCGAGGCGACCGCAAGCCGCCCTCACCGGGGCAGGGGGACCTCGGCGAGGAAGGCCAAGAGGAGGGTGATGAGGCGCTCGCCCTCCTGGGCGGCCACCCGCGCCACCTCCTCATGGCTGAGGGGCGCCCCGGCGAGACCGGCAGCCCGGTTGGTGACGAGGGAGATCCCGACCACCGGCACACCCATGTGCCGGGCGGCGATGACCTCCGGCACGGTGGACATGCCGACCAGGTCCGCGCCGAGGGTGCGCAGCATCCGGATCTCGGCCGGGGTCTCGTAGCTCGGGCCCCGCACGCAGGCGTAGACCCCGCGCGCGAGCGGGCGACCCTGCCGTCCGGCGACCGCGTCGAGGCGCGCCCCGAGCTCCGGGTCGTAGGGGTTCGTCATGTCCGGGAAGCGCGGCCCGAGGCGTTCGTCGTTCGGCCCGGTGAGGGGGTTCGAGCCGGCCAGGTTCATGTGGTCGACGAGGCGCACGAGCTCGCCGGGGCCGAGATCGGGGTTCACCCCGCCGGAGGCGTTCGTCACCACCAGGAGCCGCGCGCCGAGCAGGCACAGCACCCGGGCTCCGAAGGCGACGTCCTGGGGGCTCCAGCCCTCGTAGCCGTGCACGCGGCCCTGCAGGACCGCCACCGTGAGCGGGCCCGCCGCGCCCGCCACCTCGCCCACCACCAGCCGTCCGGCGTGGCCGGGCACCCGCGAGACCGGGAACTCCGGGATCTGGTCGTAGGGGATGACGACCTTGTCCTCGAGGCGCTCGGCGAAGCCGCCCAGCCCCGAGCCGAGCACGACCCCGACCCGGGGCGGGGCGTCGGTGCGCCCCCGGATCCAGGCGAGCGCGTAGGAGAGGCGGGCGTAGAGGTCGGCGCGGCTCATGGCGAGTCCTCGGGGGAGCGCGCCTCAGCCGGGGCGGCCCCCTTCCCCGGGGAGGAGCCTAGCGCGAGAGCGCCTCGCGCGCGAGGAGAGCCGAGGCCCGGGGGCCGCCCTTCAGGCGATGCGGCCCTGGAGGAGAGGGACCTTCCGCGGCTCCCCGGCGCCCACGGCGTAGGCGGCGAGCACGCGCTTCACCACCTCGGCGGGCGTCTCCCGGCCGAGGTCGCCGTGGTGCACGGTGCAGAGCGATTCGCCCTTCTCCACGCGGTCGCCGACCTTCTTCGAGACCACGAGGCCCACCCCGTGGTCCACCCGCTCGTCGGCGCGGGCCCGACCGGCCCCCAGGGCCACCGCGGCGAGGCCGAGCGCCTCGGCCTCGATGGAGAGCACCACCCCGGCGCGCGGGGCAGGGACCTCGCAGGTGCCCTTCCCGCTGGGTAGGCGCGCGGGGTCCTCCAGGGCTTCCGCGAGGCCACCCTGGGCGCGCACGATCTCGAGGAGCTTCGCGAAAGCACGCCCGCTCGCCACCGCCTCGCGGGCGAGCGCCCTCGCCTCGGCGAGCCCCTCCGCCCGCCCGGCGAGGACGATCATCTCGGCGGCGAGCTCGAGGGTCACCTCGACGAGGTCGGACGGACCGCCCCCCCGGAGCAGCTCCACCGCCTCCTTCACCTCGAGCGCGTTCCCGATGGCCCGGCCGAGGGGCTCGTCCATCCCGGTGAGGAGCGCCACCACCCGCTTGCCCATCTGCGTCCCGATGCCGCACAGGGCGCGGGCGAGGCGCTCGGCCTCGGGCCGGCTCTTCATGAACGCGCCCGAGCCCACCTTCACATCGAGCACCAGGGCGTCGAGGCCCTCCGCCAGCTTCTTCGACATGATGGAGGCGGCGATGAGCGGGATGGACTCCACCGTGGCGGTCACGTCGCGCAGGGCGTAGAGGCGCCGGTCGGCCGGGGCGAGCCGATCGGTCTGACCGATGAGACAGGCCCCGGTGGCGGCGAGCACCTCGCGGAAGCGCTCCACCGTGAGGTTCACCTCAAAGCCCGGGATGGCCTCAAGCTTGTCGAGGGTGCCCCCGGTGTGCCCGAGGCCGCGCCCGGAGATCATGGGCACCACCACCCCGCAGGCGGCCGCGATGGGAGCGAGGGCCAGCGAGACCTTGTCGCCCACCCCGCCGGTGGAGTGCTTGTCGACCTTCACCCCGGGCAGGTCGGAGAGGTCGAGCACCTCGCCCGAGCGCAGCATGGCGAGGGTGAGGGCCCCGGTCTCGGCGTCGTCCATCCCGCGGAAGAAGACCGCCATGCAGAAGGCGGCCATCTGGTAGTCCTGGACCTTCCCCGCCACGTAGCCGTCCAGGAGCGCGCGGATGGCCTCCGCCGGGAGGTTCCGCCCGTCGCGCTTGGCGCGGATGATCTCGGCGGGCAGCAAGGGCGCTCCCCCTAGAGGCGTCTCGGCGGAGTCGGGCGCACCAAGGCTCCCTCAGGCCAGCTGCTCGAGCAACCGGTCCTCGATCTCGAAGTTCGCATGCACGTTTTGCACGTCGTCCAGGTCCTCGAGGAGGTCCATGAGCCGGAGCATGCTCTTCGCCTTCTCGGGGTCCTTGAGCTTCACGGTGTCCTTCGCGACGTAGGACAGGCGGCGAGCCCCGAGCTTGAACTTCTTCTCGAGCTCTGCGGCGACCTGGTGCAGGTCGTTCGGCTGGGTGCGGACCTCGAAGCCCTCGGCGCCCTGGTTCACCACGTCCTCGGCGCCCGCGTCGATGGCGGCCTCCATCACCTGGTCCTCGGTCGGCCCCGGCTTCACCTCGATCTGGCCGCGCCTCTCGAACATCCAGGCCACCGCCCCCTCCACGGCCAGGTTGCCCCCGCCCTTGGTGAAGGAGGAGCGCACGTCGCCAGCGGTGCGGTGGCGGTTGTCGGTGAGGCACTCGACGATCATGGCCACGCCGCCCGGGCCGTAGCCCTCGTAGACCGCCTCCTCGTAATTCACGCCCTCGAGCTCGCCGGTGCCCTTCTTCACCGCCCGGGCGATGTTCTCCGAGGGCATGTTGGCGTCCTTGGCAAGGTCGATGGCGGCGCGCAGGCGCGCGTTGCCGGCCGTGTCGCCGCCGCCGATGCGGGCGGAGACGGTGATCTCCTTGATGAGCTTGGTGAAGAGCTTGCCCTTGCTCGCGCCCTGGGCCTCCTTCTGGCGCTTGATCTTGCTCCAGCGATTGTGACCGGACATGCGGGCTCCTCACACGGGCTCATCCTTCGAGTAGCACGCGCCCAAAGGGCCCTTCAAGGCTTTCCATCGCCCTCCGGCCTCGGTCCACGCCTCTGGGAGGCCCGGGGAGCGCGGGGTCCGCAGGCGACGAGGGGACGGGCCTCTCCTTCGCGGCCCACAGCGGCGAGTGCTATCTTCGGCCCCGAACCGTGAAGATCCTCATCTGCAGCGAGAACGCCACCCTGCGGGAAGAGCTGCGGCACGCGCTCGAGGCGGCCGGCCACGAGGTGGTGTGCGGGGCCGGCCCCTCGGCCCTCGGGGCGGCCGCCTCCCGGGCGGGTGCGCTCCTCGTCGAACCAGCCGGGGCCAAGCGGGCGATCGCGCACCTGCGCGACCGCGGGTTCGCGGGGCGCGCGCTCCTCGCCGGGAGCGAGCCCCAGGCGGAGCTCTTGAAGCGGGTCACCGAGCTCGGCGCGGACGGCGTGCTCCCCTTTCCCCCCGCGGGCGACCTCTCCCGGCGCTTCGCCCTCGCCGTCGGGGGTCCGCGGCGCGTGCTGGTGGTCGACGGCGACGAGGAGACCGCCCTGCTCATGAAGGGCGAGCTCGAGAAGTGCGGCTACGCCGTCCTGTGCGCGCTCGACGTCGGGACGGCGACGCACCTCATCCTGAAGCGCGCGACGAGGCCGGACCTCGTCCTTTTGGACGTCAACCTGCCGCGGGTGAGCGGAGCCAAGTTCTGCCGATTCCTGAAGGCCAACGAGCGCTTCAGCGGCCTCAAGGTGGTCCTCTGCTCGGACGAGAGCCGGGCGCTCCTCGAGAAGCTCGCCCTCGAGTGCGGCGCCGACGCGGTGATCGCCAAGCGGGAGCTCCTCGGCGACGCGAAGGCGGCCCCGGCCTCCCGGGGGTGAGCCCCAGCCCCGGCCGGGTCCCCTACCCTCCGGAGCCTCCCGCCCCGAGGGCGGCCTCGTAGAGAGGCGACATCTCGCGCAGCGCCTTCACCTTGCGGGCGAAGAGGGCGATCGCGTAGTCGACCTCCTCCTCGGTGGTGAAGCGCCCGAGGCCGAAGCGGATCGAGCCGTGGGCGAGCTCGTCCGAGACCCCCAGGGCGCGCAGGACGTAGGACGGCTCGAGGGAGGCCGAGGTGCAGGCGGAGCCGGAGGAGACCGCCACGTCCTTCACCGCGATCATGACCGCCTCCCCCTCGACGTGGGCGAAGGAGACGTTGAGGTTGCCCGGGAGCCTCTCGGCGAGGCTCCCGTTCACGGTGGTGAAGGGGATCTGCTCGAGGAGCCCGCGGCGGAGCCTCTCCCGCAGGGCGAGGACCCGGGCCGACTCCTCCTCGCCGAGCGACCTCGCGAGCTCGCAGGCCGCCCCGAACCCCGCGATGCCGGGCACGTTGAGGGTCCCGGAGCGAAGGCCGCGCTCGTGGCCGCCCCCGTCCTGCTCGGCGACGAGGCGCACCCGCGGCCTACGCCGCACGTAGAGCGCGCCCACCCCCTTCGGCCCGCACATCTTGTGGGCGGAGAGGGCGGCGAGGTCCACCTGCAGGTCGTCGACGTCGAAGGGGACCTTCCCCACGCTCTGCACGGCGTCGCAGTGGAACGGCACGCCGCTCTCCCGGGTGATGCGGCCGATCTCCTTCACCGGGTTCAAGACCCCAATCTCGTTGTTGGCGTGCATGATCGAGACGAGGATGGTGTCCTTCCGCAGCGCCCTTCTCACGAGGTCCGGGTCGACCCGTCCGTCCTTCTCGACCGGGAGGTAGGTGACCTCGTAGCCCTCCCGCTCCAGGTGGTGCATGGTGTCGAGCACCGCCTTGTGCTCGGTCTTGGAGGTGACGAGGTGGCGCCCCCTCTCCCGGTAGAAGTGGGCCACCCCCTTCACCGCCAGGTTGTCCGACTCGGTCGCCCCGCTCGTGAAGACGATCTCCTGTGGGCTCGCGCCGATGAGGCGCGCCACCTCTTCGCGCGCCTTCGCCACCGCCTCCTCGGCCCGCCAGCCGAAGGCGTGGCTCCTCGAGGCCGCGTTCCCGAAATCCTCCCGCAGGTACGGCATCATGGCGTCGAGCGCCCGCGGATCGAGCGGGGTCGTCGCGTGGTAGTCCATGTAGATGGGGAGCTTCATCGAACGGGTTCGGCCTCCCTCCGGGCGAGGCGCGGGGGGCGGGCCGGAGAATATGGACAGGAAGAGTCTAGTATCGGTCCTCGGTCGGCGCTGCCCAGGCGAAGGCCGCCTCGGCGGTAGGATTCTCATACCGGAAGAGGCCTTTGGCCAGCGCTGTTCAAGAGAGCGCGCTAGGAAGGGCGCCGACATGCGAACCCAGACCCGTCTCCTCCTCGCGCTCGCCGCCTTCGGCCTGGTCTATCTCCTGCCCCACCTCTCGGGGCTGGGCGGGCGGGGCGCGGGGAGCGACCTCGGGCTCGGGCAGTTGCTCGGCGAGGGGTCGGTCCTCGCGTTCGCCGCCGCCTTCGCGGGGGGCGTCCTCACGAGCCTCACCCCGTGCGTCTACCCGCTCATCCCGATCACGGTCTCCCTCTTCGGGGCGCGGCAGGCGAGGTCGCGTGCGCAGGCCATGGCGCTCTCCTCGCTCTACGTGCTCGGCATCGCGGTCACCTACTCCGCGCTCGGCGCGACGGCGGCCTTGACCGGCAAGGCCTTCGGGGCCGCCCTGCAGAACCGCTACCTGCTCCTGGCGGTGGCGGTGGTGTTCCTCGCCATGGCGGCCTCGATGTTCGGCGCCTTCGAGATGAACCTGCCGCCCTCGCTGCAGGCGCGGCTCTCGCGGGTGGGGGGAAAGGGCTACGCCGGGGCGCTCGGCATGGGGCTCGTGGCCGGGCTCATCGCCGCCCCCTGCACCGGGCCGGTCCTGGCGGCCGCGCTCGCCTACGTGGCGAGCCGGGGTTCGCTCGCCTTCGGCGTGGCGATCATGTTCGTCTACGCGCTCGGCATCGGCCTGCTCTTCTTCCTCCTCGGAGCCTTCTCGTTCGCGCTGCCGAAGAGCGGGCCGTGGATGGACACGGTGAAGAGCGTCTTCGGGGTGGCCCTCATCGCGCTGGCGCTCGTCTACCTGCGCGACCTGTGGCCGGGGCTCGCCCGGCTCTACTCGCCCGGCGCCCTCGCCGCGCTCCTCGCGGCGCTCGCCGGGGCGGCGGGGGTGCTCCTCGGCGCGCTCGGCGGCACCTTCGAGGGCCCGCTGGGCTCCCGGCTTCGCAAGGGCGCCGGGGTGGCGCTCCTCGCCCTCGCCGCCTTCTACGCGGTGGGGGTGGGTGAAGCGCGGTCGGGCGAGGCGGGCTCGGGCATCGCCTGGATGGTGAACCAGGAGGCGGAGGGGCTGGCCCGGGCCCGGGCCGAGGGCAAGCCGGTGATCATCGACTTCTGGGGCGACTGGTGTGCCGCCTGCAAGGAGCTCGACCGGACCGCCTGGAGCGATCCGCGGGTGGAGAAGGAGGCGGAGCAGTTCGTCGCCATCAAGATCGACAACTCCGCCGACCAGATGGCCGACCCGAAGACGAGCGCCATGGTCGACGAGGTGATGACCAAGTACGGCATCGTCGGGCAGCCGACGGTGGTCTTCATCGACGCGCGCGGGCGCGAGCTGCCGGCGGACGAGCGGGTGCTCGGGGTGGTGAGCGCCGACGAGATGCTGGGCCGGCTGAAGGCGGTGGACCGCACCTGCGCCGAGAAGCAGGTGGCCTGCCTCGCCCGCTGGTGATCGGGGACCGTCAGCTCGCGGCCGAGCTCTGCAGGAGCTTGCGCCAGGCCAGGGCGGCCTCGCCGTTCAGGGCGAACGGCTGCAGGAGCACGGTGTAGCCGCCCAGCTCCGGCCAGTAGAGCTTGGCGGTCGCCCAGCAGCTGAAGGGGGCGGCCGTCTTCAGGGTGAGCTCCATGAGCACGCTCTCGGGCAGCGGGCTCGGCCCGTTCACGGTGAGGTGACCGGTCGCGATCTTGGTGGCGCGGTACTGCCGGATCTCGCGGTGGAGGACGACCTGGACCGGGAAGCTCACCGGGGTGGGTCCGGAGAGGAAGTCCTCCGGCCGCTTCTCGGCCACGGCGCTCCCGGCGCTCCCCACCAGCGGGGCCGCGCCCTCGAAGGAGGCGATGAAGCCGGGCAGCCGGTCGAGGACCCGCGCCACGAGCTCGCACTCGGCGGCGGCGAGGCCGGAGATGGCCCCCAGCGCCTCGGGGGAGAGCCAGCTCTCGTCGGCGAGCAGCGCCACCACCTCGTCGGTCACCGCCACCACGTCCACCATGGCGGGCAGCTCGGCGGCCGAGCTCTCCCCGTGGTGCAGCGAGATGACGTCCGAGACCAGGGCCGGGAGCTTCCAGCGGGTGGCGAGGACCAGGCCGAGCTCGACGTGGAAGCGCTCGACGAGCCCCATCCACTCCTCGACCGGGCGCAGGCTGGTGTCGCGGCGGCTCTGCAAGATCTGCTCGATGCAGACGATGGCGATCACCTTGCCGAAGTCGTGGAGCAGGCCGCACAGGAAGGCCTCCTCGGCGGAGAGGCCGCGCTTGCGGGCGAGCTCCTGGGCGAGCGCGGCGCAGGCGAGCGCGTCGAGCCAGACCCGCCTCTTCAGGGCGGCGAGCGGGCCGCCCTTGCGCGCGTGCGCCCCCAGTCCGGAGGCCACCGCCAGCCGGACCACCTCGGAGGCGCCGATCCGGTTGATGGCGGCGTTGAGGGTCTGGGCCGGGGCCCCCCGGCTGTAGAAGGCCGAGTTGGCGCAGCGCAGCGCGTCGGCGGCGAGCGCCTGGTCGGAGGCGACGAGCCTGGTGAGCTCGTCGAGCCCGTAGTCCTGGCGGCGCACCAGCGCCTGGACCTTGAGCGCCACCGCCGGGTAGGGGGGGATCTCGATGGCGTCGCGCGAGACGAGGTCGACGATGGCCGCGTCGAACTCGGAGGTCTGAAGGGGGGGTGCGCTCTTGTCGCCCTGGGCCGCCAGCATGGCCTCTTGCCTGCTTCAAGTGGCGTGCCGGCCAAGAGGGCTGTCCGGGCTCGCTCGCACCCTGGGGGCGTGCCGACCCGGGGCCGGCGGGGACCCTGGGGCGAGCGGTTCGACCGGTCTACAGGAGCTGATAGGTGAGGAGCAGCATCACCTCGTAGCTCGCGCGCGGCGAGTCGGGGGCGAAGGGCGCCCCCCCGGTCGACCACAGGGCCTGCACCCCCAGCCGGCCGCCCAGGGTGAGGTCCTTCCCGACCGGCGCCTCGAAGGCGGTCGCCCCCTTGAGACCGATGGCGAACCCACCCCCGCGCGAGAAGGTGACGAACACCGGCACCTCGCCCTCGAGGGACAGGATCCCGCCGAGGAGGTGGCCGGAGGACCCGAGCCCGGGCACCACCTCGAGGCCTCCGTCGGAGCGGTTCTTCTTGGCGGCGTAGCTCGCGCCGAGGTCGCCGTAGAGGCCGGCCCGGAGGCGGGCCGCCCCGAGCACGTCGCCCGAGCGCCAGACGAGCTGGCGGTAGAGCCCGCCCAGGAAGAGCTCGCTCGTGAGCCAGTCGGCGTCGAGCCGCAGGCCCCAGTCCTGGGCGTCGCTCAGGCCCTGGGCGTAGGCGGCGGACAAGGAGGAGAAGCCGCCCGCGAAGGCGGCCACCGTGCCTCCCGCGCCGAGCGTCTCGCCCCCCTCGAGCGTGTGGAAGGGAACGCCCTCGGCGGCGAGGACGAGGGCCAGGATGGGCGCGACCGTCATGGGGGCATTGTAGACCCCGGCCGCTGCCCCGGGCGGTTCCGACGTCGCAGGGCCGCCCACCGGGGGGGCACTCCGGGGGGCTCCCGGCGCGACCGGGCCAGGGCGCCCTCTCGTCCGGGAGGCATCCTTGACACTCCCCGCTCGCCCTCATAAAAGGAGGCGCCCCACGCCCAGGTGGCGGAATTGGTAGACGCACCAGATTCAGGGTCTGGCGGTCGCAAGGCCGTGGAGGTTCGAGTCCTCTCCTGGGCATGAAGACCCCCCTTCACCCGAGGGCCGGCCGGTCCGACACCGGCCGGCCCTCTCCTCTTCACCTTCCCGCCATTGACATCCCGGGCCTTTTGCATATTCATGCATATTCATGCAGAAGCTCACCTGCGCCATCGTCGGCGCCTCCGGCTACACCGGTCTCGACCTCACCCGCCTCGCGGCGCGCCACCCGCAGCTGAAGCTCGTGGCCCTGCTCTCGGATCGCTGGGCCGGTGAGGCCGCCGGCGACCGCCTGCCGCTCTCTGGCCCGAGCGCGGGACTGCGCTACGGGGCGCTCTCGGAGGCCAGCGCCGTCGAGGCCGAGGTGGTCTTCCTCGCCACCCCGCCCGAGGTCTCGGTCGAGCTCGTCCCCCGCCTCATCGCCCGCGGGCTCCGGGTGGTGGACCTCTCCGGCGCCTTCCGGCTGGCCGACAAGGCGGCCTACCCGACCTGGTACGGCTTTCAGCATGCCGCGCCCGAGCTCCTCGCCGAGGCGCGCTATGGCCTCCCCGAGCTCAACCGGGCCGCCCTGGCCGGCGCGCGGCTCATCACCAACCCGGGCTGCTACGCCACCGCCACCGCCATGGCCCTCGCCCCGCTCGTGAAGTCCGGCCTCGTCTCGCCGGACGGGGTGGCGGTGGCCGCCATGAGCGGGGTCTCGGGCGCCGGCCGCAAGGCGAGCGAGGAGTACAGCTTCTGCGAGCTCGACGAGGACCTCAGGGCCTACCGGCTCGGCCGCCACCAGCACGTCCCGGAGATCGAGCAGACCGTGAAGCGCTACGCCGGGCGCTGCGGCCCCATCTCCTTCGTCCCCCACCTCGTGCCCGTCCGGCGCGGCATCCTCGCCACCGCCACCCTGCGCCTCGCCGAAGGCGTGGCCGTCCGGGCGCTCGAGGAGGTCTACCTCGCGGCCTACCGGGACGAGCCGTTCGTGCGGGTTCTGCCGGCGGGCCAGGTGGCGGTGAAGGACGTCGCCCGCACCAACCGGGTGCACCTCGGGGTGGCCGTCGACGCGCGGGCGGGCGCGGCGGTGGCGGTGGCCGCCATCGACAACCTCGTGAAGGGCGCGGCCGGCCAGGCCCTCCAGGCCCTCAACGCCGCCATGGGCTGGGACGAGACGAGCGGGCTCGACCTCGTGGGAGGCTAGGGTGAAGGTCCCGAAGGGCTTCAGGTTCGGCGGGGTCCCCTGCGGTCTCAAGCCCCAGCGGCGGGACCTCGCCCTGGTGGTCTCGGACGTCCCGGCCGCCGCGGCCGGGGTCTTCACCAAGAACCGTGCCGCTTCCGCCCCGGTGCAGGACGCGCGCCCGCGAGTCCCGGCCGAGGGCATGCGGGCGGTGCTCATGAACTCGGGCAACGCCAACGCCCTCACCGGCCCGGGCGGACTCGACGACGTGGCGGTGGTCCGCAGCGCGGTGGCCGACGCGCTCGGGATCCAGAAGCGCGCGATCCTCACCGCCTCCACCGGCGTCATCGGGGTGCGGCTCCCGGCCATGAAGATCGTGACCGCGCTCCCGGCCCTGGTGGAGGCGCTCGGCGATCACGCCGAGCTGGTGGCCGAGGCCATCATGACCACCGACACCCGCCCCAAGATGAGCGCACGCGAGGTGGTCCTCGGCGGCAAGGCCGCCACCCTCTCCGCCATCTGCAAGGGCTCGGGGATGGTGGCGCCCCAGCTCGCCACCGTGATGTGCGTGGTCGCCACCGACGCGGCGGTGACGCCCAGGCTCCTCCAGGAGGCGCTCGGCCGAGCGGTGGCGAAGACCTTCAACATGGTGAACATCGACGGCGACATGTCGACCAACGACACCGTGATCGCCCTCGCCAACGGCCTCGCCCAAAACCCCCGCATCGCCGATCCCGGCCCGGACCTGGAGGTCCTCGAGAACGCGCTCACCGACCTGTGCGGCGAGATGGCCCGCGCGGTGGCGGCCGACGGCGAGGGGGCGACCCGGATGGTGGAGGTGGTCGTCACCGGAGCCCCCTCGGAGGAGGCGGCCCGCGACTGCGCCACCGCGGTGGCGGGGTCGCCCCTCGTCAAGGCGGCCCTGTTCGGCGCCGACCCCAACTGGGGCCGGATCCTCGCCACCATCGGCGCCCGCGCGGGCTCGCGCGGCTGGGCGGTCGATCCCTTCAAGGCGAGGGTCCTTCTGCAGGGCATCCCGGTCTTCGAGAAGAACGCCCCCCAGGCCTTCGACCGCGACGCCCTGCGCGCCCGCCTGCGCGAGACGCGGGTGGACCTCCTCGTCGAGCTCTCCGACGGGGCGGCGCGGGCCACCGCCTGGGGCTGCGACCTCTCCTACGAGTACGTGCGCATCAACGCCGACTACGCCTCGATGATCGTCCAGAAGGGTGACGGCATGCTCGCCAAGGACGAGCACGTGGCGAACTACAGCCCGGCCTTCAAGCGCACCCTACTCGTCGAGGCCCTGAAGTACATCGCCTCCTTCTCCGGGCAGATCGCGGTCCTGAAGTACGGCGGGGCGGCCATGGTGGCCGAGAACCTCAAGGTGGCCTTCGCCGAGGACGTGATGCTCCTGAAGCGCGTGGGCCTGAAGCCGGTGGTGGTCCACGGCGGCGCGCTCGAGATCAACAGCACCCTCGAGCGCCTGGGCGAGCGCAGCGAGTTCGTCGACGGCCTGCGGGTCACGGACGCCATCTCGTTGCCGGTGGTGGAGATGGTCCTCACCGGCAAGGTGAACCAGGAGC
>Ga0335077_10009320_pt1 | contig 12178 bp, 9 predicted proteins | sample Lox_Sample_31_FD_207151 | JGI IMG/M metagenome (GOLD analysis project Ga0335077, IMG submission 207151) | Soil microbial communities from Loxahatchee National Wildlife Refuge, Florida, United States - Lox_Sample_3.1 | ecosystem: Environmental > Terrestrial > Soil > Wetlands | place: USA: Florida...
CCGCTCCTGATGGTGACGCTGCCGGTGAGGCGGCCGGTGAGCCCGGAGGCATCGACCGAGACCTTGTCGCCGAGCGTGAGCGTGATGGTACTCATCACCTCGAAACGCTCGGCCGGGCTCTGCGCCGTCTGGCCGACGATCACCTCGTCGGCCGAGGTGCGCACCGCGTTGGTGATGTCCTTCGGCTGGATCTTCGCGTACGGCACCGTCACGGTGCCGGTGACCTCGATGCGCCGCCCGTCGACCGCGAAGCTGAGATTCGGCGAGGCGTCGATCTGCGCCTCGGGGGTATCCGCCACGCGCAGATTGGTGCCCTCGAGGTGGAACTTGCCGTAGGGCAGGAGGGCGTGCCACTCGAGATGGCCGTTGGCGGCGGCGGTGCCGGCGCCGGCGCGGCCGTCGCCGCTGAAGTCGAGACCGCCGTCGGTGAGATGCGCCTCGAGTGTCACCTGGCGCAGCCCCAGATTCACCTGGTAGAGGTCGAGCTCGCCGCCGGAGACCTTCACCACGCCGTTCAACTGCGGCGCGCCGAGCGTGCCGCCCACGTTGACGTCGGCGTGCAGCTCGCCGGCGGCGCGATCGATGTCGGGGAAATAGAGCGACAGGAGACTGAGCTCGGTGGTCTCGGCGTGCACCGCGCCCGAGAGCGGCATGGCCTGCCAGTCGCCGCCGCTGCGCTGCGCATCGATGCGGGCGCGGATGGTGCCGACCTCGCCGTCCTCGAGCACGGCCGCGACGGTCAGGCCTTCCGGCGTCGCGCTCGCCGTCACGGTGCCGGAGCCGATGCGCGTGTGCTCGATCTTCTTGCTGAGGAGCCGGTGCGAGAGCACCGCGTCGGTGAGCTGCGCGCGCAAGGTGCCGGTGACGGGCAGCTGCGCGCCGCCCGCTGCGCGCAGCAGCAGGTCGACCGTGCCCTGGTACTGCACCGCGGGCGTTCTGACCGCGGCCGTGAGCGCGCTGAGCGGCAGCTGGTTGCTCATGAGAGTTGCCGACCAGTGCTCACGGCTCCAGTCCGCGTCCGCGCACATGGCGCCGGGCGTTCCCGCGAGGCACAGCCACTCGACCCGCGCGCGCTCCGCCGAGGCGGTGAGATCCACCGGATGCTCGAGGGCGAGATCGAGCGCATCCTTCCCCTTGAGGCTGAGGGCCGTGAGCTGGCCCTGGAACGTGCCGTGCGCGTAGGCGCCGCCGGCCTCGGCCGCGAGCGCGAGTCCCGCGGCGTGCGCATCGAGGTGCACGCGGTAGGCCGCCGGGGAACCGGTGACGGTGAAGGCGGCACTCTCGAGGGCGTGGCTCGCATAGCTCAGGTTCTGCGCCCGCGCGTCGATCTTCGTCGGGCGTTCCCGGTCGGCGGGGTCGAAGTCGATATCGGCATCGAGCCGCTCGATGCCGAGCCCCGCGTAGCTGAGCGCGCTGCCGTGGGCGGTCGCCACGACCGCCGGGTCCGCGGTCGTGCCGCGCAGCGTTCCGCTCGCGTTGAGCTGCCCCTTGCTCCCGGCCGCGAGCAGACTCAGATCCGAGCTCGCGAGCGCGAAGCGCAGGTCGAGCTGCTCGCCGGCACGTCCGTCGAGGGCGAGGCTCGTGCCGCCGAGCGCCACGCGCACCCGGTCGAAGCGCCAGGCGCTGCCCGTGCGCGCGAGCGCGCCGCCGCCGCTCACGCGCGCGCCGCGGAGCTTGCCGCTCAGGTTGCCGACCGTGACGCTGAGATCGCCGCGCGGGTCGAAGCCGCGGCCGGACACCGCGAGCGAGAGATTCACGCTGCCGGGAAGATCGGGCCGGAACTGCGCCGGGTTGATCCCGGTGAGCTGCCCCGTGACCGACCAGCTCTGATGCGGCGCCCAGGCCACCGCCCCGCTCACACTGGCATGGCCCTCGAGCAGGTCGAGCTCGGCGCGCTCGAAGGCGAAGCTGTCCTTGCCGAGCGTGCCGGTCACGTCCGCCGCGCTCGCGGCGATCCCCGCCGCGCTGGCCGACCCTTCGGCGTGCACCTTATAGGGGAGGATCCCTTCCAGGGTGAAAGTGCCTGCGGCGCTCTGCACCAGCGGCTCCGGCCCCACGAGCGGCCAGCGGAAGTCTTCCCAGCTGCCGCTGAGATTGAGCCGCGGGCCGTTGGGAACGATGGCGAACGTGCCCGAGCCGACCGCGTGTGCGCCCGAGGGGTGGCGGGCCTCCATGTGCTTCGCCGTGAGCACGTGATCGGCGAACGAGCCATCGAACTCGGCGTCGAACGTCCCGGCACGCAGCCCCGTCGGGTCGACCTTGCCGCGGCCGGTGAAGCCCTGGTCGTTCCAGGTGACCGCGAGGCGCGCCTTCATGACCCCGAGCGGTCCCGAGATTCCCCAGGCGCGCAGGTCGAAATTCTCGACGTTGGCATCCCCGACGATGTGCCAGTGGTGGGTCAGATCGAGCGCCTGGCCGGTGAAGTCGGCGCGGAACGGGCTCAAGGCGTGCGCCCTCAGCTTGAGCGCGTTGAGATCGCCCCTGGCCGAGCCCTCGACGCTCCAGGCGGGTTGCCCGGCGGGAGCCCAGGCGATGTGTCCCTCGCCCTCGATGCCGAGCGGATCGCGCGCCGCGAGCTCGCCGATCGCATCGATCCGCGCGTCGCCGAAGTTGCCCTGCGCCTGGAAGAAGCGGATCGAGCGGTGCCGCAGCACCGCAGCGCCGCTGATGTGGGTGGCTTCGAGGCGCACGCCGTTGTAGATACTCACCACCGCGTCATCGACCGTGGTGTGCTCGGCGCTGATCAGCAGCCAGCGCGGCAGGAATACCGGCGGCGAGGGCGGCACCTGCCGGGTGCGCCGCTTCACCTCGATGAGCGCCCTGTGCACCGTGGCGTCCGGCGAGCGGATGGTCTGCAGCAGCAGCGGCGCGAGCGCCACGCGACCGTCGACACCATCGAACTCGAGGTGCACCAGCTCGTGGTCGATCTCCACGCGGTCGGCATGCACGCCGCGCGCCAGCGTGCCCCTGACGCCGGTGATGACGAGGCTGACCGCGCCCGGCCCCGAGCCGAAGCGCTGCGGGATGTGGCGCACCAGGAACTGCAGCCCCGGCTCGGTGAACACCGCCGCGCCGATGAGCGCGGCCGGCACCACCACGATCAGCAGCACCAGCAGGCAGGCGGTGAAGAGTATGAGCAGGCGCCGCACGGGGTGGCTCGGATGCTCAGAGCTTCGGCGAGAAGTTGATGTGCAGGCGCGGGCCGGCGCCGGGATTGTTGATCGGCTGCGCCACGTCGATGCCGAGCGTCAGCACCGGCGTGCGGAAGCGTATGCCGACGCCCGCCGAATAGAACAGCTTGGTGCCGAAATGATCGAAGGCATTGCCGTAGTCCACGAAGGTGGCGAAGCCTAAGTTGCGCGGCAGATCGTGCACCACCTCCACCGTGCCGGTAATCACGTCCTTGCCGCCGACCTTGATGTAGCCCGCGACGCTCTGGCAGCTGCCGTCGGCATTGCGCAGGAACTGGCCGGTCGGGCCGGTGGTGCACACCGGGTCGGTGGGCGAGAGCTGATTGTAGTAAAAGCCGCGCACGCTGTTGTCGCCGCCGGCGAAGAAGCGGTAGATGGTCGGCAGGTTCGAGAAGCGCGACACCAGACTCGCCCCGGCCTCCTCGCGCAGCAGCAGGTGCCACGGACCGCCCAGGTGGAAGGTGTTCTCGAGCTGCACGTGTGCCTGGACGAAGTTCGAGTCCGAGCCGAGCACCGAGTCGGAGCCGCGGATCTGGGCGACGAACGGATACTCGAACAGCGGCTCGCCGAGATAGTCCTTCGGCACCGAGGCGATATCGAGCTCGGGCACCAGCAGCCGGTCGGTGGTGGTGCCGTTCACGTCCTCGCTGGTGGTGCGCACCACGTTGACCTTCCACAGGGTCTGCCAGCCGCCCTTGACCAGCGTGAAGCTCGGTCCCACCGACTGGGTGTAGGCGGTCACGTCGGCGAGTGTCTGCTGCTCGATGTTGCCGTTGAGGGCGAAATGCTCGACCGCCGGGTCGCCCACGGGGAAGATGTAGCTGGTGACCACGTTGTAGCGGGTGATCCGGGCGAACTGCGATGTGACGGAGAAGCTCTGCCCGCTCGAGTTGATGCGGTGGTCCTCGAAGCCGAGCGTGGCGCGCGGTCCGGTGTCGGTGGCGTAGCCAGCCCCGAAGGAGTAGCGGTGGCGCCGGGCGGGATCGGCGTGAATGTCGATGGCCACGCGATGGGTGGCGGGATCGGGGGTGCCCGGCCGCACCTCGAGGTTGGCGAAGTAGGCCGCGTCATCGAGCGCGAACTGGGTGCGCAGCACCTGGGTCAGGTCGAAGAGATCGCCCTCGTGGTAGCGCAGGTAGCGCCGCACCAGGCTCTCCTTGACGACTTCCTGGGTGATGGTGGTCGGGCCGAAGCGGTAGCGGTCGCCGGTCTCGAGCTCGAGCGCGATGCGCGCGCTGTAATTCGGCGGATCGACCAGCAGCTCGTTGCGCGTCAGTCGGGCATCGAAGTAGCCGTAGGTGGCGGCGGTGCGCTGCAGGTCGGACTTGATGGCGTCGTAGTCGGCCTGGTTGAGGCGGTCGCCGGGCTTGAGCAGCGGGTGCTCGAGGATGCGCCTGAAGAGCGGATCGGTCTCGCCGGGGCCGGTCACCTTCACCTCGATGCTGGTCACCAGCACCGGCCGCCCCGGCTTGATGTCGACCACCACGCGCCACTCGCCCTTGCCGAGATCGGTGACCGTCGAGCTCACCTGCGGCTCGAAGTAACCGTACGGGCGCAGCGCGTCCTCGACCTCGCGCTCGACCCGGTTGTGCAGCCGCTCGACCATGTCGGTGTTGAGCTCGGCGCCGCCCTTGCGGTAGCGCTCGAAGCTGAGGTAGGCGAGCACGTTGGCGCGCAGCTTCTCGTCGACGCCGCGCACCTCGACGTTGACGCCGGCAGCGCGCGCCGGCCGGGCCACGATCCCGCAGGCGAGTGCGGCGAGCAGGCACGCGGCGAGCCCCGGGCCTCGCCGGTGCCGTGGGCGAGCCCGGGGCATACTGAATCGCTGCGCCATCTCGACGTGTGGTTGGAAAAATTCACCGGATTCTAGAGCCTCGCGGGCCCCCCCGCTCGCCGCTCTTAATCAGTCAGAGCGAGTATCCGCCGTGTCGGTTCCGCGCCCGCCCCCACAGGAGTCACGGCCACTCGCTCGCGTTCAGCCGGAATTCACTTTGGCCGTTCGGCTCGGCGGCGCAGTCGAAGCGCCGCTCGGCGAGATACAGCGCACCGTCCGGCTCGAGCAGCATCACCGTCGAGCAGCGGGTGCCGTAGACCGGGTGCACGACGAAGGGCGCCGACAGGATCCGCTCCCACTCGGGCGGCAGGCCGCCGGTCGGCAGCGGAGGGTCGCTCTGCGCCGACGGCGTGCGGTCGGCGAGCAGGGCAAACAGCCCCGCGGGCGAGGTCTGCGGCTGCGCGAGCCACTCGCGAAAGCGCGCCTTGACGCGCATGAGCTTCGGCCACGGCGTGTCGAGCAGCTCGTTCGAGAGGCCGTAGACGCCGGGCGGGAGCTCGCGCGCAAACGGCGCGGCGCGGTTCGAGCCGTACCAGAGCGATCCGCGATCGCCGAGCAGCAGGTTGAACCCGGAATACTCCTGCGCCGCGCCCTCGAGCCGCGCGAAGAACTGCCCCGCCCCCTCGCCACCGGCCAGGTAGCGCGGGATCAGGCTGCCGCGCGAGGGCGCCGCGGGCCGCGGCCTTTGCAGCTCGCGGAAGTTGGTGACCACGCCGAAGCGCCGCGCAGGATCGATCCCGAGCCAGGTGCCCGCGGCGCGCAGATCGCGGCCGGCGAGCATCCCGGGCGGCTCGGGCCACTTCGCGAGCGGCGCGGCGGGGCGCTCGTGGTATTCGTCGCGATTGGCGGCGATCACCAGGCGGTAGCGCGGGTGCGTCTGCCACGCCAGCACCAGGAGGCACATGGGCGCCTCACCCGCCCTCGAGCCAGCCCGAGATGAGGCGCCAGGAGATCGAGTGCGAAGGCGGCGCCAGCGCCTCCCCCGAGGTGAGCTGGGCGCGGGTGAACCAGCGCGCGTCCTCGAGCTCGCCGGAGACGCGCACCACGCTGCCCGCGGCGGCATGCGCGCGGAATCCGAGCATGAGCGAGGAGGGGAACGGCCAGGGCTGGGACGAGTCGTAGCGCGCGCTCACGATGCGCACGCCGGTCTCCTCCTCGACCTCGCGCGCCACCGCATCCTCGAGGCTCTCGCCCTGCTCGACGAAGCCGGCGATGGTCGAGTAGCGCCGCGGCGGCCAGCTCGCCTGGCGGCCGAGCAGCGCCCGCTCGCCGTCCGAGACCAGCACGATGATCGCCGGGTCGATGCGCGGGAAGAACTCCTCGGCGCAGGCGTGGTTGCTGCATCTCAGGCAATGCCCGGCGCGGATCGGCGTCGTCGGCGCGCCGCACACGCCGCAGTGACGCGTGCGCGCCCGCCACACCGCGAGCGCGCGTGCGTAGGCGAGCAGTCCGGCCTCGTCCGCGGGCAGCAGCGCCGAGAGCGGCCGCAGCTCCTCGAAGCGCATGCCGGCGGGCGGCGCCGGGCCGTGCTCCGGCGGCAGGCTGATCAGCACACAGCGCGCACCGCGGAACCAGCCGAGCAGCGTCAGGCTGGCCGCTGGCGCCGAGCGCACCAGAGGATCGGCGCGCGTCAGCAGCGCCGCGCGCGGCGGCTCGCCGTGCAGCAGCTGGGCGGTGCCGCGCGCCACCAGGTAGACGCTGGCGCCGTCGGCCCAGGCCGCCGCCACCCATTCCGGGTCCTCGCGCGCCTCCACGCGGCGCTCGAGGTAGGGACCGGCGAAGAAGTTGGGGCGCTCGGGGTCCATGCGGCTCGGCATTCTAGCAACGCGTCGACAGCGGGCGTGCCGTTCGCGCCGCGCCGGCACGGATGCCCCGGTCCCGGACCGACTAATGGCGCGCGCCCGATGCGCACAGGTGGCAGCGCTGCTCGCGCGCCGGGAAGCGCTCGCTCACGATGAGGCAGCCGCAGCCGACGCAGCCGCCGAGCCGCAGCAGGTCGCCGCGGGTGAGTGCGCTCACCAGGAATACCGCGTGCTCGAAGGAGATCTGCGCGGCCGGGACGAAGGCGCAGTAGGCTTCGAAGGCCGCGCACAGCTGCGCCCCGCGCGCGAGTCCCGGCGCAGCGGCGGCGGCCGCGCCCGGCGCCGGCGGCGGAATCACGCCGAGGAGCGACAGCATGCTGGCGAGCGCGGCGCTCTCGAGCTGCAGCTGCTGCGAGCGCGTGAAGTACGCGACCTGGTGCGGCGACTTGCCGCGATGGCGCGGCAGCTGCCGGCGCACCTGGCTCAGGTAGGAGCGGTACAGCTTGCGGATGCGGTCGTCCGACAGCCCGGTCCAGGTGCGGATCGTCTGCGTGCGCGCCTCGTGGCGCAGGAAGCGCAGTGCCAGCTCCATTCGCTGCCGCTCGCGGCGGTAGCGGTCGTCAGAAATGCGCATGGGGATTTTCCGCTGCGGATGGACCGCTGAGATTTTTGGGAAAAATTTACCAGAATTCAACAAATGAAATTTGGTAAAAAAATCCCAAATTGCATCTGGCGCCGGCGCGCCGCTCGGCTACCATGGGGGCTCGCTTCGGGGAGGGAGACGCGCCATGCTGTTGCGATGCGGGATGGACGGCGAGGCGGGCGGGAATGCCCCGCGCGGCGCGTGGCTCGGCGCCGCGGCGCTCGAGACGCTCGCGGAGCTCAACGAGATGAGCCTCGCGCTGCTGGCGGAACAGGCCGCGGTCCCCGCCCCGGAGCCGCGCCCGCTGCTGCAGGAGGTGGGCGCGCTGTGGCGCACGCTCGACCGGGAGGCGCGGCGGCGTGCGGCCGCCGCGCCGTACCTGCTGCTCGATGCCGGCTTCGCCGACCATGAGCGCTGGGGGTACGCGGCGCCGCAGGTCGCGGATTCCGGCCGGGTGCAAGGTCCGGCCTTCTTTAGCGTGCCCGGCACGCTCGAGGTCGCGCGCCTGTGCTTCACCTATGGCTGGCACCTGGCGCGCGCCGAGAGCGCCGCCGCCCGGCTGCTGCTCGGGATGCCGCCCGGCTGCGCCGCTCTCATCGCCGGGCTGTCGCTGCGCCGGATCGACGGCCTCGCCGAGCGTCACCCGGAATGGCTGCGTCCCCGCTGGCCGGCGCACCCGCAGCTGTGGCGCGAGCTGCTGCTCGCCGCCGCCGCGGGCGAGGCGCGCGCTCTCTCGCGCGCCCACCTGCACGGCCTCACGATGCTGGCCGCCGAGGCCCGCCGGGCGGCGGGGGTTGCGCCGGCGGCTCCTGCCCCGGGCCAGGCGGTGGGCGCCCCCGAGCGCGCGCGGCTTACTTCGCCAGCTGGAACAATGTCGACGGCACCCAGCCCTCGTTCCCCAGCTCGTCCGTGACCTTCCACCAGATGCCGTTCTTGTCGCCGCTCGGATAGAGCGTCATCCCGGGATCGAGGTCGCGCACCACCTTCGACTTTATGTCGGCCGCGGTGTACATCTTGCCGGGCTTCGCCATGGTCACCGACTGCGAGACGTTGTCGGCCTTGGCGTTGAGGCTCATGCCTTTGATGTCGTTCACCAGCTTGGTGTACGAGTCGAGGTAGGCCATGGTGACGACCTGGCCGATCTCGGTGTTGGCGTAGCTGCTCGCGCCCGCGGCGGCAAAGCCGCCGAAGAAGGCGCCCCCGCCCGCGCCCCAGCCGAGGTCGGTCTTCTTGGCGTGTCCCTGCTCGAGCGCCACCTGCTCGGTGGAGCGCACGTCGGTGAGGGTCAGCACCACGTCGGCGGTCTTGCTCTTGAGGCTGATGCCGCCCACCACCGCTCCCGCGACGCCGCCCAGCATGCCGCCCAGCACGCCGCCGATGCGGCTGCCGCCGGAATTGTTGTTCTTGGTGACCACGTCCGGCACCAGCACGTAGTCGGCGGCCTTCATCTGACCCTTGCCGATGTTCGAGCCGCCGCGCATCTCGCCGGAGCTCGCGAGCGCGCGCTCCTTCTCCGCCGCCGCCAGGCCCTTGCCGCGGTCGAGCAGCGTGAAGCACTTCGACTGCGACACGAACACCTTGATCAGGGCCTCCGGGGAGTCGAGGTTGTACGCCAGCCACCACTTGTTCTCGGGCTCGGTCACTGCGAGCGTGCCGATCTTCTTGTCGCAGGTCGGGATCTCGGGCGGCGGCTGATCGGCCGCCCACGCGAGCGCGCTCGCCGCAAGTCCCGACAGGGTGAGCGAGGCGAGCAACGGGATCCTGAGCTTTGAGCGCTTCATGGTTTTCTTCTCCCTGGGGCTTCTTGTAGTTCGCAGACAGGCGCTTCAGGGCGCCGCCGGTGCCTTCGCGTAGTTTAGCCTCGCTCACCCGGCCCGGGGGGGTGTCGCACACGCCGGCCGCCGGCCGCTCGCCACAGCTTGTCCGTTTCTGAACGGTTCGTGTCTTCGGTATCGGTGGCGCAGCCGCGTCGGCTCCCCCAAGATATTGCCGATTGTAAATCACGCCCGGGGCCTCCTGCATGAAACAGGCGCTGCTCGTCATCGATGTCCAGGAATCCTTCCGGCAGCGGCCGTATTTCCGGCCCGAGGAGCTGCCGGCGTTTCTCGCCAATGTGCAGTCGCTGATCGATCGCGCACGCGAACGCGGGATCGCGGTCGTGCAGGTGTTTCACCGCGAGCCCGGTGACGACCGCGCCAATCCCTTCACCGCGGCCTCCGGCTTCGTGCGGCCGATGCCCGAGCTCGCGCTGCACGCCGACGCGGTGTTCCACAAGCAGGTGCACTCGGCGATGTTCGCCACCGACGCCGGCGGCGGCACGCTGGAGGCGTGGCTGCGCGGGCGCTCGATCGAGGAGCTGCTCGTGACCGGCATCCGTACCGAGCAGTGCTGCGAGACCACCACGCGCCATGCCTCCGACCTCGGCTTTCGGGTGCGGTACGTGACCGATGCGACGCTCACCTTCCCGATGCGCACCCGCTCCGGGCGCGAGGTCTCGGCGGCGGAGATCCGCGAGCGCACCGAGCTGGTGCTCGATCAGCGCTTCGCGCGCGTCGTCTCGAGCGCAGACGCGCTCGGCTGACTTGCCTCCGCCATGCGCGAGGTGGTGTTTCTGCTGCTGCCGAACGTCGTGCTGCTCGACGTCGCGGGCCCCGCGGATGCGTTCCGCAACGCCGAGCTCTGGGTGCCGGGCACCTACCGGCTGCGCTTCGTGGCCCCGCTGCCGAGCCTGACGGCGGCCGTGGGGCTCACGCTCGGCGCGCTCGAGCCGCTGCCCGCTGCGCTCTCGCCGCGCGCGCTACTGATTCTCACCGGCGTCGGCGGGGAGACGCTCGACCGGGAGGAGCCGGCGACGCGGCGCGCGATCGCCTGGCTGCGCTCGGGCGCGGCCGCGGATGCCGAGCTCCTGTGCGTGTGCACCGGGAGCGTGCTCGCGGCCCATGCGGGACTGCTCGCCGGGCGCGAGTGCACCACCCATCACGAGCATCTCGAGGAGCTGCGCAGCGTCGAGCCGCGCGCCCGGGTCCTCGAGAACCGCATCTTCGTCGAGGACGGGGGCGTGACCACGAGCGCCGGCGTCACCGCCGGGCTCGATCTCGCCCTGCACGTGATCGGCCGGCAGCTCGGGCCCCACGTGGCCGCCGAGGTCGCGCGCGGCCTGGTCGTGTACCTGCGCCGCGCCGGCAGCGATCCGGCGCTCTCGCCCTGGGTGATGCACCGCAATCACCTGCACCCGGCGGTGCATCGCGTGCAGGATGCGGTGACGCGCGATCCGGCCGCTCCCTGGAGCTCGGCGCAGCTCGCGGCGGTGGCCTGCACCGGGCCGCGCAACCTCGCGCGCCTCTTTGCCGAGCACGCGCGCTGCTCGCCCCTCGACTATGTGCAGCTGATCCGTTTCGCCTTCGCCAAGCAGCTGGTCACCGAGAGCCGGCTCGATCTCGAGCGCGTCGCGACGCGGGCCGGTTTCGGCTCGGCCCAGCACCTGCGGCGCGTGTGGTCGCGCTGGGAAACGCGTCCGCCGAGCGCGCTTCGCGGCCGCGCGGGTGCGCTGGCGCCGCGCACGGCGGCTCGCGATCGGACGGCGGCCGGATGAGGCGCGCGCGCGGCGCGGGTGAGGCGCTGCCTCAGTGCCCGCTGGCCTTGGCGACCAGAAAGCTCACGAGCGGGATGAGCTGGTTGGCCGCGCGGATGCTGTCGGCGATCCGGTAGCGCCCGTCGACGACGATGCAGGGGGTGCCGGGGACCTGCATGGCCATGACCTGCTCGTCGGCCGCGCGCATCCTGCCGTCGACGGTGAAGGACCGGGCCATCGCCAGGAAATCCGCGGGCTTCACTCCGGTCCAGCGCGCGTAGGCCTGCGCCGCCTGCTCGATCGTGGGTTGGGGACTCTTCAGGCGGTGCGTCTGGCTGTCGATGTTGGCGAGCTCGCCGGTCTTCCAGACCGCGTCGAACATCAGCTGGTGGGTGCGCTCGGCGATGCCGAGCGCCTGCGCGGCGAACCAGGCGCGCTGGTACATGGGCCAGTCCTCGGCCTGGTTGAACGCGGCGGGCAGGTAGGCGAGCTGGGCGTTGGGCGGCAGGCTCTTCTTCAGGAGCTCCATGGTCGGCTGGAAGGCATTACAGGCCGGGCAGCCGTAGGAGAACACCTCGAGCACTTCGACCTTGCCGGGAGCGACGTTGGTGCGCTGCGGCTGGGCCAGAACGACATAGTCGCGGCCCTCGGTCCAGGCGGGTGCGGCCCCGGCACGCACCGCGGTGAGCGCCGCCAGCAGCGAGAACAGCAGTCCCAGGGTGGTTTTCATGGGGTGATTTTAGTGGAGTCGCGCGGCTAGTAGATGGCGATCTCGCCGCGGCCGGATGAGTCGCGCGCGCCGCGATACATGCCCTCGGTGCTGAAGTCCATGACGATGCGCCCGTCGCGGTCGACGCCGATCAGGCCGCCGTCGCCGCCGAGCCCGCTGAGGATGTCGTGCAGGAGCTCGCGCACCGCGAGCTCGAGGGTGAGTCCCCGGTACTCGACCGCGGCGCACACGTGGTGTGCGGCCACGGCGCGGATGAAATACTCCCCGTGGCCGGTGGCCGACACGGCGCAGACGCCGTTCTTGGCGTAAGTGCCGGCGCCGATGATCGGCGAGTCGCCGACCCGTCCGGGGCGCTTGTTGGTCATGCCCCCGGTCGAGGTGGCGGCTGCGAGGTTGCCGTCGCGGTC
>Ga0335077_10009321_pt1 | contig 12178 bp, 11 predicted proteins | sample Lox_Sample_31_FD_207151 | JGI IMG/M metagenome (GOLD analysis project Ga0335077, IMG submission 207151) | Soil microbial communities from Loxahatchee National Wildlife Refuge, Florida, United States - Lox_Sample_3.1 | ecosystem: Environmental > Terrestrial > Soil > Wetlands | place: USA...
ATAGCCCTGGCGGTGGAGCGAGAGCAGCTCGTCCGGCGACTCGGTCGGCATGACGAGGAGCCCGCCGTCGGTCGCGTCGTGGACGAGCCGCTCGACGAGCGTGCGCTCGCGGACGTGCTCGTAGCGCGTCGCGCAGAGCGCGAGCCGGAGCCCCTGCTCGTAGATCGCCTCGCTGATCCCGCCGAGGATGAGCCCGTAGTACTCGTACTGGACGACCGGCACGGTGACGCCGACGAGGCCGGTGCGCGTCGCGGCGATCCGGCGCGCCGACCCGGGGACCGGCCCCGACTCGCGCACCGCCTCGAGGACGAGCTCGCGGGTCTTTCTCGAGACGTCGGGCCGCCCGTTGAGGACGCGGGACACGGTCGCGACCGAGACGCCGACCCGGTCGGCGATGTCCTTCATCGTCGCGCGCTCCCGGCCGTTGCCGGCCGCGATCTGGGGCTCGTGCGGCTCCATGGCGACCGGGAATCCTACCGGTACGGCAACCGGTAATCCTGTGTCGCCGCGTTGACACTTCGGGCGTCGGCCGCGCGAACGACGCGCCCGAGCGGCCTTCGTAGCGTCGGGACATGCAGTTCACCCCCATCTCGAATCAGGAGGACACCATGTCCCGCAGCTCCCGCAAGGCCCTTCGCGCCGCGTTCGTGGCAGCGATCGTGCTGGCGGCGATCGCCGTCGCCTCCCCGGTTGCCTCTGCCGCGAAGCGGCGGACGCTGATGCCGGTCGCGTGCACGCCGACGCCGGCCCACTGGGTCTACGCCGCCGACGACCTCGGCGTTCCGTGGCTCCAGTTCGTTCCCGCGATCCGGTGCACGGACGCGGCCGACGCTCCGGCCTGCCCGGCCGGCTCGCCGCATCCGGGCTGGGTCCAGGTCACGGACGACCTGGGCATCCCGTACCTCGTCCCGACCGGCTCGGAGTCGGACGCGGCGTCGTCGTGCAGCCGCACGACGCAGGCCCAGGACGGCTCGCAGCCGGGGACGACGACGGCGTCGCCGTATCGCGGCTGGGTCTACGTGACCAACGCCGCGGGCATTCCCACCCTCGTGCCGCTGTCGGACATCCGCTAGGCGGTCTCGGTTAGGGGGACGCGAGAGCCCGCCCGACGGCGGGCTCTCGTCGTGTCGCGGCGGTGACATTCGGCGGGTCGGGCGCGCGAACGACGCGCCCGCGCCGTCTTCGTAGCGTCGGGGCATGCAGTCAGTCGCATCTCTGAACCAGGAGGACACCATGTTCCACGTCTCTCGCAAGGCACTCCGCTCCGCGCTCGTCGCAGCGGTCGTCGTGGTCGCCGCCGTGGTGGCCGCCTCGCCCGCCTCCGCGAAGAGCTCGCCGGCGAAGTGCAAGCCGAAGCCGGCGCACTGGGTCGTCGCGAACGTCGACGTCGCCGTCCCGCAGTTCACGCTCATCCCCGCCGTGCGGTGCACGGCCGCGGTCGACAACACCGCTGGCAACTGCGCGCCCGGCTCGCCGTATCCCGGCTGGGTCCAGATCACGGACGACATCGGTCGCCCGCAGCTCGTCCCGACCGGCTCCGAGGCGGCCGCGGCCTCCTCGTGCAACCGGAGCCCTGCGCAGTCGGCGCCGGTGCTCCCCGACCCGACCTACTGGGTCACCCAGGTCGACGACCAGGGCGTCCCCTGGCTCGTCCCCGTCCCGAGCGCGGCCGCGTAGGTGGCAACGGCTTGGGGGACGCGAGAGCCCGCCGCCCCGCGGCGGGCTCTCGACGTTGCGGAGCCGGTCGCCGTGACGGAGGATCGTGGGGTGGAGTGGAGGCTGCTCGAGGGCGTGCCGGCCGAGGACGTGCAGCGGCTGCTCCAGCTCGCGCGGCGGCGGACCTTCAAGCGCGGCGAGGTCGTCTTCCACCGCGGCGACCCCGCCGACTCGATGCACCTCGTCTCCAAGGGACGGTTCGCCGTGCGCGTGATGACGCCGCTCGGCGAGCAGGCGACGATCGCGGTGCGCGGGCCGGGCGACAGCTTCGGCGAGCTCGCGCTCGTCGCGGAGAAGGCGCCGCGGTCGGCGACCGTCGAGGCGCTCGAGCCGGGGGAGACGTTCTGCGTCTACGAGGTCGAGTTCGCGCGGCTGCGGAAGGAGCATCCGTCGGTGGACGAGCTGCTGATCTCGCTCCTCGCGGCGGAGGTGCGGACGATGAACGAGCGGCTGCTCGAGGCGCTCTACCTGCCGGCGGAGCGGCGCGTCCTGCGGCGGCTCGTCGAGCTCGCGGACGTCTACGGCGGCGCGGAGATCCCCTTGACGCAGGAGGAGCTCGCCGGGCTCGCCGGCACGTCGCGCGCGACGGTGAACGCGGTGCTCGGCGACGCGCAGACGCGAGGTCTCGTCGAGCTGCGCCGCGGCCGCGTGACGATCGTCGACGCCGACGCCCTCGGCGGCCGGGCGCGCGTCTGAGGCTCAGCGCGCGCGGCGGGCGAGCTCGTCGACGTCGAGCACGCGCGTCTTGCCGCGCTCGAGCGCGATCGTCCCGCGTTTCTCCTCGTCGCGCAGGATCTGGTTGACGGTGGTGCGGTTCCCGCCGGCGAGCTCCGCGATCGCCTCCTGCGTGAGCGCGATCGTCGTCTCGCCGGAACCGGTGCCGTACAGCGACGCGAGCTCGACGAGCCGCCTGCGCACGCGCTTGTCCACCGGGAGGTACAGGGCCTCGAGCAGCCGCTCGTTCAGCATCCGCACCTCGCCGACGAGGAAGCGGAACAGGAAGCGGTCGATGTCCGGCCGCCGTGCGCGCAGCTGCTCGAACTCCGGGCGGTACACCGCGAACGTCTCGGCGTCCTCGAGCGCGGTGACCGTGGCGGACCGCCGCGGCTCGTCGGCGAGCAGCGCCATCTCGCCGAAGCTCTCGCCCGACCCGCGCACGGCGATCGTCGCGACATCCCCGAGCGGCGTCATCACCTGCACCGAGAACCGCCCCTTCTGGATCAGATGGAGCGAGTCGCCGAGGTCGTCGCGGTGAAAGACGACCTCGTTGCGCGCGAAGCGGCGGCGCCGGGCGATCTGCAGCAGCTCGCGGATCTCGTCGTCGGGCACGCCTGCGAGCAGCCGCCACTCCATGCGCGGAACCCTACGACGCCGACGGGACGAGCTCGAGTCGCCGCCTCGCGTGCTCGACCGCCGGCTCCGATCCCTTGCGGCGCAGCTCGGCGATCGCGCGCTCCCCTTCGGCGTTCGCCTCCGCGTCCTTCCCTGCAGCACGGAGGACCCTCGCAAGTACGACGAGGGCGTCCGCGCAGCTGACCGGCGCGTCGCGCGTGAACGCGAGCTCGACCGCCTCGCGCGCGAGCTGCTCCGCCTCGTCGAGCTGCGACCGCGTCGCGAGCGCCGCCGCGCGCGCGAGCCGCCAGGCGATCTGCGACTCGACGTCGGTCGGGGCCGAGATCTCCTTGCTGAGGTCGGCGAGCTCGAGCGCCTCGTCGACGCGACCCGTCTCGGCGAGCGTCAGGGCGAGCTCGGCGGCGTACGTCGAGAGGAACAGCGCGTCTCCGATCGACTGGAGGAAGACGACGGCGCCGCGCAGGAGCTCCTCCTCGCGCGTCCGCTCGTCGACGAACCGCTCGGCCCACGCGCGCGGGAGCGCGACCGACTGGACCCAGTAGCCGAGTCCGAGGTCGGCGAAGATCGCCGCGGCCCGCTCGCCGGCCGCGCGGGCGTCGTCGATGCGCCCGGCGAGGGCGTAGAGCCAGATGCTCGGGATGAGCGCGTGCGCCTCGGCGAGCGGCCCGTCGGCCTCGGCCAGGAACTCCTGGCACCGCGCGAGGCCGTCGGCGACGGGGATGGGTCCGAAGAGGATCCCGGCGCCCAGCCACGTGAGCGCCTCGGCCGCCGTGCGGGCGTTCCCCGCGCGGCGCGCGAGGACGTGTGCCCGGTCCGTCACCCGGACGACGCCGTCGTAGTCCGTGCCCATGAAGCGATAGAGAAGGAGCAGCCAGGCCTCCGACGCGCCCCAGAGATCGCCGAGCGCCTCGAGCTCGGCTGCGGCCGCTTCCGCGTCGCGCATGATGCGCTCGTGGTCCGCGCCCGTGCCGTAGAGCTCGGCCTGCGAGCGCCGGAGCAGGGCTCGGAGCTCGACCGCGCGGTCGACGCCCTCGGCAGCGGTGGCCGCCTCCGTCGCCGCGGCGACGCAGCCGTCGAGGTCACCGGAGTGCAGGCGCGCCTCGGCGAGAAAGGCGAGCAGTTCCGCGCGGGCGCGGCGGTCGGGCTCGAACGGGGTCGCTCGCGCCAGCAGATCCGCGGCGGCGTGCATGTCGCCGCGCATGATCGCCCGGCGTCCCGCGTTGCCGAGCGCCCGCCCGGCGTCGGCTGCGAGCCGCTCGGCTGCGGGGTCGCCCGGCGCGATGTCGACGCGCAGCCGGTATGCCTGCTCGAGGTGGTAGCCGACGATCTCCTCGTACTCGGGGAGGCGGTCGCCCGCCGTGCGCGCGAGCCAGCGCGCGAAGCGCTCGTGCAGGTCTGCGCGCACCTCCTTCAACGAGGCGGCGTACGCGGCGTCGCGGACGAGGACGTGCCAGAAGCGGTACGCGTCGCCGGAGTACGTCGCCGACGTCCGCACGAGGAGGTCCTTGCGCTCCAGCGCGTCGAGCGCCGAGTCGAGCGTCGCGGCGTCGTCTGCGAGCTCGACGAGTGCGGCCCGCGAGATCTCCTGGCCGACGACGGACGCGCGCACGAGCACGTCCAGCTCCTCCGGAGGCAGCGCGTCGAGCCTTGCGGCGAGCAGCGCCTGGATCGTCGGCGGGATCGTCAGGTCCGCGGGCTGCTCGCGCAACATCGCGACCGTCTCCTCGACGAACAGCGGGTTCCCCTCGGCCGTCGCGCGCACGCGGTCGCGGAGGTCGGCGGGAAGCGGGTCGTCGCCGCCGGCGAGGTCGATGAGCCGCTCGGTGTCGGTCGGCTCCAGCGGGTCGAGGTGGACGGTCGCCCCGCCGGGAGGCGGCTGCGAATCGAGGAGCTCGGGACGTGCGGCCGTGAGAAGAAGGATCGGCGCGCGGCTTGCCCCGGCGACCGAGTCGAGCAGCGCGAGGAACGTCGGCTGAGCCCACTGCAGGTCGTCGAAGGCGACCACGAGCGGGCGCTCGCGGGCAAGCGACTCGAACAGACGGCGCACCGCCCACGTCGTCTCCTCCAGCGGACCGGCCTGGTCGGCGAGCCCGATCGCCGCGGAGACGCGCGACGCGACGAGCTCGCCGTCGGGCTCGTCCGCGACGAGCGCGGCGACCCTGCGGGCCGCCTCGTCGCGCGGCGTGTCGTCGTCGATCTCCGCCGCTGCGCGGACGATCTCCGCCAGCGGCCAGAACGTGATGCCCTCGCCGTAGTGCAGGCACCGTGCCGACAGCACCGTCGCACGGTGCGCGGCCCGGCGCTCGAGCTCGAGCATCAGACGCGACTTCCCGATCCCCGGCGGCCCGGTCACGAGTGCGCGCCGGCACTCGCGCTCGGCCTCCGCCTCGTCGAGCGCGGCGAGCAGGATGCCGAGCTCCGGGTCGCGGCCGACGAGCGGAATGTCGAGCCGCCGCGGCCGCCGCGACGTGTCCGGGCCGAGGGCGACGAGCCGCCATGCGGTCACCGGCTCGCTCTTGCCCTTCAGCTCGAGCGGCGGCAGGAGCTCCGTCTCGACCGAGCCGCGCACGAGCGACTCCGTCGTCGCGCCGAGGAGGATCTCGCCCGGCTCCGCGGCCTGCTCGAGCCGCGCGGCGACGTTCACCGCGTCGCCGGTGGCGAGCCGCTGCGCGCCGAACCCGGTCACGACCTCGCCGGTGTTGATGCCCGTGTGGTTCGCGAGCCGGACGCCGTAGCGCGGCTCGAGCTCGTCGTTCAGCGCGTCGAGCGCCGCACGCATCTCGACCGCGGCCCGGACGGCGCGCAGCGCGTCGTCCTCGTGCGCGGCCGGGATCCCGAACACGGCGAGCACGGCGTCGCCGACGAACTTCTCCACCGTCCCGCCGTGCCGCACGAGCACGCCGCTGAACTCGTCGAAGTAGCGGCTCAGCACCAGCCGGACGGTCTCCGCGTCGTGACGCTCTCCGAGCTGGGTCGAGCCCGTGAGGTCGCTGAAGAGCACCGTGACGACCTTCCGCCGCTCGGAGCGAAGCTTGTCGACCGGTGCGCCGCAGGACGCGCAGAAGCGCCCGCCTTCCGCCAAACCCGCCCCGCACTCGGGGCACGTGGCCATACGCGGACGATATGCCCGTGCGGTGCGGACCACAAACGCGGGGAGGCCCGAAGGCCTCCCCGCGTTGCCCGGGAGGGGCACCCGTCACATGGGTGCGAGCCGGCGCGCCTTCGACTCCGGAAGCCGGCGGTGCCGCCGCGCGGCGACGAACGCGAGACCTCCGAGCGCGAGTGCGGCGATGCCGATCCCGACCTCGATCGGCGTCCAGTCGAGCCCGCCGGTGGGCTGGGTCGGCGCCGACTCGGCGGCCGGGAACGAGATGTGCTTCGGGCCGAGAACGTCGACCCGGTTCACGGCGGCGGTCCAGCCCTCCGCCTGTGGGGCGGGCCGGACGAGGTCGCCCTGGGGGCCGTGGTACGCCCTCGCAAACCCGGGCGCGGCTGCGACGAGCATGGCCGACGCGAGAACGGCGACGGCGGTGCGGACGTACGACATGACTTCCTCCTTCTCCGACATGGTCTGCGACGAGTGCATGACCCGACGGTAGGAGGGCGGGGGCTCCGCGTCGTTTCGACGCGGGACGCCCGGACTGTCGGCTTCGGGACATTCGCATCGTGTTGTCGAAGGCGCGAGCGGGACATACGCTCCGTCTGTGCCCCGTGCCGTCAGCGTGGTCGCAGTGCTCGCGGCTGCTTGCCTCGCCGTCGGAGCCGGTGACGCCGCAAACCCGCGTTCTCGTCGGTCCTCGACTCGATCGGCCTGAAGACGTCGATCGCGCCCGTCCCCGCGGCGACGTTCCAGAACGTCGTCGGCGACCGCGCGACGCACGCGCAGATCGGTTGGAACGTGTGGCTCGCCGACTATCCGAATCCCGTCGACTGGTTCGACACGCTGCTGAACGGCGAGCACATCACGGCGACGCACAACAACAACCTCGCGAACGCGAACGACCCGGAGATCAACGCGCTGATCGACCGTCTCCGCGAGGCGCCGCGCGCGACGGCCGCCGTCGATGCGGGCTGGGCGAAGGTGGACCGGCTCGTCGTCTCGAAGGCCTTCATCGCGCCGGCCGTCAACGTCCTCACGACGAACGCCTTCTCGTCGCGGGTCGACATGAGCTGCTACGTCGACCACCCGATCTACGGCTTCGACTGGACGCGGGCCTGCGTCCGCTAGCAGCCCGCGTCCAGCATCGCGGCGAGTCCGCCGACGCCTGTCGTGTCGAGGATCTCGAACCGCTTGAGCTCGAACGGCCGGCCGGCGTCCTGGCACAGGCCGGGCTGCGTGGTGACCGCCAGCCGGTACCCGGCGCGCGCGACGAGCGCGGCCGTGCGGCCGTCGTACGCGCCGTACGGGTACGCGAACCATCGCACCGGGTGGCCGACGGCCGCTTCGAGGGCGCGACGCGACGACAAGAGCTCCTTGCTCGCCTGGGCGTCGCTGAGCGTCGTCAGCGCGGCGTGCGTCGCGGTGTGCGAGCCGATCTCGATCCCGTGCCGCTCGAGGGCTCTGAGCTCCGGCTCCGTGAGGAAGCTCGGGTCGGTCCCGTGCAGGCGGCTCGAGATCACGTACGCCGTCGCGTGCATCCCGAGACGTGAGATGACCGGCGCGGCCTTGCCGAGGACGTCTCGGTAGCCGTCGTCGAACGTGATCAGGATCGGCCGCGGCGGCAGCCCGCCACCAGCGGTCACGCCGGCGAGCAGCTGCTCCTGCGTGAGCGTGTGAAAGCCGTGGGCGTGGAGCCACCGCATCTGCCGCGCGAAGTCGTCGGGATCGACGGTGAGACGGCGCGTCATGAGGGGTAGCCCCGGCCGCAGATAGTCGATGCGGTGGTACATGAGGATCGGGACGACGAGCGGTGCCGTCCGCGGGCGCGCCGGCGCCGGTGACGGGACCGCAAGCGACGCGGCGATCGCAACGGTCGCGGCGGTGAGGACGGCTCGGCGCGCCGCGAAAGGGGTGTGCGCATCCATGCGCCGACGGTAGGTCCCGGGCGCGTGCGCGTCGTTTCCGCCGAGAACGCATGGAGCGTCCCGGCCGGAACAGAGCGCGCCGGCGCGCGGGGTGTTAGAAGACGCATGTGAGCGGGAAGCCGAAGACGCACATCGCGCAGGCGTCCGCCGACCGTGTCGAGGTGCGCGGCCGCGACCTCGCAGGCGACCTGATGGGGCGGCTCACCTTCACCGACTACTTCTGCCTGCTGCTGACCGGCGACGAGCCGACGGAGGAGCAGCGCTACTTCCTCGACGTGCTGCTGGTCGCGATCGCGGAGCACGGGATGATGCCGACGAACGTCGCGGCGCGGATGACGCTGGCCGCGGACCCCGGCTCGCTGCAGGGCGCGGTCGCCGCCGGCATCCTCGGCGCGGGGCCGGTGCTACTCGGCACGGCGGAGGAGTGCGCGCGGCTGCTCGAGACGGCGCAGGTCGAGGTCGCCGCCGGCGCCGACCCCGCGGAGGCCGCCGCCGGGCTCGCCGACGACTTCCATTCCACGGGCGCACGGATGCCGGGCTTCGGCCATCCGGTGCACCGTCCCGTCGACCCGCGCGCCGAGCGGATCCTCGAGCTCGCGGACGCGCGCGGCGTGAGCGGGCCGCACGTCTTCCTCGCGCGCCTGCTCCGCGAGGCGGTCGCCGACGCGTGGGGCAAGCCGCTCGTGATGAACGTCTCGCTGCCGATCGCGGCGGTGATGCTCGACCTCGGGTTCTCCCCGGACGCGGTGAAGGCCGTCCCGATCCTCGCGCGCACCGCGGGCCTGCTCGCGCATCTCGCGGAGGAGCAGCGCGAGCCGCTCGGCTTCCACATGGCGCACGCCGCGGAGGAGTCGGTCGAGTACGAGTGATGCTCGAGCCGGAGGTCGAGGCACTCCCGTGGGACGAGCAGCTCGCGGTCGACGACGCGGCGTTCCGCGAGCAGATCGCGTATCTCGCGGAGCGGTCGCCGCTCTACCGCGAGGTCGTCGCCGGCGCCGGCGGGCTCGCCGACATCGCGCAGCTCCCGCTCACGGACAAACGCGACCTCCGGAAGACGACGACGTCGTCGAACCCGGTCGGCGCCCATCTCTGCGCCGAGCCGTCGGAGATCGTCCGCATCTACTCGACGAGCGGCACGACCGGCGCGCCGAGCTTCGTCCCGCTCACGGCGGGCGACCTCGACAACTGGGTCACCGGGTCGGCGCGCAGCTACGCCGCGTCCGGCGTCGCGCCGGGCGGCCGCGTCGTCACGACGTACAGCGCCGGCCCGTTCGTCGCCGGCGCCGCGCTCGCGTCGTTCGACCGGATCGGGATGACGCACATCCCCGTCGGGACGGGGAACACGGAGCGGCTCATGCTCTCGATCGAGCTGCTGCACCCGGACGCGGCGGTGCTGACGCCGTCGTACGCCGCGCACCTGATCGAGTGGGCGGCCGAGCGCGACTTCGACCTCGCCGGCTCGAGCGTCGCGCGCGTCCTCGTCGCAGGCGAGCCCGGCGGCGGCGAGCCGGCGTTCCGCGCGATGCTCGAGGAGGGCTGGGGCGCGAAGGTGACCGAGGCGATGGGGATCGGCGACATCGGCGTCTCCCTCTGGGGCGAGTGCGAGGAGCAGAACGGGATGCACCTCGGCGCGCGCGGCTTCGTCCACGCGGAGCTGATCGACCCGGAGACGGAGCGCGCGATCGAGCTCGCGGACGGCGCGACCGGCGAGCTCGTCCTGACGCACCTCCGCCACCGTGCGGCGCCGCTCCTCCGCTTCCGCACGCGCGACCACGTCCAGGTGTGGACGAGCACGTGCGCGTGCGGCCGCACGAGCCCGCGCGTCCGCTGCCTCGGGCGCACCGACGACATGCTCATCGTCCGCGGCGTCAACGTCTTCCCGTCCGCCGTGCGCGAGGTCGTCGCCGCGTTCGCGCCCGACGTCAGCGGCCACATCCTCGTCCGGCCCGACGGCGCGGCCGTGAAGCAGGAGCCGCCGCTGCCGGTCGCCGTGGAGCTCGCGCGCGGCGCGGCGCCGGACCCGGCGCTCGCGGACGCGATCCGCGACCGGCTCCGCAGCGTCCTCGTCGTCCAGACCCGGGTCGACCTCGTCCCGTGGGGGACGCTCCGGCGGAGCGAGTACAAGTCGAAGCTCGTCGAGCGGAACTAGAGGGTCGGCGCCGGCAGCGGGTTCTTGGCCGAAGGCGCCACGTCCGGCGCGGACCTGTCCATTGGGGCGCTACGAGAAGCGCTTCAGGAACGTCCAGGCCCAGGGCGGGACCGTCGCCGGGGCGCCCGTCTGCTTCCGGAGCTTCGGGTCGTTCGCGTGGCCCTTGTACGCCCCGCGGCCGAGCTTCCACTCGACCCACTGCCACGCCCAGTCCGGGACGGGCGTCGGCACCTCCGTCGGAAGCGGCACGGGCTTCGGCTTCGCGCGCGGCGGGCCCGGCGGCGCCGCGGGCTGGCCGTCGCCGTAGTCGCCCTGCGTGAAGAGGAGCGCCTCGGCCTTGCGGCGTGCGACAAGCCCCGGGAGCACCGTCTTGCCGGAGTGCACCCACTGCTCGAGCGCCGACGTCGGGTCCTGCCGCGCGTTGACCGCCCGCCCGACCGAGCCGGCGAGCGCGCCGCCGCCGCAGTTGTACGCGAACGAGGTGAGCGCGTCGCGCTCGCACTGCGCGAGCGGCCGCGTGATGTAGCGGGCGATCGCCGCCTCGGCGGTCGACGCGTCGCCCTGCAGCAGCGAGATGCCGTGCGTCTCCGTGATCGTCCCCCACTCCTTCCGGTCGGTCGTGGTGACCGGCCCGTGGTGGAGCAGGTGCCCGAACCCGATCGTCGCGTTGTTGGTGGGGTCGTTGTACGGCGTGTCGCGCCACCCTTCGTAGCGCCCGATGAACGCCGCTCCGCGCGGGCTCAACCCGGTCATCTCACACCTCCGTGAGAAACTCCTCGACCGCTGCCGCAAAGCCGTCGACGTCCGATTCCGTCATGGGAAGACTGAGCGCGAGGAAGCCGCGCCTCGCGTACGACCAGCCGCGCTCGAGCATGTGCAGGTGGAGGAGCGCGCGCTGCTCCTTCGCGTCCGGGACATCGGTGACGCGCCGCACGGGGCCGCGCGTGAAGTGGAGGCCGACGAGCGAGCCGTAGCCGGTCGCGCAGAACTCGACGTCGCGCTCCTCGGCGAACGCGTTGAGGCGGTCGCGGAGCCGGTCGCCGAGGCCGTTCAGCCGCGCGACCTCCGCGGCGTCGTAGACCTGCGTCAGCCCGACCGAGCCGGCGGCCATCGTCAGGACGGCGTTGTTGAACGTGCCCGCGTGGGGGAGAGCGCCGGGCTGCGACGGGTCGAAGCGGCGCATGAGATCCGCGCGGCCGCCGAAGGCGCCGACCGCGAGCCCGCCGCCGATGTACTTCCCGAACGTCGTCAGGTCGGGCGCGATCCCGAGCACCTGCTGCAGCCCGCCGGTCGCGAGGCGCGACGTCATCACCTCGTCGAAGACGAGGACGACGCCGTGCTCCGCGGTCGCGGCGCGGAGCGTCTCGAGGAAGTCGCGCTCGCCGGGGATGACGCCGCCCGAGCCCTGCAGCGGCTCGACGACGACCGCCGCGAGCTCGCCCGCGTGCTGCGCGACGAGCCGCGCCGCAGACTCCGCGTCGTTGTAGCGCCCGACGACGAACGGGAACGGCGCGTTGATCGGCGAGCCTTCCGCGGACGCGAAGAAGAAGACGCCGCCGTGGTAGCCGCCCTCGAAGACCATCACCGCCGGCCGCCCGGTCGCGACGCGCGCGAGCGACAGCGCGAGCAGGTTCGCCTCCGTCCCGGAGTTGCAGAAGCGGACGAGCTCGACGGACGGGAACCGCTCGCACACCGCCGCCGCGAGCCTCGTCTCGTACCGGTTCGGCGCGCCGAGCACGATCCCGTCGGCGAGCGCCTCCTCGATCGCCCGCACGATCACGGGATGCGAGTGGCCGTAGAGCCCTGCCGTGAACTCGCCGAGGAAGTCGACGTACGTATGGCCGTCCGCGTCGGTCACGCGCGCGCCCTCGCCGCGGACGATCGTGAGCGGGAACGGCGTCTGGTGGATCACCGTGCGCGTGTTCCCGCCCGGCA
>Ga0335077_10009323_pt1 | contig 12174 bp, 14 predicted proteins | sample Lox_Sample_31_FD_207151 | JGI IMG/M metagenome (GOLD analysis project Ga0335077, IMG submission 207151) | Soil microbial communities from Loxahatchee National Wildlife Refuge, Florida, United States - Lox_Sample_3.1 | ecosystem: Environmental > Terrestrial > Soil > Wetlands | place: USA...
ACACCAGGCGCTGCCCGTGCAAGAAGTGGGCGAAGAGGGATTCGAACCCCCGACTTCCTGCGTGTAAGGCAGGCGCTCTGGACCAGCTGAGCTATTCGCCCGCGCGAGCCTACAGGATAAGACCCAAGGGCAGCAGGATACAGTAACCCACCACGAGCAGGATGGGCGCCGCCGTCGTCGAGCCCCGGGCGAGCAACACGTATCCCGCCCCCAGCACCACCACCGCCCCCACGAACAGGGCGGCGTTCACGGCCCCGAACTGCAGCCGGGCCTCAGACTCGGAACTCTGCACGGGGGTTGAGGATAGCCGCCGCCTCGAGGCGCGTCAAGCGCGGTCTCAGACCGCCGGCGGCTGCCCGCCGGCGGCCACGGCCTCGAGGGCCTCGCGGCACTTCTTGCCCCACGGGTTGAACTTGTTGGCCGCGAACCCCGCCTGCCAGGTGGCCTGGGCCGCCTCGCGTCCGCCGGCCAGCCACTGGGCGCGGCCCAGCTCGTAGTAGGCCTCGATGAGGTTCGGCCCCAGCTCCAGGGTCTTGCGGAAGAAGTTCTCGGCGTCCTCGTACATCTCGCGCTCGAGGTACACCAGGCCCAGGTAGTAGTTGGCGTACAGCGTGGCCTTCTTGTCGTTGGCCATCCGGATGGCCTTGGACAGGTGCTCGATCGCCTCGCCGAAGATCCGCTTCTTCAGACACACGTAGCCGAGGTTCACGCGCGCCAGCGAGTTGGCGGGCTCCTTGGTGAGGACCCGCTGGAACGTCCCGAGCGCGTCGTCGTAGTCCTCGCGCAGCATCTGGGCCCATCCCAGCAGCGACTCCGCCTGCACCTCGCCCGGCGAGAGGGTCAGCGCCCGGGTGAGCGCCTTGATCGCGCCGTCGTAGTCGCCGAGCGAGATCAGGCTCCAGCCCTTCTCGATGAAGGTGGACGCGCCGATGTGGTCCGCCTGGACGACCGGGTGCGCCGAGTCGAACGCGAGCGCGGTCGCGGCGCGGCTCTCCCCTTCCCGCTCCTTGAAGCGGTCCACCAGCTTCTTGATGTCGTCCTTGAGGGCCGCCAGCTCGCCGATGGCGCCGTCCACCTGCTTGAACAGCGTGATGATGTCCTGCTTGACCGCGGCGAGGGCCTGGGCCCCCGCCGCCGCGTCGAGCGCGCCGGCGATCTGATCGCGGCGCTGCTTCAGCGCCTGCACGACGTCGTCAGCCATGGGCCTTCTCCGCGCCGATCCCCTTGAGCTTGATGCGCTCGGTCGAGTTGAGCAGCCGTCCCGCGTGGAGCAGCACCACCGTGCGCGAGGGCTGGGTGACGATGCCCTGCACGTAGGCCGCCGCCAGCCCGCGCACCACCGGCGGCGGCGGCGTCACCGCGTCGGCGGCGACCCGCAGCACCTCGCTCACGGCGTCCACTACGGCCCCGATCACGGCGCCGTCGGCCTCGACGACCATGATGCGGGTGTCGGCGCCGAGCGGAGCGTGCGGCAGCTCGAAGCGCTTGCGGAGGTCGATCACCGGCACGACGCCGCCCTCGATCTGCAGCACGCCCTCGAGGAAGGGCGGCGCCTTGGGCAGGGCCGCCGGCGCCTCGTAGCGCAGGATGCGCTGCACCTGGAAGATGTTGAAGGCGAACTCGTGTCCGCCCACCCGGAACACGACGATCTGGAAGGTCTCGTCCTGGCTCGTCATCGCTCGGGCTCCTCGAGCGCGGTCACGCGCTCGGCCAGCAGGGCGACGTCCAGCACCGTCACCAGCGCGCTCCCCCAGCGCCATACGCCGCGCGCGGGGAGCGACCCGGTGGCGGAGCCTCCCACGAACTCGGCGTCCCCGTCCACCACCGCCTCGACCTCGTCGACCTCGAGCGCCAGGTCGGCGCCGCCCATCGTCACCACCAGCGCGGAACCTCCGGGCTCGACCGGCGGCGCGCCGCCCGCCAGCAGGGCCGCCAGCGAAACGACGGGCAGGAAGCGCTCCCGGTGCGGGATGAGCCCCCGCACGGCCGCCGAGCGTGCCGGCACGCTGGCCAACGCTCCGACGGCCACGACCTCGCGCACCGCGGCGACGTCGAAGCCGTAGCGCTCCGCCCCCAGGCGGGCGACCACGAACGGGAAGGACGCCGGTGCGCTCACGGGCGCGAGCCCGCCCGCCGCCGGATCTCCGCGACCACCCGCGCCGCCATCTCGCCGAGCGGCACCACCTCGCAGGCGGCGTCCGCCTGCACGGCCGCCTGCGGCATCCCGTACACGACGCACGAGCCGCGGTCCTGGGCGAAGGTCGTGCCGCCCGCGCGCCGGATGGCCACCAGGCCCTCCGCTCCGTCGCGGCCCATGCCGGTCAGGACCGCGCCCATGGCCGCCGGCCCGAAGGTCTCGGCCACGCTGCGCAGCAGGACGTCCGCCGCCGGCCGCACGCCCCACAGCGGCGCATCCCGCGTCAGCTCGATGGTCGGGGCGCCGCCGGCGGCGCGCACGCGCATGTGGTAGTCGCCCGGCGCCACGTACACCGTGTCGGCCGTCACGGCCGCCCCGTGCGCGGCCTCGAGCACCCGCATCTGGCAGATCCCGTCCAGCCGCTCGGCCAGGCTGCGCGTGAACCCGGCGGGCATGTGCTGCACGACCAACACGGCCGCTTCGAGCCCGGACGGCAGCGCCGGCAGCAGCTCCACCAGCGCGCGCGGCCCGCCCGTGGAAGCCGCCACCGCCAAGACGAACCGGACCGCGCCCGGCGCGAGCGCCTGGCGCGGGCGATCCGGCGCCCGCGGCTGGACCGCCCCGAGCAACGCGCGGTCGGCCGCCGCCGCCGCCCGCAGCGCCGCCAGCAGCCGTGCGCCGAGCGCCTCCGGCCCGGGGTCGTCCCGCCCCTGCGGCTTCTCGACCAGGTCCACGGCCCCGAGCTCCAGGGCCCGGATCGCCTCGGAGGTGTCGCGGCCGGCCCGGGCGGACACCACGACGATGGGCCGCGGCGCCTCGCGCATGATCCGCTCGATGGCGCCGAGGCCGTCAAGCTCGGGCATCGCCAGGTCCATCGTCACCAGCTCCGGCTCGTAGGCCCGGACCTTGGCCAGCGCGTCGAGCCCGTTCCGGGCGGTCCCGACCACCCGGAAGTCCTCCGACGCGCCGATCACGTCGCTCAGCACCCGCCGCATCAGCGCGCTGTCGTCCACCACCAGTACGCCGTGCCGCGCCGCACCGGCCGGCCCGCCGCTAGAGGACGACCGTGCCACGCGCCACCGTGCGGACCTCGACGCGTCCGTCCGCCAGGAAGAAGTAGACCGACCGGCCGTGGCTCTTCAGCACGTCCTCGCCGACGACGGGGACGCCCGCGGCGGCCAGCACCTGCCGCGCGGCGACCACGTTCCGCTCGCCCATGGCCACCGCCCCGGGCGCGGCACCGGCGCCGAACATGCTGGCGCCGCCCACCAGCCGCGCGGTCAGCCGGCTCCGCTCCGCCCCGACGCCCGCCAGCCGCGCCAGCAGCAGCGGCATCACGGTCTCCGGGAAGCGGCCCGGGTTCGACTGGTCCCGCGCGAGGCTCGGCGATGGCAGCAGCAGGTGCGCGAGACCCCCGGCGCGGGCCACCGGATCGTACAGCGCGATCGCGACGCACGAGCCGAGCCCGAGCGTGACCAGCACCGTGTCGCCGCTCTCGACCGCCCAGTCCCCGACCCGCACCAGGCGCTCGGTCACCGGCGCACGTACAGCCGCTCGCGCGGCTCCTCCAGCTCGAACCGCGCCTTCGCCGGTCCCAGCATCGTCTCCACCTTGCCCAGGAGCAGCAGGCCGCCGGGCGCGAGGGCGTCGGCGAAGGTCGAGAACAGGCGCTCCTGGGTGGGCCGGTCGAAGTAGATCACGACGTTGCGGCAGACGATCAGCTGGTAGGGCGGCTGCGGCGCCGGCTCCCAGGTGAGGTCGTGCGCGAGGGGATGCACCACCTGCGCGAGGCCGGCGGCGAGACGGTAGGGCGGCCCCTCGGTGAGGAACCGCTCGCGCAGGGCCGGCGGGACGTCCTCGACCGCGGTCGCGGGGTACTCCGCGCGGCGGAGCGTCTCGAGGGCCGTGGGATCGAGGTCGGTGGCGTCGATGCGCAGCCGGGCGCGGAGGCCGGCCGTGGTGCGCGCCCGCTCCGCGAACAGGATCGCCAGCGAATACGGCTCCTCGCCCGAGGCGCAGCCCGCCGACCACACGGTCACCGGCCCCGGCGCCGCCCACAGCCGCGGCACCACCCGCTCCCGCAGCAGGGCGAAGGTCTCCGGGTTGCGGAAGAACTTGGTGACGTTGATGGTCAGCGCGTCGAGCAGGAGGTCGTACTCCTCCGGCGTCCGGTCCAGCAGGGTGGCGTAGGCGGCGTAGGTGTGGACGCCGCGCGCCCGCATCCGGACCGCGAGCCGCCGCCGCAGACAGGGCTGCTTGTAGCTCGACAGCACCAGGCCCCGCTCCCGCTCGACCTTGCCCATCAGCGACCGCAGGTCCGCGTCCTCGGCTGCCGCCTTCAGATCCGCTCCAGCGTGTCGAGGTTGGCGCGCGCGAGCTCGTGCGCCGGGTTCATGGCCAGCGCCTCCCGCCAGTACGCGCCGGCGCGCTGCGCGTCGCGATCGCGGATCGAGAGGTTGCCGAGCTTGAAGTACACGTCGTCGCCGAGCCGCGGGGCGATCTTGATGGCGCGCTGGTAGGCCTGGCGGGCGTCGTCCGCGCGCCCGCTCTTGTAGTAGAGGTCGCCGAGGTTCTTGGAGACCTGCGGCAGCGAGGGGTCCTCCTCCAGCGCGGTGGCGAGCAGCTGCTCCGCGCGCTCCGGCTCGCCGTGCCGCTCGTGCAGCACCGCGAGGTTGTTGCGCAGCGGCGCGGCGTGCGGGAAGCGGGCCAGCCCCTCCTCGGCGATCGGGAGCGCGTCCTCCTCCCGGCCGGCGAGCACCGCGGCCAGCGAGCGCGCCCAGTACCACACCGCGCTCGGCGGCTGGCCGCCGGGCGCGAGGGCCTTGACCCGGTCGAGCCGCTCCACGGCCTGGGGCCCGTGCCCGCGCTTGAGGGCCACGATGCCCCAGCCCATCGCCACCCGCCAGTCCTGCGGAGCGCGCGAGGCGGCCTCGGCGAAGGCCGCGTCCGCTTCGGCGAGGCGGCCCATCTGCTCCAGCGCCACGGCCAGGTTGTGCAGCACCGCGGCGTGCCCGCCGCCGTGCTCGGCCGCGTGGCGGAAGGCGTCGACGCCGTCGCCCCAGCGGCCCTGGCGCAGCGCCACCAGCCCCAGGTAGAAGTGGGCCTCGCTCTCGCCCGGCCTGAGGTCGAGCACCCGCCGGAATTCGCGCGCGGCCTCGTCCAGCATCGCCGTCTTGTAGAAGGCCAGCCCGAGGTTGCGGTGCTCCTCCACCCGCGCGTCGCTCCCCACCGGCAGCTCCTCGGCCTGGGTGCGGCCGAGGCGGTGGGCGAACCCCGCGGTGATCAGGCCGTAGAGGGCCTTGCCGACGTCGAACTCGAGCAGCCCGGAGTCATCCACCAGCCGCAGCACGTCGCGCTGGCCGTCGAGCAGCGGGAGGATGCGCTCCTGCTCCGGCGTCAGCGAGACGCCGGAGGACCCCAGGCGGGGGCGGTCCACGACGAAGATCAGGTCGAACGACGGGATCTTCTTCTCGATCAGGCTCCACTCGTCCACGCGGCGGGCGCCCTCGAGCAGCAGCGACTCCGGGGTGATGCGGACCAGGAAGTCCTGCGCCTCGGGCACCACGTCGCTCTCGAAGCTGAAGGTGCCGGAGACCCAGGTGAACAGGTAGTACACCGCCTCCTCGATCTGCACCCGCATGTAGCGCTCGAGCTCGGGGCGCGAGATGAACCCCTCCTCGACCAGCAGCTCGCCGAGCCGCTTGTCCCGCTCCCGCGCCTGGCGCTCGATCGACGACTCCAGCTGGTCGTTGGTGATGAGGCCGCCCTTGACCAGGATGTCGCCGAGCCGGTCGCGGCGGTTGACGATGGACGCGTAGGTGATCAGCCCGCGGTCGAAGTACACGTAGCCGAAGTTGCTCCGGTCGGCCACCGACAGGCAGCCCGTCTTCTGCCCCATGGACAGCAGCTGCAGCACGTCGGGGAGACTGGCTTCCTTGAGACTGCCCTTGATGGCCATCAGCGCAGCTCCTCGACCAGCCGGTCGGTCGCACCGGGCCAGTCCCACACCACCTTCTCGCGGCTGCCCATCACGGCGTCGAGGCCGGCCGGGACGACCGCGGACACGGCCTGCGCCTGCGACGGACGCAGCGAGCGCCCTTCGATGGCGAGCCGCGCCGCCTGCACAGTGAGGGTCTCCGCCGACGGGTCCATCCGCGCCATGGCGCGGTTCACGAGGCCCTGCACGGCCCGCGCGCTGTCGGCCGGCCGGGCCGCGAGATACTCCACCGCCTCGATCTCGGCCACGACGTTGCGGGTCGCGAGCAGCCGGCGGACCATTTCGGCGCGCATGGTCCGGTCGGGCGGCGCGAGCTCGACGGCCAGGCCGCCCTCGAACCGCGTGGTGAGGCGCGGCGCGAGCCCGGCGAGCTGGCCGGGCAGTCGGTCGGCGCTGAAGGCCAGCTGCTTCTCGGCGTCGGCGAAGGCGTTGAACAGGTTGAACAGCTCCTCCTGGGTGGCGTCGCGGCCGGCGAGGAGCTGGACGTCGTCGAGGATCAGGGCGTCGGCGCGGCGGAACCGGCGCCGCCACCACTCGATGCGGCCGGCGTTGATGGCCTGGACCAGCTCGTCGGTGAACGCCTGCGCCGAGAGGCACGCCACCACCGCGTCGCTCCGCGCGCCCAGCAGCGCGTTGCCGACGGCGTGGAGGAGGTGGGTCTTCCCGCTGCCGCTCGGACCGGTGACGAACAGGGGGTTGAACCGCTTCCCCGGCTCCTGCACCACGGCACGCGCCGCCCGCACCGCCGCCTCGTTCGCCTTGCCCTCGATGAACTCGGCGAACGACAGCCCGCGCGAGGGCGGCGGCGGCGGCTCGACCCCGGCCTTCACCCGCTCGGCGACGGCCCGCGCGTCCTCGACCCGGTCCGGGTCGTGGAAGACGGCGTTGCCGGCGGCCGCCGGGTCGTACTCCACCGCCTCGTCCAGCAGGCGCCGCAGCTCCTCGGCCCGCGCGGCGTAGTCGGCCAGCGCGCTGCCGACGTCCGGGATCTCGTCCGACAGCAGCAGCTGCTCGAGCCGGGTGGTGCGGAAGCCCTCGCCCTGCCAGCGGAGCACGGCCTCGCCGATCCGCGAGCGCCAGGCCTCGACGGTCTGCGCGACCGTGGTCGAGATGGCGCTGAGGAAGGAAGCGAACTCGTCCGGCGGCTCCGCGGCCGGGGCGGGCGGCGCGCTCGGCGCCGCCGGCGCGGGCTCGGCGCGGGGCGCGGGCACGGCGGGCAGCTCGTCGGCGAGCAGCGTCCGGGCCGCCTCCGGGGTGAGCGCGCCGCCGCCGACCGCCTGGAAGGCGATGAGGCGGTTCACCAGCCCGATCAGCTCCCGCACGCTGGTCGCGCCCACCTCGGCCACCGTCTCGAGCACCGGCCGCGGGATGTCGGCGCCGCGCTCGGTCACCTTGCGGTGCAGGATGGCGAGCCGCGTCTCGAAGTCGGGCGCCGCGATGTCCACCAGCAGCCCGCCCGACAGGCGCGTCACCAGCCGCTCGTCCAGGTCGGCGATCTCGCCCGGCGGCCGGTCGCAGGTCAGGACGATCTGCCGCTCGGCGCCCTGCAGCGCCTCGGTGACGCGCAGCAGCTCGGCCTGCATCTCGCGGTGTTCCGCCAGGAACTGCACGTCGTCCAGGAGCAGCAGGTCGGTCTCCAGGGCGCTGCGGCGGAACGCCTCGATCTGGCCCGCCGCGACCGCCGCGTGGTAGCGCTCGACGAACTCCTCCAGGGTGAGGTACTCGACGCGCAGCGAGGCCTGGTGCTCGAGGGCGAGGAAACCGATCGCCTGCAGGAGGTGCGTCTTGCCCAGCCCGGACTTCGCGTACAGGAACAGCGGGTTGTACGACGTGCCCGGCGACTCGGCGACCGTGCGCGCCGCGGTGGCGGCGAGCCGGTTGCTCCCGCCCACCACGAAGCTCTCGAACCGGAACCGCGGGTTGAGGTCCACGTCAGACCCGCCGCGCGCCCATGCCGCCCTGGCTCAGCCGGCGCAGCACGTCGGCGGCGACCCCCTTGAGGGTCTCGAACACGCCGACGCCGTGCAGCGCGTCGGCCGGGAACGTCCGGAGGCTGCGGAAGTTCAGCGCCTCGTCCAGCTCCTCCGGCGAGAGGATCAGCTCGCGCGGGAGGTCCTGCTTGTTGAACTGCAGCACCATCGGCAGGGTGCGCGCGTCCACGCCCTGCTCGAGGATGTTGACCTGGAGGTTCTGGAGGCTCTCGATGTTCTCGTCCAGCTGGCGCACCTGGCTGTCGGCGACGAACACCACGCCGTCGGCGCCCTGGAGCACCAGCTTGCGGGTGGCGTTGTAGTAGACCTGGCCGGGCACGGTGTACAGCTGGAACTTGGTCGCGAACCCCGAGATCGTCCCCAGGTCGAGCGGGAGGAAGTCGAAGAACAGGGTGCGGTCGGTCTGGGTGGCGAGCGACACCATCCGGCCCTTCCGGTCGGACGGGACCTGCGAGTAGACGTACTGCAGGTTGGTCGTCTTGCCGGACCGTCCGGGCCCGTAGTAGACGATCTTGCAGGTGATCTCGCGGGTCGTGAAGTTCACCAGCGACATGTGATCACCGCTGAAAGAGGGTGGCGAGGCTGCGGTTGAGGTCGGCCTCGAAGTCCTCCGCGAGCACCGGCTCGCGGAGCTGGTCGGCCGGCGCCGCGCGGCGCAGCGCCGCGGCGAACTCGTCGTAGAACAGGTCCACCAGCCCGATCGACGTCTCCTTCCCGAACACGGTGAGCACGATCAGCGCCCCGCGCGGCGTCGAGCACGCGGCGAGGTGGATGCCGTGCCGCTCGCCCGCGTGGAACAGGGCACCGAAGGTGCGCTCGCCGATCTGCTGGGCGAGGGCGCCCGAGGCGGCCATGATCGCCGCGCCCAGCGCCGAGGCCGCCATCAGGTCCACGGCGCGGGCGAAGCCGTGCTGGGCCAGGACCTGGCCGGCCGGCGTCATCAGCACCACCAGCCGCGCGCTCGACTCCGTGACGTAGCGCAGCAGCGGCTGCTCGGCCCACGGCTCGACGACGGTGGTGGTCACCGCGCCAGCGCCGCGGCAGCCCGCATCATCTCGAGCCGCGCCAGCCCCACGTTCACGCGCCCGTCGGCCAGCGCCACCACCAGCAGGTCGGGCGGCGCGGGCGCCACCAGCAGCGTGCCCCCCGCCGCCTCCATCTGCACGAACCGCACCCGGCCGGCGCCCACGGCGCCAGCCGAGCCACTCACCTTGCGCACCAGCGACGCCGCCAGCGCCGCCACGGCGCGGCCCGGCACGCCCTCCATCAGGAGCTGCGCCACCGGGAGGCCGTCGTCGGCCGACACCCACATCGACCCGCGCATCCCGCGCACGCGGGAGATGCGGTCCAGGGCGCGCGCCAGCTCCTCGCTCACGCCCCCTGCCCTTCCAGCCAGGCCGAGGCCGTGCCCCGCGCGCGCTCCGCGAAACGCAGCGCGAGCCCCACTGGCATGCTGCGGTCGCGCCGCACCAGGAGCAACGCGCCGGGTCCGACCGGCGCGACCACGAGATTCGCACTCTCCGCCTCGGCGACGATCGTGCGCCACCCGCCGAGCGCGAGGTGCTGCGCCGTGCGCGTGGCCTCTCCCGACACACCGGCGAGCCCGGCCGCCGCGAGCTCGGAGACGTCCCCGCCGCTCGGGGAGGCGAGGCCTCCCGCCAGCACGAGTCCCCGCTCGTCGAGGAGCAGGATGTCCGCCGTGGCGCGGTCGAACCCGCTGAAGACCGGGGGCCGCGCCCGGACGCCGGCGCCCCTGGCCGCGCCCGCCTGGGCCGCCGGCCCGGCCCCGGCGTCGGGCGCCGGCACCGGGGTCCCGGGCGTGGGCAGCTCCGCCGCCGGGAGCTCGGCGGTCGGCAGGTCCGCCACCGGGGCGTCGCGCCGCATCGTCTCGAGCGCCCGCTGCGCGGCCTCGTCGTCCGGATCGATGGCCAGCGCCCGCTCGAGCGCCTCGGTCGCGGCCCGGGCGTCGCCCTGGCGGAACCGGACGAACGCCACGCCCTTGAGCGCGCCCGGGTGCTCCGGCGCCAGCTCCAGCACCTTGCTCCACGCCAGCTGCGCCCGATCCAGGTCGCCCAGGTCCGAGTAGATGCGCGCCAGCACGTCGTGCCCGTCCGCGTGCTGCGGGTGGCGGGCCAGTCCGTGCAGCGCCACGCGCAGCGCCTCGTCCCGCTGGCCGCGGCGGCGCAGCGACTCGGCGAGCTCGGCGTAGGCCAGGCTGGACGGGTCGCGGGCCAGCGCGGCGGTGAGCGCGCGGACGTCGTCAGCCACGCTCGCCGCCCAGCATCCGCTCGAGCGCCGCCGCCGCCGAGCGAGCCTCCGCGACCTGGCGGCGCTGCTCCTCGTCGGCGTGCCCGTCCACGAGCTTCTCCCACCGCTCCCAGGTCTCGCGCGCGTCGCGGAACCGGCCCGTGGCCACCAGGGCGAAGCCGCACCAGCGGTACGCCTCGGCAAAGTCGGGCGCGAGGCGCATGGCGCGCCGGCAGGCGTCCACGGCCTCCGAGTACAGTCCCGACGCGAGCTGGGCGCGCCCGAGCACGAGGTGCACGCGCGGCTCTTCCGGCCGCATCGCCAGCGCGGTCTGCGCCGCCTCCCTCGCCGCCTCCACGTCGCCGGTCTCGAGCCGCACCTCGGCGGCCGCCACCAGCGCCCCGGCGTCGTCACCGAGGCTGGTGCGCGACTGCCGCACCGCCACCGGGTCGTGCAGCTCGACCACCCCGGTCGTGACGAGGCCGAACACGGTGCGCGCCACTTCGAACTCGCTCACCGCCAGCGCCGTGGCAAGCTGCCGCAGGTCGCGCTCGCCGTCCACCTCGGCCAGCACCTCCCACTCGGCCGGGTGGAGATCCAGCTGCGCCGCGGCGCCGTCCGCCTCCAGCGGCGCCAGCGCGGCCACGACCCCGAGGTGCGGCACCCGGGACTCGATGCGCGACCACTCGTCGATCCGGCGCGCGCCCTCCATCAGGACCTTCTCGGTGGGGAGCGAGACCAGCGCGTCGGCGGGGGCACCCTCCAGGCCGCCTTCCGCGAAGGAGAACGACCCCTCGCGCCACGACAGCAGCTCGAACACCGCCTCCTCGATGTGCCGCTCCACCTCGTGCGCCAGCTCGCGCGGCATGAGCGCGCCCATCTCGACCAGGATCTGCCCCAGCCGCCGCCGCGAGCCCTCGCGCTGCTGCACGGCGCGGGCGTGCGACAGCTCCTCGACCGTGATCCGCCCGCCCTCGACCAGCCGGTCGCCGATGCGGTGCGGGTTGGAGCGGATCTGCGCGAACACGATGGCGCCCCGGTCGAAGAACACCGTGCCCTCATTGTCGCGCAGGTGGCTGGTGATGCGCAGCACCCCGGTCTTGCGGCTGAGGTCCAGCAGCTGGAAGACGTCGTGGAGCCCGAGCTCCTTGAGGGGGCCTTCGATCGCCACGGTCAGGCCGCCTCGCCGGCGAAGATGTGCACCAGGTCGCGGGCGGTGCGCGCGTGGGCGCGCGCCTGCTCGGCGCGCGGCCCGGCCGGCGCGAGCGCGATGACGCGCTCCCACTCGCCGATGGCGTCGTGGTAGCGCCGCTCCCGCGCCAGGGCGAGCCCCAGGTGGTAGCGGGCCTCGACGTGATCGGGCTGGAGTCGCACCACGCGCTCGACCGCCGCGCGGGCGTCGAGCTCCTGGCCGCGCTCCAGCAGCACCTCGGCCAGCAGCACCAGGGCCTCGAAGTCGTACGGGTCGCCCTTCAGCACGGTGATCAGCACGTCCATCGCCTCGGCGCCGCGGCTCTGGCCGTGGAGCAGCCGGGCGAGCGCCAGCGAAGCCACTCCGTAGCTCGGCAGGTGCTGCAGCGCCGAGCGATAGGCGGCCTCGGCCTCGCGCGCGTCGCCCCGCCGCTCGCACAGGCCGCCGTACTCGACCCACACCTCGACGTAGCCCGGGTCGAGGTCGAGCGCGCCGCGGTACGCCTCGCGGGCGAGGTCGCCGTCGCCGACGGCGCGGGCCACGTCGCCGAGGAGCTTGCGCACGTCGGCGCGCTCGGGGGAGCGCACCTGCGCCCGCCGCAGCACGTCGA
>Ga0335077_10009326_pt1 | contig 12172 bp, 9 predicted proteins | sample Lox_Sample_31_FD_207151 | JGI IMG/M metagenome (GOLD analysis project Ga0335077, IMG submission 207151) | Soil microbial communities from Loxahatchee National Wildlife Refuge, Florida, United States - Lox_Sample_3.1 | ecosystem: Environmental > Terrestrial > Soil > Wetlands | place: USA: Florida...
TCGCGTTCCCAGCCGGAGCGCCTCCGCGACGTGGGTAGCGGCCTCCTCGGCGCGCCCGTTGCTGAAGAGCGCCCACGCCAGCGCGTCGTGACCGTAGATGTCCTTGCGTACCGCGATCTCCCGGCGGGCCAGCGCGAGAGCGTCCTCCAGCTTGATGCCATGGTCCGCGTAGAAGTAGACGAGCTCGCGATTGTAGAGGACGCGGTTCAGGGCGCTGAGACGGCCGATGTACTCGACCAGCGCGTACTGTTGCGCGGCCTCACGCGACCGCCCCAGCTTCGCGTAGAGATCGCCGAGCGCGGCCGCGTATTCCGGCAGCGGGATCACGCCCAGCGCTCTTCGATACAGCTCGATCGCTTCGGGGTACTGCTGGCGCGCCGCCCGCACCTGTCCGAGTCCGGCGAGAGCACGGTAGTAGCCCGGGTAGGTGGTGAGGGCCGCCAGGTAGCGGGCCTCGGCCGCCTTCACGTCGCCGACGGCGAAGTGCTCGGCCCCGAGCTGCCACTGAGCCCATGCCACGCTCTCTCGCGGTTGGCCAGCCGCCAGGCCGGCGTCGATCGCCCGCTGGAGGTCGGCCATCGAGCCAGAGGGATCGCCGTGCAGGGTCCGGAGTCCAGAGCGACGGCTGTAGGAGGCCAGGTCGCGCCCGAGCTCCATCATGCGCGTGTACGCCAGCTCCGCATCATCGTACTTGCCGAGCTCCAGGAGCGCGTCACCCAGGACCCCGTAGGCATCGCCGTCGGTCGCATCGAGTGAGAGGGCGCGGGTGGCCTCGACGACCGTCTGCTCGAAGTCATGGCGCGAGGAACACACGAAGGCGAGCCGGCGAACGGCGGGCTCGTTCTCCGGGGCAATCTCGATCGACTTCCGGAGCGTCCGCTCGGCCAGGCCGTAGTAGCTCATGTCGCCGGTCTCACGCGCCTTCTGGATGTAGGCGTCGCCCAGCCGGTGATACGAGGCGGCGTCGTAGGGATTGCGCTGGAGCTTCAACCGCTGGAGCGTGATGGCGCGGTCGGGAGGCGTGCTCTGGGCATCGACTGGACTCGGACCCAGCGCGCTCAGCATCAGCGTGATGGCGAGCAAGGGGCCCAGCGCTCCAGCGCCCGGTCGCGCCTTACCCGACACGCGTCTAGTTGCAGGGGTTCGCATCGGGCTCACCGCAATCCACGTGGCGGCGGTTCCTGCCATCGTAAGGGCTCGGGAGGAACGGGAAGTTCTTGGCGATGCCATTGGCCGTGACGTTCGGACCGCCCGCACCCGGCGCTCCGGCGACGTAATTGACTCCGTCCCCCGCGCGGGCGTTGACGTAGTTCGTCCCGCCCACCACACGGATCGCAATGTCCGTGACGTCGTCGTTGGGGCGTCGGCCGTTGGGCCAGCCGTTCGGATCGGCGCCACCGGTCAGGACCGGCCCGAGTCGTCGCTGGTTCTCCGGCGCGGTGGGCGGAACGCTCAGGTCGAGGCGGAGCAATTCCGAGCACGGCGTGCCACAGTTGCCGTTCTGGAGCGCCTGCCCGGCGTATTTCAACAGGATCGTCATCAGGTCGGTGCGGTTGGGCGCGGCGGGCCCGAAGATCGGAACCACCGGCACGTTGTAGACCAGGAAGAGCGCGGTCGCGATGACCGGATCCTTGTAGAACCCTTGAAACTGCGCCTCCGCCTCGGGCGCGGTGGCATTCCACCGATCCTTGAACGGCGTGTTGATGATCAGTTCGTTCACCAGGGGGTTGCCCATGCGGGACACCTGGACGAATGGCACCACCAGGTTCTGGGGCGGCGAATCGCCGAGACCCGGCAGGATCTTCACCTTCGGGCGGCTGGTGCTCGCATACAGACCGATCAGACTGTTCGCGGCGCCCGCCGCACGGCCATCGCGGGTGATGCGCTTGATCGGCACCTCGATCGCGATGGTGCTGATGTTGAAGCCGCTGAAGCGGTTCACGCCGAACGGATTGGACGCGTCGTTGGCGTCTTCCCCGGCCGTGAGGAGCGGCGGGAAGCGCCGCAAGTTCAGAGTGTCGAAGACCGCGCCCAGATCGATGTAGAAGGTCTCGGCGCGCTGCCCGGCGAACACCCGGATGCCATTGGCATCGTCCGAGTAGATCCCTTGAGCCGCCAGCCCGTCGTAGTCGGGCATGGTGGCGGGTCCCACGTTCGACGGGACCGCCACAAGGGTGCGGCCGCTGAGGAGCGGCGTCCTCTGCTGGCCGCGAATCTCCGTCACCGTGTAGACCTGGCGCCGCGTCAGTCCCTCGGATCCCGGGCCATCCAGCGCCGTGATCCCCTGGAGCCCCGGCACCGGAATGTGCGGGTTGCCGAGATAGGGCAGCGGCGCGGTCAGCCCCTGCGGCCCGCCGACCGGACGCGTCTGGGTCTTGAACCGGAATTCGTACACGACGTCCTCGGCCTGGCCGTCCCGGTCGTTGTCGATGTTGATCCGGTAGGCCACCTCGTCGTCGAAATTGAAATAGTTGGGCCCGTCGCTGGGGTCCTGGCCGGGGATGACGTTCATGATGAACGTCACGCGCCGGTCGTCCGCGGCCCGGGCAAGATTGGCCGCGTCGTAGCTCACGAACGCGTAGACATCGGTGATGTCCGCGGCCGGGTCGAGCGCCATCAACGGCGCCTCCCGATGGCTGGCGGCACGGACGGTGCCGAGCCCGGTTGCGATGAGCAATCCGCTCAGCAGGAGCGCGAGCACAGGACGGACGCGAGCACGCATTGCGGGTCTCCTTGCATGGCCTACGGGTTGCCGATGTCGGGCGGCGGGCCACCCAGAGCGGCCAGTCACTCTTCCTCCTGAGTGCCGACCTTCACCTGTCACTCGTCTACTACGCGCGCCGCATCCGACTTGGATTCGTGCGCAGGGAGGATTCATGCCGGAGCGCAGCGCCTTCGCAGCGCATTTGTTGACCGCCCGGGAGACCCTTGATACTGATGACCTGACATGCCGTCCACCGGAGCTTCACCGGAAGACCCCGGCGCCCTCGTGGCGCGCATCGCCAGGGGCGATCGGGAGGCCTTCAGTCGCCTCTACGACGCGTATGCCGGCCCTGCGTTCGGTCTCATCCGTCGGGTGCTCCGGGACCCCGAAGCGTCGAAAGACGTCCTGCAAGAGGTGTTCTGGCAGGTCTGGCGGGAGGCAGCTCGGTACGATCCGGGCCGCGCGAGCCCCGAGGCCTGGATTCTGATGCGCGCCAAGAGTCGAGCAATCGATCGGCTGCGCTCCATGCGTAGAAGAGACAGGACGTTTGTGACCGCCGTCGACGACTCGGTGGCGCGCGCGGCGGAGACGGGCGACGACCCGCCCGCCCTGGTGGCCGACCGTGGCCTCGTGGAGCGCGGATTGGACCGACTTCCTGACGCGCAACGGCGCGTGATCGAGTTGGCGTTCTTCGAAGGGCTGACTCAGTCGGAGATTGCCGCTCGGCTCGGTGAGCCGCTCGGCACCGTGAAGACGCGAGCAAGATTGGGACTGGAGCGCCTGCGCAGTCTCCTCGGAGGGGGACGGCCGTCCACGACATGAATCACCAGGAATTGAGAGACCTGGCCGCGATGTATGCCCTCGGAGGGCTCGACGGCGAGGAGCGCGCGCGCTTCGAGGCCCTGCTCCGATCGGGAGATCCTGATGCCACCGCCGCGCTCTCGGAGTTCGAAGGCGATCTGCTGACCCTGGCGAGAGACACCGCCGAGGCGCCGCCGCCATCGGTCAAGGCCGAGTTGATGGCGCGGATCGCCGCCGAGGCGCGTCACGACGCGCCGAGCGCCGAGGCGCCGGCGATCCGCCGCCGCCGTGTCCTATGGCCGGCGGTCTGGGCGGCCGTGATGGCGGCCGGCATCGCCGCCGTTGCGGTCGGAGTTCTGGTGTCCGCGAGCTACGAGACGCGCCTTGCCGCGCTGGCTCGTGAGTCCACGGCACTCCGCGCCGACATCGAGCGTCAGCAGCAGATCATCGCCCTGCTCCGCGATCCGGCGACCGAGATGGTGGCGCTGTCAGGACTCGAGCCCTCTCCCTCGGCAAGGGCCCGGATGATCTGGAACAGCCAGGCCGGCGGCCTCCTGGTCGCGGCGGGCTTGCCCCCGACGCCAGAGGGCAAGACGTATCAGCTGTGGGCCATCGCTGGAAAGAACGCTCCGGTGCCAGCCGGGGTGTTTGCCGTCGACGCCACGGGGAAGGGAAGTCTGCGGGTGCCGCCGCTCGGCGGAATGGGAAAGGTGGATGTCTTTGCCGTGACGCTCGAGCCCGCCGGTGGCCTGCCGGCGCCTTCGGGCCAGATGTATCTGGCTGGCAAGTCCTGACCGGCGAGTCCCGATGTCGACGATCCTCGGTCGCGACCCGTGGGCGGCCCCGACGCGACCTCAGCCGGTCCGCAGTCGTGCCGCGTGAAGCACGGCGATCACCGTCATCGAATCCTTGATCTGGCCGCGTTCGACCATCCGCAGCACCTCGGTGAACGGGAAGGCGCGGCGCTCGATGAACTCCGTTCGATCGGGCGGGCGCAAGGCCGGCCGCAGCTCCTCGGCCACGTAGAGATGGGCCACCTCGCGGAGGATGCTCTTGGACGTGTGAAAGTCACAGAGCTTGATGAGACGGCCCGCCTCGTGACCGGCCTCCTCGGCAAGCTCGCGCTGGGCGGCTTGTTCCAGTGTCTCGTCGTGGTGGCGGCCGCCGGTCGGCATCTCCCAGTAGAAATCCTTCGCGACGTAGCGGTACTGGCCGACCATCAGGACCGTCTGCGGATCCAGGAAGGGGAGCACGCCGACCGCGTCTGCGCACTCGACGACCCCGTAAATGGTCGTCCGCCCATCGGGGAGGACGGCGATGTCCTCGCGGAGCTTCATCCATCGGTTCTCGTAGACCGCACGGCTGGACCCGCTCGTCCATGGCACGCGCGACCAGGGGATCGGCGCATCGGCGGAAGTCATGGCGGCTCGCGCTCTGTTGTACCACGGCCCTTGAGCGAACACACGGCGGGCGCGGTGGCGTTGTGCCACTTCTACGGGCCCGCTATAATCGGATGACCTGCGCGAGGCCGATCGAGGAGACCCGCATGCGCCTACCCGTTCCTGTCGAAGCCCTCTGGGATGAGCTGCAGTCCGTCAGGGCCGAGATCCTCGAGGAGATCGACGGGCTGTCTCAGGCCCAGCTCGACTGGCGTCCGGACGAGCGGGAGTGGTCCATCGGGGAGATCATCCATCACTTGACGCTGGCCGAGGTATCGACGGGCAAGCTCACGTCCAAGCTGTTCAAGGAGGCGGGACCCTCCGTCTCATCGTTTCCGGGCGACCTCACCGCGTTCACGGCGCTGCCACCGTGGCCGCCGGGCCCCGCCGAGGCGCCTCCGCTCGTGCGTCCCGAGGCCGGGCATGAACGCCAGGAGCTGTTCAGCGCCTTCCTGGCGGCGCGCGAGCGAAGCCGCCAGTCGATCGAGCGGCTCGCCACCGGCGATCCACGCGCTCTCTCGTGGTCTCATCCGCGGTTCGGTGTGCTCGACCTCGCGCAGTGGTGGCAGCTCCAGGCGCGACACGACGCGGACCACTTGGGCCAGCTGCGCGGCGTGAAGGCGGCCCCGGGATTCCCGACCGCATGAGTGGCGATCGCCGCGTGCCCCGATGAAGGTCATTCTTCGAAATCCGCGCCGCGAGATCGCGTTGACCGGCAAGCGACGGGTGAAGGAGCTGTTGCGAGAGCTGGACATCCTGGCTGGCACAGTGCTCGTGATTCGTGGTGACGAGCTGTTGACCAGCGACACCGTGGTGGACGAGGACGACGTCCTCGAGGTGCGACCGGTCATGTCCGGAGGCGGCGCGTGAAGTGCCGCAAGTGCGGAGGGGCCGCCGCGCTCGAGCTGCGGCGTCACAATGCCGCATTCTGCTCTCCACACTTCCTGGAGTTCTTCACGAAGCAGGTGGCCGAGGCCATCCACAAGCACCACATGTTCGCCCGGGATGAGCCGGTCCTGGTGGCGGTGTCCGGGGGGAAGGACTCGCTGGCCCTCTGGGACGTGCTCATCAACGAAGGGTATCGCACGGCCGGCCTCTATCTGGACCTCGGGATCTTCGACTACTCGCAGGAATCCAAGGCGCGTTGCGAGCGCTTCGCGACTGCGCGCGGACAGACGCTCTACGTCGAGCGGGTGGCGGAGGCCATCGGGGCACCGATCCCTGAGGTGCAAAGAGTCACGCGCCGTCCGACCTGCTCGGCCTGCGGGCTCTCCAAGCGATATCTCATGAACCGCGCGGCGCTGGCCCGCGGCTTCGCCGTCGTTGCCACCGGGCACAACCTCGACGACGAGGCGGCCACACTCTTCGGCTCGGTGTTGCACTGGCAGATGGACGCCCTGTCGCGTCAGGCGCCCGCGTTGCCATCGACGCATGCGAAGCTCGCGAGGCGCGTCAAGCCGCTCTACCGACTCTCGGAGCTCGAGACGGCCGCATACGCCTTCCTGCGGAAGATCGACTACATCGTCGAGGAGTGTCCCTTTGCGAAGGGGGCGACCTCGATGGCCCACAAGGAATTGCTGAACCGCCTGGAGGAGAGCTCGCCGGGGGCGAAGCACAACTTCCTCTTCGGGTTCCTCGACAAGGCGCGCGTGGCGTTCGAGCATGTGGAGCCGGTGACGCTCCAGGAATGCCAGGCCTGCGGTCAGGTCACGACCGGCGAGCTCTGCGCCTTCTGCAAGCTCGCTGACCAGGTGCGGCGAAGCGGCCGCTCCTCGCGGACCGCACGCGGAATCGAAGAGCGTTCGGCCGGAGCTGGCGACACTTCGGGGCAGGAGGACCGAGAGCGTGTGATGCCAGGCCCGCCCCCACGGTTGGTGCAAGCCCCGTCCACGACAGTCTCCATCGAGTAGAGGCCCGAAGGGAGGGCACGTCCATGGCGAACGCGGTGATCGTAGAGGCGGCGCGAACCGCCGTCGGCAAGAAGGGTGGCAAGCTGGCTGGTGTCCGGCCCGACGATCTGCTGGCCGACACGCTGAAGGCTATCGTCGAGCGCGCCAAGATCGATCCGGCCGAGATCGAAGACGTGGTCGTCGGGTGCGTGGATCAGGTGGGCGAGCAGGGCATGAACATCGCGCGTAACGCTGCGTTGATCGCCGGGTTTCCACTGGATGTGTGCGGGACGACGCTGGACCGCATGTGCGGCTCGGGCCAGCAAGCGGCGAACTTCGCTGCCATGGGCGTGATGGCCGGTCAGTACGAATGCGTGATAGCGGCCGGCGTCGAGAACATGACGCGCGTTCCCATGGGCTCCAACGGAGCCGGTCCCGGCGACGGGCCATTCTCCCCTCGGCTCCAGGCCCGGTACAACATCATCCCCCAAGGTCTCTCGGCTGAGATGATCGCCGAGCAGTGGGGTTTGAAGCGCGAGGATCTCGATGAACTGGCCGCGGGGAGCCACGAGAAAGCCGGTCGCGCCATCGGCGACGGGCGCTTCCGGCGCGAGATCGTACCGATGACGCTCCCCGACGGCTCGGTGTTCGACACCGACGAGGGTGTGCGGGTGCCGGTGAACCGCGAGAAGATGGCGTCGCTGGCGCCGTCGTTCAAGCCAGACGGCGTCGTCACGGCCGCGAACTCGTCACAGATCTCGGACGGGGCCGCGGCCCTCCTCATCATGTCGGAGCCGCGCGCCAAGGCACTTGGACTCACGCCGCGGGCCCGGTTCGTCGCTACGGCGCTGGCCGGCGTGGACCCCACGATCATGCTGACGGGGCCGATCCCGGCCACCCAGCGCGTGCTGAAGAAGGCTGGACTCAAGCTCGATCAGATCGATTGCCTCGAGATCAACGAGGCGTTCGCGTCCGTCGTGCTGGCGTGGGAGAGGGAGCTCCACCCCGATATGCGCCGAGTGAACCCCAACGGCGGAGCCATCGCACTTGGGCATCCGCTCGGCTGCTCCGGCGCCCGACTCATGACGACCCTGCTGCACGAGCTCGAGCGCTCGAAGAAGCGGCTCGGTCTTCAGACGATGTGCATCGGCTTTGGACAGGGGATTGCGACCATCATCGAGCGCCTGTAGGGGCGCCTGAGCCTCGCCGGCCCGCTCTCAGCAGACGGCGCACTCGCGTGCCCGTTCATGACGCTCTGCGAGAGCGCTCTGAACGGTTGCGTAGAGCTCGGATGGCCGGACAGGCTTGAAGAGCACGGAGAAAATGCCGAGCCCCCGGCACCGTGCTTGATCCTGCTCCTGCATCCCCCAGCCCGTGAGGAAGACGATGGGGACTTCGGTGTCACGCCGCCGGAGGAGATCGACCAGTTCCCAGCCGCTCATCTCCACCATCCCGACATTCGTGATGACCAGGTCGAACCTTCCGGGTGCGAAGACCTGCAGCGCCTCCGCGCCGCTGCCGACCGGCATGACCTGGTGACCCGCATCCTGCAACATCTCCCCCAGGATCGTCATGACCTGCAGGTCGTTGTCGACGAGGAGCACGCGTCCCGTCCGGTGCGTGGGTGATCCTTCATCGGTCGGCGTGGCACTCTCGACAGTGGTCCCGACCGGTAGCTCGATCGTGAACGTGCTGCCCTCGCCGGGGCGGCTCTCGATGTGGATGTCGCCGCCGTGCCGCTTCACGATGGAGTACGACACCGGAAGGCCGAGCCCAGTGCCCTCCTCGCCCTTGGTCGTGAAGAATGGATCGAAGATCCGGCGGCGGACCGCTTCGGTCATACCAATGCCAGTGTCGGAGACCGCGAGCATCACATGCCGGCCCTTGCTCTCGGTGTGGAGGCGAAGGGTTCCACCCTGCGGCATGGCATCGATGGCATTCAGGATCAGGTTGGTCACCACTTCGTTCATCTCGGCAGGACGACCCATGACCATGGGCACCGGTTTCAAATCCAGTTCGAGCTCCAGGGGTACGCCTGCCTTGAGTCGCTTCTCTTCCCAGCGGGGGTGAGTCATGGCCAGGGAGTCTCGGATGACCTGGCCCAGGTCCAGGGCGACGAAAGACTCTTCCGGCCGGAGCCGCGCAAACTTCTGAATGCGTCGAACCGTCTCGGCGCCGCCGGTCGCCGCTTTCTCGATGACCTGGAGCCCCCGGCGGATGACGTCCGTATTGAACGGATTCTTTCCCATGAGCTGCGCATACCCCAGGATGGCCTGGAGAAGATTGTTGAAGTCGTGCGCGATCCCTCCCGCCATCTGGCCCAGCGCGGTGAGTTTCTCGGACTGGTGCATCTGGGATTCCAGTTCCTTCTGCGAAGTGGTATCCCGGATGATCGCCAGCATGCCCTCGAGCTCGCCGCTTTGCCCAGGCAAGCCCGAAAGAGTGATGGCGAGGCTGAGGGATCGCCCGTCCTCCTGCTTGATCGTCGCCTCGAAGAACTTCACCTGGTCGGATGGCGAGAGCGCGGCCCGAGCTTCGGCATACGCCTCCTCGGGCAAGAGCGCCGACAGGAGACTCCCGACAGCCTGTTCCCGCGTCAACCCGAAGATGCGCTCCGCGGCGCGATTCCAGGTCTGGATCCTCCCGTCGCGGTCCACCGGGATGATCGCGTCGGGGGCCGAGGCGATGATCTGTTCGAGGGATCGCTTCGTCTCCGCGACCTCCCCGTAGAGCTGCGAGTTGCGAATCGCCACGGCGAGGTACTCCGACAGCATCTCCAGCAACTCGCGTTCACGAGGATCGATCGGGCGCGCGCCTGCCTGGTTGGCCGCGACCAGGTAGCCCAGTGTCGTCCCGTCATCGATGATGGAGCATACGATCGAGGTGCCGCCCTTCGAGCTCGCGGGCAGTGTCGGCGACAGGTGGACCTCCACGGTGCCGTATCCGAGCGCCTCGCGCAGCTGCGCGGTCACGGCGGAGATAAGCTGGCCAAGGTCCAGTTGCCCCAGCAATCCGCGCGAAATCTCGCGCAGGATGGACAGCTGCGCCACGCGCAGCGATTGCTCGGCTTGCTCGCGCCGCGCCTCTTCTTCTAGTTCCCGGGTTTTCGCCGCCAGGGATCGCATCTGGTCGACGAGCGTGGCCAGCTGGCTGCGGGTCCCCAGCTCGCTCTGCCGTCTCGCCAGCGCCCGGCGCGCCGTCTCCTCGAGATCCCGACGGCTGAATGGCTTGATCAGGTACTCGAAGGCACCGTGGGTCAGCGCGTTCTTCACGGTGTCGAGTGATGCATAGGCCGTGATCAGCACGACTTCGATGCTCGGATCGATCCGCTTGATGCGCTGGAGCAGCTCGATGCCGTCCATGTGCGGCATCTTGATGTCCATGAAAACCAGATCGGGATGAAAGCCGCCGGTGAGGATCTCGATCGCGGCCAGGCCGCTGTCCGCGGTCTCGATTTCGTAGGCGGGCTTGAGGATCATGCGCAGGGACTCCCGCGGTCCCAACTCGTCATCGACCACGAGGACCCGCGGCCGCTCGCTCATGGCTGCGCCGCCGCCGGCAGGGTCGCGGTGAAGCTGACCTCACCCCGCCCTTGTTTGACATCGAGCCGGCCACCTTGACCCTCGATGATGCGCTGACTCACGCACGGTCCTACATCGAGCAGGCTCTCCTGGACCACCTGAATCGGGTCAAAGAGGCCGTGGAGCTCCTCCGCGCGGACCTCGGCCGTCCGGGAGGCGACGGTCAGTCGCGCCCGGTCCTCGCCCGCGAGCCGTGAGATCGAGACGGCGATCTTGGCCTCCGGGCCCGGCGTCTTGCGGAGCAGATACCAGGCGAGGTACGCGACCGCCTTCTTGAGCATGCTGCGATCTCCAGTCACGAGCAGTGAGGGGCCCTCGTGCGACAGGGTGGCCGTGACGTGCTTCTGGGTCGACTCGTCCGCGAAACTGAGCAGACGCGCCTCGCCCGTGGCGGAAGCGAGGGGCTGGGCGCCGAGCTCGACCAGGCACTCCTCCGCCATCGCGCGCAAGTCCACGGCGTCGCGCTTGTAGTCGCCCTCGTTCACGAGGGTGGCCAGCTTGTCGAAGATCTGGATCAGGCGGCGGACGTCACGCCCCACGACCGAGGAGAACTGGAAGCGGAAGGCGGGATCCTCGTAGCGCTCGCCAATCAGCTCCATGAAGGCGTTGATCGAGACCAGGGGATTCTTAATCTCGTCCGCGATGCGCGCGACGACCCGCGTCAGGAGCTGCAGCTGCTCGGCGGCGCGCTTCTCCTGGGCCAGCTGACGCTGGGCGGTGAGGTCTTCGAACACGAGGACGGCGCCCAGCGGTTCGGTGCCATCGCCCATCACCGGGTAGGTCGAGACCTCGAGGGGGAGATTCCGGAGCGCGAGCCGCACCTCGGTGCGCGTCACCGAGTGATTGCGCGTCAACGTTTCGAACAACAGATCCCCGAGCGGCGATGGAAGGACGCGCAGGTCCTTGTGGAGCACGTCCGCGGCGGCCATGCCCAGGATCTCCTCCGCCCGACGGTTCATGATGACCACGGACTCGTCGGGGCCGATGGTGATCACGCCGTTCGACATTCGCGCCAGGATGCGCTCGTCGAATTCCTTCTGATACTGCAGCAGGTGATGGACGCGGATGTCGCGAATCGCGGTGGCGACGTGCGTGCCCAGGCCGAATAGGATCTCGGTCTCGCCGCGGCTGTAGGCCCCGCCCGTAATTCGCTGTCCGAGCGTCAGGATGGCGACCAGCCGACCATGGGAGATGAGGGGGATCGCGACCACGGCCTGGAGCATCGTCATCTCCCGCGCGATCTCACGTGACGTCGGATCCGCGGGACGTCCCTGGAGCTCGTCGATCTGGATCAGACGCCCCTCCGCGGCCAGCCAGAGCGGCAGTCCGGTGTCCGCGGCGAGCGTCAACGCCTCGACCACATGGGGCACGAGGCCCCGGAACGCGCCCACCCGGTACTGCCGGTCGTGCTGGTCTGCGAGCAGGATGGCGCTCCGGCTCGGCCGGACCATTTCCGCCACGGCGTCGAGGAACAAGTTGAGCACGCGGGGAAGGTCGAACCCGGCGGCCAGTGCTTTGGCGAATTCTTTGGTGACCTGGGCCAGGGCGTGGGAGGACGCCTCGGGACCCGCGGTCATGGGCTCGTGGCCGTTCCCCGACGCGGCACCGTAGGACGAGCGAAAGGCGGCCACCTCATCCAGGAGCCGGAGTTTGTCCTCCGCCTGGCGCAGCACGTCCTGGAGATGACGCGAGGAGAAGGGCTGAAGCAGCACGAAGTCCGCAGCCTCGGCGGCGCTCTCATCGTCCCCCGCACTCGCC
>Ga0335077_10009328_pt1 | contig 12171 bp, 11 predicted proteins | sample Lox_Sample_31_FD_207151 | JGI IMG/M metagenome (GOLD analysis project Ga0335077, IMG submission 207151) | Soil microbial communities from Loxahatchee National Wildlife Refuge, Florida, United States - Lox_Sample_3.1 | ecosystem: Environmental > Terrestrial > Soil > Wetlands | place: USA...
GTGAAGACGCCTGCCTGGAGCCCGTACTCCGAGTCGTTCACCGTGCGGAGGGCCTCCGCCCAGTCTTCATATGGCGCAACGGTGGCGACCGGACCGAAGATCTCCTGACAGGTGACCTTCGCGTCCCGAGGCGCGTTGGCCAGGATGGTGGGGGAGAGGACGTTGCCGTCCCGCCGGGCGGGCAGCAGAGCACGTGCGCCGGCGGCCACGGCCTCGCCAATCCAGCGTTCGACGCGGTCCGCCGCCGCCGCATCGATCATCGGGCCGACGACCGTTCGGGGTTCGAGCGGGTCCCCCGTGACGAGCGCGGCGCTGGCATCGACGAACTTCTGAACGAACCGGTCATAGATCGGCCGGTGCACCAGCAGGCGCTGGACCTTGATGCAGACCTGTCCCGCGTACGAGAACGCGCCCACCGCCAGCCGCTGCGCCACCCAGTCGAGATTCTCCGCGTCCTCGTGGATCACGGCGGCCGCATTCCCGCCCAGCTCCAGGACCACCTTCTTCCGCCCGGCAACCTGCTTGAGATGCCACCCCACGCCCGGGCTGCCGGTGAAGCTGAGCATGGCGAACCGCGGGTCGGTCGCCAGCCGTTCGGCAACGGGGACAGGCAGGTGGAGGACGTTGCAGGCCCCTTTGGGTAAGCCGCATTCGGCCATGAGCCGTGCCAGGCGGAACGCGAGCTGGGGGCACTGCGGGGGCGGCTTCACCACGAGGCTGCTGCCCACGGCAATGGCCGGGGCCACTTTGTGGGCCAGCAGATTGAGCGGGAAGTTGAAGGGTGAGATGGCACTGATCGGCCCCACCGCGAAGCGTGAAGTGAGTCCGGCATAGCCGATGGTGCGCGGGTCTACGTCGAGCGGGACGGTTTCTCCGCCGAAGCGTCGTGCCTCGTCGGCGGCGAACGAGAAGGTCAGGATCGCCCGATCCACCTCGCCCAGCGCCTGACCGATGGGCTTTCCCGCCGACCGGGCCAGCTCTTCTCCCAGTGAAGCCCGCTCTCGCAGCAGAGCATCGGCGATGCGGGCCAGGATGTCCCGTCGCTCGTGCCGCGCCAGCGCCCGCATCCGACTGAAGCCGGCCTGCGCGGCGCCAATCGCGAGCTCGAGATCCGCCTCGGTGCCCCGTGCGGCGCGGGCCGCGGCGGTCCCCGAGTACGGATGGCGGATCGGGTCGATGACCCGGTTGTCGAGAGGAAGGGATGCTCCGTCAATCCACGGGGTGAGTACCGGTGTCTCGTCCATCGCTGCAATCTTGCGTCGCGCACCAATGGCGGCAACTTACTCAGTAGATGCGTCTCCCTCTCGCCTCACCTCGCTCCATGGTTCGGCTGGCCGGGCTGTTCCTCGGGGTGGGATCCGTGGCAGGCCAGGTGTGGACCGCGGCGCGCTCCGAGGCGCGGATTCGGGGCGCGAACGATGCCGCCCTGGCTGGAGAGGCAGCGCGCTATCTCGCGGTCGTCACGCCCAACAATCCGTCGACCGGCTTCGACGCCCGGCGGCTGGTCTCGGGCGCCAACACAGTCCCCGGCTCTTCCTTCTGGCCGGGAGGCTTCCAGCTGGCGCTCGGCCGAGCGCCGGTGATGCCAGATCAGGTCGGCTTGCTGCCGCTGCCCGATTCGGTCACCGCGCGCCTCGCGGCCGGCGGAAGCGCCATGGTCGCCACGCGGACCGGTGAGCGCGTTGCCCTGGTGCCGTTCGAGGGCCAGCCAGGCGAGGCGGCGGCAGGCTGGGCGGCTGCCTGGAACACCCTGCCGGAGCGGCTCCATTCCTGGCCAACGATCGCGGCGATCTGCCTCGCGCTTGGGGGGTGCGGGTGGACCCTCCTGGCTCGCCACCGCCGCGCAGCCGGAGTAGTCGCTTTCACCTTCCTTCTATTGCTCACGCTCACGCTGGGGCTCTCGGTGCGCCGTACGGCGGTGGCCTCCACGCGGCTCCGGCTCATCACCGCGCGTCGCCTGATTGAGCTCGCCGCCACGGCACCCGGGGTGCCGCGAGCCCGCCTTCCCGAGATCGGAATCGGAATCGAGGCCCGGGATACCGGTCAGTCGGACTTTCCTCGCGACAGTCTGGTCGTCGAACGGGGGGCGCTCGGGCCCATGGCGTGGACCGTCGCCCCGACCCCCCGCACCCAGGACGGGCTGACCCTTCGCCTCACGCCGGTCGAGGCCGGCCTTGGCGGCCTCTGGTTCACGCTGCTGGCGTGGCTGGCCCTGGGGGTGATCGGCCTGTTCATTGCGGGCGAGCCTGCTGGTCTTTCGGGCCCGGGCGGGCTATTTCATTCGGCGGGGATGCACGGGCCACGGCTTGACGAGGGGCACGGGACTACATGATGGAAGAAGGGGTCGTTCGGCAGGACGCGTTTGCGCTGGTGGGGCGGATCGCGCGGCTGCTCAACACCGGGCTCGGACCGGAGGAGACGCTCTCCTCCGTGGCGGACGTGCTTCGCCAGGGCCTGCAGGTGGAGTCGGTACAACTCTGGCTCCGGGAGCCCAACGCGACGACCCTGCGAGCCATAGGTGCGCCGCCCCAGACCGGCGGTCCGCGCACCAGTCGCTCGTTCGCCGTGCTGCCGGACATCGAGCCCGGCACGCTGCGTCTTCCCCTCCTGCACGAGGGAGAGCGCCTCGGCATGCTGGAGGTGTCGCCCGCCCCGACGGCGCCCGGCGCCGACACCCTGCTGCCGGTCGTGGCGGACGTGCTGGCCCCGTTCCTCGCCTCGATCGAGCTTTCCGAGGACCTGGCCTACGAGGTGGCCCTCCGGTCCCGGGAGATCGAGGAGCAGCGGCGCTTCATCACGCTGGTGATCGACTGCCTTCCCGTCGGGCTGTACGTGGTCGACCGCGAGTATCGGATCCAGATCTGGAACCGGAAACGGGAGATGGGCACCCAGGGGCTGCGGCGCGACGAGGTGGTCGGCCGCCCCGTCTTCGAGGTCCTCACCCGCCAGAACGCGAAGCAGCTCCGGGAGGAATTCGACGACGTCTTCAGTACGGGACATATCCGGCAGATGGACCTGGAGGTGGCGGTTCGCGGGGACGCCAAGTACTACCGCATCAGCAAGATTCCGATGCGCCAGGACGGTGAGACCATTACCCACGTGATCACGATCGGCGAGGACGTGACCGAGACCCACGTGGCGCAGCAGCGGATTCTGCAGAGCGAAAAGCTGGCCGCCATCGGGCAGCTCGCCGCCGGCATCATGCACGAGATCAATAATCCCCTGGCCACGATCGGCGCCTGTGTGGCGGCGCTGGAGAATCGGATCGCGGATGACCTGCCGGCCGAGCTGCAGGCCGGGTTCCGCGAGTACCTCCAGATCATCGACAAGGAGGTCCAGCGGTGCGAGGGGATCGTGGACGGGCTGCTGGACTTCAGCCGTCCCAAGGGGAAGGCCAAGGGGCCGATCAATGTCGGCGCCATCCTGGAGGACACCCTCTTCCTCCTCAAGCACCACGAGCGCTTCAAGAAGATCGAGGTGCGGCGAGAGCTGGATGAGCGCCTCCCCAACATCCACGGCAACGGAGAGCAGCTCATCCAGGTCTTCATGGCGATCATGCTGAACGCGCTCGACGCGATGGAGGAGGGCGGGGCCCTCACGGTGCGCGCGATGCCCGGGCGGGTTCACGACGACGAGGTCGAAGTGCAGATCGAGGACACCGGGGTGGGGATTCCGCGGGCCGATCTCACCAAGATCTTCGAGCCGTTCTATACCACGAAGCCGCCAGGACGCGGCACCGGGCTGGGTCTCTCTGTCTGCTACGGGATCGTGGAGGAGCACGGCGGCCGCATCACGGCCGACAGTCAGCCGGGCCGGGGGTCGATCTTCCGGGTCTTCCTGCCCGTGGCTGAGAAGGTCATTCGCCAGTAACAGTCCTCGCCACGCTGCCGGCCCCATCCGGGACGCCTGCCATGAAGATTCTCGTGGTCGAAGACGACCGTACCGTCGGAGCCTACGTGGTCCGGGGCCTCACGGAGCAGGGCTTCCAGGCCGATCTGGTGAGCGATGGATCCGAGGGACTCACCGCGGCGTCGACCGGCAGCTACGACCTGCTGATTCTCGACCTCAGGCTTCCCGGGCTCAGCGGGTTTGAAGTGCTCCGCACCCTGCGCGATCGGGGAATCACCACTCCGATCCTGGTGCTCACCGCCCAGGAGTCGGTCGACTTCAAGGTGCAGGCGCTCCGGGCCGGGGCCGACGACTACGTCACCAAGCCCTTCGCCTTCGAGGAACTTCTGGCCCGGGTGGAGGCCCTGGGCCGGCGGCCCAAGCAGATCGCCCCGCGAAAGCTCAAGGTCGGCGATCTCGAGCTCGACCTGGGGTCCCGGGAGGTCACCCGCGGGGGCCGCCTGATCGAGCTCACCCCCAAGGAATACGCGGTGCTCGAGTACCTGATGCGCCACACCGGGCGAGTCATGTCGCGGACCCTCATCACGGAGTACGCCTGGGATTACCACTTCGACCCGGGAACCAACATCGTGGACGTCGTGATCAACCGCCTGCGGAAGAAAGTGGATCAGGGCCAGGCGACACGCCTCATCCACACGGTCCGCGGTGTCGGGTACGTGATCAGGGGCTGAGGCTGCCGTGTCCTCCATTCGCCATCGGCTCACCATCTGGTATGCGGTCGCGCTCCTCACCTCGGTAGGGGCGTTCGGCGCCGCGCTGTACTTCGAGCGCCGCCAGTCGAGCCTCAGGGAGCTGGACGAGCGCCTGGCCCTCGAAGGCAACGCTGCGGCGCAATACTTCATATCGTTCCAGCAGCGGGTGGGCCGGAAGCTGGTCACGGGCGAGATGCCGGGTCTCGCCATCAGCGCCGTCGGCGGCTACCTAGATGCCGTCCGGGACTTCGTCGTGGTCTTCGACCCGGACCGCCAGCCCATCTACCGGAACCCCCTCGCCAAGCCCTACAGCGTGGGTGAGCTCACTCAGATGCTCGGCACCATTCCGGTTGACACCAGCGGAGCGCCGCGGGGCGGGGTGGTCCGGCTTCCCGGCGAGGCCTCTCCCTTCCGCTACCTGGAAGTGCCGCTCGAAGGCATCTGGGAGCGGCCGGCCGGCATCTTCGTGGCCGCGCCGCTGGACGCGGTGCCCTTCGGCGCTCCCCAGCTGCTCCGCGCGATGCTGGTAATCGCTCCGGTAATCCTCGTGGGTAGCGTCGGGCTGGGCTATGTCCTGGCCGACACCAGCCTCCGCCCTCTTGAGGGGATGGTGGACGAGCTGGAAGCCGTGACCGACGGGACCAGCCTCCACCGCCGGGTGGCCGTTCCGGTCTCTGCCGACGAACTGGCGCGGCTCGCCGCAACGATGAACCGCATGCTGGCCCGGCTCGAGCAGAGCTTCGTGAGCCTCCGCCGGTTCACCGCGGACGCGAGCCACGAACTCAAGACGCCGCTGATGGTGCTGCGCGCCGGGGCGGAGCGGGCGATGACCAACCCCGGCACACCCACCGAGGCGCTGCAGGCGCTCGAGGAGGTGCTGCAGGAGATCCACCGGATGAGTGATCTCGTGGACGACCTGCTGACCCTCGCTCGGGCGGACGAGGGCGGCGTGACGCTCGCCCGCGAACCGACCGACCTTCGGGAGCTCATCAACGAGGCCGCCGAGACCGCCGGCATCCTCGGCGAGGAACCCGGGATCGGAGTGCGGAGCGAGGTCCCGGCCACCCCCGTGGAGCTGGGTGTGGACCGGAGCCGGATCCGTCAGCTGCTGCTCAACCTCGTGACCAACGCCATCAAGTACACTCCGCCCGGGGGCAGGGTGTCCCTGGGTCTCGTCGACCAGGGTGACACCGTCGCGATCGTCGTGGGCGATGACGGGATCGGGATTCCCGCCGCCGACCTGCCGCACATCTTCGATCGCTTCTATCGCGTGGACACGGCGCGATCCCGCACCGGCGCCCGCCCCGGGGTTGGGCTGGGGTTGGCCATTACCAAATGGATCGCGGAGGCGCACGGCGGCACCATCGGCGTACAGAGCCGACCGGGCCGGGGGACCGTCTTCACGGTCACCCTCCCCAGGCACCCCGAGGCGCCGATGGTGCAGCCTGAATTAGGCCAGCCGGCGCTCTAGCGCGCCGCTGCCCGGGCCATATATTCGCGCCTCGGGTAGTCGCGGTCCCTCGATCGGGTACCGCTAATCCTGCTGTCATCATTTTGTCATCTGGGTGAGCGGCGCCCTGCAATGGGCCGCCGGTAGCTTTGCGTCACCGCTCAACAGTCGGAGGGCCGGCCGTGTTCGAGAACCTCATTGAATCAAACCACAAGCGTCAGGCGAGCCTCGGCCAGCAGGTCGTGTCGCTACTGATCCACGTAGGTTTGATCTTCGGGGCGATCAAGGCGACGCAGGGCGCGGCCGAGGTGATCAAGGACATCAAGGTGGACACCACGATGGTGTTCCTGAAGCCGCCGGCGCCCCCGCCGCCGCCACCGCAACAGCAGGTCCAGAATGTAGTGGTCACCGCCAATCCGCCGCCGCAGGGCTTCCAAGTCGTGACGCCGCCGGAAAATATTCCAACCACTATTCCCCCGGTGGATCTCAACCAGCACTTCGACCCCAAGGACTTTACCGGCAAAGGGGTGGAGGGCGGGATCGCGGCGGGCGTCGTGGGCGGGACGGGTCCGGTACCGATTGACGGTCAGGTGTTCCTGGCGGCCGAGGTTGATCAGACGCCAAGCCTGATGAACGGGACGGCTTGTCAGACCGAGCTCCAAAACAACTATCCACCGGTGATGAGAACGGCGGGGATCCCGGGGCGGGTGGTGATGCAGTTCGTGGTGAACACGGACGGGCACGTCGATCCGGGCAGCGTGAAGATCAGCAGCAGCACCAACAAGGCCTTCGAGGACCCGGCCCGCAAGATCATTAGCAGCCCGGCCTGCGCCTACAAGGCGGGGACCTCCCGCGGGCAGCCGGTGCGAGTGCTGGTATCGCAGGCCGTCTCCTTCAAGCTCCAGCAGTAGGGGTTCTTTAGCGGCCGGACCGGCGGGTCCGGCATCATCAATTCACGGAGGCTCTTCACTCATGCAGCACGGCATTGATATCCTCAAGCTCTGGGATGCCGCGGGGACGTTCGCCCGGGGCGTCATCGCGGTGATGGCGATCATGTCGCTGTGGTCACTGTCGGTGGCGATCCAGAAGTTCATCGTCATCCGGCGCAGCCAGAACGCGACCAAGAAGTTCGCCCCCGACTTCTCCCGCGCCATCCAGGAGGAGAATCTCGAGAAGGCGATCGCGCTGGCGGAGAAAAATCAGAAGAGCCACATCGCGAAGGTGCTGGGCGGGGCCCTGGGCGAGGTGAAGACCCTGATCCAGGACCGCGCCACCATCACCTCGGCCGACATCAACTCGGCGGAGCGGGCGGTGGAGCGCCAGATGCTGATTACGCTGGCTGATTTCAAGCGCGGCATGGGCGTCATGGCCACGGTGGGCGCCACGGCGCCGTTCGTCGGCCTGCTCGGCACCACGATGGGTATCGTGACGGCCTTCACCGGGATGGCGGCGGCCGGCGCCTCCGGCGGGTTGGCGGGAATCTCGGCCGGTATCGCCGAGGCCCTGATCACGACGGCCTTCGGCCTCATGGTCGCGATCCCGGCGGTGTGGTTCTACAACTACTTCACCACCAAGATCGAGAACCTCACGGTCGAGATGACCTATTCGTCCAAGGAACTCATCGACTACCTGATCAAGAGCGTCGGCAGCGAGTTCGGCCGCTCGATCTTCACCAAGGAATTCCAGGCACAGAAGGCGGTGAGTGGGCATGGACACGTCAGCGGGTAACGCCGGCCGCAGTACGGTCAAGGCGGAGCCGAACGTGATCCCGATGATCGACATCATGCTGGTGCTGTTGATCATCTTCATGATCGTGACCCCGCTCATCGCGGCCGGTTTCAAGGCCACGATGCCGAAGGGGAAGAACCTCGACAAGCGGCCGGAACAGAAGGACGAGGTCGTGCTCGGCATCGACGCCGGCGGGCAGTACTTCCTGGATGGCAAGGGGCCCGTGGCCCCCGGCGTCCTCGAGGAGCAGCTCAAGGCGATCTATGACGCGCGGACCGAGGACAAGATCATCTACTTCAAGGCGGACAATCAGCTCAAGTTCGCCAAAATTGATGAAGCGGTCGAAATGGCGCGCCGCGCGGGCGCACGCGTGATGGCGGCCATTACCGAGCCGAAGGTGAGCGGCGGCCTGTTCGACGCCGCCGCCACGAAGGAGAACTGAGATGGCCGGCGGAACAGGCACGGCACCCGGCCAGGTGGCCGCGGAGCCCAACGTCATCCCGATGATCGACATCATGCTGGTGATGCTGATCATCTTCATGGTATCGCAGCCGCTCGCCCGGATGGCGATCGACGTCCAGGTGCCGCCGCAGGAGACGGCCACCAAGTCGAACGCGCAGTCGAATCAGATCGTGCTGGAGCTCAAGGACGACGGCAGCTATGCGATCAACAGCCAGCCGGTGCCCAAGGACCAGCTCGACACCCAGATCCATGCCATCTACGACAACCGTCCGGCCAAGCTCATGTTCATCAAGTCGGCGCCTGAGCGGACCTACCAGGACGTGATCGAGGCGATGGATATTGCTCGCGGAGCGGGGGTGCAGGTCATCGGGTTCACGCCGCAGGAGGCCGGAGGAGGCGGGGCAACCCAGCCCTAGCAGGCTCCTGCCCATCCTCGGGCATCATCGCTCTCCTATGGAGCGTGACACGGAGGGTCGTCCGCCGACGGCCCTCCGTGTCGTATCTTTGGGGGTGCACTGAGCGGCGCCGGTGTCGTCTACCCCTATGACCGGCGCCTGCTGCCGGACCCTTGCGAAGAGGTTGCCCTGAGGCCGCGCTACAGCTTCACCGCCGAAACGGACTCTCGTGGCTCTCGGTCGGCCAGCGTCGTCCTCTCCGTCCTGGCGCACTGCCTGGCGATTCTCCTGCTCCTGGTACCGCTTCGACGGGACTTTGCGCGCGTGCTGAACGCGGGCCAACCTCTGCTCGGCCTGGGCGGAGGCGGCGGCGGTAGCGGCGGGAGCCGCCTGACCTATATTACGCTCCCCGCGGCTCCTGCCCCCGCGCAAAGCCGAGCGCGACAGCCTGCGGTCGCGCCGAAGCCCGCGCCGCCGCCGGTCCCGGTTGTCACGCCGGTCGCCGCGCCGCAACATCTACCCCCGCCTCCGCCGCCCGAGTCGGCGGCTCCGCCCGACTCCGCGCCGCCGGCCGTCGCCGCGGGCAGCGACAGCGGGTCAGGTGAGCCCAGTGGGGGGACCGGTGGCGGTGCGGGAGGCGGGGCGGGCGGAGGCGTCGGGCCCGGCCAGGGGTCGGGGGTCGGGCCCGGGACGGGCAACGGCGTCGGCGGGGCGGGCCGGCCGCCGGAAGGTCGACATCAGGTCCTGCCGCCTTCGGACGATGCACCGAAGGAGATGCGTGGTGTTGAAATCCGGGTGACCTTCTGGGTCGATGCCACCGGCAAGGTCGTTCGCGTGGCGATCGATCCGCCGATTCGAGACCGGAAGTACCGCGACGAGTTCACTGAGAGCATGTTGAGCTACCGCTTTCACCCGGCCCTCGGTCCTGACGGCGTCCCGATCTCCGCCACGACTACCCTCGTAGTGACCATCTTCTGAACCGCGGGAGCACCCCGCCATTCCCCAGGCGCCCATGAACGGCCTTCTCGTGCGCAAGTCGGTCGAAGACTGCGAAAGCGACATCCTTGAGCGTGGCGGACTCAAGCGCTCGCTCAACAAGTGGCATCTCACCGCACTGGGGATCGGTGCCACGATCGGGGCCGGCATCTTCGCCACTACAGGCACGGCCATCGCCGGGGACTCGTTCCGCCCCGGCGCCGGGCCGGCGATCATATTCTCGTTTCTGCTCACGGCCATCGCCTGCGGGTTCGCGGCGCTCTGCTATGCGGAGTTCGCGGCCATGGTTCCCATCTCCGGTTCGGCGTACACCTATGCGTACGCCTCGCTCGGAGAGTTCGTGGCCTGGATCATCGGGTGGGACCTGATCGTCGAGTACGCCGTCGGGAACATCGGCGTGGCGATCGGCTGGTCGGGCTACTTCCGGGAACTGCTGAATACCTTCGGCTGGGACCTTCCCTCGTGGCTCGCCACCGATTTCCGCTCCGCCCACGACGCCGCTCGGGCGGTGGCCGCCGGCGGGGCCGATGCCACTGCCGCCTACCTGGCGTCCGCGCTCACGACCGCGCCACGCCTCCTGGGTCTCCCGATCATTGTCAACCTGCCGGCGTTTCTGGTCGTGGTGCTCATCACGGTGATCCTAGTGATCGGGATCCGTGAGTCGGCCAACTCGAACAACGCCATGGTGCTCCTCAAGATCGGGATCATCATCTTCTTCCTCGCCGTCGGCCTGCTCTTCATCAAGCCGATCAACTGGAGCAACCCCGCCACGGGCGGCTTTGCCCCGAACGGTTTTGCCGGAATCGGCGCGGCCGCGGCCATCATCTTCTTCAGCTATATCGGGTTCGACGCGGTCTCGACCGCGGCCGAGGAAGCAGAGAATCCGGGGCGAGACATGCCCTTCGGGATCATCATGAGCCTCGCGGTGACCACGGGGCTCTACATCCTCATCTCGATCGTGATGACCGGCCTTGCTCCGTGGCAGCAGCTGGGTACGGCGGAACCGATGATTACGGCACTCCGCTACGCTGATGGGCCCGAGGGGATCCTGCGAGCCTCGCGCTTCATCGTCGCGATCGGCGCGGTGGTAGCCATGGGGAGCGTGCTCCTTGTCTTCCAGCTCGGCCAGCCGCGAATCTTCATGTCGATGGCTCGGGACGGGCTCTTGCCGCCGGTGTTCTGCAAGGTCCATCCGAAGTTCAAGACCCCCTACGTCGGGACCATCCTCACGGGGATCTTCGTGGCCGTCTTTGCGGCCTTCGCGAACATCGCCGAGGTGGTCGATCTCACCAACATCGGGACGCTGTTCGCATTCATCCTGGTGTCGGTGGGCGTGATCGTCTTGAGGCGAGTGGACCCGGCGCGGCCGCGACCGTTCCGGGTGCCGTGGGTGCCGATCACGCCGCTGATCTCGGTCGTGGCCTGTTTCTACCTGATGTACAACCTGCCCCGCATCACCTGGATCCGGTTTGGAGTCTGGCTCCTGCTCGGGTTCGTGATCTACTTCCTCTACAGTGCACGGCACAGCCGGCTTCGCGGCCGTCGCGTAGCCCAGGGCTGAGCAGCGCATGTCGCTCCCGAGCGTCAGCTCAGGAACTTGGCCGCGAGGTGAATCGCGCCGGTCGCCGCGTCCAGGGGCGTTTCTCGAAGCCGGATCCTCGGCTCGGCGGAGAGCCGCTCGCGGAGCAGCCGGCTGAGGGGGCCTTCGTGAATGAGCAAGCCGCCGTTGGTCGCCGTGTCGACCGGTGCGCGCTCATCGACGCCGAAGTGCGGCAGCAGCCGATACACGAGGGCGGCCAGCTCACGCGCGGCGTAGTCCACGATCCCCGCCGCGATGGTGTCGCCCTTCTGGGCCCCCTCCATCACGGCGGGCGCCAGCGCGGCCACCTCTGAGACGCCGGCGGCCGCCGCCCACCTCACTAGGCCTTCGATCGTTTCACTGTGCGTGGCCTGGAGGAGGAGCGGGGTGAGTTCCGTCCGGGGGCTCCGGCCATCCGCTGCCCGACCTACCGCCCCCAGCGCCGCGCGGCCTATGGCGTAACCGCTCCCCTCGTCTCCCATCTGCCAGCCGAGCCCACCGGCTCGGTGCAGTCGTCCGACGACATCGCGGGCGACGGCTATGCTTCCGGTTCCGGCCGTAACCACGATGCCTGGCCGATCGCCGAAGGCCGCGGCTAACGCGATCTCCGTGTCTCCCGTGACGAGCAGCCGCTCGGCGCAGTCCTCGCTCCGGAGGGCCTGGCGTAGTTCCTCGCGCTCCTCCTCGCGACCGGCCCCGGCCACCCCTGCCACCAGGGCCTCCGCACGGCGGCGGCCCGTGTCCGCGAGGGCGCGCCGCGCCACCTCCGCGATGGCGGCCGCGCAGGCGATGCCCCTTCCGCTCCGCATCTTGGCCGCGGGGCCGGCCGCCCGGGCAATGATCCGCGCTCCCTCCGCGACGATGGCGATCGTCTTGGTCCCTCCGGCATCGACGCCGACGACGATGTCACTCATGTCGGTTCGCCGGGAGCAGGGAAGTGCGGGACAGCGCTAGACCGGT
>Ga0335077_10009329_pt1 | contig 12171 bp, 10 predicted proteins | sample Lox_Sample_31_FD_207151 | JGI IMG/M metagenome (GOLD analysis project Ga0335077, IMG submission 207151) | Soil microbial communities from Loxahatchee National Wildlife Refuge, Florida, United States - Lox_Sample_3.1 | ecosystem: Environmental > Terrestrial > Soil > Wetlands | place: USA...
CGACAGCAGTTCGACGAGATCAAGCCATCCTGCAAGGAGTGGCAAAAGAAGCTGGTGCGCATCGGTAGCCCGTTGCAATCTCCCGCTGCAATCTCAAGACAGCGGGCATGCGGTGTGTGTGTGGCACAATGTCAGGACGTGCCGGCGCAAATAACCCCGCCGGCTCAAGTCGGATTGCTGCTGATCAACCTTAGTGGAGATCGGAAGCGGGAAATGCCAGAAGGTGCCGCGATTGCGCCACCGAGCTCAAAGGCCGGGAGAAGACTCGACCTCGCGAATGAGGATGATGGGATGTATGAGACACGGACTAGCCATTCTGTTGGTCAGCCTGTCGTGTGTCTGGTGTAGCGGCGGCCAGCAGACTCCCGCTGCTGCCGAGTCGCTGAAGTCGTTGCACGAACGGGCCGACCAGGGTGACGCGCAAGCGCAGAACGACCTCGGGGCCATGTACTACGCGGGCCAGGGCGTCGCGCAAGACTACGCCGAAGCGCTTCGCTGGTACCGCAAGGCCGCCGAGCAGGGTAATGCGGGAGCGCAGTACAACCTCGGCCTCATGTACTGCAACGGCCAGGGGGTGGCGCAGAACTACGCCGAGGCTGGCAAGTGGTACCGCAAGGCCGCGGACCAGGGCCAGGCGGAAGGGCAGTACAATCTCGGCAGCATGTACGCCCTGGGCCAGGGGGTGACGCAGGACTACGCCGAAGCGTTCCGTTGGTTCAGCAGGGCCGCCACTCAGGGGCAGGCGGATGCGCAGTACAACCTCGCCCTCATGTACGCCTTGGGCAAGGGAGTACCGCAGGACTACGCCGAGGCGGCCAAGTGGTACCGCAAGGCCGCCGAACAGGGATACGCAAAGGCGCAGAACAACCTCGGTATCATGTACGTCCGGGGCCAAGGGGTGCCGCAGGACTTTGTGCAAGCACATATGTGGACAAACCTCGCGGCTTCGCGCCTTACTGGTGATCAGCAAAAGAAATGTGCCGCTGTCCGCGATCTGCTGGCTGGCAGAATGACGCCCGTACAACTCGCTGAGGCTCTGGCTCTGGCCCAAAACTGGAAGCCGAAAAAATGACCGTCGGAAGCAATTCCTAGCCGTTTAAGTGGCACTTGGCACCCGCCACCTGTTTTCCCTGCGTTAAACTTGATTGAGTATGGAAGCTGCCGTTCGGCAGGAGTTCGACGAGATCAAAGCCATCTTGCAAGGAGTGGCAAAAAGCCAGGCGGCCGCCGAAGCCCGCATGGATCGTGCCGACGCGCGCATGGATCGCGCCGAGGGGCGCTTGGATCGCCTTGAGGCGCTCATGGACCGTGCCGAGGCTCGCATGGACCGTGCCGAGGCGCGCATGGACCGTGCCGAGGCGCGCATGGATCGCAACGACGAGCGTTTCGAGAAGCGCATGCGCGGCTTTGAGAAGCTGGTACGCATCGGTATGACGGAGTTGAGCCGGCTTGCAAAAGCGCAGCAGCGTACCGAAGCCAATCTCAAAACCCTGCTCGATTCCCTTCGCAAAGGCGGGAACGGACATCATCGCGGTTCTAGCCGCTAACAAGTTACCAGGTGCGAGGTATCAGGTCTTAGGTGTTAGGAGGGCCTCTGGTTGCTATTCCGCATGCGGATAGCAACTGGCGAGTGTGGTCGACGCCGCAGAGACCTGATTGCCCTGTTACGCTAGTTGACTTATCTTGGCATCAAGCCGGCCCCCTTACAACCTGGATCGGCTTCCGATGGGGCGGAGACCATCAGATATCCGTCCTTTACTTCGCGCACGTGAAAATAGCGTGTTGGAAGAGGCTGAGACTCGCCGCCGGGCTTGCCGGGGACGATCTTTTCAAGAGTGGAGCGGATCTCAACTTGGAAAGTACCTGGAGCATTGCACTTTCTGACTGGTCCATGGCTATGAGTTACGAACTCGGAGTCGGACGTTCGCGGCTGTTCGAATTGGTCATGGATGATTTGTAGCATAGAGCCGGTCCCTTGTGCTGAAAACCCCTCCGATTCCGGCCATGGCGCGGATAGCCATTCCTCCACGAAGCCGCGGGCGTGAACTGCGATCGGTTCAATCCGGTGGATGGCTTGATGCTCGTCCAGCCGATACCGATAAATGACACGGCGTTCGAATGAGTCGATATCGAACGAGCTCTTGTTTACCCGCAGTTCGAACGTGTCGCCCGAACATCTGAGCCTCGGGATGAAGTCTCCACGGGAATAGCCTCTTCCGGTGTGCCAGAGGACCTTCGGCGAATCTGGGGTCGACCCCGCCGAAAGTACGTCAATCGCGAAGCCGCTCAAGCGCGATGTGCACCAAGGTGTTCCATGTGCGACCACAATCGATGCAGCGGACGTCCCGCCCGCAGAAGGAGATAACACGCCAGAGACAAAAAAGTCTCCGAATGCGTCAGAGATCTCCTTCAGAGGCGGCGCCTGCCACCGCAATTGTCTCTTCCATGTGCCGTTATCCAATGCGTAGATGAGAAGCATATGATCATCTCCGCACGGGATACCAACCGAGAACTCCGTTTCCAGGAGTTCAGCGACGTTAGGTGGCCGGCTTACGTTAACCGTCAAGTTCTGGCCAAAACAGCCGACCGCTTGGTCGTCGTTTGAGACGACATGGGTGTCGGCCGGTTCTTGTGAGTTTGCCGTCAGAACTTTGGCGATCCTATTCTGGAGCTCAACCGCGTCAATCGATGGCCCTGCCTGAGCGAGAGCTACGTCAGCGACGCAGCTTAGGGCATCTTTGAGCTTCACTAGCTGATTTCTCACCGTGGCCGGAACGGTGGTGTCCATCTCGCCGACCTGAACATGCTTCAATTTTTCCTGAATACTGCGGACCCGGCTGGCAACGTCCTCCAACGAACTAGGAGAACAGGGCGTCTGAGCGTCGCAGGGGACCAACGCCCACAGCAGCAACGCCCACGAGAAGCTCTTCATCGACTCGATTATATCTTTCGGTGCGGACGACACCTGACACCTCAGCTATAATTTGAACTTGCCCCTCGAAACCTGCCACTCCGTCTGCGCGCTCGACTGCCCGGACGCCTGCGGCCTGCTGATCAACGTAGAAAACGGCAGGGGCAGCCGCCTGCGCGGAGACCCGCGGCATCCCGTAACGCGCGGTTTTCTGTGCGGCAAGGTCGCTCGCTATCTCGAGCGCGAATACTCCCCCGATCGTCTCCTCTACCCGCAACGCCGCGTCGGAGCCAAAGGCGAAGGCCGCTTCGCGCGCATCGGTTGGGACGAAGCGCTGGACGAAATCGCGCGGCGGCTCAAGTCGATCGCTGATGAATTCGGACCTGAATCCATCCTGCCTTATAGCTACGGCGGCTCCATGGGTTTTCTCCAAGGCGCCGGTATGGATCGCCGCTTCTTCCATCGCCTCGGCGCATCGCGACTCGAGCGTACCATCTGCTCGGCCGCGGGCGGCGTTGGCCTCCTCGAATCCACGGGCTTCAAATACGGCACCGAGCCCGAGCAGTTCCGCTACTCAAAATTGATCCTGGCCTGGGGCGCGAACATTCTCGGCACGAACGTACACCTCTGGCCCTTCATCGTGGAAGCGCGGCGCAACGGGGCCCGCTTCTATACCATCGACCCGCATCGCAACCGCACCGGCGAGCTCTCTGACCGGCATTTCTTCATCAACCCCGGCAGCGACACCGCGCTTGCGCTCGGCATGATGCACGTCATCATCGGCGAAAATCTCCACGACGCCGACTACGTCGCGCGCTACACCTCCGGCTTCGATGCGCTGCGCCGGCGCGCCGCTGAATTTCCGCCGGAGCGCGCCGCCGCGCTGACCGGCATCGAAAAAAACGACATTGTCCAACTAGCCCGTGAGTATGCCACCATTCGGCCGGCCGTCATCCGCTTGAATTACGGCTTGCAGCGCAGCGAACGCGGCGCCATGGCTGTCCGGGCGATTTCGCTGCTGCCTGCGCTCACCGGATCCTGGAAGGAAATCGGCGGCGGAGCTGTCCTGTCCACATCCGGCGCGTTTCAGCTCAACCGTGCGGCCCTCGAGCGGCCCGATCTGCAATTCCAGTCGCCGCTCGGACGAGAAGCGCGCATCGTCAATATGGTGCACCTCGGCAAAGCTCTCAATGAGCTGGACCATCCGCCGGTCAAAGCGCTCGTTGTCTACAACTCCAATCCGGCGGCGGTCGCGCCCAATCAGAACTCCGTGCTCAAAGGCCTCCGGCGCCCCGACCTGTTCACGGTTGTGCTCGAGCAGTTCCAGACCGACACCGCCGACCACGCCGACATCCTGCTGCCGGCCACCACATTCCTCGAGCACACCGATATCTACTTCGCATACGGGCATTACTACTTGCAGCTCGCGCGTCCGGTGCTGCCGGCGCCGGGCGAAACCCGCTCCAACGTGGAGGTCTTCCGGCATCTTGCCGCGCGCCTGGGTTTCGACGATCCCTGCTTCCGCGATTCCGAAGACGACATGATCCGCGCGCTGCTCAACTCCGATCATCCTTTCGTCAAAGGCATCAACATCGAGGAACTCGACCGCGAACACGCCGTGAGATTGCGCGTCGCCCATAACGGCGACCCCTTCCTCCCATTCGCCGCCGGAGCCTTTGGCACACCCTCCGGTAAATGCGAATTCAAAGCTGAAACGCTCGACTACATACCGCCTGTGGAGTCACGCCACGGCGATCAGGGGTTGAGGAATAAGTATCCGATGGAGCTGATCTCGCCCAAAAACGATGACAGCATGAATTCCACATTCGGCTATCGCCCCGACACCGATCGCCAGACATCTGTGCTCAAGATCCACGAGCGCGACGCACTGGCGCGCGGTGTCACCGATGGCGACCAGGTCCGCATCTTCAACGATCGCGGCTCCTGCCTTCTCATCGCAAAGATCGATACCGGCTTGCCGCCCGGCGTTGTGTGCGCGCCTTCCACGCGTTGGGCCAAAAATTCGCCTGCCTTCCGGAACATCAACGCGCTCACCTCCGAGCGCCTCACCGACAAGGGCGGCGGACCAACCTTCTACAGTTGCCTCGTGCAGGTGGAAAAGAGTGGCGATTGACGCGATTCGCCCTCATCTGCTGACTTTCGTTTTCCTCGCAGCCCTGTGCATGGTTTCCGGATGCGGCGCGCCGGATCTGCGCGATCGCACCGAAGAAGAACCCCCGGTGCCATCTCCTGAAGTACAGGTAGCCGATCCCCGTACTCGCACACAACTGCTATCCGGCTGGCACAACGTCGAGCAAAACGCTTGGCGCTGGACAGCCAGGAACTTCGCCGTCCGGCTTCGTCCCCCTATCGGAGCGGCCGTAAAGGGCGCCACCCTGACCTTGCATTTCACGTTGCCGGACGTCGTGATTTCGCGGCTTGATTCGGTAACGCTTTCGGCTTCCGTCCAGAGCTTTAGGCTCGCTCCCCAAACGTATCGAACCGCGGGTCGGGCGCTCTACGTGCGCGATCTGCCGCCCAGCCTGCTCTCCGGCAGTACCGTTCGCATTGACTTCCAACTGGACAAAGTGATGGTGCCGGGCGCCGGCGACACCCGCGAGCTCGGCGTGGTCGTGGACCGTGTGGGGCTCGAAAGCAAATGAACCCCGAACGCCGGAGCGTTGCCGTTCCCGTTGCGCCCGGAACGCGCGTCAGAAGCTTGGCCATAGCGGCTTACTGGCTCCTTCCTCCCCTGCTGTGCTTGGTTCTTTACAGGCGTGGCCTGACGGCATGGTTCCAGGCGGACGATTTTGCCTGGCTCAGCCTCCGCTTTCAGGTTCACGATGTGCGCTCGCTGCTGCACGTGCTGTTCGCCCCCATGGCGCAGGGGAGCATCCGGCCATTGAGCGAGCGTTCGTTTTTCCTGGTCTTTGAGTCGATCTTCGGTGTGAACGCACTGCCCTTCCGAATTTGTGTCTTTCTGACGCAATGTGCCAACTTGACACTCCTCACCGCGATTACCAGGCGCTTGTCCACGTCGCGCCTGGCTGGCTTCTGTGCGGCTATTCTGTGGCTGGTGAACAACGGCCTGGTATGGCCGATGGTGTGGACCTCGGCCTACAACCAGATCCTATGCGGCTTCTTCCTGCTGAGCGCGTTCTGGTATCTGCTGCAGTACATCGAAACAGGACGGCGCTCATACTACCTATGTCAATGGGCCCTTTTTCTCCTGGGCTTTGGCGCGCTCGAGATCAACGTCGTGTATCCCGCGCTGGCGGCGCTCTACACTTATCTCTGCGCCCGTAGGTTTTTCGGTAGCACGCTGCCGCTATTCGTGCCGTCGGCAATCTTCACCCTCGCGCACCGCCTGATTGCGCCCACTCAGCATAGCGGTCCATACGCGCTGCACTTCGACCGCGCCCTCCCCGCTACCCTGCTGGCTTACGTCTATCGCGTCTTGGTCCCGTTTCCGGTCGAAAAGATGAACAAGTGGCAGACGCTGGCATGTCTGCTCGGCGTGTCCCTCGTTGGTTTCATCATCGTGCGAATCCGCCAGAAAGACTCGCTGCCCGTCTTTTGCCTCGGATGGTTCGCCATCGTTCTGGCCCCGCTGCTTCCACTCCGCGATCACTTCTCGAGTTATTACCTTGTAGTGCCGTCGATCGGGCTCGCCATGCTGGCCGGATATGCGCTTCGAACTGCGTGTCGGAGCGGTGCCGCATGGGGCGTTGCAGCCCTTATTCTCGCCGCCGGATACACGGTCCCCATGATTCGCGCGGACCTGGTAGAAGCCAGATGGCTACACGACCGCAGCATCGCGATTCAACGCATGGTGCTTGGCGTCGCGCGCGCTCACCAACTGCACCCCACTGAAGCCATCCTGCTCGATAGCGTGGATGAGCAGTTGTTCCGCGCAGGCATGTACCACCATCCCTTCTCCGTCGTTGGCGCCACCGCGGTTTATCTCACTCCGGGCTCTGCAATCCGCATCGGCCCGCTCGATGTGCGCGTCGAAGATTATGAACTGCCTGGCGGCCCTACCGTCTACGGTCTCGACCACAACCAGATTGTCGTTTACAGGGTGGGTGGCCGGCGGCTGAAGGCGATTACCTCGTTGTACATCAACACGACTGCCCAAAATTTGGACACAAATCCTCCCCAGTTGGTCGACCTGGCCAACCCCCTTTTTGCGTACCTGCTTGGACCGGAATGGTATGCTCCGGAAGAAGGCTTTCGCTGGATGCCGCGGCGCGCCAACTTGCGCATGGGTGGGCCACGCACACGATCGGAGAGGCTCTATCTAAATGGCTTCTGCTCACCCGCTGAACTTCAAGCTGCCGCCACAATGCCGGTTCGAGTCTGGCTGGACGGGATACCGCTGGGCGAACTGCTGGTAAAAACAGGGAACAATCCGTTCCAATTTTCGTTACCCATTCCAGATCAATTAGTTGGAAGTAAACAGGTGGAAGTCGCGGTCGAAGCCGGCCGCACCTTCCGAACCGGGCTCGATGGGCGCGAGCTTAGCTTGGCCTTCTCGTCCTTCGAGATTCGGTAGCCCTTGCCGTTTTTCGGCAAGAAAATTGCTAAATGCTTATGCCGCGTGCGGTGATGGCCGACGCGGTGGGTTTCACAGTTAACAGATATTAGCATCAGACGCTTAGATCTGTTGAAACCTTTGCAGTCAGTCTGCATCTATTGCTTTTGCGGTAGCAGAGGAGGTCGATTATGACCAAAGGTGAATTGGAAAAATACAGAACGACTTTGGAGGCAAAAAAGGCGGAAATCACCGCCAGCTTGAAGAATCGCGACGACATCGCCATCGAAAAGGCGGCGGACGCCATCGACGAGGTGCAACAGGCGGGCGAGCGCGAGCTCGCAATCCGCAACCTCGATCGCGAGTCCCATTTGTTGCGCGAGGTTCGGGCCGCGCTGGCGCGCATCGAGGACGGCAGTTTCGGGACTTGTGCGCACTGCGACGAGGACATCAGCCCCAAGCGATTGAAAGCGGTGCCGTGGGCGCCCTTCTGTATCCGGTGTCAGGAGTCGGCAGACCGGCACGAGTTTGAGGCCGCTGAGGCGCTGGACGAACTTCTGGCAGACGCCGCATAATCCCACCTCTGAAACAGAAGGGCGCGAGGGTTCTCGCGCCCTTCGTGTTTTTCCACTCAGCGAATTCCCACAACCGAGAACATTCTGCCAGCCTGCTGCTTGTCACGGCGGTAAGAATGAAAGTCGTTCATGCACATCGTGCACAGTTGCGCAGTGTAGATGTGAAGTACACCACAGCCGGCGAGTTGATGGCGATTGGCCGCCGGCAGGTCGACATGGCGATTTGAATCCGCGAATTCGGCAAACTGGCTCGCGACATCAGGTCCCACCTGGTAGCAGCACTTGCCGATTCCTGGTCCGATGGCGGCGTAGAGGTCTTCGGGCCGGCTGGAGAATTTCTTCTGCATTTCTTCAACAGCATGAGCGGCGATTTTTTGCGCCGTTCCGCGCCAGCCTGCATGCACGGCAGCCACGGCTTTCTGCCGCTGATCGATCAGCAGGATAGGTATACAGTCGGCGGTCTTGACGGCAATGAGCCGGCCGGGCGTATTCTCCATCAAGGCGTCACCTTCGCCCAGGCAACCCGAACGGCCAGCGGCATCCACCACGATGTCCGAGTGGATCTGGTGAAGCGTGGCTAAATTTCCACAACTGCCAAAACTCTTCGACCACCGGGTGCCGAAACCATGCACCAGCCAGTCAAACGCCTCGAGCGGGCGCGCGCGATAGATGTTTTGCGAGTCCTGATAGAACACTACGCGGGGTTTTGAACCTGGGCGATCATGACCTGCTTCTTAAAATCTTCGAGCATGGATTCATCCAGGCGAACTTCGGTGGGGCGTTTGACCAGCGTCGTCATCTGGTCGATTTTGTCCTGCAGCTTTAGGAGCGCGTAGAACAGATTTTCCGGGCGGGGCGGGCAACCGGTCACATAGACGTCCACCGGGACGATCTTATCTACGCCTTGCAGCACGCTGTATGTGTTAAAAGGCCCACCTACGCTGGAGCAAGCCCCCATGGAAATCACCCACTTCGGATCCGGCATCTGGTCATAGATGCGTTTGAGGACGGGTCCCATTTTGAGCGTCACGGTTCCGGCAACGATCATGAGGTCCGACTGGCGGGGGCTGGGCCGAAAAACCTCCGCGCCGAACCGGGCGATGTCGAAGCGCGACGTGGAAGACGCGATCATTTCAATGGCGCAGCAGGCCAAGCCGAAAGTCATGGGCCAGATCGCCGATTTGCGCGCCCAGTTGAAGACGTAGTCGACCGAGGTGGTGATGAAGTTCCGTTCAAACTGGTTCTGGATGAAAGACATGCCGTTTGGCCGCTATTCTAGCACCGCGGGCGAACGAATGTCGCGTTCAGTTGCGGATGAGCTCTGAAAGGCGCCCCAAGTCGGGGTCCGGGGCGAGGGTCCGGAGGTTGAAGATCGCCGAGAACGCGCGCACCACGTCGGGATCAAACTGCGTTCCGGCGGAGAGTTCGATGATTTCCTGCGCGGTTTCAGGAGGCAGCGCGTCGCGGTAAGCGCGGTTGCTGGTCAAGGCATCATATACATCCGCTACGTGCACGATGCGAACGGCCAGCGGAACTTCTGTTCCCTTGAGGCCATAGGGATAGCCGCCGCCATCCTGATCTTCATGATGGAGTTCCACGATGGGCAGGTATTTTTCGAAGCGCCCCACACACTCGAGGATGCGTTTGCCGATTTGCGGATGCAGTTTGACGAGCTCGTATTCCTGGGGGGTGAGGTAAGCAGTTTTCTGCAAGACCGCGTCGGGGATTCCGATTTTGCCTATATCGTGCAACTGGGCGCCGACGCGGATGATCTCGACTTCTTCAGGGGAGAGATGCATGGCACGGGCGATGGCCATGGCGTAATCCCGCACGCGATTGCTGTGGCCGGCGGTGTAAGGATCACGAGCTTCGAGCGCCTGGGCCATGGTCTCCACAAACTCGATGCAGGCGCGGTCGAACTGCCGGTTGGATTCTTCGAGACGCACGCTGAGATCGCGGATGGGCCTGGACACCGCGCGCGCGGACAGCGCGGAAATGCCGATCAAGCACAGGATCGCGCCGGTTGCGGCCTCGGTTGAGCCAGTGCGGGTGGCGAATGTTATGGCAGAACCGGCACAGACCGCAAGAAGCGTGAGCAGGAAAGCACGCCAACGAAAGCGAAAGATCGCAGTGACGTTGCCGCCTCGCAGGATGCTCCGAGACTGAAAACTAAACGGCACAGGTGTGACGGGCAAGCCCTATTCAAGAATCGGCGGGTGGTGAAGAAATCTTTACAGCTCTGCACGTTATGATGAAACGACGCGGGCGCTAGCTACGTCCCTTGCGATTGCTATAATTGAGGGTTCAAAACATCCGTCTCGTTTTCTTCATATGAAGTATTTCTGCGTTCTACTCTTATGCGCCGCGGTTTCGATGGCGGCGGATTTCACCACCGGCCAAGCGGCACGGGCGGCGATCGGGCAAGATTCATTTACCGTGGCGAAAGCGGATACCAGTGGGGCCACCAACTGGCGACTGGGGTCCATCTCCGGGCTGGCATTAGCCAACGGAACATTGTTTATAGCGGATTCGAACCGCGCGGGCGCGATACCGGTTAATAACCGCGTCCTCATCTACCACGACATTTCCGGCCAATTTCCGCCGCAGGAGCAGGAACCCCGCGGCCAGGGCTCACGTTGTCCGGCATGCGGGGGCGCTGCGGACGTGGTGCTCGGACAGCCAGACTTCAAGACCATCGACCCGGCGGCAACCCAGACAGGCATGAGCCTGCCCACCGCCGTAGCAACCGACGGAAAGGTGCTGGCGGTCGCGGATACAGACAACAACCGGGTGCTGATCTGGAAGACCATCCCGACGACCAACAACAAAGCCGCCGATATCGTGGTGGGCCAATCCGATTTCACGACCACGGCGACGGTGGTTCCGCCAACGGCGAAGTCCCTGCGCGGGCCGCAGGGCGTCTGGATCCAGAATGGAAAGCTGTACGTCGCCGACACACAGGACCACCGCGTCCTGATTTACAACAACATCCCGACGTCGAATGGAGCGGCGGCGGACGTAGTGCTGGGCCAGCCCAATTTCACGACGTTCGTCGAGCCGGATTTGACGCAGGCGAAGTCGGACGCGACCGCCAACAACCTGTTGAACCCGGTTTCCGTAACATCGGACGGCGCGCGGCTGTACGTGACCGACCTCGGCCATAACCGCGTGCTGATCTGGAACAGCCTGCCCACGACGAACCAGCAGGCTGCCGATGTAGTCTTAGGCCAGCCGGACATGACGAGTTCGATCCCCAACAACGCGTTCACGGGCATGGCTGCCACGGACACGACCGACACCACGGATAAAGAAACGCCCGTGATGTGCACGAAACCCACTGGCACGGACCCGAACAGCAACCCGACCTATCCGGACTTGTGCAACTCCACGATGAGCTTTCCGCGATACGCGCTTTCCGACGGCCAATGGCTTTTCATTGCCGACGGGGGAAACGATCGGGTGCTGGTGTACGGGAAAGTCCCCACCACAAACGGCGCGCCGGCGGACTTGATTCTGGGCCAGGCTGACGATATCAGCGATGTCCCAGCCCCGGACACCGACAAGCTGCAGACGCCCATGTCCCTTGCCTGGGACGGCACGAATCTGTATGTGGCGGACACGTATAACCGGCGGGTGTTGATTTACTCGCCAGCGGAGCCGAACATTTGTACGGGGTCATCTTGCAGTTCCGCGGGGCAAGGGGTACGTAATGCCGCGAGTCTGCAGGTGTATGCTACTGGATCGGTAACATTCGGAGGCACCATCAATGCGGGCGATGTGGTCACGGTGACGATCCAAGGCACCGACTACAAATACACGGTGGTGAAGAACGACATATTGGACAACGTGGTCAACTCGTTGGTGAACTCCATTACGACCGCCAATAGCGGAAAAGGCGACCCGAACGTGTTCGCCCTACCGGACATCGCGACGGAATCGCTCGTGCTGTACGCGCGCAAAGGCGGGACCGCGGGCAACACCGTCACCCTGGCTGCCACCGTTTCGGATAGCGCGCAGATCACGGCGACGGCCAGCGGCGCCAATTTGAGCGGTGGCCAGGACACAGCGCAAGTGGGGCCGGGAACGATCATCACGATCTATGGCAAAGGGTTCAGCGACACCCCCATTGCGGAGCCGGGAACGGGAGATTA
>Ga0335077_10009333_pt1 | contig 12169 bp, 6 predicted proteins | sample Lox_Sample_31_FD_207151 | JGI IMG/M metagenome (GOLD analysis project Ga0335077, IMG submission 207151) | Soil microbial communities from Loxahatchee National Wildlife Refuge, Florida, United States - Lox_Sample_3.1 | ecosystem: Environmental > Terrestrial > Soil > Wetlands | place: USA: Florida...
CAGGAACCCCGTGCTCCCGACCTGACACGACCCTCCAGTCACCATGCGGGGAAACTGGCGTCGAATTGCGCGCGCATACGGCTTCCTGTTCCAATCGCACCACTAACGACGCGCAGGTCTTCGCACAGGGCTCCTGTTCCACCAGCATTAGCACGGTCGCCGTAGGCTCGACGGCGCGACGAAAACGGAACCACGAGGTAAGTGGCACCCGCCGTGCGCTCTCTGGTGGAATGTCTCCCAGATCGAGCACGACCATGCCAAAGCCGCCGCTCTGCAGCAGCAGGTCGGTCACCTTCAGCACTTGTTCCAACGCCTTGTCAAAGGCAAAATCAGCCTTGCTGCAGAATCGCGGCTGCTGCGTCTCATTACGCGAAAGTGCGGCCGATGTCGTCCGCCTCACTCCGAACTTTCGCCGCGACAGATCGCTGCAGCGCACCCACAGCAGCCGTTCCAAATCCACGCCTGCCGTCTCTGCCGAAGCAGGGTCGAAGCTGTCGCTAGAGTCCACCAGCGCGCACACCTCCTGCCGGCAAGTTGCTACAGCCAACGCGGCCAGCATTACGCCGGTGCGTCCTGACGAAGGTGGCCCGGCAATCTCGCTGAGCGCTCCCCGCGGCAGACCGCCGGTGAGCGCGTCAAGCGCAGATACTCCTGTTGAAACCGTCAACGGTACGGCGCGCTCGCGCAGCAGCAGTGTGGAGAAGAGGCGCTCAGGCAGCGAAGACTCCAGCCGAGAACGCAAAGTGGCAACCGATGCCATAACGACCTCAGGGCGAGTGAGCGAGTAGCGCAGGGTCAAGATGGAGGGAGTCTGTTCGCGGGAAGCAGGCTGGTCATCTATTTTCGCTTTTTATTCGCCTAATGAGGAATTTTGCTACGCGGAGCTAAGGTTGTCAATACCCATTGGGAAGCCGCTCTGGAAGCGGTTTTTCGTCACTTTCTTCAATCCCGGTCAGCTTTTCTCAGGCTCGTTGCGCACGCGAGTCCTACGTCCCCGCAACTGCGTCGATTTGCTATAATCGCAGCAGTCTTCCTGGAAGTGGCGCTATCGTCTAGGGGTTAGGACGGAAGATTCTCAATCTTCAAACCCGGGTTCGATTCCCGGTAGCGCTACCAACTTTCTCCTGCTATCTCCTGTCATTTCTGACACTTCCAAAAATCCGGATTTCCCACTGTGACAGCGTATATCGCTCCAAAGCGTCAGGTAGGGGTCACAAGAGGGGTCACTCCATTCAGTTTCGAGGGCGTCAGGAGCGTTTTGAGAAGCCGTCTTTCGACGCAGGTCACAGGTTTCGGAAACACTGTTTCGCGGACTCCTCTCCGACCAGAACGCAACTCGGAGCCCTAGCCAGCAGAAGCTACGCCCCTAAATGGAAGAACTCAGTTCCCCAGAACGGGTCAGCGAAGATGCGATCTACGAGTTGATCTTCGGGAATTTCAGCAATCGAAGTGTGAGCTAAAGCAGGAGCACTCATCCAAGGCTCATTGTAAATTCTCGGTGCCACTTAACACTAGGCAGCCTGGTGCCCGGTGTCTCAGGTTCCCCTTCGCGAAGAACTGGAGCCAAATGAGGCCCACGAAGAAACCAACCGCGCAGCTCCCGTTCCGGCCTGACGGTCGGGAAAGTCTATCGCGTCACCAACTACCACACCGGAGACTTCATCGCGACTTGCGTCGAGAAGCTCTTCCAAACGGCTCGCTATCGGGTGAACGCGCCGCTTGCATCCGCACCCAATCCTGGAGACGAGGTCGAGATCGCTTACCGATCGCCGGCTCGAATTGTGGATGCGACGCCATGAACACAGTTCCGATTTCAGGGAAGCTCCTACAGCTACGTTGCGCGACCCGCAACAAACGTGCAGGAGTCTACGTCGCAGGCCGCGATCTGGCTCTTCGCCCACGCCCATTGGTTCCATTCGGGATACACGCTATTGGTCGAACTTGTAGAACCGGGAGAGCTGGCGTGGAAAGTGGTCGATATTCAGACGAGGTGAGGTCGAAGTGGATTACTTCCGTGTAGCCTGTGATCCGACCGGAGCCGCAGCGGCAGTCAACAGATGTCCACCTCTCGACAACGACGACATGGAGACTCTCGGGAAGCAATTGTGCCCAATGTTGTCGGGTCACCTCTTTTAGACTCACGGCGTGACCACGAATCCTGTCGGGTTGTGCAAGCTTGTAGGTATCGTGGCGGCGGGGCCAACGAACCCCGGAGTGTAGTCGGACTGATAGACCGTGATCGAACCCGTCGTGGACGATGAGCTCGCTTGCTGGTTGAGCACGTACACCCAGTCGTAGCCTAGACCGTTCCACAGCCATGCAAAGGCGACGGGTGAGATTCCGGTGGCTACTGGCGGGCCTCCCGGAGAGAGATAGGCTGGGTAATAGACAGGCGCAAGATAGTCGAATGCATACGAGAAACCGCCGCCGCTCTGAGGGTTGACTCCCATTAGAAGTCCGTCAGAACTGAACAGAATCGGGGACTTTCCGGCGGCCGTTAGCGTTGCGGACGGCAAGTAGGTGAGTGCGCCGGAGGACGGGGTTCGGTTATAAACCTCAATTCCGTTCGCACCGCCGGCAAACAACTGCTGACTGTCATAAGCGTAATCGCCCTTGCTCAAAACGATTGACGACAAGCCGGGTTGCGCGGTAAAGGGCGATCCAGGTATCGGACTGAGGCTGCCGTCGCTCAGAATTGCGAGAGCGATGATCTGATTGGCGTCCGGGTTGGCCGCATACAGGAAATCACCGTCGAATGAGATGGCAAGGCTCTGAACCCGTCCGCCGCCCGCCACATACGAGCCAGCGCTGAGAGGAGTCAGGGCTCCGGTACTGAGATCGACCGAATAAGCGGCGATTGTGGAGGCTCCGTCACAACTGACGTACGCGTAGTCTCCCCTAACCGAGAAAACCATCGCGTACGGACCAGTCGGCACCGCAACGGTTCCGGCATTGGTCAGGTCGCCGGTGGCGGGGTTGATGGCAAGAATCGATATGTCATTCGTACCGCGATTCAGGCTGTAGAGAAACTTTGCATTCGCGGAGAGGGCCAGTGCGGCCGGGGCTTTCCCGGGGCCGACCGAGAAAATGGATTTCGTTTGCAGGTTTCCTGTCTTCTCGTCCGTGGTGAAGATCTGAATGCTGTTATCCGAAGCGCTCGAGGCGTATGCGAAACGGGCGCCTGTCAGTGCGCCGACGTCGGCGGACCAAAAGGTCGCCGAATTGCTCGCCTTTGACCTGGCGATAATCACAACTCCGCCGAGGGGGACGACAGCCGGCGCCGTGTAAAGCCCGGTAGAGGAGATGGTACCGAACAAATCATTTCCGCCGGGTACGCGGTTTACCTCCCACGTGGCATCTGAGTACGACGAGGTGAACTGGTAGGTATCTCCCAGCAGCACTCGCGGCTTGTTGCCGCTATTATTTGCCGCGCTGCTGCTAGTTCCGTTGCTGGTTGCGCCTGCATTGCCGGCCAGGGCATTGTTGGCCGGGTTGCCCTGGTTGCCCCCTCCGCAACCTGCCAATAGGGAAAGGCAAAGGCAGATGGTGACGAAGATGCCTAGTCTGGTCATTTCACTTCTCCTTTTCTCGCAAGTTGCCGAGCCGCGTAGCGGGCAGACCACAGGTCGGCTGCCCGCTCAATTGATTTGTCATTTGAAGCGGGTGCCGGTGAAGGTTGGGCAACTCGACCCCAGGAGATTGCCATTCAAGTCGTAAATGTCGGCTCGTCCAGTTCCTGCATACAGCGTCGCGTCTTTGTTGATGGTCACCGTATTGCGTACGACGTTCCAGCCGATGTTGTTGCCGGCGCCATCAAATTGAAACATCTTGAAAGCCACTTGATATTGGTCTTTGGGAGCCGGGCTCCAAACACCCACCTGTGGGGAAAAGACCGCGGGGTTGGCGGAGGAAACGAATTGCGCGGTACCCCCAAGTTCGTACTTGTGGAGGGCCTTAAAACTGGCTATCTGGACGCCGGTGCTGCAGTTGAGGACAGTTACCTGAACGTCCCAAACCCCGACGATCCTGCTGGCATTGGCGCTATTGCTCTGGGCGGCAGAGACGGCTTGCATTCCACCAACTACCACCAGAAGAACCACTGCTGCTTGCAATATCGAACTAGACACTTTCGTTTTCATTTCTCTCTCTCCTTTTCTTTCCTGAGCGGCTGCGGAATCCGGAGGTTCGGATTTCGTTTGCCGCGGGATGCGTGTCATAATGACGAAAATCCGCTGGAAGGTCTTTCGCTTTGGGCTGAAGTTTTATGGGTTTTCCTGAAAAGGTGGTATCTCAAGCAGATTCAGGAATTTACGAATTCGATCGATTTCGGATCGACACAGGAAGGAGATTGCTCTGGAGTGAAGGAGACTCGCTGGCAATCCCTTCCAAGGCGCTCGATACCCTGGCGTACCTGGTCAGGCATGCCGGCCAGACGGTAACTAAGGACGAGTTAATGGCCGCAGTGTGGCCTGATACCGTCGTCGAAGAGAACAATCTCAACAAGAACATTTCTGCCCTGCGCCAACTCCTGGGAGAGAAGCCGGGCGAACATCGTTTCATCGCTACGGTGCCGGGCCGGGGCTACCGATTTGTCGCCGTGGTATCCGAGATCCGCGACGAAGCTGAGTACGCCGAGATAGCTTCCCCCGGCATTCCGCGGGCACTGCCAGGTGAGACCGCGCCATACCCAGCCGAAAGCCGCCCCCTACGAATCCGCACCAACGGGAGAGGTTGGTGGCGGCATTGGATGGCTTGGGCAGTTTTGGGTGCATTGGTTATCGCGGCCTTACTAATAGGGTGGAAGTACTGGCGGCAAACCTCAGCCCCGCCGACCCGCCGAATCATGCTGGCGGTATTGCCGTTCAAGAACCTCAGCGGTGATCCCAACCAGGAATACATTGCGGACGGCCTGACGGAAGAAATCCTTACCGATCTCGGAAGGATGAGTCCCACGCAGATGGGAGTAATCGCCCGCACTTCCGCCATGGCTTACAAGAACACGGACAAAACCATCAGCCAGATCGGACGGGAGTTGGGTGTCGATTACGTGCTGGAAGGCAGCGTCCGAAGCGAAGACGGAAAGGCCCGAGTGAGTGCCCAGCTGATCCGTGTAAGCGACCAGACGCATTTGTGGGCAAAGAATTACGATCGCGACCTGAAGAAGCTGCTGGAGATCGAGGAGGAGCTGGGTCAGACGCTGGCGCAGCAGGTACGGCTGAATCTTAGTCCACAACGGGAGGTTGAATTCTCGAGGATACGCACGGCGAATCCTGAGGCCTACGACCTGTACCTCAAAGGGCGGTACTACTGGAACCAAAGGACGCCTGCCGGGATCAGGCAGAGCATCGCGTACTTTCAGCAGGCTATCGAAAAAGATCCTGAGTTCGCGATGGCTTATGCGGGACTGGCAGATGCCTACAACCTCAGCTATAACTTCGGAGTGCTCTCAGCCAAAGAGAGTTCTCTCCAAGCTAAGGCCGCAGCCACCAAGGCGCTCGAGTTAGACCCTTCGATAGCAGAAGCCCACGCGGCCTTGGGGAAGGTGAAATCCCATTACGATTTCGATTTTCCCGGAGCAGAGAAAGAATTCCTCAAGGCCATCGAGTTGAATCCCAACTCAGCGAACGCACATTTCTTCTATTCCAATTGCTATCTGCTGCCGATGGGCCGCTTCGCGGAAGCGATCGCGGAAAACAAGAAGGCGTTGGAACTGGATCCGCTTTCAATGCCAATGAACAGTTTCCTGGGGAACACGTACGCGTGGGCGGGAGATTACGACAAGTCGTACGAACAGTTTCAGCGTACCATCCAGATGAACCCTACCTTCCCTTTAGCTCACAGTTTCCTCTCTGGCGTGCTGGAATCCCAGGGCAGGTACAAGGAATCCATCCAGGAGTTTCAGAAGAGCCAGTTGCTGATCGGCGTCAATCCCGCTGAGGCCGCTGAAGAAGCAGCCAGGAGGCTCGAGGCCTTCGAAAAAGGTGGGGAGAAAAGGTATTGGCAGTACATATTGCAACAGATGCTGCACGACGAGCAGCGGGGCCCATCGACGCAGCTACCACACCGGGGGAGCGCGGGACCCACCGGCATTGCTGGGCTCTATGGCAAATTGAGGGACAAGGATAATGCCTTTCACTGGCTCGACCGCGCTTACGAGGAGCGTGAAGGACAGGCCCTCACGCTGCTCAAGGTCCTTCCGGATTTTGACACGCTGCGCGGAGACCCGCGCTACGCGCAATTGCTGCGAAAGCTGGGGTTGCCGGAATAGAAGAGACTGATGCAGTTGGTCGTCATTTACCTTCTTTTGGCCCGCCGCGGCGGGTGGAGAAGTTTGTCACAACCACCAACCCGCGCCAATTGCCACTTTAGTTGTAGCAGACAAGCTCTTAGGTGGTGGTTTCATGTACTATCGATCCATACCGCACCCGTGGGGCGGGCATTTTTTACTCAATTTAATTGCGTATTCGATTCTCGAGCAGGCTGGGATGCAAGCACGTCGAATACTTGTCATCGTGTTTTTCGCGGCGCTGGGCGGGCTTGTGCCTGCCTGCGCGCAATCATCGATGGGAAGCTTTTCCGGTGTCGCTGCCGACCAGAACGACGCAGTAATTCGCGATGCGACAGTTACGATTCACAACACAAATACTGGATTCTCTCGCTCCACCTCCACTGACCCGGACGGCCGCTATCGTTTCGTCAACATTCCATCCGGAAGGTATGAATTGACGGCGGAAGCCCTAACCTTTGCCCCATACCATCAACAAGGAATAGTTCTCGAAGTCGAACAAAATGCGGTAATTAATCTAAAGCTGAAGCCTGGAACAACGCTGGAAACCGTCAACGTCACGGAAAATGCATCCTTCGTAAACTCAACCACCGCTGAAGTAAGCGCCCATTTTGACAGCATCCAGCTCGCCCAGTTACCGACTACCCCCAGTGGAAATGTCTATAACACGGTCCTTCTGGCTCCCGGAGTCAGCCAGGTTAGTGCGAATCAGGCGGGATTTGCTATAGGAGTTCAGTATTCTTCCAACGGCAATCGCGTACGCTCGAACAATTTCACCCTCGACGGGCAGGACGTTAACGATCCCAATCTTACCGGGGCCCAAGTCCCGCTGAACAATCCTGATGCGATTGGCGAAGTGCAAATTGTTACCAACCAGTTCCTCGCCGAGTACGGCCGCAATTCCGGTTCGGTCGTAAATTTTGTTACCAAATCAGGCACCAATCAGTATCACGGCTCGGGGTTCATCTTTTACAACGGCGGAGCCCTCAACTCATGCAGCAACCTGGATGAAGCGGCGGGCTTTTGTAATCCGGACGCCTCGAATGGTATCTATGCAAGCGCGCCACCGAGGAAAGAGTTTCGCTACGGATTTACGTTGGGCGGTCCGTTGACCTTCCCGTGGTTTGGGGATGGAGGTACTCCACTAATCCACAAGGCTGCCAACACCTTCTTCTTCGCCGACTTCTTGAAGTGGACTGACCGGCAATATGGCTCCGGGGCCACGATCAACGGCGCACCCACCGCCGCAGGCCGAGCCACACTGCAACAATACTTCGGTAACCTGCCCCAGGTGCAAGCGCTGCTTAAGTTTGTGCCGCCCGGAACCGCAAACTTCTCAACTGTCACCGCAGGGGGCCAGGCAATTGAGGTGGGCGATCTCACAGGGTCTTCGCCGACCACATTCGATGCCACCCAAGGCTCAATTCGCATTGACCAGATACTAGGGAAGCGCAATCTTCTTTACGGCAGATATCGCGGCAGCGCGTCGACTGGAGTTGGCGAGCAAGTCACGCCGCCGGGACTGGGTACAGTGGAGAATTACAATACCTACCTGGCCACGGTTGTATGGAACTCCTCGATTTCTAACAACCTGCTGAATGACGTGCAGTTCGCGTGGACCCGTCTCGACGCCCGCTACATTGCCCAGGACCCCGACTCTGCCACGATTCCATCGATTGAGATCATCGAACTGGGGATGAATGGGCCAGCCCACTACCCGGGACGGACTGCCTTCGGACAGGCGACGAATCTGCCGCAGGGCCGGAAAACCGACCTCTATCAGATTCGGGACAACGTCAGTTATCTAAAAGGACGGCACTCATTTAAGTTTGGGGTCGATCTTCGCCGAAGGGATGTCACGAGTTACTTCTTCGCAAATGATCGCGGCAGGCTCCTCTACACCACCCTAAACGATTTCGTAAATGATCGAGCGCAGATTGCTGCCATCAACTTGCCCTTGCTAGGCGGCGATCGCTACCCGCAATACGCGTTCAATGAAACCTATGCTTACGTACACGATGAATGGCGTGTCTCGCCGACGTTTGTTCTGACTCTTGGACTTCGCTACGAGTATCCCGGTGATTCGTTCAGCAAGCTGTTAGCCCTGAATCGGCGCATTGTGGCAGCCAACGGCAACGACCCGGCCTTCCTCTTTTCCCCGCAACCCTCCACAGACACTAACAATGTGATGCCGAGGGTTGGATTCAGCTGGAGCCCGCAAACCACAAGTTCCGGCCTCATTGGATTCCTCACCGGCGGAAACAAGGCAGTCATCCGCGGAGGCTATGCCCGAGGCTACGATGCCAGTTACCTCGTCATTAATGCCCTTGTTTTCAACTCGTTCCCTTTCGTTGCGATTCAGCCCGTCTTGGGCCCGCAACCCAGTTTTGTCGCGCTCCAGTCACTTCGCGGAGCATCGCGAATCCTGCCCAGTTCTGCATTCGCTTTGCAGATACCAAGAACCGGTGTGGCTGCGGATTTCCGACTGCCTTCTACAGATCAGGTCTCTCTCGACTACCAACGCGAGATAACCAGGAATACCGTCATACGCATCGGTTATGCGGGAACCTGGGGACACGGATTGCTGCAAACAGTGGATGGAAACCCAAGACTTCCGTGCGTGTATGGCTCCGGCCTGGCAGGAACCAATACTTGTAACAACACTGGCATCGATCCGTACACAGGTATGGTTGTACCAGTTGTCCTGGCCCCCAAAATAGATCCGGCGAGGGGTGCCTTGATGCTGCGGGCGAACTCCGCCAGTTCGTCGTATAACGCATTACAAGCAAGTTTGGAGAAGCGGTTCAGTCAAGGCTTTACCGCGAACGTTTACTACACGTGGAGTAAGTTCATCGACACCGCATCGGACATCTTCGACGGGTATGTGATGGATGCGTTCAACCCCAATGCCGATCGTGCCCGCTCGCTCTTCGATTATCCTCAGCGTTTGTCGGCAAATGCGGTGTACCAACTGCCGTTTGGGCAGGCGCGAGGAGGCGTCAGTGAGCGGCTTCTTGGCGGCTGGCAAGTCTCGACGATCGTCACGCTGCAGAGCGGGGCGCCATTCTCCGTTCTCAACGGCTCAGACCCTGCGGGCGCGCAGGCAGGCATCGACATACTCGCCGGCCTTTCCGTCAGGCCCAACCTTTACACCAACCTCGATGTTTCGCATATGTCTGTCGCGGAGCTCTACACCCTCAACCAGAAGCTGCGCAGTCAGGCACTAGCGACGGCGGCGGCCAACTTCAATGCCTTGCCGCCGGGACCGTGCGTTCCTGGTTTGCTTCCTGGCGCTCCTCTGAACAACCTGTTGTTCGCACGTTCTGCTGCGCGAATCACGTGCTCGGCGACGGGCATGCCGGCTTACACCGTCGATTTCAATGGAGTGGAACCAGGACAACGCTTCGGCACCGCCGGGCGCAATATCCTACGATCCGACGGGCTTCAGTTGGTCGATCTGAGCCTCGCCAAGAACACCCAACTTAACGAGAGATTCTCCCTGCAGATGCGCGCGGATGTATTCAATCTCTTCAATCACCGGAATTTCGGAATCCCGGATGCGCAGGTTAACTCCGCAAATTTCCTCAATCAGTGGGCAACCGGCGGCGGCAACCGTCGCATTGTTCTTGGCCTGAGGGCAAGCTTCTAACGACAACTGGAGCGTCGCTACGCACCGTCTCAGATGTGCGCAAGCAGCCTGTGGTCTCTTGACGAATGATTAGGTGACTACTTCTTCAGAGCAGGATGTGTAAGCCACCCACGGGACCGAGGCGGTGATCGAATGTGCCAATTGCACTTGATTCCATAACAACGTCGGCTCCGTCGACCTGAGTAAACTTGATCGAATGTGCCAATTGCACTTGATCGAATGTGCCAATTGCACTTGATTCCATAACAACGTCGGCTCCGTCGACCTGAGTAAACTTGGTGGATGCAAAAACCAAACCAAGGCTCGGGAGGAAGGAGCCGAACATGCTGATTATAGGACTGGATTATCACCCCGAGTTCCAGCAAATCGCGTTTGTCGATGACGAGACCGGAGAATTTGGTGAACGACAACTGCTGCACCAGAACGGCGAGGCCGAAAAGTTTTTTTGCGAACTGAAGCAGCGAGGAGTCAAGGTGCGGATCGGTATGGAAGCGACCGGACATTCACGCTGGTTCGAACGCTTAATAGCGGCACTGGATTTCGAGCTGTGGATTGGCGATCCCGCCCAGATAAAAGCCAAGCGGGTGCGGAAGCAGAAGACCGATCGCGAAGATGCTCGATTGCTGCTGTCACTAGTCCTGGAAAATCGTTTTCCTCGGGTGTGGCTACCAAGCCCGGAGAATCGCGATCTCCGCCAACTCTTGTGGCATCGGCATCGACTGGTACAAATGCGCACCCGCATCATGAACCAGCTGCAAGCCGTGGCGATGAACGAGGGAGTACGACATAAGAAAGGATTGTGGAGCAACGCAGGACGAGCGCAACTGGAGTCGTTTTCCCTGGCTCCTTGGGCCGCGCAACGCCGGCAAGATCTGCTCGAGCTGATCGATCAATTGAATCCCAGGATCGAGGAGTTAACCACAGCGGTAAAAAAAGAGGCCGAGAAAATGCCCGAGGTGCTGCGGTTGATGACCCATCCTGGAGTCGGCGAGCTTACTGCGCTGGCGTTCGTGCTCATCATCGGTACTCCGCAGCGTTTCCAATGCGGCAAACAGATCGCCAGTTATCTGGGATTGATTCCTTGCGAGGACTCTAGCGCCGGCCATTGTTAGAGATGGCTGTATAACGGCCTACCCGCGGATCTGCCGAGTCTCCGGCCTTGAGTGGATCGTCGGCTACTCGGAGACTGGCCTTTCCTCGATAGCCCGACACCCTGCCAGCAATACTGAAAAATACGCATCTTTCATAACCCACAATCTTGGGCGATGATCGGGTCGAGGAATTCCGGTGAAGTTCTCCGTCGACCTCGATCTCTCCGGAGCGACGAAGCTCACCAACGCGCTTATGAAACAGATCCCGTTCGCTATGGCGAAGGCTCTCACGCAAACAGCCATCCAAGCGCAGACCGACATCGTCCAGGCGATGACGCAGGTCTTCGACCGTCCCACGCCGTACACGCTCAATTCGACCTACGTCATACCCGCGACGAAGGACCGCCTTGAATCTTTTGTGCAACTGAAAGACAGCGCGGCCAAGGGAACGCCCGCGATCAAGTTCCTCGATTCCGAAGTCTTCGGCGGCGAGCGTAATCCAAAGCGCGGCGAAAAAGCTTTGCAGCGGATGGGCGCACTCGCGCCCGGCTCATTCATCGTGCCAGGTGCGGGTCTCAAGCTCGATCAATACGGGAACATCTCAGCGGGAATGATGACGAAGATCCTCTCCGCCGTTCAAGCGAACCCGGACTATTGCCAGAACGTGACTCACAAGTCGCGCAGGCGGGCGATCGCGGCGGGGCGGAACCTCGAATACTTCGTCGGACGATCACCGTCCGGAGCGCATCGTCTCGGAGTCTGGGAGCGCGACGGGCGGCATCTCCATCCGGGTCTTGATCTTTATCGATCGTGCGCCCACGTATCGGGAGCGCCTCAAGTTCCATGCGATCGCCCAGGCGACCTACGAACGTGTCTACCAACGACTCCTTTAACCAAGCCCCCGCGGCTGCGATCGCGACGGCGAGGCTCTAATCCGCTGGACTTTAACCCCAGGCCGAGCGCGCGGGTCCTTCCCAACGGGCGGGCGGATACGGGTGATTCGATCCCCGAACACGAACCAGTGAAAAAACTCTTTTTGCGCGTTTCGTTTCCTTTTGAGAGGCGCGATGCCAGCCAAGAAAAAGTCGACCGGACCCGCGTCAACATTGGCGAATCGCGTCGCGAACGCGGTCGAAAAACGTC
>Ga0335077_10009337_pt1 | contig 12168 bp, 8 predicted proteins | sample Lox_Sample_31_FD_207151 | JGI IMG/M metagenome (GOLD analysis project Ga0335077, IMG submission 207151) | Soil microbial communities from Loxahatchee National Wildlife Refuge, Florida, United States - Lox_Sample_3.1 | ecosystem: Environmental > Terrestrial > Soil > Wetlands | place: USA: Florida...
GATTGAGGTGATCGGAACGTTTACCTGGGCTGCGGCGGCCGCTGCTTCCGCATTGGCCAGGGCGGCCTTGGCTGACTCAACCGCAACCTGGAAGTCCCGTGGGTCGAGTACGGCGATCACATCACCTTTGTTGACCTGCTGATTCTCATCGACGTTGACCTTGATCACCTGTCCTGCAATGCGCGAGCTCACCTGGATCAGGTGGCCGTTGATCTGGGCGTCGTCGGTGTCCTCATAGTACGTGGAATGCCACCAGAAACCGAGGGCCACCAGCACAAGCGCTGCAATTACGGCAATGATGATTCCTCTGCGGCGAGAAGGCTGCGCCACTTCCGTGCTGTCATCCGGCGGGGCCTTGACTGCTGTTGGGGTTGAATCCGCCACGTTTACTTTCCTCCCAAATAGTTCTTGTAATCCTGCCCCGCCCCGAGAGCTCGCGCAAGGCTGAGCTTGGCCACATTGTTCCGGTAGAGGCTGGATACGAATTGATCGTTGGCCTGCGCCACGGACCGCTGTGCCTGGCTCACCGCCAGGTTGTCGCTCACTCCGTTGGCGTAGCGCTGCTGGGCTTCGCTGAGGGCCTCATTGGCCAGTTCGACACTGGATCGCGCAACCTCCACCTGCTGCTGCGAAGAGGCGATATCCAGCAGAGCGTCGCGAACGTCTGCATCCACCTGCGCGTTCAGATCGCTCGTCTGTGCGCGCTGCGTGTCCAGTTGCGACTGGGCGATCTCAGCCTCGCCGCGCAATGCGAACTCATCGAATAGCGGAACGCTCAATGTGCCCGCTGCACTTCCCGTGCCGTGCGAGTTGGCCGGATTGACTCCGATATCGCCATAGTCGCCCGCGAACTTGATCGTCGGATACCTGTCAGCGGTCGCACCCTTTCGCTGTTCCTCTGCGGCCTTTGTTTGTTCCACCATCGCTGCCAGGTCTTTGCGATTGGCATGGGCCTGGCGAATGACGGTTTCCACATCAAGCTGGTCAAACGCAGCGTACGGCGACTTGTCGCTCAGGTTGAATTTCTGCTCCAGCGGCAAGCCGATGGCGCGCGCAAGCGCGAGCTTGTGCTTCTCGGTTTGGTTTTGCGCCACAATCAATTGCTGCTGCAGCGACTGGTAATCCACTCGTGCGCGCAGTTCATCGATTCTCGGCGCTGTTCCTGCCTCGTGGTTCGCAACTGCCTGGTCGAGCGAAACCTTTGACGTAGCCACCTGCGCCTCAAAGCTCGCTACAAGTCCCTGGTCCGCAAGAACAAGCATGTAGGCATTGCCGACCGTCAGCACAACCAGATCCCGTGCATCCTGCGCAGAAAGCTCAGCCGCAGTGAGATTATGTTTCGCTGCAAGATAGGTGCGCAGTGACTTCACATCCACCAGCGACCAGGTGAGGTAGCCGCGAAAGTCCGTGTACCCGAAGGGCCCGATGACCGTGGGAAATCCGGGTATGCGCAGCCCCTGGGCTGCCAGGTTGACCTGCTGAACGGATTCCACTGCCTTGAACTCCACGTCCGGCAGAAGTGCCTGCAGTTCAGTCAATCGCTGCCCGCGCGCCCCGGCCGTCTGCGTTCCGCTCAGGATCACGCCGAGGTTGTGCTGCAGGCCCCGCTGAATGGCATCGTCAAGGGAAAGCTCCAGCGTCTGCGCAGAAGCCTGCCCCTCCGGGACGCTCCCCTGGTATGCGCTTGCAGGAGGAGGCGTCGCCTGGTTGATCCCCGTCTCGGGCAACTGCTGTGCATCAGCCCGTTGGGATGCGAGCGCGCTCAGTGTGAACAAAAGGGCGGCGCAGGCACAGAGATATTTTCTACACTTCGTTGAATCGTCTGAGGACATCGATCGTCTTCGAAATCGCGGCAGAATCTGCCGAAAAGATGTTTGCTCTTCAAACAGATGCCCCACAGGGGCAGGTAGGTTCTTAAATGTAGTGTATCGAAGATAAGGCAAAACCGGGTGTATTGTCCGGCACAACGCAGACTGATCACACCGCGCCCTTGCGGCGATTGAGAATTCGCCCAATCAGGCGATCAGGTCACCGTGCGTTGGTGGCATGAATCAGCTGGGAAGCCAGCGAGCACAGCCCTTGCCGGAAGGCAACCCGCACTCCATCCGCAGTCCATCCCCGGGCGCCTGGGCCGCCGTGTTCAGCCAGCAGAGTCGCCGTCTCATCAGACGAGAATCCCGCCACTGCCCGGATCACAAAAATCACGCGCGTCTCGGTGGAGAGACCCTCGAGCCATTTCCGCACGCTTTCCCGGTTGGGACCTGCAAGCATTGACTCCAGCTCCTCGGTCGAGATCCCGGCCGCCGAGAGGTCGTCATCCTCGATGCATGTTTTGGCGGGCTCAAGATCCTGCGGCGCTGCAAGGCTCTGTGGATCTCTCTTCACCAGCGTCTCGATAGCAGCGGAGCAGAGTGCCCTCCGGCTGCTTTGGCGCGCCAGCTTCGCTTCGCCGCCGCACCCCGAGATATCCGCGCGGGATACCGCCGTCTCCACGAGGTGGATGCTGTCTTCGCCCTCTCCTACGAGCATCGAAGCAAGGCTGTACAGCCCGGCAGCGATCTTATCCAGCATGTCGTCCATGCCGGCGAGAGCCTGATCAACGGTGGACTCGTCCTTGGGTTGGCCATCCAGGAGTCCGTGCACCTTCCGGGAGAAGGCTTCGCCACCCTCCGGGATCGGCGCGGAGGGAATGAGGCTCTCGGGAGCGGATTTGCGCTCGTCAGGCATAAAGACAGCTCCTCTCGTTAGGGGAATGAAGCGGGCTCTGATCTCTATCCTCACCCCCGCGGGCGGGGCGGGTCAACTTGGTCTGGTCACACCGCCGCAGGGGTCAGTTCCGCTGTTCGGGTGACGCAGATAACGCTGATATCGTCGATCTGTCCGAAACTCTGCGCCGCCCCCGCCACTTCTGAAGCTGACCATTCTCCCCGCAGCATTTCCTCCAGGCGCTGGAACCCGAACAGGTGCCCGTTCGCGTCCATTGCTTCGACAATCCCATCCGAGGTCAGCACCAGCCGGTCGCCCTCTTTCAGCGCAACTTTCTTGATCGAGAGTTCCGGTACATCCACCATCCCCAATGGAAGCGAACCGTCGATTCCAATCGCCTGACCATTCAGGTAGGGCGGCATATGGCCTGCATTTGCCAGCTTCGCTTCGCCGCTGGCCTCAATTCTCAACGCCAGGCAAGTTGCGTGCGCGTCGCCTCGACCTTGCAGCCTCCGGTTCAGCGCCCGCAGCAGAAACTCGGGATCGGTGTTGAGTTCCGCCGTGCTGCGAATGGCCCCCACAAGCAACGCCACGAGCATTCCGGCCTTGAGGCCTTTGCCTGTCACATCCCCCGCTACGATCAGAAGGCTCCCATTTGCCGGGTTCGGAATGATCTGGAAGAAGTCTCCTCCAACTTCGCGAGCGGGCCTGTATTCGCTCTCGATGATCAGGCCGGGTAGTTTGGTTCGTGCCTCCGGCAGGATCACCTGCTGCACCTCCTGCGCCTGCTTGACGTCCTGAGCCATCAGGCGCTGCGTGCGGACACTGACCACAAGCCGCCGCAACAGCAGCACGGAAAGGGCCGCCACCAGAAGCAGGTTCGACATTTGAAATGCCGTGACCGATGAGCCGAACAGAAAGAAGGACGTCTGCACGTGCAGCAGCCGCAGCTCCGTGCTGAATCCCGAGATGCCCGCCAGGACCACCGCCGGCAAGACTAGCCAGCCTTCCAGTCCTTCCTGTCGGATGCCCTGAATCACGTTGCCTAGCATCAATGCCGCCAGAATCAGCCGGACCGCAATCGACAGCCAGTTGAATAAGGTACTCACCGGCTGCGACACCCACGTGAAAAAGATGTTGCTTCCGAGCGCATTCGAAACCATGAGGAGAACGACAAGCACTGCCAGTGCTTTCGGCAACCAGGTTGGCTTGCGAAGCCGGAACCAGAGCCGCCACGTCATCACCCATCCCGCGTAAACCACGGGGATGATGAAGACCTGCTGAAGAATCGTCAGCGGCATCGCGCCAATCCACTGCGTCCACGATCCAATGGAAGTTGCCGTGTACTGGAGCGCGCTGACCAGCAGTTGCACGCCGATCCACAGGTAGACCCGGTCCTCGCGGTCAAAAAGGATCAGGCTGCACGCAACAATCCCCAGCAGGCCAAACAGGACGGCTTGCACTGGCGAGAGTGAATAAGACCGAATCAGCTCGAGCCAGCGCATCTCATGCTTCGCGGTCACCGCACTAGCCTCGCCGAGAACCGGTGCGATGTGAAAACCACCCACATCGTCGCCCTGGAACAGCGTGTTCGGCTCCATCCAGACTCTGAATGCAATGAGCCTCTCGTTGCCCGCCGCCCCCGGCCGGTCAGGCAGCATGAACATCACCGGCTGCGTGTAGTAGATGGTGGGGAACTTCTTCCCTGAGAAATCTCCGAAGCTGCCCACAAGAGTTCCGTTGTCGAATGCCTGGTACACATCGTCAACATTCGACGGCCCCGCGAGCGCCAGCTTCACCCCGGGCTTGGCTTCAACTCGTACCCGGATGCGGTACCACGCATACCCCCAGTAGTGGGGGTGTCCCTTTGCCGTCCAACCCGTGACAAAGTCTGTGAGCCCTGAGACTGGATCGACAGCACCCATCTTCGGCGTCAGGTCCACGTCCTCCCAGCTCGAATCATCGAACTTCGGCTCGGCCCAAAGTGGCCCAAGTGTTGCCGGGTCGACCGGTGAATCTCCAACCCTGAACTTCCAGACCTTTGTGAGTGCTACCAGGCTGTCCCCAAGCTGAATGGTCGTCACTTGCGGTGAAGAACTTGCCTCATTGGTCGCACTGCCCCTGCCGGCGGGCTGACCAGGCAGCGATCTAACCCCCATAGCCAGAACCAGAATCGAAAGACTGATCCGCAAACCGCCTGTCAAGACATTGACCTCCGAGCCGAGGGGAGCCGTTTCAGGCACTATATCCATCCGGGCAAATAACCCGAAATCCTTTTTTCATTGGCCAAACAACCAGCACGTTCCAATTGACCCGCAATCTGCCGGAATCGCGTCGGGCGTCGCAATTTCGCCATCCGTTAACACCCTGAGGACGCCGCATATTCTATGACTGGACTGAACGGCTCTTTCTCCAGCGCGCCACATCCCCGTTTCCCGCTTATGGCGCTACGCTGTAGACTTGCCAACACGGCGTTTAGGCGAAGTCATGGCCAGCACGAAACAAAAACAAAGGCTTTTTGTCGGCCGGGATCACTCCTGGATGCAGTTCAATCGGCGCGTCCTGGAAGAGGCGGAAGACCCCTCGAATCCCCTTCTCGAGCGCGTCAAATTCCTCGCCATCACCGGTTCGAACCTCGATGAATACGTCGAAATTCGTCAGGCCGGCCTGATGCAGCGCATCGAGGACGGCTATCGCGAGCAGGGATACGACGGACTGCGTCCTGACGAGTCGCTGGCCGCGCTGACAGCAGAGATCCACACCTTCGTAGACGCGCAGTACCGCTGTTGGAACAACCAGCTCCTTCCCGAATTGCGAAAGCAAGGTATCCGGCTCCTCGAGTGGGATGAGCTCGACAGCGATGCTCGCGCCTTCGCACAGAGCTACTTCCAGCGCGAAGTTGACCCCTTGCTCACGCCGATTGCGATCGACCCTGCTCACCCCTTCCCGCGCGTGCTCAACAAGGCGCTGTGCCTTGCGCTGCTGCTGCGGCGCAAGCGGCGCAGTTCCGGTCCGCACATTCTCGGCGTGGTTACGGTTCCCAGGGCGCTGCCCCGGTTCGTTCGCCTTCCCGCTGAAGAAGGCAAATTCGATTACCTGCTTCTGCAAAACCTGATCGCGCAGAATCTTGGTGGCATGTATCGGGGCTACGAGGTGCTGTCGCGTTCTGCTTTCCGCGTCACGCGCAACTCAAACCTCTACTTCGAGGAAGAGGAAGCCCGATCGCTTCTCGAAACCATTCGCGTCGAGTTGCACAACCGCCGCAAGGGCGATTCCGTGCGTCTTGAGATTGAGGCTGGCTCAGATCCCGAGATTATTGAGCGCCTCCGCGTTAACTTCGAGCTCGACGAAGACCAGGTCTACCGTGGCGACGGTCCCGTGAACCTCTCGCGAGTGATGTACTTCTACAGCGACGTTCAGCGCCCCGATCTCAAGTTTCCGGCCTTTTCGCCCAGGCCTTTTCACCTGAGTCGAAAGTCAGCCAACATCTTCGACGAGCTGCGCCAGCACGACATCCTGCTGCACCATCCTTTTGATTCCTACGACACCGTCGTCGATTTCATTCAGCAGGGCGCCGAAGACCCTGCTGTGGTAGGGATCAAGCAGACGCTCTACCGTACCAGCCAGGACTCCCCGGTATTCTCCGCGCTGATCGAAGCAGCGGCAACCAAGGAAGCCACCCTTGTCGTCGAACTGATGGCTCGATTCGACGAGGCCTCAAACATCCGTTGGGCACGCAGCATGGAAGATGCAGGCGTGCAGGTCTTTCACGGAGTCGTCGGACTCAAGACGCATTGCAAGCTGGCCATGCTTGTCCGTCGAGACGAAGACGGCGTGATGCGCCGGTACTGTCACCTCGGCACCGGCAACTACAATCCAGTCACCTCGCGCTTCTACACCGATCTGAGCCTTCTCACGTGCGACCCGCAAATTACCGAGCGGGTTCACATGGTCTTCAACTACCTCACGGCCCACGCGGAGATCGACGATTACCGCCCGCTGCTTGTCGCGCCTCTCACGATGGCTGAGAGCTTTCTGGGGTTGATTCGCCGCGAGATGGACCACGCCCGGGCGGGCCGTCCAGCGCACATCGTCGCCAAGATGAACGCCTTGCTCGAGCCCAGCGTAATCGAAGCTCTCTATCAAGCGTCAGAGGCTGGCGTGGAGATCGATCTCATCATCCGCGGCGTCTGCATCCTTCGGCCCGGCGTCAAGGGACTTTCCAGCCGGATTCGCGTGCGTTCCATCGTCGGGCGCTATCTTGAGCACTCGCGCATCTTCCACTTCGCCAACGGCGGCGACGACGAGATTTATCTCGGCTCGGCAGACTGGATGCCCCGCAACCTCTTCGAGCGGTGCGAGGTAGTGTTCCCGGTGCGCGACCCGGCAGCCAGGGCGCGCATCCACGACGAAATCCTGCCCGCTTATCTTGCTGACACGGTGAAAGCCCGCCTCCAGCAGCCCGACGGCACCTATAGCCGCGCGCTGCAGGCCCTCAAGGATGCACCCGAATTCTCCGCCCAGGACTTCCTCATGCAGCTTGCAGACGGAAAAGCGGAGATCGTCGCCATTCCTGAGCCGTCGGTCAAACCGCCCGCGGCAAAGACCACGCGCAGAAAACCGGCAAACAACAAGGCGCACGCCGCAGACTGAGCGGTGGAGCCGTTCCAACCGTACCCGACTACTTCTTCTTTTTCCCGCCGAGCAGGCCGCCGAGCGCGCTCGCTCCGGCGGAACTCGCTCCTCCCGGGACCTTGCCCGAAATGGCTCCTTCAATCGCCGACGTCGCTGCGCTCGTTGCCAGGGCGCCGACATTGGGAACAAACTTCGGGTTCGACGTCGTTCCCTCGATCGAAAATGGAATCGAATTTCCCCCACCACCCATTCCGACTCTTTGTGTTAATCCTCCGGCCATGCCGCCCTGAAGATTGGCAGACATCTTGAAGTCGAGCGCACCTGACGGACTGATGGTGCCGGCCCCGGTGATAACGCCGATCGCCGGCACCGTCAGGTTGATTGCATCGGCTCTTGTGCCCTCAGGGGCCACGTGCGCATTGAGGCTCGCATTCTGGATAGTGGTGTCGGTGCTGCCCCCTGTCTTTCCGGTAAACGCCTGGAGCGCCCCCAGCTTCGAACCCAGATCGAAGTTCGCCAGCTTCGTGTTGGAGAGCCGCACGGGTCCGGTAACCACCGCCTTGTCCACTGGTCCAGTCACGCTCAAATCAGCCGAGAGCGTGCCGCCCGTCAACCGTGATCCCGAAGGCAGAATGACTCCAAGGGCCGGAAGCATTGCCTCCAGTTCATCCACCGGCATATCGGGAGCGTTCACCTTGAGGTTCACCACCTCTGACGCCCCTTGTGTCTGATACGTGCCTGTCAGATGGGCCACGGCTCTCCCGACCGCAACATCACCCTGCGTGATCGTGCCGGACTCCTTGATCAGGTCGGTGTTCGCCGCGTATGTAACATCGACCGCCTTCGGAGAAGGCGAACCTCTCGGCGACAGCTTCACATTTGTGCACGTGATTTTGCCGGTCCCCTTGGCCACCGTTCCATCTGAGTTCACTTTGCCGTCGAGCGATACAATGCCCGCAATTCCGCTTGCGGGATCGATGAACCCTGAAGCTGCCAGGTTCATGTTCGTCACCTTGATAGAGGCGTCAAAAGGCGTGGCTGCCGCATTGGCCGGATTGATCGGCCCGGCTTCTCCGTTCAGCTCCGCTTTGCCATCACCCGGGAGCCCCGCTGACATCTCGAACGGGAACCGCGAAGTGAACGAGAAGTTCTTCATCTCAATGTTGACCTTGTCGAACACCTGCGGCTTTGCATTGGTGCCTGCTCTGGTTACCGTGAGCTTTCCATTCTCGATCTCCAACTCTCCCACCGCGAGGCTTTGGGGCGTCGAACCGCTGGACTTGTCCGCGCTTGCGCTCTTCGCCTGTCCTCCGCCGAGGTTCGAGAAGTTCCAGGTCCCATTCGTGGCCCTGATCAGTGAAATCTCCGGCTCCTTCAGCTCGATCTCCGTCACTTCCAGCTGTTTTGAGAAGATCAGCGGCATCAGCTTGACATCCAGCTTTAGTGATTTCGCCGTAATGAATGGTGATTTGCTGAACGCCGGATCATCACCGATGCTGATGTTCTCCACTCCGATCGAACCCGACAGGATTGAGAGGCTCAGGTTTCCGAGCGATACCGGCCGTCCCAAAGCGCTGCTTGCCTCCGACTCGATCTTCGGGCGGAAGCTGTTCACATTGATGAGGAACGGAAGTGCAATCAGGATCAACAGCAAACATCCGACGACGATTCCGCCAATTTTCCAATATCGTTTCATCATCTGCTCCTGTCCTCCCGTTCAATGCAGGCGTGACGACTGAGATGGAGGTGGTCCCAGCCGGAAAGGAACGGCTCCGGGCACTCTGGCGACACCCATGTGCCGGTTACTGTGCAGGAAGTTGCCTCGGCCGAGAATGAAACCGTTCTAAACTGTTCCGCCGCGAATCAATCGGCGCGTCCAATCTACTCCGAAATCCGCGGTTCGTCTCCGGCGATTTCTCCGGGCTCATTTAATCCCGGCTCGACTGCACTCTCCCCATCGAGATGTGATGCAAATTGAGGCCGCCACGACAGACTCTACAATCGGAACAGTGCTTGTTCCCCTGTCAAATCCGACAGTATTCCATTCCACCATCCATGCACGCCCTCCGGTCGACGCCCCCGGTCCCATCCGCCTCTGGCACCTATCCAGTCTCGACGCTCCCTCAGTGGCAGTTGTGTGGTCGCTTGCTTTTGCATGGGCCACAGGCGTTCACTTGCCCTTCTGGGTCCCCATATTGCTAGCGCTCGGAACCTGGGCGGTCTACATTGGAGATCGCCTGCTCGACGCGCGGAACGCCTTCAACACCGGAAACCTCAATCAACTGCGAGAACGGCACTATTTCCATTGGAGTCATCGCCGCACTCTTCTCGCCGTTGCCGTGGCGGCAGCCTTTGTTGCTGCGGCGCTGATCTTTTCCCTGATGCCCCTTGCAGTGCGTCATCGCGATTCGATACTCGCGGTTGCAGCCCTTGCATATTTCACCGGCGTGCACTGCGGCGGCAGACGGTGGTCGCCAGCCCGATTCTCGCCGTCGAAGGAACTCCTGGTAGGCGTGCTCTTCACCGCGGGATGTGCGCTTCCGGCGCTCACGCGCATGAACCTCGAACCGGGCCCGGCTCCCTTGCGCTGGCCATTCCTCGCTGTGGTCGCACAGTATGCGGCGCTGGCATGGCTTAATTGCTATGCCATTGAAGTCTGGGAGTCGAAAGGCGCTTCAAGAGTGCCTCGTTGGGCCGCATCAATCGCGGTCTCCAGCGTTCTTGTGGCAGTCTGCATTGCCCCAGGCGGGCTCCGTCTTGCACTGTTGCTCTTTGCGGCGACCTTGAGCGCTCTTCTGCTTCTCCTGCTCGATCGCATCCGCAGACGCCTCACCCCCATCGCGCTGCGCTCGGCTGCCGATCTCGTCTTGCTCACGCCGCTTCTCCTGGCGGCATTTTGGAGAAGGATTCCATGAAAGCCGCGGTGATGCAGGGGAATGCCGAATCGCATTTCGCGCGGCAGGCTGCGACCGTTCCGAATTTCGATCGCCTCGCACGCGTCTACCGGTGGATGGAATGGCTCACATTCGGCCCGTTCCTTTCAAGATCCCGCCGCGTGTTCCTTCGCGAGATTCGCAGGGCAGGGCCGCTTCGGGCTCTCGTGATTGGCGACGGCGATGGACGGTTCACTGCGCAGCTGCTCGCGGAGAACTTGCGCGTCCAAGTGGATGCGGTCGATGCAAGTCGCGCCATGTTGGCGCAACTGCGACGCAACGCTCGCCACGATGCAAGCCGGATCTCCCTTCATTGCGCTGACGTGCGAGCCTGGAGTCCCACGTCCGCACGCTATGACCTCATCGTCACGCACTTCTTTCTCGACTGCCTCACCGGCGATGAAGTAGCGGATCTTGCGATGCGTCTCAAACCGCTCGCATCGCCTGAAGCGCTGTGGGTCGTCTCGGATTTCGCGGTTCCCCGAAACCGATTCGGACGACTGTTCGCGAAGCCGCTGGTCTCATTCCTCTACCTCGCATTCCGGATTCTCACTGGATTGAATGTTCGCCGGCTCCCTGACCACCGGCGCGCTCTCCACGAAGCGGGCTTCTCCCTGGTACTCGCTCACAATTCCCTCTCTGGTCTGCTCGTCAGCGAGTTGTGGAAGCCTGTCGGCTGAAGCCAGCTGCCTCCCGCGAACAGCTGGACCTGCGTGTTGCAGGTGGTTCCGCGTCGGCAACCATGCCGCGATTCCTTCGTTTCATCCCGCCAGTTCGCACCTCGTGGCATTCAAGGATCGTCCCCATCTCATCCGTCGTAACCTTGGCAAAGAAAGTTGGGAGGTTCAAGGCCGTGAATCGAATCAACTGTCGCGCATCGCTGATCGCGTGCCTCGCGGTCGGCCTCTTCCCCGTTACGGCGACCGCCAAGAATGATGTTCCTCAACCGCCCGGAAAACTTGTGGACCTTGGCGGGCATCGGCTCCACGTGCATTGTTCCGGCACCGGCAGGCCAACCGTCGTCGTGGAAACCGGCCTGGGAGACTTCTCCTTCGACTGGGCACTTGTTCAATCCGAGGTCGCCCGCTACACGCGCATCTGCACGTACGATCGAGCGGGCTACGCATGGAGCGATCCGGGGCCGAAGCCACGCACATTCGCGCAAATCAATCTCGAATTGCATGATGCGCTTCGGCAGCTCGGTGAAAAAGGCCCGTTCGTGCTCGTCGGGCACTCCTACGGCGGCCCGGTCATGATCAACTTCGCCACGATCTACCGGCAGGATGTCGGTGGCTTGGTCCTTGTCGACTCGGCAAGCGAGGGCATGAGGGTTGGTGTTGGGGACAAGCAGACAATCAGGCTGGGCGAAGGAGCGCAGATGCGCGACATCCCGGCGCCGCGCGAAGAGATGACCGTTGCCGACAAGTTCACTCCGCCTGCGAATGACCCGCCCGCTCCAACCAGCATCAATTCGATATACAAGTGCCTTCCCTCTGAGGATCAGAAGTTCCATCTCTGGGCGCAGGGCCTGCCCGCCCTCGAGGATGCGGAGAACAGCCAGCGCGAGTGGTCAGAGGTTTACTACGGACAATGGCTCGCAAAACCCAGAGACGGCTCGCTCGGAGATCTCCCGCTTCTCGTGCTTACCCGCTCGGATGGAGGTTACTCTCAGGACCTCGACGTCCCTGCGGCCCAGATGGAGCAGGAACGGAAGGACGCACAGGCGAAGCTTGCAAAGCTCTCGAAGAACAGCACGCAGGTCACGCTCCGCACCGGCCACAACATGGATCTGGAAGCGCCCGCAGCCGTCTCCTACGCGATCCATCGCGTGGTCAATGTGGTTCGCAGGCCTCAGCCGCTCTAAAACTCGCTGCGTGAATGCCGCTTGAAGCCA
>Ga0335077_10009338_pt1 | contig 12167 bp, 8 predicted proteins | sample Lox_Sample_31_FD_207151 | JGI IMG/M metagenome (GOLD analysis project Ga0335077, IMG submission 207151) | Soil microbial communities from Loxahatchee National Wildlife Refuge, Florida, United States - Lox_Sample_3.1 | ecosystem: Environmental > Terrestrial > Soil > Wetlands | place: USA: Florida...
CCAGGGTCAAACCTCATCGGCACCTTCAGCGACGTGGGGGCCGCCATTACGTGTGTTTCCGGCGTGGGCACGGCAAGGCCGTCATGGAAGCATTCGTCGATGGGAATGTCGTACCAGCGCAAGATCTCATGCGGATTGAGCCGGTACAAGGTCGCGAGTGTATACAGTTTGTGCAGACCTGGCACAACTCCGCGGTTCTCGATGTCCGCGAGCCTGCTGATGTGCAGAATGAACTCGGGACGTCCCCGGCGCGAAGCCAACTCATAGCTGGCCTGCTCCACATCCCGATAAGTCAATCCCAATCGCTCGCGGGCTTGCCTTAGACGAAGACCTGCGTCCATGGTTCCCTCAGGAGCGAAGCGGTTCCCCACGAGCAGTGTATAACAAAGTTTACGCTTTGTTAAACCAAACAGACATGACCACGACAGAAGTCCACGGACTTGCCGCCAAGGGCAGACGGCTCCACAGTGCCTGCTCATTGATGACCACTTCGGTCCATCCCACCATACCGCTCGGCGCGGCTGGCGTGCTTATCTGTTATTCTGCTACAGATGACCGCTTCCCTGAGCCGTGCGCGCTTTTGTCTCTTGGCGCTTATTGTTTGCCTGACCTTCTGTTTTGGGGCCTTGTCGGTTTGCGCTCAGGAACCATCGGTTGCAGCTCCTCGCGCCGACACCAAAGCCGCAAATGCTGAATTCCTCGCGACCGCCGACGAAGTCCTCAGCCAGATGAGCGACATCACCGGCCTGAAGCTCCTCAAGCCCTTGAAGAAATCCCTGCGATCCCGCGAAGAAATCCGAGATTACGTCATCAAGCAGATGAACGAGGAGAAGAATCCTGAGGAGCGCTACGCTGACGCGCGCAGCGCGGAAGCCTTCGGACTGCTGCCCAAGGGCTTTGACCTCGATACGTTCATGGTCAATGTCCTGACCGAACAGATTGAAGGGCTTTACGACCCGAAATCGGGCGAATTCTACATCGCGGACTGGAGCCCGCTGGACGAACAGCGCATGGTCATGGCGCACGAACTGACGCACGCGCTTGAGGACCAGCATTTCCAGATCGAGGCCTGGAGCCGCGCGGCGAGGCCCAACGAAGATGCCGAGCTAGCCCGCGACGCCGTACTCGAGGGCAGCGCCATGGCCGCCATGGTGGACTACCTGATGCTGGGCACCGGCCGCTCGCTCAAGGATCTGCCGGAGTTCAATCCTTCCATGTTGATTGGGGACCTGGGGGCAACGCCGACTCTGAAAACCGCGCCATCTTTTCTGAAGGACGCGCTGATCTTTCCGTATATCAGCGGGCTGAATTTTTCTGCTGCGGTTCTGAAGAACAGTGGCTGGCCGGCGCTTTCCGGAGTGTTTGAAAAGCCTCCGGTTTCGACGCAGCAGATTCTCCACCCCGCGCTTTACAAATCTGGGAAGATTCCCACAGTTGTTTCGCTGCCCTCGTTTGAAAAAGTACTGGGAGGCAATTGGACGAAGCTCGACGAGAATATTCTCGGCGAATTCGGCTGGCGGGAAGTGCTGAAGCAATTCCTCGGCGACGAACGCGCGAAACCTTTGGCCGCGGCCTGGGACGGTGACCGCTACGCGATCTATGAACAAAAGCAAACCAAAAATTTGATCCTCCTCACCTCCCTGCATCTGGACAGTGAAGAGCACGCGGCGCGCTTTTTCGGCCAGTATTCCGAAGAGCTCGAGAAAAAACACGCCGAGCGCTCCAATCTCTTCCGCAGACCCAATTTTTTTTCCTTTGATACCCCGGACGGCGCCAGCTTTCTCTATTGTTTTGGCGAGGGTTGCGTCACCATGGAGGGCGCAACGCGGAATCTGTTTGATGCCTTTACCAAAGCGCTGAATTGGCCTTCGGCCCCGAAGCCCCCCGAGCACCCCGCGGCTGCGCCGGAGAAGACTGCAAGGATTTTCGCTCCAGCCGCACCAGCCGCGCTGTAAAGCTTTTCTCCACTCGTTCGAGCCGCGCGGCAAGATGTGCATCGCGCAGGTTTCTGAGTGAGGACAGCCGCTGGCGCTTGGCCTTTGCGAGACCGAGACGCGCGAACTCCTTGGCCTTCTCCACTTCCTTTGCGTGCCGTTCATAGTAAATCGCCAATTGCTCGCACGCTGAGACGCCCTCTTGCGGATCGCTAACAAGTTCCTTCCAGATTTCCGCCGCGCATGCGTGCTCGCCTTTTCGCTTGGCCAGCAGCGCCAAGTCGCGTTGCGCCTTGGGCTGGAACTCCGCAGGCAGCCCGATGGCCAGCGCCTGCGAGCAAGCTGATTGCGCACGCGTCGCATCACCGCGACGCTGCAGGAATCGTGACAATCCAAAAAGATCTAAGCCTTCCGCTTGCTCTGGTACTCCCGCAGGTTCCGAAAGCATCGTGTTAATTTTCCCGAAAAGAGCGGCGAGTCCCCGCAGATCCATTTGATTGTGTCTCACCACTCCTGCCAATGGCTCCACCGGGCCGCCGCGCAAGTAGTCGAAATAGAATTGCGGGATCAGCGCGGAGGAAACGTCATCTTCGCGGTGCCAGCCGAGCCGCGGCGCATCCAGAACCTGCCGCTCAAGCTCTACCAGCCGCACCGACCCTAGCCGCAGCTTCCAGAGCGCGCGCGCTGGGTGCAGCAAATCCAAATGCGCGGCCAGCTTCGGCGTTGGAATTGATCGCGTCATCGCGAAGCGGTTTTCCAGTAGCGGCCAGTCAAATGATCTTCCGTTGAACGTGACGAGCACCGGCCGCTCCGCTACTCTTCCCGCGAGTTCGTAGAGCAGCGAATATTCTTCTGTGAAATCGCGCATGAAAAACTGTTCGGCCTGCAATCCGCCGGCGTCCCACCAGGCCAGTCCCACCAAAAATGCGTACGTGCCCGTTCCCCCGGCGAGACCAGTCGTCTCCGTGTCGAGAAACAGCCATTTGGCGGGATCCTCCAGCGCTGTGCGCGTTCTCCGGGAAACAGATTCATCGCGCGTGCGCGAAAGCAATTCCAGCGTGATTGAGGACGCGTCTTGGTATTCCGGCGTGGAAAACCAGTTTCGAATCGCCAGGTGCTCGCCGAAATGATTCTTTGCAACACCTGCTCCGAGGATTTGTCCAATCCCGTCATCTTCATTGGGTGCGCGAAGCGCCATCGCTTCGTGCCGCACAACTGACGAACGCGCCGGTTTCAATGCCGCGAGTCGCGCGAATTTGTCAGCCGGGGCTGCCATTTATCCACATAACCTATCGAGAATGGCAAGCGCCGCTTCTTTGGCGCGCGGCGCCAAATCTCCTGTGGGCCCCACGCAAGAGGGGCAGCCGTTCTCGCACTCGCACGCGGCAATGAGCTCGCGCGTTTTTTGCACCAGGAGTTCGTGTGCATGAAAAAGCGGCTCCGAAAAGCCGATGCCGCCGGGATAGGCGTCATAGAGATAAAGATTCGGCTCGAAGAATTCTCTCTGTGGCTGCAGGTTCGGCGAAGGGGGATTGAAATCCGTTGCTTCGCTCAGATCAACGGATTCTGGTGACGGCGGGTTCTCTCCAATCGCTGTGCCCAGGTCGCGCGCGTCGCACATCAGCAACAGTGTCGCCACGGATTCCAGAGCATGCAGCAGACCAAACATCCCAGACTGGCGCTCGCTTACGGAGAAGGGGAGCGATTCGAGCAGCGGCCGCTTGAGCGTGATCCAATATGACGTGGTGTGCATCTCATTTTCCGGCAATTCCAGCTTGCCGTCGCCAATATTTTCGTTTGTGAAAAATTTGATTTTTTTGAAGCCCACCACTTGCGAGCGGACGAGAACATCCCCATGCGAGTGCGAAGTTTCGCTGGCCGCTTGCGCTTCATTGAGTTCCTTCTCTTCTCTCAGGGTGATGGATTCAGTCCGTCGTGCAGTGGCGGCGATTTCGAGCGCGCGCACTTGTGTGTAACGAATTGCGTCCGTGTAATAGTCCACGTCGACCTGTTTCACATAAGCTTTGCGTTCTTTGAAGTCGAGATGCTCGACGTGGAACTGCTGTCCTCCATGCAAATAGATGGCTTTTTCATGGACGAAAACGAGAGCGCTGGGAAAGTCAATCTCAGCGATTACGTTAGGCGCGCCGGTGATGTCGATAATCACGAAATTGTCGCTGGTGACCGAGCGGAGGCTGATGGTGTCCGCCGGATACGCTTCGTGTGTCCAGTGATAGTGCTCGCCCGCGAGATGGAGAAATCCAGCTTCTGCAAGCCGTGCGCAGAGATCGGGCACGTCCACGTTGCCGAATTTCTCGTCGGGCGCAATCGGCAATTCGAACGCCGCGCATTTCAAGTGATTGATGAGGATTTCCAAATTGTCCGGCTGAATGTAGGCGTGCTCCGGCGTATTTCCAAAAAAATAGTCCGGATGGCGAACGATGAATTGATCGAGCGGCGAGGAGGAAGCCACGAGCACCGCGCAGGAGCTTCCACTCCGGCGCCCGGCGCGGCCGGCACGCTGCCAGGTAGCGGCAATCGTGCCGGGGTAGCCAGCCATCACGGCGGTATCGAGGGAGCCGACATCAATGCCCAGCTCCAGCGCGCTCGTCGAAACCACGCCGCGAATTTTCCCTTCGCGCAGCCCACGCTCGATTTCTCGACGCTCATTCGGCAAATAGCCGCCGCGGTAGCCGCGAATCGTCTCCGGCTTTCCCGGAAGTTGCGGATTCGCTTGCTGCAAATAGGCGAGAAGAAGCTCCGTGTGCAGCCGCGAATTCGCGAAGACGATGGTTTGCAGATCGTGCTTCAAGAACTCTTGGGCTACACGCGAGGATTCGTTGATGTAGCTGCGGCGGATCCCGAGCGCGCGATTGACGACCGGCGGATTGTAGAAGACAAAGATCTTCTCCGCCGCGGGCGCGCCATTTGAATTCAGAACCTCCACTTCGGATTCCAGCAGGCGCTCGGCCAGTTCTCCCGGATTCGCAATCGTCGCCGAACAACAAATGAATTGCGGATCACGTCCGTAGAACCGGGCGATGCGCCGCAGCCGTCGCAGCACGTTGCACAAATGGCTGCCGAAAACGCCCCGATAGGTGTGCAGCTCATCGAGAACGATGTAACGCAAATTCTCAAACAGCTGCGTCCAGCGTGTGTGATGCGGAAGAATCCCGGCATGCAACATGTCCGGATTTGTCAGCACGACGTGACCTTTTTCGCGGATGGATTTGCGCGCGTCGGCTGGGGTGTCGCCGTCATACGTGAAAACGCCGAAAGAATTGTTCAGCCGCTGGCTCAAATCGTGCAGTTCCGCAAGCTGATCCTGGGCCAGGGCTTTCGTGGGGAAAAGATAGAGCGCGCGCGTGTCTGAATTCTCCAGAACGGCATTCAGCACTGGCAGGTTGTAGCAAAGGGTCTTGCCAGAAGCCGTCGGCGTGACAATCACGACATTTTTTCCGGCGTGCACCGCTTCAGCCGCTTCGGCTTGGTGCGTGTACAACCGGCGGATCCCTTTCCTCGTGTAAGCTGCTGCAAGTTCCGGCCGCACCCAAACAGGGAAGTCCGCCCACTGCGCCTCTCGAGCAGGGAAGTGCCGGATCGCCGTCAGGATTTCACCTTCTCGGTCGCGGGCGGCAAATGTCTCCAGAACTTCGTGAACGCGCGTAATTCCTTCCGAAACGCCCGCCCTTCGCACTGCCAGCAATTCCGTCATCCTGTGGTCCTCCAAGCGGCTCTTCAGCTTATTCGCCTTTTCTTCGCCAACGCTAGCACGGCACTTCTTGCAGCGCAAGAGCAAATCACGGTCGGGTTTTCAAACGAAGGATCAACAGTGCGCCGGTGAAGGAGAGAATCGCGGAAGCGGCAAAAGCGGTCTGTACGTTGAAGGCGCTCCAAAGGAAGCCAACCAGCAGGCTGGAGACGAAATCGCCCACGGCGTTGACGGCGGCAAGCGTGCCGAAGGCCATGCCGTGCTGCTCATGCGGAACGTTTTCGGCTGTGAGCGAGTCCTCCAGCGCTTCTTCCGTGCCAATGTACAGACCCGCGAGTATGAAGATAACCGCGAGCAACCAAAGCGTGTGCGTGCCCGTACAAAGAAGGATAGCGGTGATGCTCGCAAGGCCATAACCGGCGGCGAGGACAAAGTTGCGGCGAGGAAGAAAATCGCTGAGCCACCCGCTCACGTAAGCGGAGCCCGCATAGAAAACGTTGTGCAGTGTGTACAGTCCGACGGCGAGGCTTGCGGCGCGCGCGGTGCCGTGCGCAGGTGCGAGCACGCGTGAAGCGTAGAGAATCAGCAGGGAATGCGAAAAATCTCCCGCACCGAAAATACCGACACCGAAAAGCAAGTGGCGGTAGGAAGATGGCAACGTCTTTAGTCCAAGAAGAAATGAACGTTTGGAGCGCGTGGACATAGGCCGCTCCCGCACTAGCAGCCAGAAAGAGGCAACGGCAACAAGCCCGGGAAGCAGCGTCCAAAGAAAGACCTTTCGATACGAATGGCCGGTCGCCTCGAGCAGCCAGAGCGCCGTGAGCGGGCCAGCAATGGCGCCGAGCGTGTCCATCAGACGTTCGAGGCCGAACGCCCGCCCGTATGCCTCTGGAGTGACGTCCCCGGCGAGCAGCGCTTTTCGCACCGGAGAACGCACGCCACGGCCAAGCCACGCTCCGGTCCTGCCAAGCAGAACCTGATAGGCATGCATCGCAAACGCAAACGATGCAGTGCAAAGCGCCGTGACCAAGTAACCGAGAACGGCGAGAGGTTTGCGGCGTTTCAGCCTGTCCGTGTAATAGCCGGCCGCGAGTTTAGCGAAACTGGATAAACCGTCAGCAACTCCTTCGATAGCGCCGAGCCAAACAGGCCCCGCGCCGATCGCCGCGAGAAACGCGGGCAAGATCGCCGTCGCCGTTTCGTGGCTCCAGTCGCTGAACAAACTCGTGAGGCCGACGCCGAGAACCGTGCGATTGAGCCAGTGCTTTTTTGCTGTCGACTCAGGCATGGACCTGGAGTTTACAGTCGACGGTTCGCAGTGAACAGTCCAGGAAGGAAGAAAATGGAAATTGGAAAAGAGAAACTAAGAGCTGGAGAACGGAAAAATAGAAACGGCACCGCTCAAGACCGAATCAAGCGGCGGCGTGAGCGTTCAAGGCCGCTTCGCGCCGATTCATCTTTTGGCTGGGCGGTAGAGGATCACGCGGACTTTTTCAAGGGTGATAAGCCCGCCGCCGACCATCTCGTCCAACCGGGGAAGAATCTGTTCGATGCGCTCGGTGTATTCCACGACCTCAACAATCAACGGCAAATCCTGGGAGAGCCGAAGAAGTTTGTCGGTGTGGTAGACGCTCGAGCTGCCATATCCCGCGACGCCGCGGATGACGGTGGCGCCGGAAAAGCCTTCTTTGCGCAGCATCTCAACAATGGCTTCGTGAAGCGGTTTGCCATGCCACTTGTCGGACTCGCCGATGTGAATGCGCATCAGGGTGCGCTCGCCTTCAAATTTCTCGTGAGTCATGCGGGCTCCGTGATTTGTGCCTCGTAACTGGTGACTTGCGCTCCTGCCATCGATGATTGCCTCTAAAATTTGCTGGCCAGGCGGATTCCGGCGACGGAAAGCAGCAAGCCCGCCACGACGCTTGCTCCAACATACGCCGAAGCGCGCAACCATTCGCCGTCTTCCAACATTTTCGCCGTTTCCCACCCGAAACTGGAAAAAGTCGTGTAGCCACCGAAGAAGCCCACAGCGATGGCCACGCGCCAATCGGGCGAAATCACCATGCGATTCAACGTGAATTGGCCGATCAAGCCCAGGAGAAAGCAGCCCGTTAAATTGATGAGCAGCGTTCCATAAGGAAATGCACTGCCGACGCGAATCTGCACGAGGCCTTGCAGTCCGTAGCGCGCGAGCGTGCCTATCGCGCCAAAGAGAGCAATCAATAAGAGACGCAATCCTTCTCCAATCCGCAGCTTGCGGCGATGCGCTAAGGGAACCCGTGACTCCTTATAACAAAAACTCCTGGAGCCGCGAGGCCCGACACGGTCGGGGCAGGCTGTCCAGGAGTCATCAGAGCCAATGCGAAGCAGCGGCCCGGTTATGGCGAACTCCATCGCCTTTAGATTTCACCTTAGTGTAGCAGCTTGCCGTTCTTGCGAGGAACGAAATCGATGGCCACGTTCACTTGCAAGCTTCAGTAGTGGAAGCGGTAGCGCAACTGGACAAAGATTTCGCGCGGATTCAGGTAGTGCGTCCCGCCAAAGGTGAAGCTGTTGTCGAGGAGCACGCGGCGATTCGCGACGTTAGTGGATTGGAGGTTGACGGAGAAGCTTTCTCCGAACTCCTTGCCCAGGGAAAGATCAAACGTAGTGTGCGGCGCGAGGTGATTGTTGGGATCCGGGGGTGAGTTGCCGTTTGTAAAACCGGAAGCGTAATAGATATCGGTGGAAGCGTACGCCCGCCAAGGCAAGGTGTACTGGCCTCCGGCGTGTAGGGTATTGCGCTGGTCGTGATCCAGTAAGCCGCAATCGCCGCCAAAGGAGAAATCGGTGAGCCCGCCGTTGATGGCGCCGCAGCCGAGAGCCAACTGGTTTGAGTAGGTAAGGTAAAACTGAGCGCGCTTGCCGATCCGCGGGGAGCGCAGCGTGAGTTCCCAGCCGCTGATGCGCGCACCTTGAATCGTAATGGGAATGAAAATTTCGGAGTTTTCGAAATTGTTGTGATCGAAGAAGTTCTTCGCGCGGGTAAGGAAGTTATCCGCGTCGAGCGTCCAGCCATGGAGGGGAATCGTGACGCCGAATTGATGTTCTTCGTCGCGTTCGCCGTGAAGCGGCACGAAGCCCAGGTTCTGGCTGGTGGCAAGCTGCAGCAGCGGCCCGGAAACCGTCAGCAACGGCGGCGCTTGATAGAAATGGCCGTAGAAGCCGCGGAAGACCCAGTTCAGCTTGGGAATGCGCACAGAGGCACCGACACGCGGGCTGCTGGCGTTCTCAACGACGCCGCCGGAAAAATGCGTTTGGCGGAGGCCAGCGTTGAGGGTGAGCCAGGAAGTCGCTTTGAACTGATCCTCGACGTAGAGTGCGAGTTCGCTGCCGACGGGGTTGTCCATTTCAGAGACTGGACTACTCGGCCCGCCCTGGCACGCGGTCTGCGATGGGTCGTGGCACACCAGGCCAAATAGCTGGTGGTCCTGCTGGCTGAACCCCAAAAGACCCGCACGCAAATTGTTGCGTTTCTGTACCCAGGAAAGCGTGACTTGGCCCCCTTCATACTTGGAAGCTCGGTCTTCCGTGGCCGAAGTGGGAAAGTCTTGTGGAACACTTTCGTAATTTGCGGAGTTGTAGTGGAAAAAAGGCGAAACGGTGAGCACAAGTCCAGGATTGAAAGTGCGAACCCAGGAGAACGCCACAAAGGAATCTTTTTCGTCGTTGGCGTCCTTGAGAAATTGACCCTGGGTGCTCAGGTCGTTCGAATCAAAGGGCACCTGATAGAAATCACGGCGTGATTGGGCAACCACTCGAAATTGGTCCTGGGGATCAGCGTTGTAGATCAGCGAAGTGAATCCACCGAAGCCGTTGGCGGCGTCGTGAACCACTGCTGAAGTGGGCGTTTCCAAGCCGAGGTTCGTGCGATTCCCGTTGACGCTGCCATAGTAGGCGAGCCGGCTGGAGTGCCCGCCGAAATTGATTTGATCATCGCTCTGATAAAAATTTCCAGCGGAGAGCACCAACTCCGCTTCGTTGTTGCGCTCGAATCCAGTTCGCGGTGCGACATTGAAGATTCCGTAAGTGCGGTCGCCGTAGTCGGCGGAATAGCTGCCGCGCTGCGTTTCCAACGTGTCGATATCTTTTGGATCGATTTGCGGGCCGAGATTGCTGGCGATGTTGGTGTTGGGAATGGGAACGCCGTCGATCAGCCAGCTCACCTGATGGCCTCCGCGAATGTGGAGTTGATCGTGGGTGGAATACGCACCGGGCACGAAGTCGGTGATCATGGCAAGGCTGTTCGAGCGCGAGGCCCCGGGCGCTTCCTGGATTTGCAAGCGATCGACGAGGCTGGTGGGAGTCACGGTTTCCGTTTGCGCGGCATCGGCGGAGACCGTGACGGTTTGGGCCTGCGTGGGGAGCCGTAACTCGAGATGGAGAACAGGCGCGGCGCCGGAAAGCACGGTCACCGGTTGCGGATCAGCTATGAAAGTGGGATCGGAAATAGTGACGGAGTATTCGCCTAGAGGAACCGCGTCGAAATGGAATTGGCCAGCAGCGTCGGTCTGGGTGCTTTGAGCATAGTCCGAAGCGCTGGCCTTGAGAATGACATTGATACCGGAAACGGGACGGTGCTGCTGATCGTGAACGACGCCGCGGACGGTGCCGAAAACCGTAGCCATCACAGCGGTCCCCGAAAATAGAAAAACGGTGAACAGCCAAAGACGTCGCATGAAAATTCCTTCTCCCCAAATGGGGATATCGCGCGGCAGCAATGCCGCGGAGCGGGTGAATCAACACATCGAGGGAGAGCGGCGGCGCGTCAGACGGCCACGGAGGAGGAACGAGGAGGGGGAGGGAGCGGCTCTGGCGAAAGCAAACCGCGGAACGGCGCTGGCGCTTGAGTTACTGGCTCGAAGATCTCAAACGCTGATGCTACAAAAGGAGCTGGTAGCACGAAAATGGCGGGCGTGAGTGCTGGACGGTCGGGATTGTGGCAGCAGGACATCGAGCAAGTTGTCATCCCGGTCATTTCGTGGCCGCAGTCCATGGCGTGTTCGGGGGCTGCGGGCGCGTGATGTTGATGAGGCCCTTTAATCGGGCATTGCCCGGAAGTGCAGCAGGAGTTTGCGTAGGCGGAAAAGGCTACGGCGCCCAGCGGCGCATAGAGGAGAGCAACCGCAAGCAAGCAGAAAGCCGCGAGAAACGAGCGCGAGCGGTTGTGAAAGCGGTTCTTCACGCCAACCCCAAACTGGCTTCCATGATACCGGGCAGCAAGCCTAAATGAAAGTTGAAAGGGTGCAACACGCAAACTAGGGCCCGTGTGAGCGCCTCGAATCTTGACTTGGATGGCGGCGCGTCGCAGACTCGAAGCATGGCGCACACCTATATTCGATTCGATTTTGGCACGGACGAAGAAAAGGCCCAGCAGGCACGTCACAAGCTGGACGGTTGGCGGCAGGCGTTTCGCCTGGACAAACGAGTGCAATACAAAATGGACCGCCCGGAGACCGCCACGACGGAAGCCGCGGCGAAGCCGGAGCCTGCCGCAGTGGAGAAGCCTTCCCCTGCGAAAGCGAAAGGCAAGGCCGCGAAACCGGCTGGCAAGCCAGCCGGAAAGCCAGCCGAACCGGCCCCAGCCAAGCCAGCAGCGCCCGCGGCTGATGGAAATGTTGGATTGCTAGTGCGGCTCTACTTCTCCGCGCACGAGAAGCTTTCCGAGCAGCGCTGGATTGATCGCATTCCATCGGAGGAGCCCTTCAAAAGCGCCTCGCCGAAGGTCATCCATCAACACGATCCGGAGTTTGAAGCCACGGATCAGCAATTTGAATCGTTGAGCTGAGTCGGCGTTTGAGCTTGTCTTTGCAAGGTCGTTTGCGAATGCCTTCTGGCAAGGCCAAATTGGCCGGGTGCAGGTGGCCAGAAGGCCACGCCGGTAAAACCAATCGAACCGGGCCACGAGAGAAGTTCGGTATAATGGAGTCCCGCTGAGTCACAATCCCTGATTTCCTGACGAGGGCGAACGAATGGCCGTCCAAACGCGCGTCAAACTCGGAAAGCTTGACGCCCCCAAAGTTCAAGGCCTCGATCACGAAACCCTGATTCGCATCTACCGCACGATGTACCTCTCGCGGCGGCTCGACGACCGCGAAATCCAGCTCAAACGGCAAAACAAAATCTTCTTCCAAATCTCCAGCGCAGGACACGAAGCGGTCTGCGCGGCAATGGGGTTACTTCTTCGTCCGGGCGTCGACTGGCTCTTTCCCTACTACCGCGACCGCGCGCTCTGTCTAATGCTGGGCGTCACCCCGCTGGAAACTCTGCTGGCGGCGGTGGGAGCAAAGGACGACCCGAGCTCCGGCGGCCGGCAGATGCCGTCCCATTGGGGCCAGCCGCGCTTGAACATTGTCAGCAAGTCTTCCTGCACCGGCACGCAATTTCTCCATGCCGTTGGCGCGGCGGAAGCGACCCTCTACTACGAAGGCCGCCCCAAAGCGCTTGCGCAAGCCAAAAAGGCGCCTCTTGGGCAGCACGCC
>Ga0335077_10009339_pt1 | contig 12167 bp, 10 predicted proteins | sample Lox_Sample_31_FD_207151 | JGI IMG/M metagenome (GOLD analysis project Ga0335077, IMG submission 207151) | Soil microbial communities from Loxahatchee National Wildlife Refuge, Florida, United States - Lox_Sample_3.1 | ecosystem: Environmental > Terrestrial > Soil > Wetlands | place: USA...
GACCCGAGAGGTCCGCCATCGCCGTCAGCGCCGCATATTCTGCGATGCGCAGATGGACCGCGGCCTTGGCCTTGGCCAGGATAAAGAGATGCCGGGCGGCCGGCGCCTGGATCTCGGCGAGCTCCCGGCGGAAATCCTCGACGAATACCTCGTGAAGTCGGTCATTGGGCTTCATCGGTTTTTCGCGGATGAGCTCGAAGCAGCGATCGAGGCTGCTGAGAATCTGATCCTTGATGAAGATCCGCGATTCCAGCGCTTCCTTGACGTCCGGATCTTTGGCCACCTCGTTGATCATCCGGAAGATCTCCGTCGTGCGCTCTTCGCGCTGCCGCACATTGCTGAGCATCATCACGAAGAGTTCCTTGGGATTCTGGATTGCCATGTAAGCCCTCTATTGAACTGTGTGGATAAGTACCACGAGCGCCGTTGCGCTCGCCGCGATACCCTGCGCCGGCGCGCCGGAGCGTGCCATCGGGTGACAGCCCGACCCTTTGCCGCAAAAATGACCCGAGTCCATCGCTGTCGAAATGGGCGGCGTGCACGCGCTCTGTTCAACCGCCGGCGCAAGCAATCGCTTAGAGAGCGCCGGAATATCCCCTAGTCGACGCGCGCGGAGGCCCTGAGCTAGAACCTTACCTGAGATGGACGAGCCGCGGCAGACCACCCATAAGGATGCGCCTCTCCGCTATGACATACGGCTGCTCGGCCGTATCCTTGGCGACACCGTGCGCGCCCAGGAAGGCGATCAGGTCTTCGACACCATCGAGCGCATCCGGCAGACCGCGCTTCGCTTCCATCGCGATGCCGAGGCGACGGCGCGGCAAGAGCTGAGAACGATCATCAGTAGCCTTCCCGACGATGAGGCCATCCGCATCATCCGCGCCTTCGGCTATTTCTCGCATCTGGCCAATATCGCCGAGGACCAGCATCATATCCGCCGGACAAGAGCCTATGCGATGGCCAGCGCCGCGCCGCGCGAAGGCACCATGGGATATGCGCTGACCCGCGCGAGGGATGCAGGCGTTTCGCGCGAGGCGCTGCAGGCGTTCTTCAGCACCGCGCTGTGCAGCCCGGTCTTGACCGCTCATCCCACCGAGATCCGCCGTCAAAGCTCGATCGATCGCGAGATGGAGATCGCCAGGCTGCTCGACGAACGCGATCGGGTGCGGTTCACGCCGGAAGAGCTGAATGAGAACCGAACCGCGCTGCGCCGGGCGGTCCTCACGCTGTGGCAGACGAGCATCCTGCGCGGAACGCGGCTGCGCATCCTCGACGAAGTGGCGAACGGCCTCGCCTATTACGATCACACCTTTTTTCGCGAGCTGCCGAGGCTTTATGCCGATCTCGAAGATCAGCTTGAGGCCGTCGCGCCCGACTGGGCAGGGCTCGACGTGCCTTCCTTCCTGCGTATCGGCAGCTGGATCGGCGGCGATCGCGATGGCAACCCGTTCGTCACGGCGGATGTGCTGAGCCAGGCCCTGCGCCTGCAGAGCGAACGCGTCTTCCGCTTCTATCTCGAGGAAGTTCACCAATTGGGCGGCGAGCTTTCGCTCGACGGGCGCATGGTGCGGATTTCGGACGCGGTGCGAGATTTGGCCGAGCGGTCTCCCGACCGATCGCCGCAACGTCAGGATGAGCCCTACCGGCGCGCCCTTGCCGGCATCTATGCTCGCCTCGCGGCAACGGCGCGCGCGCTCAGCGGCATCGAGCCGCCGCGACCCGCCGTCGGCGCGGCGCCCGACTATGCCGCCGCCGGCGAGTTTTTGGGAGATCTCGACGCTCTCTCGCAGTCGTTGACCGTCAACGGCTCGTCGACCCTGGCCCGCGGCCGGCTGCGCCGGTTGCGCCGCGGCGCCGGCGTCTTCGGCTTCCATCTTGCACCGATCGACCTGCGCCAGAACTCGGACGTGCATGAGCGCGTCGTCGCCGAGCTGCTCGCCATGGTCGGCGTAAGCGCGGAGTACCGGGCGCTCGACGAGGACGCTCGTGTCACCCTGTTGCTCGCCGAGATCAAATCGCCCCGGCCGTTGACCTCGCCTCATTTGTCCTATTCATCGGAGACGGTGGCCGAGCTTGCCATCCTGCGCGCAGCGGCGGACGGACACCGGCACTACGGCAGCCTGTCCGTTCCCTACTACGTCATTTCCAAGGCGAATGCCGTGTCCGACATCCTCGAAGTGGCCGTTCTGCTGAAGGAGGTGGGGCTGTTGCGGCCGCGCGAGCCCGCGCTGGCGCTCGATATCGTGCCGCTCTTCGAGACCATCGGCGATCTTCAGCGCTGCGGCACCGTCATGGAGGAGCTGTTCGCGCTGCCGGATTATCGGCGGCTGCTGGCGGCGCGCGGCAATGTGCAAGAGGTGATGCTGGGATATTCCGACAGCAACAAGGATGGCGGCTATCTGACCTCGACGTGGGAACTCTATAAGGCCGAGCGCGCTTTGATCGATACCTTTCGGCGGCACAACATCCGGCTGCGCCTCTTCCATGGGCGCGGCGGCTCGGTCGGCCGCGGCGGCGGGCCGAGCTACCAGGCGATTCTGGCACAGCCCGCCGGCGCGCTGCAGGGTGCGATCCGCATCACCGAGCAGGGCGAAGTGATCGCCGCCAAATATTCCAATGCCGAAGTCGGTCGGCGCAACTTGGAGACGCTGGCCGCAGCGACGCTCGAGGCGACGCTGCTCGATGCGCACCAGGCCGAACCGCCGGCGGAATACCTAAAAGCCATGGATGAGCTCTCGGACCATGCCTACCGTGCTTATCGAGGCCTGGTCTATGAAACGGAAGGCTTCGACCGCTATTTCCGCGAATCGACCGTCATCGGTGAGATTGCCAATCTCAACATCGGCAGCCGGCCGGCCTCGCGCACCGGTTCCGCGCGCATCGAGGATCTGCGGGCGATTCCCTGGGTCTTCAGCTGGTCGCAATGCCGCGTCATGCTGCCGGGCTGGTACGGCGTCGGGACGGCGGTGAAGCACTGGCTGAGCGCGCAGCCGGAAGGCGGCATCGCCATGCTGCGGGCGATGTACCGCGATTGGCCGTTCTTCGCCACCGCGCTGTCGAACATGGACATGGTGCTGGCGAAGAGCGATATCGCGATCGCATCGCGCTATGCCGAGCTGGTGCCGGATCCGGCGCTGCGCGATGCCATCTTCACCCGCTTGCGCACCGAGTGGAACGACTGCGTGCGCGCGCTGCTGGCGATCACCGAGCAAAGCGCGCTGCTCGAGCGCAACCCCTTGCTCGCCCGTTCCATTCGCAACCGCTTTCCCTATATCGACCCGCTTCACCATATTCAGATCGAGCTGCTGCAGCGCCATCGCGCCGGCACGACGGACGAGCGGGTCGTGCACGGCATCCATCTCACGATCAACGGCATCGCGGCGGGTTTGCGCAACAGCGGCTAAACGCAACCGTTGCGGCGATGGGAGGACATGATGTCTCCCGCCCATACCGGGCTGCTGCGGTTTCTGCTCCTCTACAGTGCGCTTTACGCCAGCTTTGGCGTGCAATCGCCCTATTTCCCCGTCCTGCTCGCGAGCCGCGGACTTGGTCCCGAGCAGATCGCTCTCGCGCTGGCAGCCGGCACTGCGGTGCGCCTGATCGCCGGGCCGGTGGCGGGGCAAATTGCCGATCGTCGCGCCGCGCGCCGCGCGGTTCTCGCGCTCAGCGCACTCGTCGCGGCGACGTTGGCGCCCGCTTATGTGGCCCTCTTCGGCTTCTGGCCGGTGCTCGCGATCGCGCTGCTGCAGGCATCGGCGCTGGCGCCATTGGCACCGCTCGGTGACGCCTTGGCGCTGGTCGCTGCGGCGCCGCGGAGAACTGGGCGCGGCTTTACCTACGGCCCCGTACGCGGCGCGGGCTCGGCCGCGTTCATCTTGGGCACGCTCCTGTCGGGCTGGGCGGTGAGCGGCTTCGGCGTCGGCGCCATGGTGTGGCTCAGCGCGGTCTTGCTCGCGGCCACGGCCGGTGCGGCCGCCACAACGCCGTCATTGCCGCCGCTCGCGGCGGTGCCTCCGCGGCTTGTGGCAACGCACGGTCTTGGCCCGCTGCTGCGGCTCGCGTCCTTCCGCCGCCTGGTTCTCGTGGCGGCGCTGATCCTTGGCAGCCATGCCATGCACGATGCGTTCGCCGTGATCCGGTGGCAAGCGGCGGGCATCACGGCCGATATCGCGGGCGTGCTTTGGTCCGAACAGGTCGCAGCCGAAGTGTTGGTCTTTCTGCTCCTCGGACCATGGCTTCTGGACCGGCTTGGCGTGGCGCGCTCTGCGGCACTGGCGGCGGCAGCCGGCGTGTTGCGCTGGGGCGTCATGGGCGCCAGTGCGTGGCTGCCGGCGATGATACTGATCGAGCCGCTTCACGGCATCACCTTCGCCCTGCTGCATCTGGCCGCGATGCGGCTTTTGGCGGAGATCGTTCCTTCGTCGCTGGTAGCGACGGCGCTGACCTTCTACGGCACGCTCGGGATCGGTGCTGCCACCGCGGTCGTGACCCTCGCTTGCGGCCCGCTTTATGCGCATCTGGGCGCGCGCGGTTTCTGGGTCATGGCGGTGCTGTGCTTGGCCGCTCTGCCGCTCGCCTTGACCCTGCGTGAACCCCGTCGGAACGAGGGGTAACGCCGCACTCTTCGCCGCATCATCCCGGCGGAAAGGTCTTCATCACCGTGGCCATGGCGAGCGCCTTGCCGGTGCCATCCCGGGCTTCGACAGTCCATTGATAGCGGTGTTGCCCCTGCGGCGGGCAAGGCCCTTTATAACTGAATGCCCCACGCGCGATGCGATCTTGCCCGTGATAGGGCACCGATCCGCCGCCATGCTGAAAGTTCGGAGCGTCCAGATCTTTCAGAATGAAGCTCAGGACCTTCGTACCGGCAGGGACGCCGCTTAAAGAGAACGGCGGCGATTTGGGATCGAAGCACTTGTCTGTCCCCGCCCAGGTGAAATCGACAGTGAAGTTCGTCTGAGCCTGTGCCAATGCGCCGCCCATCAGCAGCACTAGCGCCGAAGCCACGCACAATCGTCGCCTCACGCGAACCCTCCCAGATCAGCCATACCACCGCGAGCGCAATGGCGGCGGCCGACGCGCACCGCGGGATCGCCAAGACCAACGCGGTGACTGCGGCGATGTTCCAGATCGCACGCTATACGGTGATCCAGCCTTCGAGATAAGGAACGCAGCGCCCGGCAATGGCGACTCGCTCACCCCTGAGCGTGCAGAGGAGCGCACCGACGCGGCGCGAGATCTGCCGTGCCTCGAGGCGATCCTTGCCGAGCCGCTTCGCCCAGTAGGGCGTGAGCACGCAATGCGCCGATCCCGTGACCGGATCTTCGTCGATGCCGTAGCCGGGTGCGAAAAAGCGGGAGACGAAATCGACACCGCCCTCGCCCGGCGCGGTGACGATGAGTGCGCCGTCCCGCCAGCGCTTCAGCGCGGCGAAATCGGGCGTGAGCGATGCGACATCCTCGGCGCGGGAGAAGACGGCGAGATAGCGACCGCCATGCCGATGAAGCTCGGCCGGCGCAGCGCCGAGCACGGCGGCAAGCTCCGGCGCCGGGGCGCAGGGTTCCGGCGGCATGGCGGGAAAATCGAGCGCCAGCGTTTCGCCTTCGCGTGTCACGCCGAGCCTGCCGGCCTTGCGCGTCTCGAAGCGGACCTCGCGCCGCGCCGGCTCGAGATAGCGGAAGATCACATAGGCCGAGGCAAGCGTCGCATGGCCGCAGAGCTCGACCTCGACCGTCGGCGTGAACCAGCGCAGCGCGTAGTCCTCGCCCGTGCGCCGGAAGAAAGCGGTCTCCGCCAGATTGTTCTCGGCGGCGATCGACTGCATCACCGCTTCGGGCAGCTCCTCCTCGAGCGGCACCACGGCGGCGGGGTTGCCGGCGAAGAGCCGGTCGGCGAAGGCGTCGATCTGATAGAGCGGCAAGCGCATGGGGCTCTCCTCACGGGGTTCGAGGGCGGGCGACACGAGCGCGTTGGGTCAAGGCGACGGCGGCAAGCACGGCGGCGGCCGCCAGCGCCATCCCCGTGGTCACGCGCTCGCCCAGCAGCAGCGCCGACCACAGCAAGGTCAGAACGGGCTGCGCGAGCTGAAGCTGGCCGATCCGGGCGACGCCGCCCAATGCCATCGCGCGATACCAGGCAAAGAAGCCGATATAGGTGCTGACGACCGAGACATAGGCGAAAGCGGCCCAGACGGGAAGGTTGGCGGAGAGCCCGGTCGCTTCGGCGCGCCAGAGGACGATCGGCAGCAGCAGCGGCGCCGACAGCACCAACACCCAGGAGATCACCTGCCAGCCGCCGAGCTCGCGCGCCAGCGCGCCACCTTCGGCATAGCCGAGCCCGCCCAACAGCACGGCGATGAGGATAAGGCCGTCCGCGGGCTGCGGCCTGCCGGCGCCTTCCGCCAGAGCAAAGCCGAGGATCGCGCCCAGCCCCAGCAGCACCGCGAGGCAGAAGGCCGGCGAAGGCCGCTCGCCGCTGCGCAGCGCCGCCATGGCCGCGGTAGCGGCAGGCAACAGCCCGACGATCACCGCGCCATGCGCCGCCGGGACGCGCACCAGCGCCCACGCGCTGAACAGCGGAAACCCGAAGATGATGCCGAGCGCGGTCACGGCAAGGCGTCGCCAATGACGCGGCAATGGCAGCCTCTGACGCGTCGCCACGAGCATGACCCCCGCCGCGCCGGCGGCGACCAGCGCGCGGCCCAGCCCAACCAAGGTCGGATCGAGCTCGGAGACGGCGAGCCGCGTCGCCGGCAGCGTGAAGGAGAAGGCAAGCACCCCCAGCGCGCCCCATAGGATCGCAGCGCGCGGCGCACCGATTCGCGAACTTGTACCGATACAATTTTCGGCCGACATCGCTGAATTCTCGATCTGTTTTACGAAATTCCGAATGTACCTCTCGAATCAATTTGACGATCGCTCTGACGTCAATGATAACATTGTCATCATGACAAGCTGGCTGCCCGATCTCGCGGCACAGCCCGGGCCGCGCTACCGCGCTATTGCCGAGGCCTTGGCCGAGGATGTGCGCAGCGGCGCTTTGCCGCCGGGGGCGCGGCTGCCGACACACCGCGACCTCGCCTGGCGGCTCAAGGTCACCATCGGCACGGTGAGCCGCGCCTATGCCGAGGCGGAGCGGCGCGGGCTCATCGCCGGCGAAGTCGGCCGCGGCACCTACGTGCGCGCCGCCGCCGCGGCGCCGGCGCTGCGCTTCGACAGCGAGCCGCAGGGCGATGATGTCGTCGATCTCGGCGTTCATCGCCCGCGCGCCGCGAGCGAGGCGACGCTGCTGGCCGAGGCCTTGGCCAGCCTTGCGGCCGACCCCGAGCTGGCTCAGCTCATGGAGTATCAGCCGCATGCCGGGCGCGCGGCGGAGCGTGCGGCGGGAGCCGCTTGGATCGTGCGCAGCGGCGGCCTCGCCACGACGCAAGAGCAAGTCGTGGTGACGGCGAGCGGCCAGCACGCGATCGCCGCCATTCTCGCTGCCATCGCCGAGCCCGGCGACGGGCTCGCGGTGGAGGCGCTGACCTATCCCGGCATCCGCGCCGCCGCGAGCCTGCTGCATCTGAAGCTCGTGCCGCTGGCGCTGGACGAGCACGGGGTGCTGCCGGACGCCCTCGCCGCTGCCTGCCACGCCGGACGGGTGCGCGCGCTCTATACGCTGCCGACGCTGCACAATCCGACGACCGCGACCATGCCGCCGGAGCGGCGGCGGGCGCTCGCCGAAGTGGCGCGGCGTCACGACGTGATGCTGATCGAGGACGACGTCTACGGCTTTCTCCTCGAGCGGCCTTTGCCGCCGCTGGCGGCGCTGGCGCCGGATCACGCCTTCTACATCACCGCGACCTCGAAGAGCCTCGTACCGGGGCTGCGCGTCGGCTACGCGCATTGCCCGCCGGCGCTGGTCGACGGTGTCGCCGCCGCCGTGCGCGCCATGACCTACACCGCGCCGCCGCTGATGGCGCGCATCGCCTCGCGCTGGATCGAGGATGGGACGGCCGATCGGCTCGTCCGCGAAAAACGCGCCGAAATTGCCCGGCGCCAGCAAGTGGTGCAGCGCCTTTTCGCGCAGCAGAGCTACCGCATGGCGCCGGGCGCGGCGCATCTCTGGCTCATGCTGCCCGAGCCCTGGCACGGGGAGGCGTTTGCCGCCGCCGCGCGGCAACGCGGCGTCGCCATTGCCCCGGCGGCCGCCTTCGCCGTCGGACGCCAGACGCCGCGCGCCGCCCGCATCTGCATCGGCACGCCGCCCAGCCTCGCCGCGCTGGAGCGCGGCCTCACCCGCCTCGCCGAGCTGCTCGCCGCGGCGCCGGAAGCGTATTTGTCGGTGGTTTAAAGGAGTGGTCAGTTTGGGAGTCGTCAGTTATCAGTTATCAGTCGTCAGTAGCTGATAGCTCGACTGAGAACTGAAAACTGACCACTGACAACTGACTACTGACAACTAACCCCGAGCGGTCCCCGGCCCTTGCCGTAGCCGGGGGCGGCGGCGATGGCGCGCTGCACGAAGCCATGCGCGCGCTCGATGGCGGCGCGGAGCGCCATGCCTTGGGCGAGGCCCGTCGCGATCGCGGAAGCAAGCGTGCAGCCGGTGCCATGCGTGTGCCGCGTCGGGATGCGCCGGCTTTCCAGCACGTAGCGCGCACCCGCCTCGACGACGACGTCGCGCAGGAGATCGCCGGGGAGATGGCCGCCCTTGAGCATGACCGCGCCGGCGCCGAGCGCGCGCAGCGCCTCTGCCGCCTCGATCATCGCATCCGCGCCGGCGATGGGCCGGCCGAGCAGCATTTCGGCCTCGGGGAGATTGGGCGTCAGCAGCGTCGCGCGGGGTATGAGGCGCGCCTTCAGCACCGCAATGGCGCCTTCGTCGAGCAGCCGCGTGCCGCTCGTCGCCACCATCACGGGATCGACGACCAGGGGCACCGCGGGCGTCAGCGCGGCGAGCGTGTCGGCAACGGCGGCGATCACGCCGGCATCGTGCAGCATGCCTGTCTTGACGCAATCGGCGCCGATATCGCTCAGCACGGCCACCATCGCCTGCCGTACGAAGTCGGGCGGCACGGGAAAGATCGCGCTGACCCCTTGCGTGTTCTGCGCGGTGAGCGCGGTGATCGCCGTGGCGGCATAGCCCTTCAGCGCCGTCACCGTCTTGATATCGGCCTCGATGCCCGCGCCGCCCCCGGAATCGGAACCGGCGACGATGAGCACCCGGCCCGTCATTCGGCGGCTCTTCCCTCCGCCTCGCCGGCCGCAAGCACCGCAGCGGCGATCTCGTCGACGATCGCCGTCACCACCGCCTCGTCCTCGCCTTGCGCCATGATGCGGATGACCGGCTCGGTGCCGGATTTGCGCACGGAAAGCCGCCCCGCCGCGCCGAGGCGCCGCTCGCCGGCGCCGATCGCCTGCTTCACCGGCGCGCTGTCGAGCGGCGCGCCGCCGGCGAAGCGGACATTGCGGAGGAGCTGCGGTACCGGCTTGAACAGCGTGCAGACGCGGCTCGCGGGCGCCCGTGTCTCGACGATTGCCGCCAGCACCTGCAGCGCCGCCATCAGCCCGTCGCCGGTGGTGCAGGTATCGCCGAGGATGATGTGCCCGGATTGCTCGCCGCCGAGATTGCTGCCGAGCTTGCGCATGGCCTCGACGACGTAGCGGTCGCCGACCGCGGTGCGGTGCAGCGCGATGCCATGCGCGGCGAGATGACGCTCGAGGCCGAGATTGGACATGATGGTGGCGACGACGCCGGCGCCGTCGAGCCGGCCGGTGCTGCGCCAGGCCATGGCGATGAGCGCCAGCAGCTGGTCGCCATCGACCAGCTTGCCGCTTTCATCGGCGACGAGGAGCCGGTCGGCGTCGCCGTCGAGCGCGATGCCGAGATGGGCGCCATGCTGGACGACGGCGCGCTGCATCGCCGCCGTGGCCATGGTGCCGCTGTCGCGGTTGATGTTGAGCCCGTCCGGAGAGACACCGAGCGGCACCACCTCGGCGCCGAGCTCCCACAGCACCGTCGGCGCCACCTTGTAGGCGGCGCCATGGGCGCAGTCGATCACCACTTTGAGGCCGTCGAGCCGGAGCCGCTTCGGGAAGCTGCTCTTGACGAATTCGATGTAGCGGCCGCCGGCATCGTCGAGCCGCCGGGCGCGGCCGAGCTCGTGCGGCGGCACGCGGCCATTGGTGCGGTCGAGCTCGGCCTCGATCGTCGCCTCGATCTCGTCGGAGAGCTTGTAGCCGTCGGCGCCGAAGAGCTTGATGCCGTTGTCCTCGAAGGGGTTGTGCGAGGCCGAGATCATCACGCCGAGATCGGCGCGCAAGGAGCGCGTCAGCATGGCGATGGCCGGCGTCGGCAAGGGTCCGACCAGCACCACATCCATGCCCATGGCGATAAAGCCCGCGGTGAGCGCGGGCTCGACCATGTAACCCGAAAGCCGCGTATCCTTGCCGATGACCACGAGATGGCGGTGGTCGCCGCGCCGGAGGCAGCGCCCGGCGGCCATCGCCACCTTGAGCGCGGTCTCGGCGGTCATCGGCTCGCTATTGGCGGTGCCGCGGATCCCGTCGGTGCCGAAGAGCTTGCGCGTCATCCTGCCCTCGAAACAATCTTGCAATACCGCCCGTTATACCCCAGTCCGGGAGGGTCAAGAAAGCGCGGCGCTACCCACAATTGCCGCACGCAGCGCCAGCGCCTGGCGGGTCTCGGCGACGTCGTGGACGCGCAGGATCTGCACGCCCTGCGCGGCTGCGGCAAGCGCCGCCGCGAGCGAGCCGCCGAGGCGTTGCCGCGGGCCGCCGCCGCCGAGCCGGCCGATGAAGGATTTGCGCGACGCGCCGAGCAGCACGGCGCAGCCGGTACCGTGGAAGAGCGCGAGCCGCGCCAGCAACGCGAGGTTGTGCGCATCGTTCTTGCCGAAGCCGATGCCGGGATCGACCGCGATCCGCTCACGCGGGATGCCGGCGGCGACGCAGGCGGCGATGCGGGTTTCGAGAAAATCGAAGACGTCGAGCGTCACCTCGTCATAGCGCGGATCGACCTGCATGGTGCGGGGATCGCCGGCCATATGCATCAGCACCAGCGCCGCGCCGCTGCAGGCGGCGATGGCGAGGCTCTCGGCATCGCCGGTCAGCGCCGTGACGTCGTTGACGATGCGGGCGCCGGCGGCGAGGGCCGCTTTCATCACCGCGGCGCGGCGCGTGTCGATGGAGACGGTGATGCCGGCTTCGGCAAGACGCCGGACCACGGGCTCGACGCGGCGCAGCTCCTCCTCTGGACTCACCGGCTCGGCGCCGGGCCGGGTCGATTCGCCGCCGACATCGACGATATCGGCGCCGGAAGCGGCGAGCGCCCGCCCCTGCGCGACGGCGCGCTCGGCATCGATGAAGTCGCCGCCATCGCTGAAGCTGTCCGGGGTGACGTTGAGCACGCCCATGAGCCGCGGCCGATCGAGGCGCAGCCCCGCCCAGTCGCGGCGGGGCGCCGTGAGCGCCGCGAGCCCGGCCGCGATCTCGTCCTGGCGCGACCTCCCCTGCTCCGCCGTCCAGCGCCGCAGCTCGCCGATCGGACCCTGAGCCGCGACGGCACCATCGGCGCGCCGCGCCCGCGCCTCGATCTCGGCAAACGCGACGGGACCGCCGGCCAACGGCAAAGCGAGGCCCTGGGCAAGCGCCGCAGCCGCCGCGGGACCTTCGAGGAAGGACACGGGAGAGAGCCGCACCGGCGCCGCGGGACGGAAAGCGGCGAAGCCCCGCACGGGGGCGGGGCTTCGCACGTCACAGGGATCGGCGGGTGCGGCCATCAGCCGCCGGGTTGTGGCTCGGGCTCGAAGCCGGGCTTGTCGCGGCCCGCGGGCGGCACGGAGGACCGCCGGCCGGAAGCGCTGCGCGACGGCTCTTCCGCCGGGCCGCCGGTATCGCGCACGATCTTCTCGCCGCGGATGATGCGCTTGATCTCGTCGACCGACAGCGTCTCGAACTCGAGCAGCCCTTTGGCCAGGGCATGCAGCTCCTCGAGATGCTCGGTCAAAATCTGCCGCGCCTTGCGCTCGCCATCCTCGACGATGCGGCGAATCTCCTCATCGATCACCTTGGCGGTGGCGTCGGAGACATTCTTGCGCTGCGTCACGGAATGGCCGAGGAAGACCTCTTCCTCGTTCTCGCTGTAGCGCAGCGGGCCGAGGCGCT
>Ga0335077_10009342_pt1 | contig 12166 bp, 12 predicted proteins | sample Lox_Sample_31_FD_207151 | JGI IMG/M metagenome (GOLD analysis project Ga0335077, IMG submission 207151) | Soil microbial communities from Loxahatchee National Wildlife Refuge, Florida, United States - Lox_Sample_3.1 | ecosystem: Environmental > Terrestrial > Soil > Wetlands | place: USA...
AGAGGGCGGACAGCTTACCGAGCGCGTGAAGCGCGCGCCCTACTCCGTCGTCCTGCTCGACGAAATCGAGAAGGCGCATCCGGATGTGTTCAATATCCTGTTGCAGGTGTTTGAAGACGGGCAACTGACCGACGGTCTTGGCAACACGGTCGACTTCAAGAACACGATCATCATCATGACGTCGAACATTGGCGCCCGGCACCTGCAAAAGCGCGAGGGTCTCGGCTTCCAGTCGACGAAGGAAGAGGCGATCGCTGAGAAGGTGGAAGAGTTGGTCAAGAATGAAGTCAAACGCACCTTCAATCCGGAATTCCTGAACCGGCTCGACGAGATCATTTTGTTCAACGCCCTGGGTGAGACCGACCTGATCCAGATTCTGGAGCTCATGGTCACGCAGCTCAACACAAATCTGGCGCAGAAGTCGATCACGGTCACGGTTGCGGACGAGGCCAAGCGCTGGATCCTCAACCAGACTTTGAGCGACCGCAGCTACGGAGCGCGTCCGCTGCGGCGAGCGCTGCAGAAATACATCGAAGACCCGCTGTCGGAAGCGCTGATTCAAGGCACGATCACCACGCGTCCGGCATTTATCGAGGTCTTCCTCGAAGACAACAAGCTCTTCTACCGCCCCGTGGATTCGGAAAAGGCGGAGGGAGTACTGCTGTACGAGAATTGACATTCACTGTGTGAATGTCATTCCGAGCGGAAGCTCAGGGTCCCATCGCGCGGAAGGTGCGCGATGGGTGAGCTGAAGCGAGGGATCTCCGGAAACGATTTTGAAGCCGCCAGCCAAGAGCTGGCGGCTTTTGCTTTTGCTCGTAGTAGAATGCGACTCCGTGAGCGAAGTTCGAGAATACCGGCTGTTGCCGTCGGCTCTTCCCGAAGCGGAGCGAAGAATTCGGCAGCGCTATTTGGTTCCGCACTTGGGCATTATCGTGGGAGTGATTGTTCTTTCCGCGGTCCTTGGCACGCGAAATGGAAACATGCATCAGATCGTCGGCACGGCGATATTTATAGGCCTCTTCATCACTCTCATAGTTTTCCGATCGTCTTACCGCTCACGAAAGGCGCTCAGGGAACTGTGGAGCACGTACGTCCTAAACATCGGTCCGGATTATTTTCTTCGTCAGCAATCGAACTCTCCCGACATAAGGCTGCTTTTCAGAGACGTAAAGAAAGTTGAGCACCTGCCCGGACGCTATTTGCGAGTAGTCGGCAACGAGCGGTATCAGGTAATCGGGATTCCGGAGAATATTGAGAACTTCGCAGATATTCTAGCGATTGTTTCTCGCATTGCGTCACCAGAGAAACTGAACCGGGACCGGAGCTTGAAAAGCAGTCTCTGGATGCTGGCTGGCTTCGCCGCTTATATGGTCATGCTCTGGTCGCGTTCCCCGTGGATCGTGGTTCCGCTTGCGGCGGGCGTTTCGGCACTACTCATGTGGCTTTTTTTATTCATGCAAAGAAGCCCGAACGTGCTCAGCCGCAACAAGAAGATCTCCTGGCTGTACCTGTTTCTTGCGCTGCTTTGTCTCGCCAGGATTCTTCAGGTGTTTGGGAAGTTGTAGAAGTCTGACGAATGGGAATCTCCCCGAACAAGGAAGACAGACAGCCTAATCTCCTGCTGTCGCGCTTCGTCTCGGTCTCCCACCCAGCTTCCCATTGGCCCGCGCGGCTCGTTTCTTCGCCGCACTTCGGGCTTGTCCGCCGATCGCGCCCAACCTGGCCGCCATCCATTTCTTCGAGCCCATGAGTCCTTCCAGCAGGCCAGGAACATACAGATCGGCGTCAAGTTTCGGAAAATGAATTCCAAACCCCGAAGGGGTCAATTCAATGGCTTCAAGTTCCGACGGTCGCGCATTCTCCAGGCCCTGCGCATCTTCCGGCGAGAAACTCAGGGTCAGTTTGGAACTCAGATCAACTACAACTCTCCTGTTGTGCCGGTCGTATCGAACCGCCACTGCGTGAGGAAACTCGCTCCGCATGCGCTGGCCTCGTTCGTTGGCCAGTTTAATTTCGCTAGGTGTGACCATGGATTCCCTCCCAAGCCCTGCAAAGCTCGCTGATATGTTTGTTGATCACGCGCTCGGCGACCCCGAGTTCGCGACTCCTGAGCCCATAGTTCTCCCGAATCTCGGCGGGGCCTCCCGGACAGTTGAGATTGAACACCGCTTCTCCGTCCGGCCCGATGACATGGACATGCGCCGGACGATGGTCAGAGGTATAGATCACGATCCGCAGCCGCCCATGTCGTAGCACCGTCGGCATGAGTCATTCTAACACATAACCCAACCGCTTGGGTAATTGTTGGTAGTGGTCGCTTCGGACTCATTGCAGATCGAAATTCCCTATCGCAAATCGCAGTCAGACGCTTGCTTGGAATCACAGCCGCGTCACGTAACTCCTGTACAATTTTCTTGTGCGTGTTCGTCCCAGGCTTCGTCTGCTGACGTGTTTCTTCGTTCTTCTCAGCGTTGCCGCGTCCGCCGAGAACATCAAAGACCTCAAGCCCACCGGCTACGTCAACGATTTCGCGCATGTCATCGATCAAAACACGGCGGCGCAGATGGAGGACATCTGCCATCAGATTGACGACAAAGCTCACGCCCAAATCGCCGTAGTCACGATCAACACGCTCGACGGATCCGATATCGAGAGCTACGCCGTCGATCTCTTCCATCAATGGGGGGTCGGCGCGAAGGCCACGAATCGCGGAGTGCTGATTCTGTATGCGATCCGCGATCATCGCGCCCGCATTGAAGTCGGATACGGCCTGGAGCCAATCCTGCCTGACGGCAAAACGGGAAGCTTTCAGCGCGAAGCCATCCCGCTCATGCGCCAGGGTGAATATAGCCAGGCGCTGCTGCTGGTCACGAGCCGCGTCGCCGACGTGATCGCATCGGATGCCGGAGTACAACTCACCGGAGAGCAACCGCGCCCTCCGGCGCAGCCTGACGACGAGCCGCAGAAAGGAATTTCAATCGGCGGCATCATCATAATCATCATCGTTATACTGATCATTCTCTTTACGCCGCTGCGGAGTATTCTGTTCTGGATGTTGTTCTCAAACGTGTTCGGCGGCGGACGTCGCGGCGGCTGGGGTGGGGGCGGCTTCGGAGGCTTTGGCGGTGGAGGAGGCGGAGGCTTCGGTGGATTCGGCGGTGGAAGCTCCGGCGGCGGCGGAGCAAGCAGCAGCTGGTGATGTGGAGATCGCGCAGAAATGCGCGTCGGGGTGACCCTGGAAGAGCGGCCCTTCAAGGCCGCGTTAGCGGTATATAGAAGGGGCTTTAGCCCCGGTGAAAACGCTCATGTTTCCTGACGACAAGATTCAAGAATTCGTAAAGCGCGCCCGCGAGGCGGCGGGAGCGAACATCGAATCCATCCTTCTGTTCGGCTCGGCAGCGACGGGAGATTTCCATACTGGGCTGTCCGATGTGAATTTGTTCTGCGTACTTGGCGACACTTCCTTCGCGGCGCTCCAGAAGCTCGCTCCTGCGGTGAAATGGTGGCAGGCACAAAGCCAACCACCTCCGCTCTGCATGACTCGACGTGAACTGGAGCGTTCGACCGACGTCTTCACCATCGAGTTGCTGGATATGGTCCAGCACCATCGGGTTGTGTTCGGCGACGATGTACTCGAGAAATTGCACATTCCAATGAACGTGCATCGCGTGCAGGTGGAATATGAACTGCGCGAAAAACTCGTGCTGCTGCGCCAGCACGTGCTGGTTTCCGCGAACGATGACGCGCGCCTGTGGGACCTCCTGCTGCATTCGGTTCCATCGTTTGCTACGCTCTTCCGCCACTCGCTGATTGTGCTGGGCGCGGAGTCGCCATCCGGGCGGCGGGAAGCGGTGGTCGCAATCGGTAAACTACTGAGCTTCGATGTATCTGCGATCGAGCAGGTGCTCGACGTTCGTGAGCGCAAGCTGGAGAAAAAGAAACTGGATCTGAAGGAGCTTTGCGCCGGTTATCTGGCCGCGATTGAGAAGGTCGCGGAGGCGGTGGATCAGGCGGCGGATTCAGAATCGGCCAAGAATTCGTAAATATTAGAGGAGGCGATTGTGGGCAAAGGACTGATCGCAGTTCTCGTGGTCGTGGTCATTGTCGGTATCATCGTGCTGGCCATCTTCGGGCAATACGTGGGCGTGCGCAACACGCTGGTCACGAAGAACGAAGCGGTGAAAGCGGCATGGTCGCAGGTCGATATCGTGTTGCAACGGCGCGCCGATTTGATCCCCAATCTCGTCGAGACCGTGAAGGGCTATGCGAAGCAGGAGCAAACTGTATTTGGCGATATCGCCAAGGCGCGGTCGGCGCTGCTCTCGGCGGGAACTCCGCAGGACAAGATTGCCGCCAACAATCAGTTGGATGGAGCTCTCGGCCGCCTGCTGCTGATCGTTGAAAACTATCCGCAGCTGAAGTCGAACGAGAATTTTCTGCGCCTGCAGGACGAACTGGCGGGCACGGAGAATCGGATCGCGGTCGAGCGCAAACGCTACAACGACACCCTGCAGGACTACAACACCTACGTGCAGCAGTTCCCGAACAACATTTTTGCGGGATGGGCGGGGTTCAAGCCGAACCCGGCGTACTTCCAGGCGTCAGAGGCCTCGCGGCAGGCGCCCAAGGTAGATTTCTCAGCTCCGGCACCGCAACAAACTCCGCAGCCCGCTCCGGCACATTAACGATGTTTGTGTAGGGGCGGAGGCATTTTGGAGCCTGCCCTGAGCGAGACCGCGCAACGAGGGCGAGTCGAATGGGCCCCGAGTCGCGAAGCGACGAGTGCCGGAGTGCGGACCTTGCCTTCTGTCCCACTCTTCATCGCGCGCTCCGCGCGCAACCCGGGGCAATGGCTCGGGGGCTGCACGACCTGAAAAGTGGTGGTTTTCAGCCACCCGGGCAGAGTGCCAATCCCTGTTTCTAATGCAAATCCTTATTGACCACGGCCCCAGAACCGTGATTAGATTCGCGGAACGAGAGCGGGTCCAACCGAGGCCAGCCCAACTTCGAGCGCGAGCGACGTAGAGGTGTGTATGCAGTCTCGCGCCTGTTTCATCTCCGTGTTCGTCCTGGCTGTTTTCACGCTGACCCTAACCGCCAGTGCTCGTGATGTCGTCCTTCCCGCCGGGACCCTTCTGCAGTGCACGATGAACGAACCGAACTTTTCGTCAGCCACCGTGGACGTCGGCGACCCAGTTCTTTGCCATCTCAAGGGCGTCGTCGAATTTGGCCAGCAGGCTTTCCCGCGCGGCAGTTATCTCGTGGGACATCTCGACTCCGCTAAAAATCCCGGCCATTTCTGGGGTAAGGGATATCTGAAAGTTCAGTTCGACCGCATCGGTCTACCCACGGGCGATCTGCCGCTGGAAGCGAAAGTGATCGCGACGCGCGGCTACAAGGTCGATAAGCAAGGCAAGATCGATGGCAAAGGCCATGCCAAGCGCGACGTGGTTGAATGGCTGCTGCCCCCACTGTGGCCGTGGAAGGTCATCATGCTGCCGGCGCGCGGGCCGAAGCCGGCTCTGAAAGGCGAGAGCGTTCTCAGCCTGCGCTTGATGGACGATGTTTCGATCCCGCAGGTCGCGCAGACGTTCGGTCCGGGATGGCATTTCTTCGATCGCTTCCGCAGCAGTTCGTATACGGATCAGTCCGCCATTTTGCGTCCGCAGTTGACGACTCGCCCCGTCATGTCCGCGAGTGATTCGTCTGTACCGCAGCCCACGTATGCCACGTATGTAACTCGTGACGTCAGCGCGGTCAATGTCGCCGCAGCCGCGCCAGGGATGCCGGTCTTCGTGCTGAACTCGGGGACGGTGCTCGCGGTCGACGGCTACGGATATTCCGACAGCCGAATTACGTATTCGCTGGTGGGCGGTGGAACGGGCATGATTTCGACTGATGACATCGACTGGGGCACGACCACTCGGATCAACAATCAACGCGGCGTTCACATGACGCTGCACAGCGGGCATATGAATGCAGGCACGCCAGGCCTCTAGTCCGTTTTGTGTAGCCCCGGAGCCATTGCTCCGGGGTTGCGCGCGCACAGGGCGCGCAATCGGCGCTCGTGGAAGAGCGGCCCTTCAGGGCCGCGTCAAGGCACGCTAACGCACGCCCTTTAGGGCCTGTGGTGTCTTTTCGGCAGCCCAAAAGCCCACAGGGGCTAAAGCCCAGATCGCAAACGACGCTAACGCGGCGCTAAAGCGCCCGCTCTTCCGCAAAACAGTTAAGCCGCGGAGCCATTCCTTCCGGTTGCATGCAACGCGCGCAATCGATGCCTCTTCAGTTTTATTTCTTGCGACATTTCGTCTTCCGCGATAATCGAAATGCCATGCGCAAAGTCAACATCGCCCAGAAATTCTCGAAAATTTCCGAATACTGGAAGCCGTACGTCGCCGCCGAGCTCAACGGGCAGCAGGTGAAGCTCGACAAGATCAAGGGCGAGTTCGTCTTCCATCATCACGAGCACGAAGACGAGCTCTTTCTTGTCGTCAAAGGCCGCTTCCGGATGGAGTTTCGCGATCATCACGAGTGGATCGAGGAAGGCGAGTTCATCGTTGTTCCGCGCGGCGTCGAACACAAACCGGTCGCTGAGGAGGAATGTTGGTTTCTGCTGTTTGAGCCGGCATCGACGCTGAACACGGGAAACGTGGTAAACGAGCGCACCCATCACGAATTGGAGCGAGTGTAGATGCAGGGCCAGGGATCAGGGGTTGAGGGATTAATGGCTCGTGCGGTGAGAAAAGCGGGTGCAGTGGTTAAAATAATAGAGTGGAACTGACGATATACTCCGCGTTCTGGTGCCCCGAATGCCGTGAGGCTAAGCGCTTTCTCGCGAAACATAGCATCCCATACAAAGAAATCGATATCGAGACCACGCCTGGGGCAGCCGAGGAAGTGATTCGCCACACGGGGCGTCGCGCGATCCCGCAATTTGTCATTGACGGAGAATGGGTCCAGCCTTACCGGCCCGGCAAGGGCTTCCTGTACGACGAGATGTCGGAGCGGCTGGGAATCAAGTAGCAGCAGGCAACAGCACTCTGCGATGACGTCCCCACTCAAGCCAAAGTCGGGCTTGAATGGGCCACTCGCTTTCCGCATGGCATCGACTCTCCAGATTCCCGCCCAAAAGCCAAAATTCTGCGTGATTCTCCCCATAACCCCCGGACAAACCCTTCGGTACCGTAGCGCCTCTTCCAGGGATGAGAGAAGATAGGCCTCCAAGTTCTCTGGTGTCTTGAGTCGTGCAACCACGAACGTACTGAATCAGAAGGACTTGGGGTCAGTCCCCCCGACACACATGGCCAATACCGAGATCACGTCAGCTTCTGAAGGCAGCTCAATTCCGGCGGAGGCATCCGAGTCGCGCGTCTGCGACAGCTGGCAGCAGGTCATGCAAGGGTTTCTGGGAGTTGTGCTGCTGCTGGGCGCGGTGGCTATGGTTCACTATTACGGGCCCACGGCGACGCAGGCCCTGCCCCCGGATGATCTTCTCAAGCAAGTTCATGAACTCAAGGCGCAGGTCGACCAGCTCAAGCAAGAGCAGGCGATGCCGGCGGTTGTGCTCAATCACTATCGCAATTCGATTGGCTACATTTACGGTATTTATCAGGTGGGATTTCCCAACGAACATCCCGCCATCCGGGCGCGAGTTTCCGGAACGGGGTTTCTAGTTGGAGACGGATTGCTGGCTACCAATCGTCACGTGGCCGAGCCATGGTTTGGAGATGACGAAGCCGAAAAACTGATTGCGGACGGCGCGCAGGCGTCGCTCGAAAGTCTGGTGATCTTCTTTCCGAATTCGCCGACGCCGGTGACGTTGTCTCCGGCTACGGTCTCGCGGACCGCGGACTTGGCTGTGTTGCGAGTTTCTGAAGCGGACGCCGTCCGCGGATTGCCCATTCTGCCGCTGGCGAAGTCTGCAGGTACTCCTGGCCAGCTCGTCACCGTGATCGGCTATCCAATGGGAATTGCCGGTATGGTCGCCAAGTCGCCCACCGGAATCTACGAGCGGCTGGCCTACCGGCATAACGACATCAGCGCGGCCAGCGAGCTAGCGGCACTCTCGCTGATTCGGCCGTCCACGACCTGCGGACATCTCGGCGACGTGGTTGGCGACAAGCTGATCTACGACGCTCCTACCGCCCACGGCGGCAGCGGAGGGCCGGTCTTCAACGCCAACGGGGAAGTCATCGGCGTGAATTCCGCCTACATGGACGGATTCAGCGGCGGAACATTGGGCGTCTCCGTCGAATCGTTAAGGCCGCTGATCACGCAAGCGCAAGCAGGGCACTAATCCTTCAAATCGTTGCGCCTCGCGCGGCACTCCAGAAGCCAATGACGATGTCATCCTGAACGGCGGCAACGCCGGCGTGAGGGACCGTACGATCGCGAATAGAATCTATGCTGTCGACGGGCCTGGGAAACTGCCAGCAGCAGATCCGCACCTTTCGGCTTCAATGCCGGCGGAATCGATTCGTACGGTCCCTCGGAGCGCTTCGCGCTTCTCAGGATGACAAATGTTTATTTTTAGGATGTCACAGAGCCTGGAAGAATTTATCCCTCCCCGAATTCGCGATAACGGCGCAGTACGTCGGCTTGAGAAATCACGCCTTCCAACTGCCCGAGATTTGCGCGGCTGACGACGGGAATCAGCGGCCAGCGATCGACGTAACGCAATGCGACCTCCAGTGGGAGATCGGGATGGAGGTAAGGGACAGTCTGTTCGGATAAGAGGGAAGCTACGTTCGCCGAGGCATTTCCTGCCGCCGCGGCTTGCTGCAATTGCTCTTTGGTGACGACACCCCAGGCATCCGGGCGCATCCTCACCAGCAGGTGTTCGATCTCGGAACGGTCGAGCGTTCGCAGCGCCTGGTCCAGCGAAAGGCTGGCATCCAGCGCCAGACCTTGGACCGGCTGCATGGCGTCTTCCACATGCAGGATGTCTTCTTCGCGTTGTTCTTCCATCGAAGGCAGATCGAGGCCATCCTGGCGGGTTAGCAAGTCGAAGATCGCGAGCGGCTGCAAGCCTCGCGAGATGACATAGGCGAACGTATTCGCAATAATTACCGGCACGATGATCGAGTAATTCCCGCTGACCTCGAGCACCATGAATACCGAGGTCATCGGGACGCGCAGAAATCCGGCAAAAAGAACACCCATGCCCACGAGCGCATAAGTGCCGGGCGATATTGTGAGATGAGGCAAAAGATAGTGCTCGGCGCCGCCAACCGCCGCGCCCAGCATCGCTCCTATAAAAAGAGTCGGCGCGAACATGCCGCCCGGAGTCCCGCTGACGAAAGACAAGAGAGTGGCTAGGATCTTAAGTCCCGCGAGGATTGCGAGAAATTCCCAGGTGAACTGCCCGTGCATGGCCTGATCGATGTATTCGTATCCGGCGCCCATGACTTGCGGTGCACCGAGCATGGCAATGATTCCGATCAGCAATCCCGCGATCGCGGGCTGGAAATATTGCGTCCAGCGCGGCAGGGCTTTGCATCGCGGACGCAAAGTGGCGATGCCACCCGCGAAAACCACCGAGGCCAGCCCGCCCACTACGCCCAGAATGGCGTAGGCAATCAGCTCCGAAGGCCGTCGCAACTCGACCGCCGGAATGCGGAACAGCGGTTCTGAGCCGAGAAACCAACGCATGATCACGACGGCGGAAACCGCCGAGAGCACGACGGAACCGAGGATGCCCGCGGTCCAGCGTCCGATGACTTCTTCAATCACAAACAGAACGGCGGAGATGGGAGCATTGAAGGCGGCGGCCAATCCTGCGGCCGCGCCGACCGGCGCGATCAGCCGCATGCGTTCCCGGGAAAGGCGCATCCGGCGTCCCAAGGCCGATGCCAGGCAAGCGCCAATCTGCAGCGAAGGATCCTCAGGACCCAGCGAGTGTCCCGATCCAATGGCCAGGGCGGCGGTGATGAATTTGCCGACCGCCGTGCGGAACGGAATGTATCCGTTATAGATGTAGAGGGCGGCCTTGGTCTGATTGACGCCGCTGCCGCGCGCTCGCGGGAAGAAATGAATGACGAGGACAGCAATGACCAGACCCGCAAGACTGGGCGCAAGAAGCAGGCGAGCAGGAGTCAGCACGACACCGGTTCCCAGGAGGTAGAGCCGCGACCAGTCGATCGCGTAGCGAAAGCACACCACTGCCAACCCGGAGAATACGCCGATGAAAACCGAGAGCACGAGGAAGAAGCGGTCCTCGCGAAAAAACGCGCGCCACAGCTCACGGGAATGCATCCAGCCCGCCGGCGGCGGGATTTCGTTCAGCGACGTAATCTGGGAGGAAGCTTCGGACGGCGTTGCCACTATGAATTTCCCTCGTGCAATTTCGAAATCAGCAGCAGCGCGAGATCCGGCCCTGAAGGGCTTCCGCACGCGCCACTCGTGAAGCGCTCGATGCGAAACACCAGGTTCATGGCGGAATCTACGAGATCAGGATCGCGCAGGAGATAGCGTTCCGTAATGCGCGGCTTCAACGCGGTCCATTCCTTGCTTAGGTCTAAATTTGCGGTTGTAGGTGCGGCAGCGGTGCTCGCAAAAGGAGTGCAGGCCTGCAATCTTTGCCCCACGGTCGCGAAGGCCGCCATTACGAGTCGATTCCGTTCCGCCGCGGAAATCTGCCGCCGGTATGGATCCATCTGCAGCACCAGCTCAGTTGTTTTCAGTCGCTCGGCGGTTTGCGCATCTTTAGGGTTGAGCGCCGTCGCGGCCTGCAAATAATGTTGCGCCAGGAAATAACGCTGCAGCTCGAATGCGGCGTCGCCTGCGCCGGCCAGAGCCGCTTCGTTGCGCTTATCCGACTTCAGAGCGGCGGTGTAGGCAGCGAGCGCGTGATCGAAGTCTCCTGCGCGCGCGAAGAAATCCCCGATCTGTATCTGCAACTCGGGGTTGTCGCCTGCGTTGGCCTCAAGCGCGATGAGTTCCGACTGCGCGTCAACGGTTTGGTCCAGGCGCAGAAGAAGTTCGATCAATTCGACGCGCGCCGTGCGGCGCCGGAATTCCTGATCTCTCGGCCAGACCGCGTTCACCGCATCGTGATAATAGCGGATGGCCTGATCGTTCTTGGCTTGCTGCGCAGCGATGCGCGCCAGTTCCAGATTGACCAGACCATCTTCGGGCTGCCGATCCCACAGGTTCAGAAGGTAGGCGGAAGCCTCGCCGAGGTGTTTCATCCCGATCAGCGCCTCAGCCAGATCCAGCTGATAGACGTAGTTCTCGCGTGAGTAAAGGAGAGCGGCCCGAAAATCGGTTACGGCCGCGTCATAGCGGCTTGCATTGAGATCCGTCACCCCTCGACTGAACCAGCGGACTCCGAGCGATTCGCGCTGCTGCTCATAGGCATGAGAGAGGCCGGTGACGAGAAGAAAGCAGGCCACGGCCAGAGCCGCCAGAAGGGCCAGCATTACCGGTCTGCGCCGCAGATACAACCGAATTCTCAGATCGCTCAGCTTCAACTTTCAGAACCCCCGTCTGCCATGGTACCGCCTACTCTGCTCCCGTGCAGGCATTTTCCCCGCCGGCGCGAAAAGCTCGATTCAGTTCGAGATAAATTTTCTCTCAGGGGTTGGAAACACTTGCCAGCAAGAGGAAAAATCAGGCGGCCCAATCTTCCGGGCCGCCTGTGCTCGCTTAGCGTGCCATGGAGAGATGGTCGACTCGATTGCGTTGCCAGCACTGATCGTTTTCATCCGTGCAGAATGGCTTTTCCTTACCATAACTGATCGTCTTAACGCGATCCTGGGGCACTCCCTGAGACAGCAGCGAGCGCTTCAGCGATTCGGCTCGGCTGGTTCCCAGTGCCAGGTTGTACTCCTCCGATCCGCGCTCATCGCAATGACCTTCGACGACGACCTGGATCGAGGGATGCTGCAGCAGGAACGCCGCATCATTCTGTGCCATTCCGGTCTGATCGGGCCGAATGTTCGCCTTGTCATAATCGAACAGTACATCTTTCACGTTGCGTGCGAAAAGCTCGTCTTCGCCGGGGGAGGCAGTCATCGCGGCAGCCATCTTCTGATTGACCGTCACCCGTGCCGAGGCGTCTTTAGTTCCTCCCGGTCCCTTAGCGGTCAACGTGTATGTGGTCGAGTCACTCGGCATAACCGTCTTCGAACCGGACGCGGGCAAAGTGCCTAGCCCTTCAATC
>Ga0335077_10009343_pt1 | contig 12165 bp, 11 predicted proteins | sample Lox_Sample_31_FD_207151 | JGI IMG/M metagenome (GOLD analysis project Ga0335077, IMG submission 207151) | Soil microbial communities from Loxahatchee National Wildlife Refuge, Florida, United States - Lox_Sample_3.1 | ecosystem: Environmental > Terrestrial > Soil > Wetlands | place: USA...
CACAATCTCTACGTGTGCGATGTCAAGCACCAGTTTGCGAACTCCATCTCGAAGGAGAGAGTTGATCAGCCCCTCCATCTCGCTAAGGCGGTTGCCAAGGGTGAACCGGCCGGCACACGAGATTCCGGTAATATCAGGTTCAAACTTGAAGATCTCGGTTTCCAGCATCATGGTCATGGCAGCGCGTCCGCGAAAGAGATTCTGGGCTATTTAAGGTATCACGGCTGCAGAAGATTCAGTTGAGTCAGAACCCACTTTTTGCAAGGCCAAGCGCACCGGCCGCCAGCACCAACCAGGCCGAATTGAGCCCGCGGTAACGAATCAGTGCGACCGCGGCGGCGATCCCCAACAGCACCGTAAACCAATTCACCAGAGCTGACCGCGCCAGTTGCCAGGTCACCAAGCCCATCAGAGCAAGCGAAGCCACGTTGATTCCGTCCAGAACTGCGCCTGCTACGCGCGAGGCACGAAGCCTCGGCATGAGCGGTGCACTGATCGCCACAAATACAAAAGCGGGAAGGAAGATTCCAAGCGTTGCCGCCACCGCTCCTGAAGGCCCGTGCAGTACGTACCCCACGAAGGTCGCGGTGGTGAATACGGGGCCGGGCGTCACTTGGCCTACCGCTACGGCGTCGAGCAGTTGCTGTTGTGTGAGCCAGTGGTAGCGCTCCACCAGGTCGGCTCGCAGGAAGGCCAGCAGGACATACCCGCTTCCAAAGAGCACCGACCCGATTTTGGCAAAGATCAGAAAGATGGGCCACAAGCCAACCGAGGCGCCGGTCACCACAGCGGTAGCACCTAAGATTAACGGCTTCAGCCCGGGAGCGAACACTCCAATACTTTGCTTGTTCCGTTGGCGCCACAATACAGCGAGTCCGAGCACTCCACCAATAACCAGCACAACCAGTTCATTCACGCCTACAGCAGCCAGAACAAGTGAGAGGGCGGCCACTACGGCCAGCCATACCGTCTTCACAGCCGAGCGGCCCAACTTCCACAGCGCTTGCAGTACAATCGCGATCACCACGGGCTTAACGCGATAAAGCAGACCAACCGCCTGCGGCAGCGCGCCCCAGCGGACGTAGGCCCACGCCAGGATTCCGACGAGAATAGCGGCCGGAAAGATGAAGCACGTGCCAGCAACGATCAGGCCAGGCCATCCGGCCCGGCGATGGCCGATGTGAATTGCCATCTCGGTGGAGTTGGGGCCCGGAATGAAATTGACAGCGCTCAGATAGTCGAGAAATTCCTGTTCGCTCAACCAGTGGCGCCGCCGGACGACCTCTTCGTCCATCATGGCGACGTGGGCTGCGGGACCGCCGAAGGCGGTCGTGCCCAACTTCAGGAAGAGAAGTGCAATTTCGGAGAGTGAACTCGTTGACTCAGGTTTTGGCAGCCGGGCTTCGGGCATACCGTTCCATTGTCTGCCAGCTATTGGGTGCGAAAAGATCTACTTCGCTGCCACCGGTTTCGGCCCTGCGTCCCGCACCTCAGGTTCGGCGTCGAACTGCTCGAAGTTCCTGGCGAACCGTGCGGAGAGATCCGCGGCCATCTTGTCGTAGTTCGCCTTGTCCTTCCAGGAATTGCGCGGATTCAGCAACTCGGAAGGAACTCCAGGCGCCGACTTCGGAATACTGAAACCGAATGCGAGCTCGACTTCGAACTCCACACCTGCGAGCTTGCCTTCGACCAGCGCATTGACCATGGCCCGCGTGTACGGCAAGCTCATGCGCTTGCCGACTCCGTACGGCCCACCTTGCCAGCCGGTATTGACCAGCCAGCACTGCGCCTGATGCTCCCGCAGGCGGCGCCCCAGCATCTCCGCGTAGACCTTGGGCGGTAGTGGCATGAACGGCGCACCGAAACAGGTCGAGAACGTCGCTTGTGGCTCGGTCACACCGGCTTCCGTGCCGGCAACCTTCGCGGTGTAGCCCGACATGAAGTGGAACATCGCTTGCTCCGGAGTTAGCTTCGAGACGGGCGGCAGCACGCCGAACGCGTCCGCGGTGAGGAAGACGACGTTCTTGGGGTGCCCGCCGAACCCGGGAATCACGGCGTTGTCAATGAACTCGACCGGATAGGCGGCGCGGGTGTTTTCGGTCTTGCTTTCGTCGTCGTAGTCGGGGATGCGCGTGACCGGGTCGAGGACTACGTTCTCGAGGACAGAGCCGAATCCCAGCGCGTTCCATATTTGCGGCTCGTTCTCCTGCGACAGACGGACACATTTGGCGTAGCAGCCGCCCTCGAAATTGAAGACACCGGTGGCGCTCCAACCGTGTTCATCATCGCCGATGAGCCGGCGCGTAGGATCGGCTGAGAGGGTTGTCTTGCCCGTGCCGGAGAGACCAAAGAAAAGCGCGGTCACGCCGTCGGCCCCAACATTGGCTGAGCAGTGCATTGGGAAAACATTGCGGGCCGGCAAAACAAAATTCATCACCCCAAAGATGGACTTCTTCATCTCGCCGGCGTATTCGGTACCACCGATGAGCACCAGCTTCTTCGTAAAGTTAACAAGCACAAACGTTTCCGAGTTGGTACCGTCGCGCTTGGGATCAGCCAGAAAGCCGGGTGCACTGACTATGGTGAACTCGGGCCTGTGCGTCTTAAGCTGTTCGGGAGTGGGGCGAATGAATAATTGCCGGACGAACAAGTTGTGCCATGCGTGCTCATTAATCACTTGAATGGGAAGCTGATACTTGGGATCGGCGCCACAGAACATGTCCTGAACGAAGAGCTCTTTGTCCTTGAGATAGTCCATTACCCGTTCATAAAGCGCGTCGAAGTTGTCCGCTGAAAATGGCTGGTTGTGGGTGCCCCACGCGACTTTCTCGGCGGTGATGGCGTCCTTCACCGTGAACTTGTCTCTGGGCGAACGGCCGGTACGCTGGCCGGTCTCGGCGACCAGCGAACCCCTCGCGGCAAGCTCCGATTCACCTCGACGCAACGACGCTTCCACCAGCGCAGCGGGATACAGGTTGCGGTGAACCTTGTTCTGGGAAAGCAACTGATCTCTGAAAAAACTGCCTGCGAGTGGTTGCAATATCGTGGACATAAGAGAGCTCCTCGAATCGAGAGAACAGCAACTGCACCGGCGCGCTACAAGAGGATCAGGGAGTCAACACGCAGATCCAGAGCTTGAGGTATCAGCCGGCGACGGCCTGGTGAGCTTCGTCCATCACGGCCTGCAGATGGTCGAGGGTTTCCTGCACCGTCAAGGTGTACATTTCGCGGCCGTTGTCTTCACCAGATTCAATGGCCCACTTCAAGTAGTGACCGGCAATCTGGACCGCCATGGGATCGGTGATGACCTTGTCAGTCTGCCGGTTATACTCCACCCACGCGGGATGCGGAAGCGCAATCCAGACTGGACGATCCGCCACCAGAAACTTAATGTCAACCGCATCGGCGTGCCTGGTGGCAATGGCTACGATCAACGCCTGATAGCTACAGTGGACGGGCTTGCCCGTCCAGCGGTCGATGGCCTGGAAGTCGTCGTACATGCCTGAAACTAAGACTATAGCCGAGCCAAGTGAGCGAAAGCAATGGATTTAGGCGGCTCGGGCCTTGAAAATCCCATTACTTTGGTGGCCCTTAAGGGGCAATCAGGCGCGTTCACGCGCTTCGCCCAGCACAACCTTGACATCCACTTTGCGCTTGCTGCGATAAACGGTCACCGTCACAGTATCGCCGGCGCGGTGCTTGTTCATGGTATTCGCAAGGTCCTGCTGATCGCCGACCGACTCGCCGTCAATGGCAACAATCAAATCGCCGCCGATCATGATGGGCGTAGCTCCCAAATAGGCGCGCTGATTGCCACCGCGCAGACCAGCCCGGTCAGCGGCGCCGCCGGGCACCGTCCGGACAATAAGGATGCCGTAATCGGTCGGCAGGCCCATCTCCTGCGCGAGTTCAGGACCTATGGGCAAGGACACGATACCCAGAGACGGACGTCGTACCGTACCCAGCGTGATCAGATCGCCGAGCACTGCCTTAGCGGTGTTGATGGGGATGGCGAATCCGATGCCCGCACTCTGATTCGAGCCTCCGGTGGCGATCAGGCTATTGATACCGATCACTTCACCATGACCATTCAGAAGCGGCCCGCCGGAATTGCCAGGATTGATGGCTGCATCCGTCTGTATGGCTTCTTCGATGTTGACGCCTTCGGGGCTGCGGATGGAGCGCAAGGAGCTGATGATGCCGCGGGTCATGGTGCCCGCCAGTCCAAAAGGATTGCCGATGGCAAACACTTTCTGGCCCACCTGCAGGCTGGTGGAGTCGCCAAGTACTGCGGGAACTACTTCGCCGCCTTGGATCTGAACTACAGCAAGGTCATGTGCGCGATCGCGACCGATCACGACGGCCTTATAGGTCTTCTTGTTGTGTAGAGTGACCTCAACCTGAGAGCCGTCGCCCACAACGTGGTAGTTGGTGAGTATGTGTCCCTGCTTGTCAATGATGAAACCCGATCCCTGACCTTGCTCGGGAACCGGGCCGTAGAAGAAATCGTAGGCGACTGTCTTGGTCGTGATGTTGACCACCGAGGGTATGACCTTGCGATAGACCTCGATGTTGTTTTGCTCTTCGGGATCAAGTTTCTCCGGACCCGCGGCCTCACTCAACTCCACCTTGGTAGGACGCGCAACCCAGTTCGGCGGTGTCTGCTTATTGTGAGTGGTGAACCAGTAGAAAGCTCCAGCGAGAAGAATACCGAGAACGAAAGGTCGTAGGAATTTCATAGGCCCATTAGTACCGATGATCTGCTCGGCGTCGTAAGAAACCTTAGACGTACGGCTGCAAAAAGTGTACCGAAAATCGAAATGGTTCGCGCAAGTGCCAGAGAACTTCAGCGCTTCAAGACGAGCAGCCCCTGCCAGATTTTCTCTACTTGTTTCTCGGTATCCGCCAGCGATCCTGAGTTGTCGATAACGTAGTCGGCGTGGCTGGCTTTCTCTTTGTCGGTGAATTGTGCCGCGCTTCGACGCGTCACTTCGAATCGCGCGACATCGAGAGGCACGTTGGCCCGCTGCGCGAAATGTTCGACTTTACGCTCAACATCACAAGTGACAACGATGACCTTGTCGAAGTCCTTATGCGCGCCTGCCTCAATGAGTAACGCCGCTTCAACGACCGCAATCCCATGCGGGTCCTGCCGCTCGACCTCACCCATCCAACTGTTCTGACGTTTGACCACTTCGGGATGCACCACCGCATTCAGTTCGTCTATGCGGTCCGGGAAAACAACGTTGGCCAGTTTGGTGCGATTAATGGTGCCGTCCTGGTTCAGGATTTCGCGGCCGAAGCGGCGAACGACTTCGTCATAGGTGACTGCGCCGGGCTCGTAGAGCTGGTGGGCAAGACCGTCAGCCTGCAAGTAGTGTACGCCACGCCTGACCATCATGGCCGCGACGGTGGACTTGCCACAGGCCACGCCGCCAGTAAGACCTATGCGAAGCACTGGGCTTCACCATGGGCTGCGTTGGAATGAGAAGGAACGCTCATAACGGGCATTGAGCAGAGGCAGTATATATGTTTGCCGGAAAGCCGGGACGGTTCTGCGCGGGGTTGCGAACGCAATAAATGAAGGCTTGAGCTTCGCATCTGCGTCCGCTACTGTACTGAGGAGTCGGTAGAAGAACCATGCCATCTAAGAAACGCAAGCCGAAGCCATTTCGCGCGACATCGGCGGTCAAAGCTGCTGCCCGCGCCAAGATCGGAACTCCACCGCCTACACGAGCTGCGCCGGCCGACAAACGAAAGCTGAAGAGAGAAAAACACAAGCAGACCCTAAGCAAGCTCCTCGAGAACTCGGCTGATTGAGTGGGTGGGAGGTCAATATGAGTATCCATCCGGCTGCGAAACCGCACCGACCTCCACTTCGTTGTCAATGTATCCGCGCCCGGCGGCAACCGCCAGCTTGTCCAGTTCGAGAAGCTTGGGATTCGTCACCGTGGACTCAAGCACGCCAACGGCCGACTCCGCCGCCAGACATTCTGTCTCTTCCAGCAGGGCACCGAGCATAACCACGTTGGCAACTTTTGCCGAGCCGAGGCGGTCGGCGATCTCCGACGCGGGTACGCAAACCACACGCGCCTGGCTGACCTTGAAGTCGTCGGGAAGCTTCGTCTGGTTGTAAAGGATGAGTCCGCCAGAAACCACGCTGGCCGCGAACTTGCGCAGCGAAAGTTCATTCATCGCGATCAGCACTTCGGGCTGCGAAATGAGCGGAGTTCCAATGCGTTCGTGCGATAGCGTAACGTGGCAGTGCGCGCTGCCGCTGCGCATCTCCGGGCCATACGACGGCAGCCAGCAGACTTCCATGTGCTCGCGCAGGCCCATCTCGGCAAGAAGTTGACCCATCAGCAAGATGCCCTGGCCGCCGAAGCCGGCAATCTTCACGGTCAGTTCACGGGCGTGATGATGACGGTGCGTTACTGGAGCAACCGGCGCTCTCTCTTCCACCTCCAGCGCTTCGGCCAGCGTCTTGTGCGGAACCTTGGCGTTGGCCGGCAAGTCGGGCTTGCGGTCGCGGAAGACGCCCAGCGGAAAGGTCTTCATCAGGGTTTCACCGACCCACTTGCGCGCGACGACGGGATCCATCTTCAGAATGGTCGGGCATGGCGACAGAATTTCGACCAGCGAGAAGCCGCCGCCGTCTTTCTGGATCTGCAGCGCCTTCTTCACCGCTTTCTTCGCCTTCATGATGTTCTTCATGTCGTTCAGCGCGACCCGTTCGATGTAGGTTGGCGTTTCCAGCGCCGCCAACAGCTCGCAGACATGCAGCGGCAAACCCTCGTTGCCAGGACGGCGTCCCCACGGAGACGTCGTGCTCACCTGGCCCACCAATGTCGTGGGCGCCATCTGTCCACCGGTCATGCCGTAAATCGAGTTATTGATAAAGAACACGCAGATGTTCTCGCCGCGGTTGGCGGCATGAACGATCTCAGCTGTGCCAATGGCTGCGAGGTCGCCGTCGCCTTGGTACGACATGACGATGGAATTGGGATGTGCGCGCTTGAGCGCAGTCGCCGCGGCCGGGGCGCGACCATGAGCAACCTGCACGTTGCCGACGTCGAAATAGTAGTAGGCGAAGACCGAGCAGCCGACGGGGCTGACAAGAATGCCGCGGTCCTGCAGGCCAAGCTCGGTCAGGGCTTCGGCGATCAGCTTGTGGGCGATGCCGTGCCCGCAGCCTGGGCAATAGTGCGTCTGGTGCTGCAATTCCCCCTTGCGCTCGTACCGGTCGTAAAATACCGGCGACTTTTCATGGATGACTTCGTAGCCGTTCACAGATCCTCCTGTTCCCGCCAAGCACCTACCCCCTACCTGGGTGGTTCTTTAGAATCATGAGGTTACTGACCTTTTACCGGCAAATTCTAGATTCTTAAAGAGTTATCGGTAACCTATTTCATTTCAATACTTACAACGAACCAGCGGCCAAATCTCAAGTGCCCGAGCCCAGCTCCTGCACCTTACACAAGCGCCGACAGGCGCGCAAAAACCTGCGCCGTAATTTCTTCCGCCATGGGCACATTGCCCCCGGCACGACCGTAAAACTCCACCGGCACCGAGCCATCGAGTGTCAGCTTCACGTCTTCCAGCATCATGCCGGTGTTCAGCTCTACCACCATGACCGACTTCACGTGCTTCGCCGTTTCGCATAGCTCGCGCCTGGGGAACGGCCACAAAGTGATGGGCCGGAACAGTCCGGCCTTCAGTCCTTGCCCGCGGAGCTGGTCCACAGCAGTGCGAAGGACTCGCGAGACGATGCCGAATCCAACCAAGAGCACGTCAGCATCTTCGGTCAGATACTCCTCGCGGCGGGTTTCAAGCTCCTGTGCGAGCTGGTACTTGGCTTCCAGCTTTTGGACGTGCGCTTCCAGCACATCCGGCTCGAGGAAGATGGATGTAATCAGGTTCTTGCGCGTCTCCGCTGTGCCCATGACCGCCCATTCTTTCACCGGCGGTTCGATGTTGCGTAACTCGATGTCCAGCGGCTCCATCATCTGGCCAACGAAGCCGTCGGTCAGGATGATCGCAGGATTGCGATAGCGATCGGCCAGCTCAAAGGCCAGCACGGTGAGGTCAAACATCTCCTGCACCGAAGACGGCGCCAACACGATGTTGCGATAGCAGCCGTGGCCTCCGCCCTTCACCATGGCGAAATAGTCGCTCTGCTCAGGAGCGATGTTGCCCAGGCCGGGTCCGCCGCGCACCACGTCAACGATCACACACGGCAGCTCAGCACCCGCGATGTAGGAGAGGCCTTCCTGCATCAGGCTCAAGCCCGGGCCGGACGAGGCGCTCATCACTCGCACGCCCGCAGACGCCGCGCCGTACACCATGTTGATGGCCGAGACTTCACTTTCCGCTTGCAAAAAAGTACCTCCCACTTCGGGGAGGAGGAGGGAGGCATATTCGGCGATCTCGCTGGCGGGTGTGATGGGGTATCCGTAATAGGCCCGGCAACCCGCAAGCACCGCGCCTTTTACGACGGCGACATTTCCCTTACAGAGTTGCCTCATGGGCCACCTCCTGCGTATGCATCACGGCCACGCTCACCTTGGGCTGAGGAATCAGCCGGTACACCGTGATGGCTCCCGGCTCAGGGCAGCAGTAGAAGCACGCCCCGCAGCCGGTACAGTCCTGTCCGGTGTATTGCGCGGGATGGACGCCGTATTTGCTCAGCTCCGGCGCCAGGAACAGGCACTCAGGAGGACACGACTCCACACACAGGCCGCAGCCCTTGCACTCTTCAGGGTCGATAACCACATTACCTCGGGGTCGGGATGTCATTCTCACGCTCCTTACCGTTGCACCTCTTCAGCCTCTGTTACGTAAGCGTTGCGCCGGAACCAGCGCTGGCGCTCGCAATACTCGTACAATTCGTCGCGAAACTTGGGATGAGCAATCTGGATCAGGGCCTCGGCCCGATGCCGGACGGTGCGCCCGTGCAGGTAGGCCACGCCGAACTCGGTGACCACGTAGTGCACGTCGCCGCGCGTCGTCAGCACACCCGCGCCAGGCGCGAGCCGAGGCACGATGCGGGAAACAGTCTCGTTCCTGGCTGTCGAGGGCAGCGCGATGATCGGCTTACCCCCTTTGGACCGCGCTGCGCCACGGATGAAGTCGAGCTGCCCGCCAAAGCCGCTGTAGAAATGCGGCCCGATGGATTCGGCGCACACCTGACCGGTCAGATCGACTTCGATGGCCGAGTTGATGGCCACCATGCGATCGTTCTGCGCAATGCGAAAAGGATCGTTGGTGTACGAGTTTGGGTGAAACTCGAAGATGGGATTTTCGTCCAGAAAGTCGAAGATCTGCCGCGTGCCGAGGACAAAGCCCAGAATCACCTTGCGCGGCTTGAAGTTCTTGCGCTCTCCGTTGATGACGCCGGCTTCGATCAGTGGAATGACGCTGTCGGAAAGCATTTCCGTGTGCACGCCCAGGTCTTGGCGGTCCATCAGATTGGGCAGTATGGCATCGGGGATCCCACCAATCCCTAACTGCAGAACAGCGCCGTCTTCGATCAGAGAAGCGACCTGTGTTCCGATAGCCCGAAACAGGTCACTGCTGGGTTGCTTCTGCAATTCGCAGAGCGGACGCGAGACCTCCACGATGGCATGAAGCCTGCTGACATGGATGAAGCTGTCGCCATAAGTGCGCGGCATTTGCGCGTTCACCTGTGCTACCACGTGACGGGCGTACTTTGCGGCTGTGAGCGTGCAATCCACTCCTACGCCAAAGCTGCAATAGCCGTGCGAATCCGGCGGCGAGACCTGGATAAAGGCGACATCAATGGGCATCTCGCCACTCTCGAACAGCGCCTCGACCTCGCCCAGAAAAATCGGCGTATAGTCGGCCCGGCCGTCGTTTACGGCTTCACGCACGTTGCCGCCGACGAACAGCGCGTTATGGCGGAAGTGCTCCGCCATCTCGGGCACGCAGTAGGGCGACGTGCCCAGAGTGAGCAGGTGCATGACTTCGACATCCCTGACAAAGGGCGCCCGCACCATCAACGCTTCCACCAGGGCTTCCGGCTCCGCGCAGCCGGGATGTATATAGAGGCGCATTCCTGATTCCACGCACGCGACGGCTTCGCGTGCAGTCATCAGTCTGCTGCGGTATTGGTCGGTCCACGACATGGGTTCTGTCCTCAGTTATGCGGTTACGGTTTCAGTTACCACAGTGAGGCCAGCAGTCGCGCGCTCGTGACCCAGAGCTGCGTAGTAGATGGCCAGATGGAAGAATTGGTCGAGCATTTCCAGTAGTTCGAGCTCGCCGAAGATTTCCGCGGGCCGTTCCAGCTCGGCATGCTTCTGCAGATAGTCCCAGAGGTTTTCCCGAACCAGGCAGATCATCCATACCACCTGGCTCACAGGCACTCCTTGTGCCGCCCTCTCGGCGCCGATTTTCAGGTAACGGCTCTCGACATCAGCTTCGGTCTTGCCCAGCAGCCACTCGCCCAAGTGGCGGTAAACGTCGTACACCTTCTCGATCAGCTCGCTCTCGGGAACGTTGGCGTACGCGGAACACTTGGTGCAATTCTTGTATCGGTTATGCAGGCTGCGGGCCAGCCCGTCGGAATGAGTCTCAATCAGCCTGACCAGGCGGTATGCGTGTAGCACGGCTCACCTCTCTTCTCCGTCCGTGGGCCGCAAAAGGCAGGGTGCGGCTGGCGCGGTCGGACCCCTCACACTTACAAGCTAGTGTCGCTCTTTCACGAGCCAGGAGCCGTGATTGCGGTCACGGGGAATTGTGACGAGACTCACGCGCAGAGAGCGACACGACCTTCTGCCTACGTAAGTGCATGTAGATGAATGAGCTGCGGCCCGTGACATTTGTCATCCTCAATCTCTGACAATCCACACTACTGGTGATTGTCAGGATGTTCGATGATGACTTCCGTGCTCGTCGAAATCCGGAGCATGGGAGCAAACGATGTCAACTGCTTTAGCCGAAATGCCACGCAGCGCGCCAGTCCAACGGCCGGTCAGCGTGGCGACGACGCGAAATCTGACCAAGAACTTCGGCCCGATCGTGGCGCTTCGTAACCTCAACCTCGATCTGCGCGCAGGCGAATTGCTGGCATTGCTCGGCCCCAATGGTGCAGGCAAGACGACGCTGGTGCGGCTGCTGCTTGGCCTGGCGCGACCGGACTCCGGCACCGTTTCTGTATTCGGCGACGATCCGCACCAGGGTCGCGTGCTGCCCCGTCTCGGGGCCATGCTGCAGGTGGCACGTGTGCCGGAGACACTGCGTGTGCGCGAGCATATTGACTTGTTTTCTTCCTACTACCCGAACCCTTTGCCGCTGAAGGAGACGTTTCAGGTAGCCGGCATCGCAGACATCAAAGACCGCCCTTTCGGTGAGCTCTCCGGTGGACAGAAGCAACGCGTGCTATTCGGTATCGCTATCTGCGGCGATCCGGACCTGCTGTTTCTCGATGAGCCAACGGTTGGGATGGACGTGGAAGCCCGGCGCCTGATGTGGTCCCAGATTCGCACGCTGATCGCGCGCGGCAAGACAGTTCTGCTGACAACGCATTACCTGAATGAAGCCGACGCTCTGGCCGACCGCATTCTCGTCCTTGACAAAGGGACGATCGTCGCCGAAGGCACACCATCGGAGATCAAGGCGCGGGTCATGGGCAAACAGATTCGTTGCACCAGCAGGTTGTCGCTGGACGAAGTCCGGCAAATTCCCGGGGTCCTCAGCGCCAAGGCGGATCGCAACGCCTTTGAGCTGCAGGTCAACCTTGCCGAGCCGGTGTTGCGCGAGTTGTTGCAGCGCGATTCCTGGCTCGCTGACCTGGAAGTCACCAACGCAGGTCTAGAGGAGGCGTTCCTGGCGTTGACACAAAACGGCAAGGCTGACAAGAAAGGAAGCAACTAGCATGGCCGCCACCACTTTCCCCAGCATTCTCGCCACGCCGCAGCGCTCACTCGCTCGCACCATCGCTCTCTATTTGAAGGAAGCGAAGTACGAGTTGCTCAAAAACACTCGTATCCCGATTTACGCGATCTCTACAGTCGCATTTCCCGTTATGTTCTACGTGCTGTTCGGAATTGTTCTGGGACAGAGCAGCGGAGCAGGCCGCAACGACAACGCAACCTACATGCTGGCAACGATGGGCTGCTTCGGTGTGATTGCGGTGGCGTTGTT
>Ga0335077_10009344_pt1 | contig 12164 bp, 9 predicted proteins | sample Lox_Sample_31_FD_207151 | JGI IMG/M metagenome (GOLD analysis project Ga0335077, IMG submission 207151) | Soil microbial communities from Loxahatchee National Wildlife Refuge, Florida, United States - Lox_Sample_3.1 | ecosystem: Environmental > Terrestrial > Soil > Wetlands | place: USA: Florida...
GCGCAACCTTTTGCGGGCGGGCCATCAGGTGGCTCTCTGGTCGAACACAGCGGAGAAGGCGCGCAAACTGGCGTCGGAGGAAAAGGGGAAGTTCTGCGAGACGCCCCTGCAGGTGGGCGAGAGCGCCGATTGTATCTTTTTGTGCGTCGGCACCACGGAGATGTCGCGCGAGGTGCTGCTCGGCGAAAACGGCGTGCTCGAAGGAGCGAAGCCGGAAACAGTCGTGGTGGACGCCAGCACCATCAGCCCGAGTGAGAGCCGCAAAATCGGCGAGGCGCTCAAAGTCCGCGGCGTTGATTTTCTCGACGCCCCCTGCACCGGTTCCACTCCGGGTGCGGAAGGCGGCACCCTCACCTTCATGATTGGCGGCGAGCGGCGTGTATTCGACGCCGTCCAGCCCTATTTCGAGCCGATGGGCAAGCGTCTTTATTATTGCGGCGGCGCCGGCCTGGGTCTGCAAGCCAAGCTGAGTCAGAACCTGATCCTGTCGAATCTGTTGCTGGCGTTCAATGAGGGCATGGTGCTGGCTACCAAAGGCGGGATCGATCCGAAGCTGATGCTGGAGATTCTCGACAACAGCGCCGCAAAATCGGGCTTAATCAGCTTCAAGGCGCCTTACGTATTCCGCGGTGACTTCAAGGCTGCCTTCTCCGTCAAATGGATGTTCAAGGACATTGGGCTGATGCTCGATTCCGGAAAAGAGCTAGATGTACCATTGCTGCTGACCTCTTTGACCAGCCAGGTATTCCAATCGGCTGTAGCCGAAGGCTACGGGGAGCAGGATATCTGCTCTACAATCAAGGTGTTAGAAAATATCACAGGGGTTGAGGTGCGGTCTCAATAATAAAAATACAGATTTCTGTTGATTCCAAAAACGGAATCTACTAATATTGGAAGTAAGCCGGGGAGGCAACTCCCACCAAAGCGAGACTAACCTCTAAAAAAAGACCCCTGAAGCAATCCTCCCCGGCGCCCGAAAGGGTTTAGAGGCCTTCCAAAAAGAAGAGAACCCAGTGACAGGCAAGGTTTCGAGGAAGGGCGCGTGCGAGGATTGGCGCGTGTTAAGATGGCGATTACGCCCGCAACGGACGCCGGCACCGCATGAAGACGTTGACTGTTCTGGGTTCCACCGGGTCGATCGGCACCAGTACTCTGGACGTAATCCGGCGTAACCGTTCACAGTACGAGATCCACGCCCTGGTAGCCGGCCGTAATCTGGAAGCCTTAGTACCGCAAATCATCGAATTCCGCCCAAAAGTAGTTGTTGTTGCAACGTCTGACGGGGTCGCGCGTCTATCAACTAGGCTTACGCAAGCAGATTTTCCGAAATGCGAGTGGCCCGAGCTGCTCTGGGGAGATGCGGCTCGGGTCCACGCAGCCACAGCGCCTGAGGTCGATACGGTAGTTTCGGCGATCGTGGGCGTTGCCGGTTTGGAGGCGACGTACGAGGCGACCCGGAAGGGGAAACGCATCGCGCTTGCGAATAAGGAAGTCCTGGTCGCGGGTGGACAACTGGTAATGGACGCGGTGAAACGGCACGGCGCAGAGTTGTTGCCGGTCGACAGTGAGCACAATGGCGCGCACCAATGCCTGCGGGCGGGAAACCGCCAGAACGTGACGAAGCTCATCCTGACGGCTTCCGGCGGTCCGTTCCGCAATATGCCGGGCGAGGCTCTGGCGCACGTAACTCCCGAACAGGCATTGAATCACCCCACCTGGCGCATGGGAGACCGCATCACCATCGATTCGGCGACGCTGCTAAACAAAGGGTTTGAAGTGATCGAGGCCTGCTGGCTGTTCGATTTTTCTCCTTCCCAGGTGGAAGTGGTCGTGCATCCACAATCCACCGTGCACGCCATGATCGAATATGCCGATGGGAGTGTTCTGGCGCAAATCTGCGCCACCGACATGCGCATGCCTATCCAGTACGCGCTCACCTATCCGGAGCGGACCGATGCGCCGGTGCCCAAGATCGATTGGACCCAGGCGCGCAAGTGGGAGTTTCACGCGCCCGATCTCCAGCGGTTTCCGCTCCTGAAGCTGGCCTATCAATGCCAGGAGACCGGCGGCTCGGCGACTTGTATTCTGAACGCGGCGGACGAAGTGGCGGTGGAAGCGTTTCTCGAAAAGAAGATCGGTTTTTTGGCAATTTTCGAAATCGTGGATGAGACTCTGTCCCTGATTCCCGTTCGGCAGCCCCGGACGGTGGGCGAGATTCTCGAAATTGACGAAGGGGCCCGTCGGGTGGCGCGCGATTTGGTGGCGGCGCGAGCCGACCGAGGCGCGGTGACGGCTTAGGCGGATATGCAAGTTTTCGAAAACGTGATCTGGTGGCTGGTCCTGATCGGGGTCATGATTCTGATCCACGAGCTGGGACATTTTTGGGCAGCCCGTTACTTCGATGTCAAAGTAGAAACATTCAGCTTCGGTTTTGGGCCGCGTTTGTTCGGGTTTCGGCGCGGCGAGACGGAGTACAAGATTTCGCTGCTGTTGCTTGGCGGTTACGTGAAGATGACGGGGGAACAGCCGAGCGATGAGAACATCAGCGATCCGCGCAGCTTTCTGGCCAAGCCACGATGGCAGCGGGCGATCATCGCATTTGCCGGTCCCTTCATGAACATGGTGCTGGCGGTGGGCTTGCTCACAGGGCTGTTCATGGTCAAGTACCAGAAAATCGCCGATGAGGACATGCAGGCGGTGATCGGCCACGTGACGCCGAATTCGCCGGCCGCGAAGGCCGGAATTCAAGATGGCGACCGCATCGTGAAACTGGATGGCAAGAACAATCCGAACTGGGAAGACGTTGGGCTGAAGACGGTGACCGGCGCTTACCAGCCGATGTACCTCACCATCGAGCGCAACGGCAAGCGGTTCGACACCGTGGTCACTCCCGTTGCGAGCGATCGCACGGGCGGATCTGCGGGATGGGATGAGAAAGGCGAAGTGCAATTCGCTGCTATCGAACCCGGATATCCGGCCGAGAAGGCCGGGCTGAAAAAGGGCGATCAGCTCGTGTCTGTGGATGGGCAGCCGATTCACTCGGTCTCGAAATTTCAGGAGCTGACGCGGAATAGCGGCGGTAAAGAACTTCAAATCGAGATCCTGCGCAACGGAGAACGGCAGGACGTTACCGTAAAGCCCGTTTACGCCAAGCTGGATGGCCCGCCGCGGTGGATGATCGGTGTGGGACCGCAACAGAAGCTCAAGCTCATCACCACGCGGCTGTCGCTTCCCGACGCTCTGGATGAGTCGCTCCGACAGAATGCGAAGGACGCCGTGCTCTTCGGCCAGGTAATCCGCGGGATCGTGGAACGGCGCATGTCGCCGAAGACGATTGCGGGCCCAATCGGCATCGCACAGATTTCGGGGGAAGCCGCGCGTGAAGGCCCATCTGCCTTCGTGATGCTGATGGCCATGCTGAGCCTGCAGTTGGCGATTCTCAACCTGCTGCCGATTCCGATTCTGGACGGCGCAACCATCCTGATGCTCTTCGTCGAAATGATCATGCAGCGCGATCTCAGCCTGAACGTGAAAGACGCTGTGTTCAAGGCCGGGTTCGTTTTCATCATGTTGCTGCTGGCATTTGTGATCTATAACGACATTTCGCGCATTCTGCCGGCAGGGTAAGGCAATGCGTTGCAGGCCGGGAGGCCTGCGCTACCCGACAAGGTGTGCATCCGGCGGAACTCCTGCCGCATCTGGTAAGCTGATCCTTCGCATGCAATGTAGCTGCGTTCGTCAGACCGAGTTGCCTCAGACCTCCTCCCTGTTCGCGGATGTGCTGTATCAGCCGGAGCGTCCGGCCCGCTTTTACGGAAATCGCCACCATGATGTTGCCGCGGCGATCGCGGCTGCGCGCGAGATCGATTTTCCGGATGCCAGGCGCGCGTCCCTGGTGGCGGCTCTGCGGGCGCACAATCCAGAGAGCGCATCGCTCGAAAGGCTCGCCAAGCCTGGAACCGTGGCGGTGGTTACGGGCCAGCAAGTGGGCCTGTTTTCGGGTCCGGCATACACGATCCACAAAGCGCTGACGGCGGTGAAGCTGGCCGAATCGCTGACGGCGAACGGTGTTCCCGCTGTCCCCATCTTCTGGGTCGCCACCGAAGACCACGATTTTGCAGAGGTGAACCACACCTGGGTCTTTGACGGCGAGCATCGTCCGCTGAAGCTCGAAATGCGGCGCAACGCAACGGCACAGCCGGTTGGGGACGTGACGCTGGCTGCGCCGCCCGTGCGCGAGCTGCGTGCCCACCTGCGCGGGCTTCCGCACGGCGAAGAGGTGGCTGACCTGGTGGAAGAGAGCTATCGGGCGGGCAGCACCATGGGCAAGGCCTTTGGCGAGCTGCTGCGCGCGCTCCTCAGGCAGTTCGACATTCTGCAAGTCAATCCGCTGCTTCCGGAGTTTCGGGAACTCATGGCGCCGTGCTTGCGCGCCGCGGTTGAGGCTGCGCCTGATCTCACTGCTCAATTGCTCGAGCGCAACCAAGAGTTGGCGGCCGCGGGTTACCATGCGCAGGTTCATGTCGAGCCGCACACCTCGCTGGTTTTCTTGCTCGAAAACGGAAAGCGCCAGGCGTTACGGCGTCACGATCATGAATATGTTTTGAACGGGCGCAAGTTCACCACCGGGGAGCTGATGGACCGTGCCGCATCGCTCTCGCCGAATGCGCTGCTGCGCCCGGTGGTGCAGGATTTCCTGCTGCCCACGGCGGCGTACGTAGGCGGGCCCTCCGAGATTGCCTATTTGGCGCAATCGGAGGTCATCTATCGCAGCCTTTTAAAGCGCATGCCCGCTCAATTTCCGCGCAACGGGTTCACGTTGCTCGACGAGCGCAGCCACAAATTGATGACTCGCTACGGGCTGGGATTAACCGACTTCTTCCATGGAGAGGATGCGCTGCGGCAACGGATTTCGGCGAAGATGGTTCCACCCAAGCTGAGCACCACACTGGTCGAAACAGCGGCGACCGTAGATGGCGCCATCGAGCAGCTGCGCCACGAAGTTGCCGCGTTCGATCCGACGCTGGCCAACGCACTCGATCGCAGCAGCCGAAAGATCCGGCACCAACTGGGAAAGATGGAGCGCAAGGTGGGCCGCGAGGCCCTACGCCGGGACGCGCGCGCAGGGCACGATGCCGCCTCGCTCTACGGGCTGATCTTTCCGGAGCGCCACCTGCAGGAACGCATCTATTCGATCCTGCCATTCTTAGCCAAGCACGGGCTCGATCTTCCCGCCAGGCTATCCGAAGCCGTGAATCTGGACTGTCCGGATCACCGTCTGCTTGTGCTTTAGGAAGTGGGGTTGGAAAAGGGGAGGAAAGGCTTACTGAACCCGGGGATGGTTCTGTTCATTCAGTACCAGCCCATCAAATATGGCCAGCACCTGTTTCCGGTAGGTGTACACGCGCTGTAGATTCTGCCGGAAGGACGCTTCAAAGTCCCGTGCTTTCATCCACTTAGCCATCATCAAGCGGGGCACATCGATATCCTGCCGGAGCGTTTCGATGTCGTGTCCCCGCAAGAAAAGCCCGTAAAAGAACGCCGCTTCGCGTTGTGGCGCCAGGGGGTCGAAATCGTCCATCGCCGTCATAAATATCAGCGAAAATGCCAGTATACCGATGGCGGGAACTTCCTGGCAAGTCCGATTTTGGGGGAGATAGCTGCTACCATCGACCGAGGGGGAGCCATAGAGATGCCGACGCTGGTGAGCGCGCCAACGCGGGTAGAAGCGGCGGGCAACAAGCCCAAGCTGATCGAGGAGTACGTGGGCCGCGTGAATTCGAAAACCGACGGGCTGAGCATCGCGCATATGCATAGTCCCGAAGGCTGGCAAGAACCGGGGCAGTCGCCGGAATTCGACGAATTTACCGTGGTCTTGAGCGGGAAATTGCGCGTCGAACACCGAACGGGAGTGCTCGATGTCCTCGCGGGCCAGGCAGTCATCGCGCTCCGGAACGAATGGGTACGCTACAGCAGTCCTGACCCGGGCGGCGCCGAATACATTGCCGTTTGCCTCCCGGCATTTTCCCCGGCAACTGTGCACCGGGATACGGAGTAGGACGCTCTAAGCCCCCGCGGTCAGTGCCACCGAGGAACGTGTTCGGAACTCGTACCGCTCAATCCGTACCGCAGCTTTGGAACCATCGGCGCGCACGATCCTGCCGGTGGCCACTAATTGGAGCGGACAGGTGCCATCCAGCCGGGCTGGCCAGTTGACCGAGATCTCTACCAAGCGTCCGGTTGGCAACGGCTCGCTGGTAGTGAACAGGATGCCGCCGCTACTGATATCAACGGTCTTACCGGCCCCTGACAGTTGTACGGCCTTGGATTGGAGAAGACGATAGCGCACGTCCTCACGGACTGGGAACCGGTTTGTCTCACGACGATCGAGCGTTCCTCCGAAGAACTGCCCTCCGTTTTTTTGTTCTAGGTTCATTCTGCTCATATCATGTGCAACAAACCACCCTCCAACAATAGCCTGAAAGCGCCAATTGCGCCAGAGCATTTTTGGTACTTTAGTGTTTTTTTTCAAGTCGGTTCTAGGTGAACTCCTATAGGCAAAACCCGTATACCGCCCTAGGTTGGATGCAGTTCGAGCGGGGTCTGATATTCTGGCCAGATGGATGCCGACCAGCTCCGGGCATTACTGGAGCAAGTGCGCACGGGCGCCCTCGACACGGAAGCCGCGATGGGTCGTTTGCGTCATATGCCATTCGAGGACGTCGGCTTCGCTAACATCGATCACCACCGGGCTCTTCGGCATGGGTTGCCGGAAGTGGTCTTTGCCAAAGGCAAAACACCCGAACAGGTGACTGCGATTGCGGAGCGGTTGCGGGATAGCGCAGCCAACGTGCTCATTACCCGCGCCGACCAGGAGTGTGCGGACGCCGTGGCGCAGAAGCTACCCGGAGGAGAGTACTTCCCGCGCTCGGGTGCGCTCCGGTTCTGGCGTGACCGCACGGTGCGGGGCAAAGGCATGGTGGCCGTAGTTACGGCAGGGACCAGCGACATTCCGGTGGCCGAGGAGGCGCAAGTAACGGCTGAAGTCATGGGTAACGAGGTGGTCACCATCCACGATATCGGCGTAGCCGGGTTTCATCGCCTGATGCACCACCGCGAGCGTTTGAGTGAAGCTCGTGTGATTGTGGTCTGCGCGGGCATGGAGGGTGCGCTGCCGAGTGCGGTTGGGGGCATGGTCTCGTGCCCGGTCATCGCGGTGCCAACCAGCATCGGCTACGGGGCCAGCTTTCACGGATTGGCAGCATTGCTGGGCATGCTGAACAGCTGCGCCAGCAATGTGACGGTGGTCAATATCGATAACGGCTTCGGAGCTGGCTACGTGGCCAGCCTGATCAATCGGCCGTAAGACACGAAAATCAAGCGACCGCGAGCACGATCCTACAGGCGCCAGCTCAGGCCTACGGTCGGGACGATATCGTGGAGCCAGCCCTTGATCGTCATACCGGTTGCCGGTGCGATCAGCTTCAGGGGAAACGGTGTGATTTGATCGCGGCAATCGATCCGGAGAACCATGCGCTTGCCTACGGGCCACTTCACGCCGCCACCCACGCTGAGCAGCGGTTCTATTTGTTGCGTCTGGGTCAGGTAGGCGTATTGCATGAGCGGGCGGTAAGCTTCTTCCGAGCCGGTTCCACGGAACAGTTTCATGCCGCCGCCCACGGCGAAGTAGGGACGCACATGCTCTTCACGGGAACGCGGGCTATAGGTCAGATCGTAGTAAAGTACGTGGGCTTGACCGGCCAGGGTTGCGGTTTGGCCGCCGGAAGAGACGCTCAGGTCACGCTGCTCAAACAGGTAGCGGATTTCGCCGCCCCAATGTTGGTAGAGATCCTGACCGAATTCGACGCCGGCCACGAGGCCGGGTTGAAATCCGGCCGAGGTGCCGTCGGGGGCGCCGCCGATGGGGATGCCGCGCAGGAAGGCGGCACCGCCGATTACTCCCAAATCATGCGACTGCGCGCCGGCCACGCCGGCTGCCAGCATAATAGAAACCACTAGATTCCGATACACAGAATTCCTTTCAATCAATCACGCGCTCCACGACCGATGCGGTGACACCGCCCTGGTTGATGGTGAGTGGCACCTGGTTCCCTTCCGGCGGCTTCGGTGGCACCTGCGCGTTGATTTGGTAGACCCCGACTTCGCCTGGGGCGAGACCGGCGTAGCTGACGGCCAGCGGGACGCCCCCTAAAGTGACATCGGGTGAGACCACCGCCCAAGCCGGTGGCGCATACGGGGCTGGCAACCCCGCTGCCACAGCCGGCGACGTGGCGCCCAAGCCCGTGGCATAGATGACGATCCAATCGCCGCCGTGGATCGGGTTGGAAGGTGTGACCAGTTGTTGGTTGCTCGCTTTCACCACGGTAGCGATACCGGTCAGCGGGCCGGCCGTTCCACTTTGGAAAACGGCAGGCGCCAGCGACTGCACATTGAAGTAGTAGTCGTCGCTTGCCCCGCCCGGCGTGTAAAGCGTCATGGTGGCGGAGCCAGAAAGATAATTTGGTAGCTGGGCGTTGATCTGTTGCGGGGAAACGAACAGCATGGGGATCGCCAGCCCGTTGACCGTCAGGCAGGACTGGCCGATGGCGGTGGGCAGCGGGATCTGCGAAGTGGCCGCGCTGGTAGGGCTCAGATTGCTGCCGAACACGGAGATCAAAGATCCCGGAGCAACCTGGCTCGCGAGGCTGGCTGCGTTGACCACGCTCGCAATGGAAGGCGCCACGACCGGGGCGTCGAAGTTCCAGGCAAGAGCCGTGAAACCGGAGATCGTCAGCGCGATTACGGCGTTGCCATTGGCAAGCGGCGCCACAGTGCGGGTAAAGACAGAATTTCCGGCCGAAGCCATGGGCTGCTCCGCGATCCCGGTGGGGCTGATGAGATTTCCGGATGACAAATCCACGCGGGCCACGACACCGCTAGAGCCGGTGGCATTTTGGGGTCCTGTCAATCGCAGCCCCTGCCCATTCAGGAAAGCGAAGCCGGAAGAGAAGGCGGAACCAGACCAGGTGGCGATGGGCACGAGCGACGCATTCAGCAGCAAATTGCCGGCCACGAACTGGCCGTTGCCAGATGCAGCGTAGGCGCCGGTTAAGGAGCTGGCGATGCTCCGCGACACGGTAAACGAAGCCGCGCTCGAGTCATACAAGAAGACGTTTCCATCGGCGGAGGCTGCGAGGATCGATGCTCCATTGGCCGAGCCGGCCAGCACCGTGTCCGTATTCACAGAGTTCTGAAATACTCCCAGGCTGGGGAGCGCAACGGCGGTGCGCGAGGCAAAATCGATCTGGTCGATAGTGTTGGTTGGGCCTACCACCCGCGAGGCCGCCAGGATGGCGCTGCCCGAAGCGGCGATCGACCGCGGGTAATGGCCCGGCGGAAATACGATCGGCAGCGACGGCATCAGTGTATCCAGATCGAAGACAGACGCCAGTTGCGAGTCATCGTGCCCCACGATCAGATAGCGACTATCCATGGTGAGAGCCATGCGTGTGGGCGTGTTGGCCGTGCGCAGAGTGGTGAGCAACGACAGGCCGGAACCGTCGTAAACCAGTACCTGGTTTTTGTCCTGGCGCAACAAGTAGAAACGGTCGCGCGCCGGATCGGCTGTCAGGTCGACTAACGTGCCGGGGGCATCGATCCAGGTTCCGCGCTCATCCGGCCGCTGGTTATTCACCAGAAGGCGCACTGGCGGCGGCAGGTTGGCCGCCTGCGAGGAAGAAATGGTCAGACTTCCGGTGACGGTGCCCTGGCGATTCTGGAACGCGGAAGGATCGACGGTGACCTGGATGGTAGCCGGGGTTTGTCCGCTGGAGGGTTGGATGAGCACTCCCGGCATGTTCGTGCTGAGCGAGAACGCGGTGGCTCCGCCATTCGGATCGGCGAGTTGGAAGGTCTGGGTGATGGATCCTGGTTGGCAGAAACTTGCGGCGAAGGCCAAATCCTCATGATCGGCCGCGAGGCGATGCACATTCTGGAAATTGCCGACCGGCAGGACCGTTACCCCGCTACTCGAAACGGCGTAGAGGGTATTCCGGGCACTGTTCAGCAACGCGCGGCCGGTGAGGTTTTCGGCCAATTGAAACTGATCCCGTACCGTGAGGTTGTCCGCATCCCAAACCGTGAGCACCGGGGCTGCGCCGGCGGCCGCGTTGGCTTGTGGAATCTGTCCATAGATGGTTCCCGATACGGAATCGATGGCGTGGGAACCCACCGCCAAAAGCCCGGCGGCGTTGGGAAACTGAGAAAGTAAGACCCCGTTACGGCCAAATAGTCCCCATCCCGCCGTGTAGTAGGAGCCATCGTTGGCGACGCTCACCACGCGCGGTCCCATGGTGGGGGAGGCGGTATAGCCGGTTACCGTGACCCCTCCCAGGGCGACGTCATAAACGAAATACATGGAGTCGGTCAAACCGAAGATGTATTGGCCGTCGCCTGAGGCCGCCATGGCCGCGGCCACGATTTGGACGGGAGGCGTCCCCGGCGCCGCCGGAATGCTGTTCGCGGTTACATTGGCGACGCTGTTCACGAACGCCGTCTGCCCGCTGGCGGGATCGAGGCGCAGGAACTGAGTGGCCGTCGCCAGGAGCGCCAAGCCGTCTGCTCCAAATGCTACGCCCAAAGGCGGCTCGCTCAAGGCGAGGGTCTGGATAGCGCCGCTGGTTCGGTCGAGAATGCTCACGGCATTGGCTGGGGAGCCGGGGGGCTGCACATTGCCAAAATGTGCGACCACCAGATAGTGGCCGTCCGGAGAGAGGGCCAAAGCCGAGGGCGCCGCCGCCACATGGATCGAACTGTGAACCGTCTGATCCGAAAGCGTCAGCACGTCAATCCGTCCGGCGGTGAAATTGGCGATGTAGAGAACACCGCGGGCTTCGTCCAGAGCGATGTCAGCCGCTTCGCCGCCGATGGGGATCACGTTGCCGAGCGTGGCAGCATGCGCCGCCATCACGCCGGCCACCGCCGCCGGAGCCAGGAATCGAGTTAAGGCCTTAAAACGTTCGGTCCACATAAGACTCTTATCGGGTGAGTCGATGAGTTTCAACAGAGGGTACGCGTTTGAGAACACGTCCAGTGGTATGCCGAGCGGTGCTGTTCACCGCAATTTGCGCCGCCCGCCTGGTGGGCCAAGAACAAATAATCACCCGTATTGCGACCACGGCCAGCGACGCCGTCTTTCAAGTGGATGGCCAGTGGATCACGGGCCAGGCCTCGTTCGGGTGGCCGGCGGGGAGCAAACACATTCTTTCGATCCCACCGGTCCAATATGCCGGGCCGACCTCCAAGACCGAGTATGTGTTTCAGGGGTGGCAGCCCTGGGCCAATGATTTGAACCAGATCACCATCACGGCAGACGCCGGGATCCCGTCCTATACGGCCAGCCTGGAAACGCTGTACGCGGTGACCATCAGCTATTTCCAATGTCCGCCGGCGGGATCTTGCAACGCGCCGGGCACGATATGGGTAAACCAATTGGCCTACGTAGGGAATACCGATGTGTGGGTAATTGCCGCTTCAACCGTTACCATTGCGGCAGAGCCCGGCCCGGGCTATGTCTTTACGGGCTGGAGCCAGGGTGGAGGCACACTGCCGCCGCTCTACACATTTACCGCCAACGCGCCCACGATGGTCTACCCGACCTTTGCGGTCGCGCGCCAGATTCAACTGAGCACCTTGCCGCCCGGTCTCGAGGTGCTGGCGGATCGCGAACCGGTGACGACTCCGATGACCTTGGAGTGGGGATGGAATACCAGCCACCAACTCAGCGTGGTATCGCCGCAGCGGGATACTCATGGGCTGCTGTGGGTGTTCCAATCCTGGAGCGATGGCGGCATGTTGAACCATACCTATCAGGTGCAACCTTTGAGCACACCCGACTCGGTCGCGGTGCAATTTGTGCGGGCCGTGGAGATATCCTTGTTAACGCAGCCCATTGGTTTGAGTTTGACACTGGATGGAGCGCCTGCCGTCACCCCCAAGAATTTCTACGCACAGCCGGGCGAGGTGCACACGGTGCTGGCACCGGCTCACCTGGTGGACGCGTCCGGGGCGCCCTGGGTATTCCAGTCCTGGTCAAACGGCTCAGTAACACCGACCCAGACGGTAGCGGTAACGCTGGATCAGGCCGCTTCGGGCGTGGCACTGAC
>Ga0335077_10009345_pt1 | contig 12164 bp, 13 predicted proteins | sample Lox_Sample_31_FD_207151 | JGI IMG/M metagenome (GOLD analysis project Ga0335077, IMG submission 207151) | Soil microbial communities from Loxahatchee National Wildlife Refuge, Florida, United States - Lox_Sample_3.1 | ecosystem: Environmental > Terrestrial > Soil > Wetlands | place: USA...
TTTTATGTGCCCGGCGCCCAGCGCCTGGGCAGCGGTAAGAAGCGTAGCCCGGCGCCGATCGGATTGCTTTTTCTTTTCGCCCTCGAGAAACCAATCGGCGAGAAACTCGAGCTCAATGTGCCTGATGCCATTGTCATCGAGAATTTGCTTCATCTCTGGCAGGCTTCGTTTCTCGAGGACGTGATCGAGGTCGGCATGCCAGATGCCGAAGCCTTTGAATCCCGCGCGGGAGGCGGCTTCCACGCGGTCTTTGAAATCGTAGGGGCTGTACTCGCGGTCGGTGTGGGGAAATCCGCCGGAGACGGTCCAGTAAGAAGCGAGTAATTCGACCTTGGGGGTCATAGGAGCAGACCGCACTCAGCAGTCAGCATTCAGCCCTCACTATCCCGGTCACCCACAACGACTCACTCGGCTGACGCCGGGCACTGGTTGCTGAGTGCTGAGTGCTGAAAGCTTTTACCTCACGCTGCCGCAATGCGGCGGATCAGGTCTTCCTGCTCGGCCTTGCTTTCGGCGCCGATGGTAAAGGCGTCGAGCACGCCCAGCGACAGGGCATAGTTGAGGGCGCGGTCCGGCTGGCCGCTCAGGTCGCCCTGACCCAGAATCTTCATTCCAACCACCGCTTTGCCGGCCGCCTTCATTTCGCGAAGCACGCTCAGGACGGCCGCCGGGTCGTCATCCATGTGCGAGCCGATGGGGTTGATGCGGGCCAGGTCCACTTCCACCCAGGGCGATTTTGCCGCCGCCCGCAGCGCCTCAATGGAGTGGCACGAGCAGCCGTGGGCGCGGATGATGCCTTTTTCTTTTGCCTCGGAGAAGACGTCCATGACGCCCCGGTAGCGGCTGGTCCAGTCGCCTTCGGTCAGACAGTGCATGAGCAGGATGTCAATGTGCTCGATACCGAGTTCGCGGCGAAAGCGGTCGAGATCGGCGCGGGCAGTTTCCGGATCGCGCGCCCAACTCTTGGTCAGCACGGTCACTTTGTCGCGCGGCACGTGCTTGAGCGCCTCGGCCACGTGGGGATGGCTGCCATAGGAATCGGCGCTGTCAAAGAAGCGCAGGCCGTGATCGTAGCCGTTCAGCAGCAGGTCTGAGAGGCCTTTGATGCCGAGCGCGGTCTGATGCGAATGGTGGCCCGAGCCCACCGTACCGGTGCCCATGGCCAGGCGGCTGGTCTGGATGCCGGTCTTGCCCAGCATCACGGTATCGGAGGCGCTGAACTTTCGGGGCAGCGCGGGGAGGGCGAACAGATCAGTGCTGAGGGTTTGCAGGCCGAGCCAGCCCGCTCCCAGGCCGCAGGCCGAGCGGATGAGAAACTCTCTCCGTTTCATGGCGGTCTCCTTGGCTGCAGGGACAAGCTTACATCCGATTGGACGGTTTGAGCAGCCCTCCGGTTAGTGGGTTGTCGGGTTGTTTTCGGGCGTGGGCAGACCTACGCCCTTGGAGTTTAGCTATCGGGAGACGCGGCGAGGCCTTTGGAGGTAAGCTCAGGGGAAGGTACTAATTCGAGAGGTCCTATGAAGCAGTGGTTGGTCTTTGCTCTTGGAGGAATCGTTCTGGTGACGGCATCCCCGGCCGGCACGGCACAAAGCGCGCCCCCAGCGCAGCATGCGCAAACTCGGGCTGCGTCTACTCAGCCGATAGCCTCGGGTACGATCATTCAGGCTGAGTTATCCAAGTCGCTCGACGCCAAGAAAGCGAAAGCAGGGGATGAAGTCCAGGCGAGAGTGAGCATGGCGTTGCTGGCCCACGGGCGGGTGCTGGTTCCAGCGGACAGCAAAATCATCGGACACGTGATCAGCGCTAAAGCGCACACCAAGGAGTCTCCAGATTCGAAAGTCGAGCTTATCTTCGACCGCGTTTTGCCCAAGCATGGCCACGAAATGCCTCTGCACCTGGCCGTGCAGGCGATTGGGCGGCCCTTGCAAGCCGCGCTCAGCCTTTCCTCGGGAGGAGATGGGACGACCGATGCCTCGGTCCCAGGCTCGCCGGGAATGATGGGCCAGGCCGGAGGAGGACTCGGCGGCTCGTCGCGCCCAATGGGCAGTACTACGCAACCGCCCTTTCCGCCCCAGAACCCATCCGAAATCTCGCCCGGCAGCCAGCAGCAGTCTTCGGCTAGCCCCTTGGGACCGACCAGCCAGGGTGTGTTCGGCATGAAGGGGGTGATCCTGAGCAACTCAGCCCAGGGCACGCTCGTCAGTTCGGGCACGCAGAACGTTCATCTGGATGGCAGCTCGCAGTTGATTCTGCGGGTGGAATAAAGGCGGGCCTTGTCGCATCGGCTCAGCGCCATTTCCAGCGCTTTACAAAATACCCGCGAAGCCATCTTCCAGGATTCTGCAGGCTCATGTTCCCCTGCCCTTGCCCCGATTTCTGCTCTTGCATTAGCCTTGGGGCATTGGTTCTCATCCCACATGGAGGTGCGGCCATGAAAGGAAGCAAGGCGGTGATCCGCGAGCTCAATGCGGCCCTTAGCGCCGAACTGACCGCAATCGTGCAATACATGGTGCAAGCCGAAATGCAGAACAATTGGGGCTACCCGAGGCTGGGTGCGGTGACCAAGAAGCGCGCGATCGAAGAGATGCACCATGCCGAAGGCCTGATCGAGCGCATCATTTTCCTCGATGCCGCTCCCACGGTGGAGGTGGCGCTGACCCCGAAAATTGGCAAAGATGTCAGCAGCCATCTGCAGGCCGACCTCGACGACGAGCTGGATGCCAGCAAGCAGTACAACGCCGCCGCGGCGGTTTGCGTGAAGGAAGGTGACAATAACAGCCGCGACCTCTTCGAAAAGATGATTAAGGACGAAGAAGGGCACACGCTGTATCTCGAAGGCCAGCTGCACGCCATTCAGGAGATGGGAATTGAAAATTACCTGGCGGAGCAGATGAATGGCAGCAGCGACTCCGACTGATGCCTTTCTTTTTCTTCGCCGACGCTGCACGGTGCCAGCGGCGCAGCGGGTTACAATCCCTGCATGAAAAATGAGAAGGCCCGGCCGCTGTTGGGCAAAACCGCGCTGATTACAGGTGGGGCACGCCGGCTGGGGCGGGCCAGCGCCCTGGCTCTGGCGCAGGCCGGCGCGGATATCGCGATCACCTTTCGCCACTCGCTTCGCGAAGCGCAGGCCACCGTAATTGATCTCGGCAGCTTCGGGGTGCGCGCCCTCGCCCTGCGCTGCGATGTGACCGACGAAAAAAGCGTCAAGGGAATGGTCAAAGAAGCGGTCAAGGAGCTGGGAGGGCTCGACATCCTGGTCAACAATGCCGCCAACTACGAGACGGTGGAGTTCGAAAAGCTCACCGCGGCGCAGTGGGATGCCATCTTCGCCTCCAACACCCGCGGCCCCTTTCTGGTTTCACGCGAGGCCCTGAAGCATCTACGCCAGCGCGAGGGGAAGATCATTCATATGGGCTCGCTGGGCGGCCTGCGGGCCTGGGCCGATCATGCCCACTATTGCTCTTCCAAGGCCGCTCTGCACATGCTGACCAAAGTGATGGCCCGGGCGCTGGCGCCCGAGATCGCGGTCAACGCGGTCGCGCCCGGCATGATTGACCTGGGCGAGAAAGCCGCCAAAGCCTTCATGCGGCGCATGGCGCGGCAAACGCCCATGCGGCGCAACGGCACAGGCGAGGAGATTGCTTCCGCCGTATTGTTCTTTGCCACCGCGCCGCACTTCATCACCGGGCAGATTCTCGTGGTGGATGGCGGCCTGAGTTTGTGAGGCTAAGCGCTGCGCCGCTCGGAGGTGGTTGGATCAATCATGCTCTTGACCTCCGAAATCCGGTTGGCCGGAAAACCGCCCTCCTGCGCGTGCTTGCGGATCATGTCTTCATTGGGGGCGATGTACACGCAATAGATCTTGTCGCCGGTCACGTAGCTGTGCACCCACTGAATTTCCGGCCCCATGTTCCGCAGAATGCTGCAGGATTTCTGCGAGACCGCCTGCAACTCTTCCGGCTTGAGCTTGCCTGCTCCCGGAAGGTCGCGCTCAATTACATATTTCGGCATAGAATCCTCCGCTATAAACCTCTTGCCCTGTGGCCAGGGGCGAGAAATTGTAGCGCCTTTCGCGGGGAAAACGAAGCACGCCGGGAGGGTGTGAAAATCGCGGCAAGCGAGCGGATGCCGCAGCTTCTGATTTGTCTCCGCCGCGGCTTTCCTGCTATGTTGGCGGGCACTTGCCTAAAGCAGCGCGCAACAGGTTTCGGCTCATGAGAAGAGTTCTCGCGGCGGCGGTTCTGCTCGCCGCCCCCGTGGTGTTGGCCCAGACCCGCCCGGAAGATGGCGGCCGCGAGTTGCAAGTGTGGACGGGCGGCGGCTACTCCGTGCCCGGCGGCACGTCGCACACCGGCGTGTGGAACCTGGGCCTGCGCTATGGCTGGATTCTCACCGCTCCTCGCGGCCCGGGTTTTCTAAAAGGCCGCTTCGAATACGCGGTAGACGCCGTTCCCGCGTTTGTAGTCTTCCAGAGCGCCAACACCGCCTTCGGCGGAGGCATCAATCCGCTGAACCTGAAGTGGGAGTTCGCCACCCGCGGGCACGTGGTCCCTTACCTGGAATTGAGCGGTGGTACGCTATTCACCAATCGTGATGTGCCAACCGGCACCGACAACATCAATTTCACTTCCTGTGCCGCCCTGGGTGCACATTTTCTGCGGCAAACGTCTAACTGGAGCGTGGAAGTGCGCTACATGCACATTTCCAACGCCGGGCTAAGCGACCCCAACCCGGGGATCAACACCGTGCAGGTGCGGCTGGGCATTGGAAAATTTCTGCCGCACCGGCAATGAGCCTTTCAGACTTATTTCGCAACCTGGAGAACGAAAAACTGTGATCTACAAAGCTGCCATTCTGTTGACGTTCGCACTCTCTGGACTGACCCTTCTGGCGCAGAACCCGTCTTCGCAGCCCGCCTGGGTAGAGGTGAGCAATGGCTACACCAAGATGCTGCTGGATGTGGAGATGAAGCACCGTCCCGAGATCGGCTCCAACCAGGGGCTGAGCCAGTTCGACACCAAGGCTTCGCAGCCGACCTTGGCCGATGAAGACGCCGAACGGCAGGAAACCGAGGCGGTGCTGGCCAAACTGAAAGCGGCCGCCGCGCAACCCCAACCCACCGAGGTGGCGCAGGATTTGCAGATTCTGATCCGGCGCGTGGAGCTCGATTTCCGGGAAGAGGATTATCAGCGAGCCCATGAAGTGCCGTTCCTGAACGCCAGCGCCGCAGTGTTTGGCGGGCTGCGCATTCTGCTGGACGAACAGACCCCGGCGGATCGCCGTCCGTCAGCGGTGGTGCGCATTCGCGAATACGCCGGCATGGAGCCCGGTTACAAACCGCTGACTGAAATTCTGCGCCAGCGCGTGATGGAGCAGATGGCCAAGCCGGGCGTGATTTATCCCGCGCGCACCGAAATTGAAACCGAAATGGGCCGGAATTCCAATTACGTGGAGGGAATTCAGGCGCTGCTTGAACAGTACAAGCTCAGCGGCTGGGAGGAGCCTTACGCCAGGCTGAAATCACAGCTCGCCGACTACGACGCCTGGACGCGGGCCAATGTTCTGCCCAAGGCGCGCACCGACTTTCGCCTTCCGCCGGCGGAATACGCCCTGGCCCTGGAAGGTTACGGCATTGATATCCCGCCGGAGCAGCTGGCCGCCATGGCGCACAAGGCCTTCACCGAGATTCAGGAGGAGATGAAGCCTATCGCGGCGCAGATCGCCCGGGAGCAGCGCTTGCCTGCCAGCGACTATCGCGACGTGATGCGTGAACTGAAGAAGAAGCAGATCGTGGGCGATGCCATTCTGCCCCTCTACCAGGAGCGCCTGAAGCAGATCGAGCAGCTCATTGTTGAGCACCAGATCGTTTCCTTGCCCGACCGCCCGGCCCGCATTCGCATTGCCACCGCGGCTGAAACCGCGCAGCAGCCGGCGCCGCACATGGTGCCACCGCCGTTTCTGCACAACACCGGGCAAAAAGGCGAGTTCGTGCTGCCGCTCAATATTCCGGCGGCGCCGGGCGAAAAGCAGGCGGAAAAGTATGACGACTTTACCTTTGACGCCGCCGCCTGGACCCTGACCGCGCATGAGGCCCGCCCCGGCCACGAGCTGCAATTCGATTCCATGCTGGAGCACGGAGTCTCGGTGGCCCGCGTGCGCTATGCCTTCAACAGCACCAACGTCGAGGGCTGGGGGCTGTACTCTGAGTACATCATGCGGCCTTATATGCCACTGGATGGCCAGCTGGTCTCGCTCGACTACCGGCTGCTGCGGGCGGCGCGGGCGTTTCTGGATCCCGAGCTGCAAGAAGGGAAGATTCAACCGGCCGAGGCTTATCGGGTTCTGGAGCAGGACGTGGTGCAGTCTCACGCCTTCGCCGAAGAAGAAGTTGAGCGCTACACCTATCGCGCGCCCGGCCAGGCCAACAGCTATTTCTACGGCTTTACCAAACTGCTTGCCCTGCGAAAAGACGTGGAGGCGAAGCTAGGCCCGAAATTCAACCAGAAACCGTTCCACGACTTCATTCTGGCGCAGGGCTTGTTGCCGCCGGATTTAATGCGCAAAGCGGTGATGGAGGACTTTGTGCCCAAGCAGTAGTGAGACCGGAAAACCTCTGCCCCTCACTGCTTGAACAGAGCGTCAATCCCCGCCTGGGCGATGGCCTCGTCAATCTCTGACTTGGCGCCGCTGGCGGCAATCGCGCCTATCGTCTGTCCATCCACCTGAATGGGCAGGCCGCCCTGGTTGGGGAAGTAGTCGGGAAACTCCAGGACGTCCATGTTCCCTTGCTTCAGTCTATCGGCGCCATCCTTGGACGGGCTGCGATATAAAGCAGCATGCCGCGCCTTTTTCTGCGCGAATTGAAGGGTGTTGAACGACACGCTGTCGGCCTTCTCCAGAAACAGAAGATTGCCGCTTTCATCCACCACGCAGATGGTGACTTCGACATGGAGTTCTTTGGCCTTGGCCTCAGCCGCCGCAACCATCACTTTGATGGCGGCCAGGTTCAGAGTTTTCCTGGTGGGAAGGTTAACGGCGAGGCCCGCCGTCAGGAAGCTGAGCGTCACAACCAGTAGGTTGAACATGCGCAGGATGCTACCAGCAGAGCTTCTGAGTTTCCATCGGAAACACGATATCGCGCATCCATGGCTGCCGCGGCCGTCCGGCGGTCCGGGTGATATCCTGCTGCCGTATGACCACGCTGGTGGAGTGCGTTCCCAACTTTTCCGAAGGCCGAGACAAGGCCAAAGTTGACGCTATTGTCGCCGCCATGAAGCTCGAAGGCGTCTATCTGCTCGACCGCGAGATGGACTCTGACCACAACCGCTGCGTGATCACGCTGGTAGGCGAGCGTGAGCCCATTCAGGAAGCGGCCATTCGCGGCGTGGGCAAAGCGGCCGAACTCATTGATCTGAATCAACACCATGGGGCGCATCCCCGCCTGGGCGCTGCCGATGTGGTGCCGTTCATTCCCATTGAGGGCGTCACGATTGAAGATTGCGTGGCCATGGCAAGGCACGTGGGCGAAGAAATCTGGAAACGCTTCCAGATTCCCGTTTACTTGTATGAAGCGGCGGCGGCCACGCCTGAGCGGCAGAATTTGGAGAATATCCGCCGCGGCCAGTTCGAAGGCATTCGCGGGGAAATCGCGACTAACCCTGCGCGCAAACCGGATTTCGGCGAGGCGCGCCTGCATCCCACGGCGGGAGCTACGGTTGTCGGCGCACGCAAGTTCTTAATCGCCTACAACGTCTTTCTCAATACGGCCGAGGTTGAAATTGCCCGGAAAGTCGCCAAGGCACTGCGCTTTTCAAGTGGCGGCCTGCGTTATGTGAAGGCCGCAGGCTTCCTTGTGCGCGGCCTGGCCCAGGTTTCCATGAACCTGACCGACTTCGAGCAGACTCCCATCCATCGCGTCTTCGAAATGGTGAAACGCGAGGCGGCGCGTTACGGCCTGCTGCCGGTTTCGAGCGAGATTGTCGGGCTGATTCCCAAGAAAGCCCTGGAGCAGGCGGCCGAGTGGTTCCTGCAGGTGGAGAACTTCGATTCCTCTCTCATTCTCGAAAACCGTCTGATTGGCGTGATGAGCGGCAAGGCTGCGGTGGGCGGCTTGCGCGCCGGGGTCGAGCCCTTCATTGAGCAGCTGGCCGCGCCGACGGCAACGCCCGGCGGAGGCAGCGCCGCCGCCGCCAGCGCCGCCATGGCCGCGGGACTGGCCACCATGGTCGCCTCCATGTCGCGGGGCAAGAAGGCCTATCTGCAATACGAGGGCGAACTGAGCGCCGCCATCGCACGGCTGACGCAGCTTCGTGAGGAACTGAAGGCCGCCGTGGATGCCGACGCCGAGTCTTACAACGCGGTCATGAAGGCATACAAGCAAGCTAGAGAATCGGCCGAAGCGGATGGCGTAGTGGATGCCGCGCTCAAGCTGGCGACGCGGATTCCGCTGGGCGTAGCCGAGCGGGCGAAAGAGGTCGTGGCCGTGGCGGAGAAACTCGGCCCGATCACGAACCCCAACATGAAGTCCGATCTGACCACGGCCCTGGCCCTGGCGCGGGCTGCCATCGAAGGGGCACTGGCCAACGTGGAAATCAACCTCGAGTCGCTGAAGGACCCGGGTTTTGCCGCCGAAACCCGCCGCCAGGCTGCAGCGCTGAAGGCTGCCGCCCCCTTGGCGCCGTAGCAACCCTCGCATTTCCAGACTTTTACAGCGGTAACCATCCCTGAGTACAAGGGATTTCCCTGTAGCACCTTTGGTTCATTGACCGCTGGTTACCCCCTTGCTAGGTTTGCATGGTTGGCTCCCTCCATGGGGTTGGTATGAAGTTTGCTCATTTGTGCTATGCGGCTCTGGGCCTTGCGGTTGCGCGCTGGATCTTCAAGCGGGAAGTCTTGCAGGTTGCCGATCCCGTGGCGCGCCTTCGCAGCTCAGGTTTGCTGTAACGCCTGGTCAAAAGATCGTCGCTCCGGTGTTCGGGCTCCGTTGCTCGCCACTTCGTCCCAACGCTTGAGCCGTAGTCTTTCCCTCGCGATCGCCCCGAAGTTCTACGACTAAGGTTTGCTCTCGCCTCACCCTTCCGCGCCTCTTGGTGAATAGAATTTTCTTTGAGGCCGGCGCCTCCCGCTCGGCAGTAATCAACTGAATTCCGGTTACTTCCGGACTGTGGGCTGGAAGACTTTGGCTGCGGGAGAATGGCAAAGGCCGAACTGGCCGAAAAGTTGTATGAGCTTGACCGCCCCCAAACTGCGCTTAATCCTGCTGGCCGTTCTCGCGGCGGCACTGCTTTCGCCACATTTGGCTGCGCAATCGGATGACAACAACAACAACGTGCCTCTCGGCGATATCGCCCGCGCCTTGCGCAAAGAAAAAGAGAAAAAAGCGGAGCCGCCGGCGCCCGTCGTCATTGATAACGACAATTTCTCGCAAGTGATGAAGCAGGTGGAGAAGGACCGGCTGGAAGGCAAAGTGAATTTTTCCTTCGATGGCGTGGGCAAGGACATTCGGGTCGGTTCGCCGGATGTGACCTGCAGCCTGGCCTTCAGCGCCGATAGTTCAGCCTTGTTGAGCGACCCTTTCGTGGCCCAGGACTTGCCGCGCGCCGAGCTGTCGAAGCTGGAGGGTCCGGCGACCATCAGCGGCGACGCGCTGCAGGTGACCATCCACAACGGCAGCAACTGGACGATAAAAGAAATTACCGTGGGGTTGACGATTCTACGGCACGCCGGCGCCGACGATGCCTCGGCGGTGTTCGGCTCAGCCAAGCTGGTGCCCGCGGCGGCCGGTTCAGCTGCGGCGGAGGATGCGCCCAGCCAGAAGCCCTCCGACCTCACCGTGCTTTATCACTTGAAAGGCTCGGCCGCGCCCGCCAGCACAACCGTATTCCGCCAGGAGCTGGGCGGGCATCTCTCGCCCGATCAGGATTGGCACTGGGCCATTGTGCAGGCGCAGGGCGTGCCGCCCAAATAGCTAGGGCACCCGCCCCGCCATCAGCGCCAGCTCGCGCCACTTCCACAGGCAATCTACGTCGGTAAAGCCGATCTCCCGCAGCCAACCTAGCTGTGTTTCCAGGTCAAGCAGCTTGTTCGAAGGATCTTCACTCTCTGGCGTGATGCCCATCTCGCGAAGAAACTCCTCATGCAGGCGAGGCGTGGGCGCTGAAACGTGCTCCAGATTGCAGAACACGCCGCCTTTCGGAAGCAGGGCAAATATTTCGGCGTAGAGCGCCCGCTTGCGCTCGTGGACCAGGTGATGAATTGCGAAACTGGAAATCACGGCGTCGAAACGGCCTAATGCAGGAAGAGGCAGGTCAAGGTTATGCTCCACAATGGTGATCGCCGGGTTGGCGGCGAAGCGCTGGCGAGAGGCGGCCAGCATGGCAGCCGAGAAATCCAATCCAACTGCTTCGGCGCTTGGATGGCGCTGCCGGGCGAGGGCCAGCAGACGGCCGTTCCCCGTGCCCAGATCAAGCAGGCGGCCGATTGTCTGGGGCAGAAATCCCAGCAGCTCGGCCTCGCCTTCCACCCTGTGCGGAATCGAGTCGGCCCGGCTGAGATATTCCAGCGCGTGCTCGGAAGAGGACCAGAGATTGGTGCCCATCGCAAAAGTATATATGGCGATGGCGGAGAACTCAGCTCCCGGAGGCCAGGAAGTGAGAACTGCGGGCCCTCAACAGACAGGCCCGGCCTCAAGAGGCGAGCGTTGCGCCTTCTCGAGATGTTGTGACAACCCGCGGAACCGCCTCCACCTTTCCGCTCTCCATGCTGCGGTAAGCCGCATCCAGAATTTCCTGGTTCTGCCAGCCCTCTTCGCCCGGAACCGGGAACAGCGCCTTGCCCTCGACGGCATCGGCAAAAGCATCCAACTGGCGCGCATAGGCCAGGTGATTAGACAGGGTTTCGCTCTCCACCACCGCTCCGCCGCGGTGCAACTCGATCGTTACCGGCCTTTCGACCGTAAAGCAGTTATCCGCACTGAGAATGCCGGCTTCGCCGACAATTTCAAGCGGCGTGCGGTAGTCCGCGAGGAATGAGACCAGCACCGTGGCGAGGGCGCCGCCAGAGAACTCGAGGGTCAAAGCCGCGGCGTCTTCTACATCCGCGGCAAAGCGGCTAGCCATCCCGCGCGCACTGAGCCGCACGACTTCATCCTGCAGGATGTAGCGCAGAGAATCCACGCAATGCACGCCGATATCAGCAACCGGCCCGCCGCCAGCCAGCTTGCGATCATGCAGCCAGGTGCGCGCGTGCTCGCGTCCTCCCATGAAGGAAAATTCCGAGCGCGCAAAAATCGGCCGCCCGATTTCTCCTGCGGCGAGCCGTTGACGCATGCGGGCCGTGCTCTCTTCAAAGCGAAAAACCTGCGCCACGCCCAGCAATACGCCCGCTTTGCGCGCCGCCTCGACCATTTGCCGGCACTCGGCGGCATTCGCTGCCATCGGCTTCTCACACAGAATGGGCTTCCCCCATTCCGCCGCGGTCAAAACATCCTGAAGATGAATGCTGTTGGGGGTGGTCACAAACACTGCGTCCACCTCGGGGCACCGGCACAGGTCGGCGGTGGAAGCAAACGCGTGGGGAATGTTGTATTGCTGCGCTGACTGCCGCGCTTTGGCCAAGTCGCGCCGCGAAAGCGCCGCGACCCGGCAATTCTGCGACAGCACGAAGCCCGGCATCATGCGCTTGACCGCATGCAGGCCGAACCCGGCAATTCCGAAGCGAATCATAAAGTGCGCACCAAGAGCGCCACAGAATGGAATGCGCGCAGCCTTTTCGCAGACTATTTCGTGGTTGCGATGGAGGTCCCCGGGAAACCCACCATGCTGCTGGCCGCGACCCCGCCGCCCAGGCCTCCGGTGGTGGAGTCAATCTTAATCGCTGAAATCGTGTTGTTGCTCTCGGTGGAAACCAGCAAAAAGTTTCCGGTCGAATCCACTGCCATGACCTGCGGCGCCCCGTTGGCGGTGAAGGGTGACCCGCTCAGGGCGGTGGGAAGTCCCGTGGTGGCGTCCACCGTAAACACGGAGATGTTGCTTGATCCCTGATTGGCAACATAAAGCACTTTCACCGTCGTCCCCACGGTGACCGCAACCGGATTCGTGCCCACGTCGAAGGGAGAACTGGGGACCTCGGTCAGCGCGCCGCTCGAATCAATGGAAAAAATT
>Ga0335077_10009346_pt1 | contig 12163 bp, 12 predicted proteins | sample Lox_Sample_31_FD_207151 | JGI IMG/M metagenome (GOLD analysis project Ga0335077, IMG submission 207151) | Soil microbial communities from Loxahatchee National Wildlife Refuge, Florida, United States - Lox_Sample_3.1 | ecosystem: Environmental > Terrestrial > Soil > Wetlands | place: USA...
CGCCCAGCGTGAGCTTTCCGTTCAGGTGCGTATCGCCCACTTTGAATTTGCTGTACTCGTCCACAATGCACTGCGCCTTCTGAGTGAACTTGGCGGCATCGTCTTTCGTCCACCAGTCGTCGAGATTGCCGTGGCCGTCGAACTGCCGCCCTTCATCGTCAAATCCGTGGGTAATTTCGTGGCCCATGAACAAGCCAATATGGCCGTAGTTGAGCGCGGCGCTCTGCGCAGGGTCGAAGAACGGGGACTGCAGCACGCCCGCCGGGAAGTTGATGTCATTCATGCTGGGGTTGTAGAAGGCGTTGACCGTGGGCGTGGAGGTAATCCACTCCTCGCGGTCCACCGGCTTGCCGATTTTTGCCAACTGGCGGTGCGATTCGAACTCGGCGGCGCGCAGGTTATTGCCGAAGGCGTCGCCGCGCACGATATCGAGCTTGGAGTAGTCGCGCCACTTATCGGGATAGCCCACTTTATTGGCGATCAGGTGCAGCTTCTCTTCGGCGCGTTTCTTGGTCGCCGCGCTCATCCAGTCCAGCGATTCGATGTCGCGGTCCATCGCCGCCTCGATGTCGTGAATCATCTGCAATGATTTCGTCTTGCTGGAGGCAGGAAACACTTCCTCGACGTAGGCCTTGCCCAATGCTTCAGGCAGCGCTCCATCCGTGCTGCCGACGCAGCGTTTCCATCGCGGTTCCTGCTCCGGGATGCCGACGAGCTTACGTCCATTGAAGTCGAATTTTTCCTGATCGAGCGCCTTGGGCAGGATCGAGCCGGCCAGCGACGACACCAGTTGCCAGCGCAGATAGACCTTGATCGTCGCCAGGTCCGTATCTGCGATTACCTGGCTCATTCCCTTGAAGAAATCCGGTTCCGCCACATTGATGTCGGTGAATGTGGGTGACCCGGTTTGGCCGTAGAAGTTCTCCCAGTTGAAGTTCGGGGTCAACGCCTGCAGTTGCTTGAGCGGCATCATGTGATAGACGTTATGAGGATCGCGCTGCGAGGTGACGTCGAGGGAAACCTTGGCCAGCGCGGTTTCCAGCTTCATGATGGCGGCGGCGTCGGTGGCCGCCTGGCTGTCGCTCTCGCCCAGCAGCTTCAGCATGTTGGTGATGTGCTGCACATACTGCTTGCGGATCTCTTCGTCTTTCGGGCCGGTACGGAAGTAGTAGTCCTTTTCGGGCAGGCCGATTCCGTTCTGCGCCACGAATGCCACGCTGTGGGTAGCGTCCTTGAAATCCTGCTGCGAACCGTAGCCCAGAAACGCATTCACGTTGATGAGTTGGTAGTGGGCCAGCAATTCCGGAAGCTGATCTTTGCCGGTGAGCGAGTTGATGCGATCCAGTTCCGGCTGCAGAACGCTCATGCCCTTCTTCTGGATGGCGGCTTCGTCCATGCAACTCGCGTAGTAGTCGCCGATTTTCTGCGCATTGGCATCGCGCGACGGATCGGGCGCTGAGGCTTTCTCCAGGATCCCGTGCAGCACCTGCCGGTTGTACTGCTCCATGTTGTAGAACTGGTCGGAATCAGGGGAATCGCTGGGAATCGGGTGCAGCTTGCTCCAGTTGCCGCAGGCGTACTGGTAGAAGTCCACGCACGGGTCGGCGCTGGTGTCCATGATGTCCTTGTCCAGGGACGGCACCAGCTTGAAGGTCTGCTTCGGGCCTGAGGCGTTACTGGTAGATTGGGCGGATAGGGTAACGCTGCACAGCAGCGCCACCAGAGCGGGAAGGGCACGGCACAGAAGCTTGGGCATCCATTCCTCCGCCAAGAATGATACACGCCCAGCCACCGCTTGATGCCGCCGATGGGCGCGTGGCTCAAAAAACCGTGTAGCGGCGGGGCTTGTCCCGCAAGCGAGCGAAGCGAGCCCGAGAATGACCTCAGCCCGAGAATGACCTCAGAAGGAACGGAGGTGGGTCCGTAAATGCTTGCCGGACTTATATTTCTCCTGCCCAAATCCGCTCTGGGCGGCGCACGCTCTTCCTGACGGTCAACGGCCGGCCAACCCTCCGCCGGTGTTTTCCATCTAAAGGGTTGAGTTCCTCTGGCCGTCGAACTCTTCTGGTCCCCTGGGTAGGCTAGTCACGATTGTGGGGGCAGTTGATTGATAACTTCCCGGAAACTGAGCTATGAGTTAGCCATCCTGGCGATACTCTGCGCTACCGCCATATTCCTTTTCCCCTCGGCGCAGGGGCCTTATTCCGCGGTGCATGGGCCGGTCACCGCTCTCGGCAGCATCCGGGCGAGGTTGCGGCTCTGGTGGCACATGGCGCAGGCTTCCGCGCAGGTATCGGGTCGCAGTCCACAAATTGAGTCCTGTTTCGCGCTGCTCGCGGTAGGGAGCGGCCTCCTGCTCCCACAATCAGTCCCTCCTGAAGATACTTCTATCCTTCGCTGCTGATCTCGTGACGACATGACCAGCCCGGCACGGGCATGGCCCCGCAGCCGAATTGTCGCCGGCAGGCCGGAGAAGTCGTGCCGGCGGCGCACGCATAACTGGAATATTGATGTGCGAAGCCCATCCTTTTAGGAGACGAAATTATGAGTACAGCAAAATCGAAGCTGTTGGTTTTCGCCGCAGCCCTGGCCCTGGCGTTCATCCTGGCGGGTTGCAGCAAGAAGGTTGCTAAGGTCACGCCTCCGGCGCCGCCCGCGCCGCCCAGCCCGACTGCATCCCTGGCCGCTAGCCCGGACGTGATCCAGCAGGGGCAATCCACCACCCTGACCTGGCAGACGCAACACGCCAATGACATAACCATCCAGGGCTTGGGCACGGTGCCAGCCTCGGGATCCCGCACCGTGAAGCCGGACTACTCTACGACCTACACCCTCACCGCCAAAGGGCCCGGCGGCACGCAGGACGCCGACACACGTGTGACGGTGAACGCTGCGCCCGCGGCGAGAATGGCGACGCCCGGGCCAACGGAAGCCGACTTGTTCGGCAGGAACGTGAAGGACGTGTACTTCAACTTCGACCGCTACAACATCCGTCCGGATGAAGTTCAGGTTACCGGCACCGACGCCAAGTTTCTCGATTCGCACCCCGACATCAAGATTCTGGTCGAGGGGCACTGCGACGATCGCGGCTCAGAGGAGTACAACCTGGCGCTGGGGGACAGCCGGGCGCATTCGCTGAAAGAGTCTCTGGAGAAGGAGGGCGTGAGCGCAGACCGGATCAAAACCGTCAGCTATGGAAAGGAGAAGCCATTCTGTACCGTTGACGACGAGCAGTGCTGGCAGCAGAACCGGCGCGACCACGTTATTTTCCAGCAGTAGCAGAAAGCGTGACTGGCGCGCGGAGCGGCTGAATTCTGCCGCCCCGCGCGCTCTGTTTGCGGACGAGTGTTCCACGTCGGACATGTTGTGCATATCAGTCTGTGGTACGCATAACGTATGCGCAACAGGGCTTCAGCCCCCCGAAAGCGCCGCTCTTCCGCGGCGATAGACACATTCGCGACTCTTTGCGCAGCCGCCAGGCCGGGCTCTTCCGCGGTATTCCTGCCGGCATTTATGGGATCACCTTGATTGCGGGATCAACTCGATGGGTCTGGATGAAACCAGTTCCTGGTTCTCTGATCTCAGGTCTCAATTGTCCGGACCAATCGTTCGTTAGCAGTCCATTAGAAGGCGTGCCTAAAGTTTCCAGGCGTCCGGTCCGATAAAGGGCGGCCCCTTGCCGGGGACGACTCTGTAAATCGAGCTAGGACGCCATGTTTACGATTATCGGAATTTTAGTTGTGTTCGGAGCCGTTGCCGGCGGTTATCTGATGGAGCACGGGCTGCTCAAGGTGCTGCTGCAGCCGGCGGAACTTGTCATTATCGGCGGCGCGGGGCTGGGCACGGTGTTGATCGCCAATCCGCTGCACATTCTGAAGAAGATTGCGGGGGGAATTGGCGGGGCGTTCGGCGGCTCCAAGTTCGGCAAGAAACGTTACCTCGACTCGCTGAAGATGATGTACGACCTGCTCAACAAGGCACGGCGCGAAGGCGTCATGGCGATGGAGGCGGACGTCGAGGACCCGGCCAAAAGCCCCATTTTTTCCAAGAACCAGGCGTTTCTCAAGGACCATCATGTGCGCGACTTTGTCTGTGACACGCTGCGCATGGCCATTACCGGAACTGACGCATTCGAGCTGGACCAGCTGCTGGAACTGGATATGGAAGTCCATCATCACGATTCCAACCTTCCGGTGGCGGCGCTCAGCACCATGGCAGATTCTCTGCCTGGCCTGGGAATTGTGGCGGCGGTGCTGGGGGTGGTGATTACCATGGGCGCGCTTGGCGGCCCTCCGGAAGAAATCGGCCACAAGGTCGCGGCGGCGCTGGTAGGCACGTTCCTGGGAATTCTGCTGTGCTACGGGCTGATCGGGCCGATCGCCTCCAATATGGGGAAGCTGGCCGAGGATGAAGCCGCCTATCTTCATGTACTGCGAGTACTGATGATCTCGTTCCTGAAGGGCGCAGCCCCGATTATGGCGGTGGAGTTTGCAAGGCGTGCGATTCCAGGACACTTGCGCCCGTCTTTCCAAGAAGTAGAGAAGATCTGCCGTAGTGGAGGAGCGAGCACGGAAGCTCCAGCGGCAGCGGCAGCCTCGGCCTAGACCATGGCAAACGAAACAACAACAGACAAACCGCGCCCGATCATCATCGTCAAGAAGAAGGCGGGGCATGGCGGGCATCATGGCGGGGCATGGAAGGTCGCCTATGCCGACTTCGTCACCGCCATGATGGCCCTGTTCATCGTGCTCTGGCTGATGAACAGCAGCAGGCAGGTGCGCGAGGCGGTAGGAGGCTATTTCAAGGACCCGTCGGGAACCTCCAAGATGGTAGGCACTGACCAGCGGGGCTCGGGTGAGAACTTCACGTTGAAAAAAGAGGACATGGCGCAGCTCAAAGAACAGCTGCAGAAGGAAGTCCGCCAGCTCAATGACTTTGAGAAGTTGAAGAACCAGATCGAGATGACGGTGACCGCAGAGGGCTTGCGGATTGAGCTGCTGGAAAGCGCCTCTGGCACCTTCTTTGACAGCGGCAGTCCACACCCCAATGGCGACGGCCAGGAACTTCTCCAACTGCTGGCCAAAGAGTTGGGCAAGCTTCCGAACAAGCTTTCGATTGAGGGGCATACAGACTCGAAGCCATACGCCGGGGGGCGAGATTATGGAAACTGGGAACTCTCCACCGACCGCGCCAACGCGGCGCGGCGGCTGATGCAACAGAATGGAGTCCGCGAGGACCAGGTGGGGCAGGTGCGAGGGTTCGCCGATCAGTTGCTGCGCAAGCCGGCCGATCCGCTGGATCCCTCCAACCGGCGAATCTCGGTAATCGTGCAGTACATGGATAAGGATTACGAAGCTCCGACGTCGAAACCGGAGGCGGCTGAGAACAAGCCTCCTGAGGCCGCAGATAGCGAGCGGGCATCGGCTCCTACCGCAGGCAAGCCCTAGCATCTCTCGTATTCGCCGGCGAGAGATTTTCCCCAAAGATCGCAAAGGTCGCAAAGAAAAGCAGGTTCGCATTTCCTCAGACCCTTCTGCAGCGAGTCGTCTCGCCTAGCTCTGCAGCGCCCCTTCTTCCCCAGCACAGGAAGGTTTGCAGTGTTCGATTCGCGAACACAGTGCTCCAAACTCGAACGCCATCGTGCATTTCTTGGTTCGCGCGGCAAGCTCTCAAGCGGCTCTAATTCATAGAGATGGATGAGGTTGACATTAAGGGTTCTCTAATTGCAGTACCGGAATACGCACTGCTAATAACTCCGATCGATTCCCCCGCTGTCCAAACAATCGATCAATTTTGTAAACGTTCGTCAGAACTATGGAAAGCGCTGGCTCTGAGACGGAACCATTGTGCCGAACCACGAAAAACGTTTCCCCGGAGAGGGTAGAACACGGAATGCACAAAGAATCGGCTGAGTCTGCAGTAAACCACTGCTCTCATCTGTTGATTGCAGAAGATGACGTACCGCTGGCGCAATTTCTCAAGCGCGGTCTGGAAGCTGACAAGTATTCGGTGAACCTGGTTCACGACGGAGAGTCAGCCCTGCAAGCCGCCCAGACGGCCCTATACGATCTGGTTATTCTCGACCTGAACCTGCCAAAACTTGACGGCCTGGCGCTGCTGAAGCAGTTGCGTCCGGCGAAGCCGCAGTTGCCGGTGCTGGTCCTGACCGGGCGCAGCCAGTTGGAAGACCGGGTTACCGCACTCGATGGCGGCGCCGACGATTGCCTGATCAAGCCTTTTTCCTTCCGTGAGCTGAGCGCCAGGACGCGCGCCCTGCTGCGGCGCAACCAGCGCAAGTCCGGCAAGGTGATGCAAGTAGGCGACCTGGTGCTGGACCGCGAGGAATTGCGGGTGGAGCGCGCGGGCAAACGGCTGGACCTCACTGGCAAGGAGTTCCTGGTGCTGGAGTGCCTGATGATGAATGCCCGGCTTCCGGTATCGCGGGCGACTCTGATGGAGTACGCGTGGAAAAGCCCGTATGACGCAAGCACAAATCTGGTGGATGTTTATGTGAAATACGTCCGCGACAAGGTGGACGGCAGCTTTCCTGTGAAGCTGCTGCGCACCATTCGCGGCGTTGGTTACGTAGTGGCTGACAACTGAGGAGAATCCCCCATGCACGCTGAAACCCACGATCAGAAGTCCGATCTGTCCCAACCGCTGCCCGCACCGCTGGCGACCGCTGCGATCTCACGCGGCCTGCACGATATGGCGCAGCCTCTCACTATGTTGACAGGAATGCTGGAGCTGACGCTGATCCGGCCGCAGACGGAAAGCGAATGGCGGATGTCAGTGGAAGGAGCGATTGAGCAGGCAGCCCGGGCAGTTGCGCTGCTGAACCAGGTGCGGGAGTTGGTGAACCTGCAGCGGCCTGGGGCAAGCACGGAAGTTCTGCCCAGCCAGGCAGCGGCAAATTCAAGCGGAGGAAAGGCGACGGCATGTCCAGCGCGGTAGCGATGCAAGCGGTTGGCCCCAAGAGAGTTGTCCCCGATGCAGTGGGCATTCTTGTGGTCAGCACCAATCTGGAGCTGCGGCGGGACATAACTTCGCGGCTGCGGTCGTCGCGCTGGGTGATCAATGAAGCGATGAGTGGCGCGGAGGCCCTGGAGAGAATCAGCGCCGGAGACGTTTCGGTGGTGCTGCTTGATCCGGTGCTGCCCGACCTGCGGGTGGACGAGTTCAAGGAGATCATTCAACTGCAGCATCCGGACGTGGAGATCGTGCCGGTGAATCCGCATACCGGACAGGCGATTTTCGCGACGCCTTCGCCGGACACGCTTTGCTTCGACGTACTGCGCGACATGGGGCGAAGCGCGCCGACGCGGGGGAGCGATGCGACCTCTGCGGGTTCGCCGGGCGACTCGGTCCCGGAGACGGGTTTGCCGGGATTTATCGGAATTGCGCCCGCCATCCAGCGTTCCTGCGCCCTTGCGCGGCTGGTAGCGCCGCGCGACACGACGGTCCTGATCACTGGAGAAAGCGGCACTGGCAAGGATGTGGTGGCGAGCGCCATCCATCAGTTGAGCATGCGGAAGTTGAAGCCGTTTGTGGTGATCAATTGCGCCGCGATTCCCGAGCCGCTGCTGGAAGCTGAATTATTCGGATTCGTGAAGGGCGCCTTTACCGGCGCGGTGCAGTCGCGCATCGGGCGCATTCATGCCGCGCAGGGCGGGACGCTGTTTCTGGATGAAATCGGAGATCTGCCGCTGGGCCTGCAGTCGAAGTTGCTGCGGTTCCTGGAGCAGGGCGAGATTCAGCGGCTGGGAAGCTCGGATACGTTTCGCGTGGATGTGCGGGTGCTGGCGGCGACCAACAGCCATCTGCGCCGGCTGGTGCAGGAGAAGCAGTTCCGCGAGGATCTTTTCTACCGGCTCTCGGTCTTTCCTATTGAATTGCCTCCGCTGCGGGAGCGCATGCAGGATGTGCTCCCCTTGTCACACAGCTTTCTTGCCAAGTTCTGCCCGCGCAGCGTGACTCTTTCACCCGAGTCGGCAGCCCTGCTGCAGCAGCATACCTGGCCGGGGAACGTGCGCGAGGTGCGCAACGTGATGGAGCGGGCCAGCATTCTGCTGGGGCAGGGTTTTGAAGTCGGTCCTGAGCACATCGTGATCTAATCCAGCGCTGCCGCGGCCCTCATCCGGCACTCATCTTTTCTCCACATCGGGCCGCAATTCAACGTCTTCCGACCGAATCCTTTGGCAAGACCCGTGCATTCTCACTAGGCAGATGTTGCCTAGTTCTCATCTACGTCCAATGAACCTGCAGCCGGCAGAGCTGACCTCGATGAACACCGCACTGGAAACGATGTGCACCGCCGAACCCGTGCTGGCCGATGCCTTCGCCGCATTTACGGCGGCGGCGGGACGGCTGGAGTTCTCCTATCAGCAATTGCAATCGGAAGTAACCCGCCTGCGCGAAGAGCTGGAAGAGCGGAATGTCGCGCTCACCGTCAGCCTGGCGGAAAACGAAAAGATGCGGCTGGCGCTGGGGAGGATTCTGGACGCCCTGCCGTGCGGTGTGATCGTGCTGGAACCCGGTGAGCGGGTGGGGTTCGTCAATCCGGAGGCGCAGCGCCTGCTGGAGTGCAGCGGCAAGAACGTGGCCGAGAGTGAGAACGTGCGCACGCTGCTGGCACGGTGGCGCAAGTCGGCGGAGATGTTAGCCAACGACGATCAGGAGTTTTGCGTTACCACAAACGGGAAAAAGAGATGGCTGGCGGTGAGGTCGGCGGGGATGGTGGAGGCCGGACTGGGGCAGGAGAAGAACGGGGCGGCCAGCCGGCAGGCGGTGCTGATTCTGCGCGACACCACCATGCAGCGGGAGATGGAGCAGGAACGCGAAGAGGCGCGGCGGCTGATTGCGCTGGCGGAACTTTCCTCGGTACTGGCGCATGAGATTCGCAATCCCCTCGGAAGCATGGAACTGCTGACGGAGCTGCTGATGGGCTCGGCTGAGGTGGGCAGCGAGGCTAAGCAGTGGGTGGAGCACCTGCAGGCGGGAATTCGGTCGCTCTCGGTGACGGTGAACAACGTCCTGCGCATGCACACCATGGGCGGCCCGGTGCTGGTGCCACTGCAGTTGGCGGCGGTGCTGAGGGAAGCGACAAATTTTGTCACACCGCTGGCAGAGCAGGCAGGGATCACGCTGGCCTTGCAGGAAAACCTCGGCGAAACCGAGATCGCCGCCAACGGCGGCGAACTGCGGCAGGTGATTCTGAACCTGGCGCTAAACGCCCTGCGGCACACGGGGGCGGGCGGGCGGATTCTGGTCCGCGCGGAACTGGATGGGGCACACGTGCACGCGCCGCAGGCAGTGGCGATTGAAATCCGCGACAGCGGCTGCGGAATCTTGCCCGAGCATCTGCCGTTGGTTTTCGATGCCGGGTTCTCCACCGGGAACAGCAGTCCGGGGCTGGGGCTGGCGGTTTGCCGCAAGATCGTGCAGCAGCATCACGGCAGCATTTCTGTGGACAGCGAAGTGGGCAAGGGAACGACGTTCCGCATGGAGTTTCCGATTTTATGAGCGCAGTGGTGAATGGAGCGGTGAATCCGGCGATGAACAAGTCGGTCCTGGTGGTGGACGACGAGGCCGCCATGCGCCTGGCCCTGCAGGCCAACTTTCAGAAGCAGGGCTGGGAAGTGGAGACCGCGGGCGGCGCGGCGGAAGCATTGCGCAAGTTTCAGCAGAAACGCTTCCCGCTGGTGGTGACCGACGTTCGCATGCCTGATGGCGATGGGTTCAACGTAATGCGGTCGGTACGGATGTCGGCGCCGGATACGGCTGTGATCATCCTTACTGCCTTCGGCAGCGTGCCGGACGCGGTGCAAGCGATGCGCGGCGGCGCCTGTGATTACCTGAGCAAGCCGATTTCGTTCGAGCAACTCCAGGGCGCGGTGACGCGCGTGATGGGGGAGCGGGATGCGGGCGCGCGGAATGCGGTCAATTCGCCGCAGCGCTTGCGCGCACGCCAGGAAGCGCCGTCACAGGGGATCGTCGGAGCGTCACTGGTGTTGATGCGCACGCTGGAACGAGCGCGGCACGCGGCACGTACCAACGCCGACGTATTGATCGAGGCTGAGAGCGGCACCGGCAAGGAACTGCTGGCGCGCTACATCCACGAGGCCAGCGAGCGGAGGGAGCGGCCGTTTGTGGCGGTGAACTGTGCGGCGCTGCCGGAACATCTGCTGGAAAGCGAGTTATTCGGCCATGCCAAGGGCGCGTTTACCGGGGCGAATGCGGCGAAGGCCGGGAAGTTTGAGATGGCAGAGGGGGGAACGCTGCTGCTGGACGAAATCGGCGAAATGCCGCTGGGGTTGCAGCCGAAGTTGTTGCGGGCGTTACAGGAGCGCGAGTTCGAGCGGCTGGGTGAGACGCGAACGGTGCGCGTGAACATTCGCGTGATCGCGACTACGAATCTTCTTTTGCTGCGCATGGTCGAAGAGGGCAGCTTCCGCGCCGATCTCTATTATCGGCTCAATGTCGTTCCGCTTTCACTGCCGCCGCTGCGGCATCGCCGGGATGACATTCCCATGCTGGCGGGCTTCTTTGCCGCCAAGTTCGCGGGGCAGGCCGGACGGGGGACGCCGGAACTGCATCCTGAGTTTCTTGCGGGGTTGCAGAAGCTGGAGTGGCCGGGAAATGTCCGCGAGCTGGGCAATTTCATGCGGCGCATCCTGACGCTGAGTGAGGAAGCGGTGATCGGTCCCGAATTTCTGGGTCCGGAATTTATGACTCCTGCCCCTCAGGCATCGCCCGCACCCGGAGTTGCGGTACGTCCGGGCACGGCGATGCGGGAGATGGAGCGGCGGCTGCTGGAATCGACCCTGGAAGTGACCAATGGCAACCGCACGCGGGCGGCGGAGATGCTAGGCATCAGCCTGCGCACCATCCGCAACAAGATCCGCGAATACGGCCTGCCACCGAGGAGGTATGAAGCGAAATGAGCACGATCGGAACTTTAGAGAAGTACCTGAGCCTGGCCGCCGACCGGCAGAAGCTGGTGGTGACCAACATGGCCAACATCGATACGCCCGGCTACCGCACCGAGGACTTCGACTTCCGCGCGGAGTTGAACCGGGCGGTGAACAGCGAAGCCAGCACGACAGAAGGGCCCATGATGCATGAAGTCTCGGGGCTGGTGGCGCGGCCGGACGGCAACAACGTGAACCTGGACCGCGAGGGCATGGCGCTGGCGGAAACGCAGATGCAGTTCCGCATTGGAGTGCAGTTGATACGCTCGGAATTTCACCGCTTACTGACGGCGATCACTGAAGGAGGCAAATAGCGATGAGCACGTTTTCCATGCTCGAAATCAGCAGCTCGGCGCTTTCGGCGGAACGCCAACGGGCGGAAGTTGTGGCCGCCAACATGGCCAACGCCAGCACTACGCGCACGCCTGAGGGCGGTCCTTACCGGCGCAAGGAAGTCGTGTTCGCCAGCACCAAGATGTTTCCCTTTCAACTGGCGCTCAATCAGCTTTCTTCCGGGCCGCTAAGCTCCGCGCCCTCGGTGCGGATCGCGCGCGTGGTGCAGGACCCCACGCCGCCGCAGATGCGCTATGAGCCGGGAAATCCCGACGCCAACGCGCAGGGATATGTGGCCTACCCCAACATCAATCCGATTCAGGAAATGGTGGACCTGATGGGCGCGACGCGGGCTTACGAACTGAACGCGTCGGCGGTGAACGCTACCAAGCAGATGCTGCAGCAGGCGCTGGACATTCTTCAGGCATAACGAGAGCTTCAGCCATAACGATAGGGCAGAAAATTTATGAGCAATTTTTCCAGTATCACGCCGTGGTTGCCCGGACAGACCGGAGTTTCGAATTCGTCCTTATCGAGCCCGCTTTCTTCCCCCTCCAGTTCCCCGGCTGGAGAGCAGGGAGACTTCGGCTCGACGCTGTCGGACGCGATCGACAAGGTCGAGATGGTGCACACCAGCGCCCAGCAGCAGATGCAGGGCCTGCTGCAGGGCGACCGCCAGGACATTCACAACGTGATGATCGCGGTGGAAAAAGCGGATGTGGCGTTCCAGCTGATGATGCAGGTGCGCAACAAGATCGTGAATGCGTACGAGGAAATCTCGAAGTTGCAGTTCTAGACGAAATAGGGGCGAGGAGAAAGCAGACAGCACATGGCGTCCGGGGAACAGGTAATGGGCCAGC
>Ga0335077_10009348_pt1 | contig 12163 bp, 9 predicted proteins | sample Lox_Sample_31_FD_207151 | JGI IMG/M metagenome (GOLD analysis project Ga0335077, IMG submission 207151) | Soil microbial communities from Loxahatchee National Wildlife Refuge, Florida, United States - Lox_Sample_3.1 | ecosystem: Environmental > Terrestrial > Soil > Wetlands | place: USA: Florida...
CCCGATTGATGTTCTGCAGCGTGCCGCGGATCGCTTCCGTGACGTCCTGCAGCCGGTTTGGGTCGGCGGTCAGCACGGGGATGCCGTCCTCATCCAGGGGAACGGCGGGTGCCGCCTCATCGCCGCCTTTCAGTGAGATCGCGGCGACGCCGGTGAGCCCCTGGAACTCCAGGCCGACAAGCGTGTCCTTGCGGACCGGTGCATTGTTCTCGACCATCGCCAGCGCAACCACGCGGCGCGGGTTGTCGAGCTTGACCGAGATCACCTCTCCCACCCTGATACCGTTGAAATTCACGCTTCCGCCGTTGCGCAGACCCGCGGCAGGACCCTCGAACACGATGCGCAAGGGGCTACGCGCCTTGGTGGTGTGGAGGCTTTGGAACCAGAGCACGAAGCCGAACGCCGCCGCGATCACCGTCAGCGTGAACAATCCGATCAGGACATAGTTCGCCCGCGTTTCCATCGATGACTCCTAGCCCATCACAGCGCGGGCGCGCTTGCCGTGGAAATATTGTCGCAGCCAAGGGTGCTGCGAAGCCTGCATGTCGGCCATTGATCCTGCGGCAATGATCCTGCCGTTTCCCAAAACGGCTATGCGGTCGCAAGCGGTGTAGAGGCTGTCCAGGTCGTGGGTTACCATGAAAACGGTCAGTCCCAAAGTGCGCTGCAGGGTCCTCACCAGTTCATCGAAATCGCCGGCACCGATCGGATCGAGTCCCGAGGTGGGCTCGTCCAGAAAGACGAGTTCCGGATCGAGCGCGAGCGCGCGCGCCAGTGCCACGCGCTTGATCATGCCGCCAGACAATTCGGACGGAAAACGGTCGGCAACCTCGGGCCGCAGCCCGACCATGCCGAGCTTGGCCACCATGATCTCGTCGAGCAGCCGCTGCGAGACATTGAGATATTCGCGCACCGGAAACTGGATATTCTGGCGCACGGTCAGCGAGGAGAACAGCGCGCCCTGCTGGAACAGGATGCCCCAGCGCCGCTCCACCCCGCGCCGCGCTGTGGCGTCGGCCGCGTCGAGATCGATGCCGAACACCTCGATGCGCCCGGCGATCTTTGGCACGAGCCCGATGATGGTGCGTGTCAGCACGGATTTGCCCGCGCCGGAGGGACCGACAAAGCCCAGGATCTCGCCGCGCCTGACATCGAGGTTGAGCCCGTCGAGCACGCGCGTCGCGCCGAACTGAACGGTGATGTCGCGCACCCGGATGATTGAGTCGGAGGGAGCCAATGCCATGATCACATCCCGATCGCGGCGAAGAAGATCGCAAACACGCCGTCCATCACAATGACGAAGAAGATGCTCTTCACCACCGAGGCGGTGGTGTGCTGACCGAGCGACTCGGCGCTGCCTTGCACCGCGAGTCCCTCGACGCAGGCGACGACGCCGATCACGCCCGCCATGACAGGCGCCTTGACGATACCGACGGTGAAGTGATCGATCGAGATCGCGTCCCGCAAGCGCAGCAGGAACGCCTCGGGATCGACCCCGCCATAGAGCCATGCGACCAGGCCGCCGCCATAGAGAGCTGCCATCGCGCCCAGGAAGGCAAGGATCGGCAGCGCGATGACGAGCGCCAGCATGCGCGGCAGGATCAGGACCTCGATCGGGTCAAAGCCCATGGTGCGCAGCGCGTCGATCTCCTCGCGCATCTTCATCGAGCCCAGTTCGGCGGTGTAGGCGCTGCCCGAACGGCCGGCGACCATGATCGCGACGAGCAAAACGCCGATCTCGCGCAGCACCAGCACGCCCAGCATGTCGACGACAAAAATGTCAGCGCCGAACTTGCGGAAATGAAAAATGCCCTGTTGCGAGATGATGCAGCCGATCAGGAACGTGATCAACACGATGATCGGCACCGCGCGCCAGCATACTTGCTCGAGATGATGCACCGTCGAGGTCAGGCGAAAATTGCGGGGATGCAGGAAGACCCGCCCAGTGGCTACCAACACTGCGCCAAGCATATCGATCAGGTCGACAAAAGTGCCGCCAATGCCGGCGACGCTGCGGCCGATCTGGTCCAGCATCCCGGAGATGGTCACCGTCGCGGTCGCTGCAACGGGCGCGGCCTTCACGCGGCGGACCTCGTCGACCAGGCTCGCATAATTGGCCGAGAGTCCGGCAATCCTGGCCTCGATTCCGCCATGGGTCAGGTTGCGGCGCAGCCGCTCAATCAGCCAGGCGCCGAATGTGTCGAGCCTGGAAACCTGCGACACGTCGATAAAGATATTGGGCCGGCTGCCGGCGAGTTTCTCGGCGTCCGCTACCATATCCTCAAGATACGACGCGAACGGCGCCGTCCAGGACCCCACGGCGCAGAGCGCAAGCCCATTGCCTTGCACGATTCGCTCCAATGTCGGGGCACGGCTCACGCCGGAGAACTCCCGCAAAATCCGAGCGCGATGAGAAAAGAACATACAAGCACGTCAGCCAACCTTGTAAGAAGCGCCCCTAACCGGCCATAGTTGGTCGTCCCCGCAATCGCGGGGTTCGAAAATCGCCAGACCTTAAAATGACTTCCGGCAAATCTCCAAGGCTGATTGTCCGAATCGAGAGCTGGCCCATCCGAGGTTCCTTTGCCATTAGCCGGGGAACCAGGACAGAGGCGATCACGGTCGTGGCGGAAGTAAGTCAGGACGGCCTGACCGGGCGCGGCGAATGCGTCCCCTATTTGCGTTATGGCGAAACAGCGGAGGCGGCCTTCGCGGCTCTGGGAGCGCTCAAGGAGGCCGTGGCCGCCGGCCTTGACCGGGCTGCGCTTCAAGCGGCCTTGCCTGCGGGTGCGGCCCGCAATGCGTTGGATTGCGCCCTGGTCGATCTGGAGGCCAAACGCAACGGAAAGCGGGTTTGGACACTGCTGGGGCGCGCGGAGCCCCGGCCATGCACGACCGCCTATACGATCTCGCTTGGCGCCCCCGAGGCGATGGCGGCGGCGGCCGAAGCGGCCGCGCACCGTCCCCTTTTGAAGATCAAGCTCGGTGGCGAGGGTGACGAGGCGCGAATCGCGGCGGTGCGACGAGCAGCCCCGAAAGCCGAGCTGATCGTCGATGCCAACGAATCCTGGAGCGCGTCCAATCTGGAACCAAACCTGGTCGCCTGCGCCGAGGCCGGGGTCATCCTCGTCGAGCAGCCGCTGCCCGCAGGCCAGGACACGCTGTTGGCAAAAATACGCCGGCCGATCGCAGTCTGCGCCGACGAGAGCGTGCATGACCGAAAGTCCCTCGACGGGCTGCGCGAGCGCTATGATGCCGTCAATATCAAGCTCGACAAGACCGGCGGCCTGACCGAGGCGCTCGCCATGGCCGATGCAGCGCGCGGAGCGGGCTTCGACATCATGGTCGGCTGCATGGTCGCGACCTCGCTTTCGATGGCGCCGGCGATGCTGCTGACGCCGCTTGCGCGCTTCGTCGATCTCGACGGGCCGCTGTTGCTCGCTTTCGACCGTGACCATGCTCTTCGCTACGACGACAGCCTCGTCTATCCGCCCGCGGCCGCGCTGTGGGGCTGATCCGACAAGCGATGGCGGGCGACGAACATCAAAAGCCCGCCTGATGCCGCGATTGCGGCCATGACGTAATAAACGTTCTGCCCATAACGGGCGAAGATCACCCCTGAAAGGACATAGGCGATGCTGGCGGTCATCCCGCTGCAGGCCGCCAGGAAACCCTGGCCGCGCGCCATCACATGGCCGGGCACATGACGCACCATCAATCCCATGGTGCCAATTTGCGTGAGCCCGAAGGTCAACCCGTGCATCAGTTGCACCAAGGCGAGGATCGCAATCGGCGGCGCCAGAGCCGTCAGTACCCAGCGCGCAACCGCACTGCCTGCGGCGATCACCACCAGCGTCGCCGGGGCAATTGTAAAGCGCGGCGACAGCGCGAACACCACGATTTCGGCGAGCACCCCGAGTGTCCACAGGCTCGCAATCGTCAGCCCGCCAAAGCCCTCCTGCTGCCAGGCGATGGAAGCAACGACATAGTAGGCAGAATGGCTGCTCTGGATCAGGGCCGAAGTGATGATGATCGCGAGGAAGCCCTTGTCACGCAACAGCGTTCCCGCCCCCTGCAACGCGGCCGGGTTCGACTTCAGCGGCGCGAGCGGCTTGAGCCGGAGACTTGCGAGCGCGCAGAGCGCGGACATGCCGGCGATGATCCAGATCAGGTTTTTCGCCGCGATGACGTCGATCATCGCGCCGCAAGCCAGCGCGCCCGCGACGAATGCCGCCGATCCCCATAACCGCAGCGGTCCGTATGTGAGGCCATATTGCCGGATGCCGCGCAGCGCATAGGCGTCGATCAATGGCACCATCGGTGTCCAGACGCAGCAGGTCACCGCATAGGCCAGGAAGATCGGCACGGTCTGACGCTGCAGGCCCATCGCCGCCAGACCAACCATGGTCGCAAAGGCCATCGCGACGATCCCGCCGCGAAGAGCCTGGCGCCGTTCGGCAAAGCTGGTCAGGAACGGCAGGATGGTAAACCGCGTGACCGAGGGGACGGCGGTGATAATCCCGATCCAGGCGGCATCGACCCCCACAGCCTTCAGCCAGACCGGGAAGAATGGCAGATGGGTGCCCACGAGGCCGAAGCAGGTCGCATAGACGAGCGCCAGCCAGATCGCGAATCGCCTGGACGAGGCCAGCGACACCATGGGGATTTGTGATTCGGGTACCATCAATTCAATTGCGATTCGCTCGATATTCTGGTGATCGTTATTGCAAACCTCGTGGTGATTTGCGCGGGGGCAATCGAGTCCATCATGGCCAATGAAGCATTCGCCCTGTCGCCGATTTCCGCTCGCGCAAGCCTGCCGGGCGAGCAGGACTATGAGGCGATCCGCGAAGCCTTCATGGAGACCTCGCGCGGGCGCTGGTTTCTGAGCGAATATGCCAGGCGCAACCGCAACGCCGACACGGGCATGGTGCTGGACGCCGTGGCACGGATCGAGGCAGCGCTGGAGGCGCAGAAGCAGGAGCCCCCGCCGCCGCCCCCACCGGTCGAAGACAAGCGCGACGAGATGCTCGCCGCAATCGGCAGCGCGATCGCCAGGGCAGAAGAAACCGCCTCCAATGCCTTGAACAATCTCGGGGTTGAGGAAAACCTCGTGCCAATCCGCAAGGGGGCGCGGATCATCAAGGAAATTTCCTGGCGCTGGCGCGAAATCGGCGCCGATGGGCGGATTTGCGACCTGATCGACTCCCAGGTCAGCGCCATTGAAGCCGGCTGCGAGCAAATCGCAGGCGCGGATCCCCGTGTCGCCTTGCGGGAGGCGTTCGAGATCATCAGGGCGAGTATCGAGGGTTTCTCCGAAGCCACGGTGGCTGCAAAAGCCGATGAGGTTGTTGCCGCGATCACCCCTGCTGCGGTCGGACGGCCGGCCGCGGTCGTCGAGCAGCGAACAATGGAGGAACATGTTCGCTTTGAGGCCCTCCCAGCCGTGCCGGCAGAACCTGTCGAGGCCGCTATTGCAACAGCAAAGCCCGTCGAACTTGCCGCGGAAGCCGACGCCTACGACGAGGCGGTGCTCGACCTTGTCGCGGCCGAGATGGCCGCACCTGACCCATACGAGGCCGATGCCGTCGCAAACAAGCCACGCGCAGATGTCGCAGAGCCGCCGCTGATCGAACCGTTCGTGGTCACAAGCGAGCGCGCGCCGGTCACGATCGAGGAGGCATGGCCGCGTCCGTCGCCGCCGGTCGTTCGCGCGACGTCCGAAAAGCCCTCGCTTGGCGCAACCATCCTCGCTACCGGCATTCTGCCACGGCCGAAGCCGGCCGCCTCCGATCCGCTGGCGCCGATCCGCCGCATGAGCCAGGCCGAGAAGATCGCCTTCTTCTCCTGATTCGACTGACATCGAGGCGTTCATCCCGGGGTCATCAAGTTCCCGCGTGATGGAGATCACGCATCTCGCGTGAACCTCGGCCTAGCGTCCTCGCAACAAATCTCGCATCGAGACTCCTGTTGAGGAGGACGCCATGTCCCGCTTTCAGTTTCGCTTGCCATCGCTGCTGTTGTGCGCCGGCCTGTTGGTCGGCCTGCTCGGTTTTTCGTGCGGCACCGCTTTCGCCGAGGCGGCGACGGCAGAAAAGCCCGCCGTCGCACAGGCACTGCAAGGCCCCGAGCAGCGCGTTGCGCTGGTGATCGGCAACTCGAACTATCAAAACGTGGCTCAGCTCCCAAATCCAGACAGCGATGCACAATCGATGGCGCAGTTTCTGAACTCGGCGGGTTTTGAGGTCGTCGAGGCAACCGACCTTACGCAAAACGACATGCTCAAGGTCGTGCAGGACTTTTCCGCCAAGGTCGCCGCCCACGGACCGAACACGGTGGCGATGATCTACTATGCGGGCCATGGCGTGCAGCTCGCCGGCGAGAATTACCTGATCCCGGTCGATGCCAGGATTTCCTCGCCGTCGGACCTCGTCAACAACTCGGTCCGCCTCGTCGACATCATGGCAACGCTGGAGGCCATCCCGAGCCGTCTGCGCATCGTCCTGCTCGATGCCTGCCGCAACAACCCGTTCCCGACCGTCAACGATGCCGGCCGCGGCCTTGCCATCGTCGATGCTCCGAACGGCTCGATCGTCGGCTATTCGACTGCGCCGGGCGCCGAGGCGCTCGACGGCTCGGGCGGCCACAGCCCCTATACGTCGGCGTTCCTGCATCTTGCGCGCGAGCCGAACGTGCCGATCGAGCAGCTCTTCAAGCGCGTCCGTCTTGAAGTAAACCACGCGACCGACGGCCAGCAGACGCCGTGGGAAAGCTCGTCGCTGACCAGCGACTTCTATTTCTTCGGAGACACGGCGGTGGCCGCGACGCGCCCGCCTGCCCGCGGTCCGGTCGTGCAGATGGCTTCCAACCTCCCCAACCGCTCGGTCCGCCAGGCCTACGACTTCGTGCTGTCGGAAGGCCAGCCGGACTATTATCGGGAGTTCATCCAGATGTTCCCGGATGATCCGCTCTGCGTCCGCATCCGCTGGCTGCTCGCCAACATCCTGGAGGCAGCGGCGTGGCACAATACGGTGCTTCTGAATTCCCCGCTCGGTTACAAGGCGTTCTACGAGACCCACGTCAACAGCCCCTATGCGCTGGCAGCGATGAAGCTGCAAATGCAGCCCAAGCCGCTGGCCCTGACCCAGCCGACGCATCTGATGCTGCCGCAGCATCCGACGCCGACGGGAACGCAGGGTGTGCCGCTCAACAGCAAGATCGGGCTCGACACCCATCTTTCGCCCGGCAAGATCGTCAACCTGCCAGCGCCAGCCAACGGCACCACGCCCACTGGCGGCACGGGCGGCAAGATCGTGACCTTGCCGGTGCAGACGACCACCAAGACGGTCGCAACCGAGACGCTGAAAACCGGCGGCGCGACCAACAAGATCGTCGAGACTCCCACAGTCAAACAGGAGCTCAAGACCGAGCTCAAAGTCGACCGTCACGACGACCGTGTGGTCAAATTCAACAACACAATGACGACCGGCCAAAACAACCGCCTTCAGGGCAATACGCTCGTCGTCAAACCGAGCAATAATGTCCCCGGCCCGCGCGTTGCCGCAATAGGCGGAGGCGGAACGGGCGGAGGCGGCGGTTTCGGACGCCATCACTGACGCCTGGAGCGACGTCATCGCAGCCGGGGCGGAGCAGCACATGCCCTGCCCCGAAATCGTTTCTCCACCTCATGCGATCAGCCTGGCGTAGAGATCCGCATCGACATTGCCGCCGGAGAGCACGACAACGACATTCCTGCCGCTTGCTTCGATCCGGCCCGCAAGCAGCGCGGCGAGGCCAACAGCACCGCCCGGCTCGACCACCAGCTTCAATTCGCGAAAGGCAAAAGCAACCGCCGCGCCCACCTCTTCGTCGGACGCCGTCACGCCGCGCGAGAGCAGCCTGCTGTTGATCGCAAAGGTCAGTTCGCCCGGGATCGTGGCCATCAGCGCGTCGCAGATGGTGCGGCCCTTGCCTTCGTGCGCCTCGCGCTTGCCGGCGCGCAGCGAGCGAGAGTGGTCGTCGAACGACTCGGGCTCGGCGACGATCACCTCGGTATTCGGAAAACGCGCCTTGACGGCGGTGGCAACGCCCGCGATCAACCCGCCGCCTGAAGCCGGGGCAATCACGGTATCGGGGGCGATCCCTAGCGCGGCCATGTCCTCGGCGATCTCGCGCCCCGCCGTGCCCTGCCCTGCGATCACGAAGGGATCATCATAGGGCTTGACCAGCGTCGCACCGCGCTTGTCGGCAATATCGCGCGCGATCGCTTCGCGGTCCTCGCGGTCGCGATCGTACAACACGACCTCGGCGCCATAGCCCTTGGTGCGCTCGCGCTTGGACAGCGGCGCATCCGACGGCATCACGATGGTCGCCTGCATGTTGAGGATTTGAGCTGCGGCCGCGACCCCCTGCGCATGATTGCCGGAAGAAAACGCGACCACGCCGCCGCTGCGCGCGGCCTGCGGGATCGAGGACAGCTTGTTGAAGGCGCCGCGGAACTTGAACGAGCCGGTCCGTTGCAGCATCTCCGGCTTCAGGAACACGCGCGTTCCGATCCGGGCATTCAGCACCGGAAACGACAACAGCGGCGTCCGCACCGCAAAGGACGCAACCACGCCCGCAGCCTTCTCGATATCCACCGCGGTAACCGGCAGGTTTGTGATCATATCCGTCATGTCCGCCTTGTATCGCGTCGGGCGATGGGCCGGCAAGACGACATCGGGCCACAAGGTCGGGATGCTCACGCGCGAAAATCCGGCAGAAGCGGGAAGATCGGCGGCACTCAAGCAGCGCGCGCGGCGACCTGCGGAATCGGCTCGATGCGTGGGGCGAGATCGGTCCAGGTGATGATCTCGAACCGGCCGTCTTCGTGCTCGGCAAGCGCAGTGCAGCTCTCCACCCAGTCGCCGCAGTTCATGTAGCGGATGCCCTGCTCGTCGCGGATCGTAGCGTAATGGATGTGGCCGCAGATCACGCCGTCCGCGCCGTGACGCCGCGCCTCGGCCGCAAGCGCGGTCTCGAACGCGCCGATGTAATTCACAGCGTTCTTGACCTTTTGCTTCGCCCATTGCGACAGCGACCAATAGGGCACGCCGAACATGCGGCGGAAGAAATTGACGAAGCGATTCATCTGGATCGCGAAGTCATAGGCCTTGTCGCCGAGATGCGCGAGCCAGCGTGCGTTCTGCACCACGAGGTCGAAGATGTCGCCATGGATCACGAAGTAGCGCCGGCCGTCGGCGCCGGTGTGGACCGCGTTCTCGACGACATCGATGCCGCCGAAATGCGTGCCGTAATACTGGCGCAGGAATTCGTCGTGATTGCCGGGGATGTAGATGACCTTGGCGCCCTTGCGCGCTTTGCGCAGCATCTTCTGCACGAAATCATTGTGCGATTGCGGCCAATGCCAGTTCGACTTCAGCGCCCATCCGTCGACGATGTCACCCACCAGATAGATGACGTCGGCATCGTGACCGCGGAGAAAATCAAGCAGTTTGTCGGCTTGCGAACCGCGGGCTCCGAGATGGACATCGGAGATAAACAAAGTGCGAAAGCGCCGCTCCGGGCTTTCCTCACCTGACAAGTCACTTCCCATGCACGCGCCCCTAACAGATTCCCATGACAAAGCGATGACTGGCCACGGAGCGACCGTCTGCCGTCTTGGCGCGGCTTTTCGGCACGAATCGGGCCATTCTGCCTTCAGGTGGCGATACCAGCCGCGTGCGACAATCAGGCGACAAAGCGCTTATTCGCAGGGGAACTGCGGCGGCGTCAACCAACGCCGATCCCGTCATTGCGAGCCAACGGGTCGCGCGAATGCGCGCCCGATGGCTCGCAATGACGGTATACAGACGCGTCTCCGCATTCTCGCGGCGCGATTGGCGTCCGAGCGTTGCACAAACTTTGTCCCTCGAAAGCAGAGGGCGCAGGGAAAGCCGGGCGCCAGTCGCACCCGCAGCCTCGCGTGCGAGAGCAGAATGCGCACGAGTTAGTCACTACAGGTTCGGCTCGGTCGCCCGACCTTCCCTGCGCGACAGTTTACGACTTGCTGCGCGCTCTTCCCGGTGTCCGTGACCTCACAGTCACCGTCGCATGTCGATCTCGGCGCGTCGGTCCCGAAGGGACGACGTCGCAAATCGACAGGCTTAGCACCAGCCCAGGGGTGCCAGAACCACACGCCTTCGCCGTCCGCAAGGTGCCGTTCGTCCGCGCGAAACTCGCGCGCTCGGCACCTTGGCGTCCATCGCATCCCGCGGCCCACGTTTCGTGACGATTGGCCGTAACGCCCCTCATGTTGGCGCGAGACGGCCGGAATGAACCACAAATTCCGAAAAAGCGAAAGAGAAATATTTTTTTCGAAGGGGCTGGACACGGACCCCCGAAAATCACTTGTCGGGCAAATCACTTTGGAGACGCAGTTCATCCAGCGGACATCAGGGCATTCATTTGTCTGCAATTCGGGTTTGCTGTGACGTCTCCAACCAGAATTCAGCTTCGTCGAATCGATCCTGGTTGCCCGGGTTTCTCCTCGGCGATAGCCTGATTTTACATGGCTTGGCTCTCACAAGGCTTGGCCTTCACAAGGCCCGGCGGCCTGCTTTCTATATTTCGATTTCGCTTCGTTGTGACGGTCACCAAGAGGAGGAAACATTGAGTACTCCCACACGCCGCTTGTTCCTCGCCCTCGTACAAGGCGCTGCAGCCGCGGCTTTTATCGGAGCAACGTCTACGAGTGCGCAGGAACGCTCTGCCGTCACGGTGTTCGAGAACGTCCGGATATTTGACGGTTCGCATCCCTCGCTTTCAGCCCCATCCTACGTTCTGATCAGGGGCAACATCATCGAAAAGATATCGACCAGTCCCATTCCGACCGATCGCCGTGCCGACACCCAAATCATAGCAGGTGGCGGCCGGGTGCTGATGCCCGGGCTCATCGATGTGCATTGGCACGCGATGATGGTTCGTCCGACGCCCGCGCAGCTCTTGTCCAACGACATCGGCTACACCACGCTCATGGCGGGCGCCGAGGCAACAGCTACCCTCATGCGCGGCTTTACGTGCATTCGGGACATGGGTGGACCGGCCTTCGCCCTCAAGCGCGCGATCGATGACGACCTGCTGGCGGGCCCCCGTATCTACCCTTCAGGCGCCGTCATCACGATTAGCGGCGGCCACGGAGATTTCCGCGAGCTAAGTGACCTGCCCAGGACAACCGGCGGGACGCTGAGCCGTGTCGAGCAGCTGGGAGGAAGCGCTATTGCCGACAGTCCGGACGAGGTCCGAAAGCGGTCGCGCGAACAACTGATGCAGGGAGCCTCACAGATCAAGTTGACGGCAGGCGGCGGCGTGGCGTCACCATTCAGTCCACTTGAGGTCACCACCTTTACCGAAGCCGAATTGCGTGCCGCGGTCGAAGTAGCGGCGGATTGGGGTACTTACGTTGCCACACATGCCTACACGCCCAGTGCAATCCAGCGCTCGATCGCGGCGGGAGTGAAGGTCATCGAGCATGGGCACCTGATGGATGAGGCGACGGCGCGGCTTATTGCCGAGAAAGGCATCTGGCTCAGCACGCAGCCATTCGTCGACCTCGGTGGCGCAAAGGCTCTTCCCGCCGCTCAGCAGCAGCAGATGATGCAGGTGGTGAGCGGCACCGATGCCATGTACGGCTATGTGAAGAAATACAAGATCAAGACCGCCTTCGGAACCGACGTTCTCTTTTCGCGCGCTTTGGCCGAGCGTCAGGGACAGGGGATCGTGGATCTGACGCGTTGGTTCACGCCCGCCGAAGCACTCGCCATGGCGACGTCGGCAAACGGCGAACTGCTCGCTTTATCGGGCTTGCGAAACCCCTATCCAGGAAAACTTGGCGTCGTCGAACAAGGTGCCCTGGCCGATCTTTTGATCGTCGATGGCAATCCCCTGGAAAACATAAACCTTATCGCTGACCCGGCGAACAAGTTCCTGGTCATCATGAAGGACGGCGTGATCTACAAAAACACCATTCCCAAGTGATCGATCCATAGGCCCGCGCCGGATGGCCTCAAGGTTGAACTCAGTGACGAGGAGACGGGCAATTTGCTCCGGCACCGGTATGGACGTATCTTCCTGCCGGACCGGGCCAATCTGGAAAGTTGCTGGGCCTGATCGGGCATTTGAAACC
>Ga0335077_10009352_pt1 | contig 12162 bp, 6 predicted proteins | sample Lox_Sample_31_FD_207151 | JGI IMG/M metagenome (GOLD analysis project Ga0335077, IMG submission 207151) | Soil microbial communities from Loxahatchee National Wildlife Refuge, Florida, United States - Lox_Sample_3.1 | ecosystem: Environmental > Terrestrial > Soil > Wetlands | place: USA: Florida...
CCGGCTGACGAACACGCCGTCCGAGTGCTTGGTCGCGCTCGCCAGAACGGGCGATGTCGGCGTACCGGACTTGTAGAACTTGTCCAGCACATTGAGGATCCCGGCCATGGACATGGCCGACCACCAATCGTCATGGGTTCCGCCATCCGGCTGGTGCACCAAATTCTGGTCGGTGCCGAAGCCTACGATGGTTCCATCCGCCAGAGCTTTTTCCAGGATCTTCTGATCGGCAGCGTCGGCTTTGTCCATGTCCGCCCATTGCGCGCGTGGAATGTTCCAAAAACTGACATAGCTGTACATCGGCGGTTTTTCCTTCACCTCATTCTGGGCCAGCGCCGTTGGTGTCCACGCGCACATCGTCGCGAGCAGACACACCCCTGCAAGAATCCCCCAAACCGTCCTCTTCATCCTGTCCTCCTCAATGATTGATTCGCCGGCTTGAGCGGAAGCGCCGGCGCGGCAAAATCCCTGGGTTTGTTGTGCGCGCCAAACCTTATCTGCTTGGGCGGCAGATGTCAATGAACAGGCAGTTGGTGATGTCAAGTTGCTTGTGCAAATAGGTCGAAGCAGGCGCTCGATCACGTTGGTGGTGTGCAGTTTGCGCCACAGGTGGCGGGGGAAGGCGAAGAACAATGGCAAAATGGACAAACTGGACAAATTCTGCGTTCAGCGCGAGTCCTTCACGAACTCCGGCCGTTTCCCATCCGCCCAGGGATCGTAATCCTGCGCGTATTGCACGCGCTTCCGAGTTATGGGATGGTCCGCGGCCCACCATTCAAACGCGTCGCTGATATCGGGATATTCCAGCCAGTTTTCGCCAAGAATCTGGAAGGATTGCGCCGCCACGATCTTCGAGTCCGGCACCAGGCCGTGGATTGCCTCCAGGCCATAGGTGTCGGCCTGATGCTCAAAATACCGGCCCACTCCGTTCTGCAGGGGAGTAGTGGCGAAAGCGAAGAACGAAAGCAGAAGCATCAGCATGGGAACCGAGGCCCAATCGCCGATCTCGCGAATCTGCCATTTCGCGCCCCAGCGGTGCAGCATCCACCCACAGCAGAGGAATGCGAGGTAGAGCAAGGCCAGCATGAATAGCAGAGTCGCGACAATCCCCTTCACAATGTGATTGAGTACGTAATGCCCCATCTCGTGGCCGAAGACAAACATGATCTCGGGATTGGTCATGTGTTTCTGGGTCGTATCCCAGACCACCACGCGCTTGCTGGCCCCGAATCCGCTTACGTAGGCATTGTCGCCAGTAAGTTTCTCGCTGGCGTTCATGGAGTACATGCGGCTGCGCGGAATCTCCAGGTCGGCGCGCTGCACCACACGCTCAATCTGCGTCACCAGTTCGGGATTGGTTTGTTCCAGCGGGGAGAACGTATAGAACATCGGCTCGATCACCAGCGGCGAGATGAACATTACGAACACCACCACCGGGATACAGATCAGCCAGCCATAGAACCACCAGCGGCGCGGGCTGCGGCGGACCATGAAATACATCAACACCAGCAATATGGTTCCGACGATCACCGTCAGCAATAGCGTCTTCAACCAGTCTCTCCACCACGAACCCCAGCCTTGAACCGAGAGGCCATACTCGAGCCCGATGTGGTGGTGATACATGTCGATGGGGGCAGTGAGAGTTGACGCCGCGATCAGGAACAGCGGAACGACGATCAGGCCCTGCATCCACCGACGTTTGGAAATGCCTTCTGCGAAAGTGCGGAAGCGTGCAACGATTGCGAAATAAAGCAGCGCGATGAGAACAAGAAGCCCGTACAGAGGCTCGAGAATCAGGGACAGTTGGTCCAGGCGGTAGAGAGCGAGCGCTTTTTGCAGCTTGTCCGGAGGCAGGGAATATTCAATTCCGCCCACGGCCCCGCGGGTTGCAGGCTGAATGCCGGCCGAGACGGGCGTTTGCCCGGCTGCCCTGCACCAGAGGCCGCTGCACACCAACGCAAGCGCAACCAAGCTCACAAAACGCATTGCTGACCTCGAGATGTCTACTGGACGTAACCCTGTCCCCGGAGCACCCTGCCGGGCAGCGCACCGGTCATCTTGCCGCCGTCGATCACCAGAGCGCCATTCACCAATACATATTCCATCCCTTGCGACAGCTGATTGGGATTTTCAAAGGTCGCCACATCATGGATCGTCGCCGGATCGAAGATTACAACATCCGCCCACATACCGGCCTTCAACACTCCCCGATCCGTCAGGCGCATGCGCTGTGCCGGTAGCGCAGAGAACTTGCGGATCGCATCTTCCAGGCTCAGCTTGTGTTCTTCGCGAACATACTTTCGTAGAATTCGCGGAAATGTTCCGTAGCCCCGAGGGTGAGGATGCTCCTGGCCAAGGATTCCTTCGGGCGAGGCTCCGGAAGAGTCGTTATCGACCGAAACCCACGGCTGCTGCAGCGCCAGGGTAACGTCCGGTTCCGACATGCCGAACACCGCACAACCTGTGAAAGCATCGTCCTCGATCAGGAAGTCGAACAGGGCATCCATCGGATCTTTGTTCCAGATCTTCGCCACTTCCGCCAGGCTCTTTCCCTGCAGCGGAAGCAGCTTTGGATTTTGCACGATGCCGATCAGCACCGCCTCTGGCCCTGGAATCTCCTGCCACTCGTTGTCCCAGTCGCTCGATGCTGTCAGCAGATCTTTGCGGATGCGCGCACGCATTGCGGGATCTTTGAGCCGCTCCACCAGCTTGGCATCGCCGCCATCGTGCGCCCACGGCGGAATAAATGCAGACATGCTGTTGAACCACGCCGGATACGCATAAGTATCGGCGGTGACGTCGGCGCCGGCAGCACGCGCGGCGTTGATTTTTGCGACTACCTCGGGCATGCGTCCCCAGTTTTGCTTGCCGGCGACTTTGATGTGCCAGATCTCCACAGGAACGTGGCCTTCGCGGCCGATCCGCAGGGCCTCGTCAATCGCCTGCAGAACGGAGTCGCTCTCATCCCGCATGTGCGTGGCATAAATTCCGCCGAACCTCGAAGCTTCTCCCGCAAGTGCAATAAGCTCCCCGGTTTTGGCGTAAGGCGCGGGCGCGTATTCCAGGGAAGTTGAAACCCCTACCGCGCCGTCTCTCATAGCCTCGCGAACGAGTTCCTTCATCTGCTCCAGCTGTGGCATGGTGGGCTGCTTATCGTCATCACCCAGAACCATGCGGCGGACCTGGGTTGCGCCCACGTAGGTGGCCAGGTTGATTCCCATGCCCTGTTTTTCCAGGCGCGCGAAATATTGCCGTAGCGTACGCCAGTCCGGGGTGATGTGGTAATGGTCATAGCCCACCTTGTCGGACCGGATGATAGCGTCGTTCAGCGGAGCGGCCGAGCTGCCTTCGCCGGTGATCTCGGTGGTGATGCCCTGGTGGATTTTGGAAGGAAGGCGCGGGTCCACGAGAATAGTCAGTTCCGATTGCCCCAGCATGTCGATGAAGCCGGGAGCGACCACCAGGCCATGGGCATCAATCGTGCGCCCGCCCGTAGCTCCCGCGAGGTTGCCGATGGCCGCGATCTTGCCTTGGCGAATTCCAACGTCGCCCGAATACCATGGCGAGCCGGTGCCGTCAACAATGTGGCCATTCGTAATTACGAGATCGAAAGCCGGGGCATCCGGCTGTGCCCACGCCGTAGGGCTGAAAATCAAAATTAAGAGGACCGCCAGCCACAGCCCAACTGTCTGAGTCTTGGTCATAGTGTGTTCGCGTCCGAGGAAATCGCAGAAACCGATGTTTGTGCGGAAACCGTCTTGAACCCGTCGGCCTGCCATCCCAGCACAAGGCCGCAGGCGCACCAGATTCCCAACGCCAGCCATTCGTACCGGCTGAAGTGTCCCGGGACCGCGGGAACCACCTTCATCAAGATCATTGCCAATCCCATGCCTACGCCGAAGACCGCGCCGGCCCGCTCGCGTACCGTGGACGCCATACGAAAGAAGGCCGCGCAGGCCGCCAGCCATCCGGCGGCTGCGGCCACCGAGCCCACTTCAGTCACGGGCACAAGAATGGCATCCCCCAGGAGCATGCACACTGCGGTTGCGATTCCAATGCACGCCACCGAAGCGGAAGGCGTCTGGTTCCGGGGATGCACCCGGCCGAGGCGAGCATTCACCAAGCCCTGCCGTCCCATGCCGAACAGCAGCCGGCTGGAGGCGACAAAATTTCCGTTAAAGCACTTCACCAGCGATAACAGAGCGGCAGCCAGAATGATGCTCACGATCCAGCGCGAGCCCACTGCATGCTCAAATGCCACCGCGGTCATGAAGCTTTGCCCGCTGAGCTCTTGCCAGGGCGCGGCGTAAGCCACGGCGGCAATAATCACGGTGTAGAAGACAATCCCCGTTACAATGGCGATCCACATGGCACGAAAGAAACCGCCGTCGCGGAATTCCGGCGAGGCTTCCTCCGCACCTTTGCCGACTGCCTCGAAGCCGGTCATGAAATAAGGCACGATCTGCAGAACCAGCAGAACTGAGATAAAAATATTGCCGGTGAACAGCGGCGGGAAGTTCCGGGGCGAACCTTTCGCGGACCCGAACGCGACGAAGACCACGAACAATGCCAGGGTGCCGAAGGCCGTCCAGTTCTGGAATGTGGCACTGAAGCGGACGCCGCGAAAATTCATAATGGTGAGAAAAGCGGTGAGCGCCAGGCCGATCAGCAAGCGGGGCGCATACACAGGTTGGCCCGCGATGCGGTAAAGTTCCATCGAATTGAGCGAGGGAAAAATGTACGCCGCGATCTTCCCCACGGCGACAGCTTCCCACGGGCAGACGATGAAGTAGGCAAGCACCATCATCCAGCCGGTGGAGAAGCTGACGGCCCGCGGGAAAACCCGTGCCGTGTACGCCACTTCGCCGGAGGCCTGCGGCATAGCGCGGATCAGCCGCCCGTAAACCCAAGCTACGGGAAGGAGCAGGACGCCTCCGATGGCGAAGCCGAGAACCGCGCCAAGAGAGCCACCCCGCCCCAGCCAGTCGTCCATCACGACCAGCCAGCCCACGCCCACCATGGTGCCCCAGCCCAGGGTGAAGAAGTCGACCACGCGCAGTTTGCGGGCGAGCTTGGTCATCATCAATCCACATAGGCGCGCGCGTTATCGCGCCCGCGGGCGTTACCCCTCCGCGCCCCTGCATCTAGAACAGGCAAAGCAGTTCGTACAGCAAATTCGCGGCCAGCAGTGAAGTAATCTCCCCGTTGTCGTATGGCGGCGAAACTTCCACCAGGTCGCAACCCGCGAGCCGCAGGCCTTTCAGCGAGCGCACGAGTTCCAGTATCTGGGCGCTGGAAAGGCCACCCACCTGGGGTGTGCCGGTTCCCGGAGCGAATGCGGGATCGACGATGTCAATATCCAGCGTGACATAGGTCAGCCGATTCCCGAACTTCTTCAAACGCCGCTTCACCAGCCCAATTCCACCGCGATGAAACTCTTCGGCGGTAATCATGGCGATGGCATGCTGGCGGGCGAATTCGAAATCTCCCTCGCCGTACACCTGGCCGCGTAAGCCAACCTGCAAAGCATAGCCCTGAGCTATAAGGCCTTCCTCGACCGCGTACTTTACGGGAGTGCCATGGGAGTGCGGGCTGCCGAAGTATCCGCCCCAGGTATCACCGTGAGCGTCGAGCTGCACGAAGGCGACCGGACCGAAGTGCCGGTGGATGGCCCGCAGAATGGGCAGCAGGATGGAGTGATCCCCGCCCACGCACACCGGCCTGGTCCCCGCGCGCAGCACATCGCCGAGTTGTTCTGTGATGCGTTGATAAGTGTCTTCTATTGACAGCGGGTTAATCGAGAGGTCGCCAAAATCGGCGATTCGCCACTTCTCAAAGGGATTCACCTTTAACACCGGGTTCCACGGCCGAATCATCGCCGACTGCACCCGCACGTTGCGCGGCCCGAAGCGCGGCCCGGGGCGGTAGGTTGTTCCGCCGTCAAAGGGTACGCCGATCAGCGCGATATCCAGCTCCTCCGCCTGCGGAACGTGGGGCAGGCGCATGAAAGTGGGCACTCCGGAAAAACGCGGGTAAACCAGCGCGTCCACCGGCTGCGGGCGCGGCTTGGCGATCTTCTTGGGCTTCATGGACGTGGGGCGAATTATAAAGTATGCCGGTCGGGATACACGCGGAGGGGCGGCAAGCGGCCTTCCCCTTCGCTTCCCAGGTACTGACCGCAACGGGAATCCAGACTGCCGAAGCGGTTGGACATGCGTTTTGTTCCAATGCCCCTATGCTATGGTTGAGCTTTCTGCGACAAGCGAGAACTGTCTATGCCCCGCTTCGAATACCGCGTAATCAATCCTGAGCCAGCCGCAGTAAAGGCTTTTCAGACATGGATCGACAAGCTGGACCAGGAGTTCATCAATCGCGATCCCGCATACCGCAGCGATGTGGTGCGCGACGAATTGCACCAGCTTTACCTGGGGCGTCCCTATGAACACACACAGCCCTGGGCGCCGCTGACCGAGCAGGCACTGGTGTACTCCTTCGACCCGCGCAACGCCACGCTCGAGCCCGAATACTATGGCGACGTGGATGCGGTGAAATATGCCGAGCGTAAGCCACTGATCTGGTTCTGGATGATGTTTGATCGCTCTCCGGCCGGTCTGAATCATTGGCTGGGCTACCGGGTGCGCGCCATGCTGGCGCGGCACATCTTCAAGCACTGTGGGAAGAATGTGAAGATCTTCCATGGGGTGGAGGTTTCATTCGGTTACAACCTGACGGTGGAAGACAATTGCACCATCCACAAATACGTCTTGCTAGACGACCGCGGAGAAATCGTAATCCATGAGGGCAGCTCGATCTCCGACTACGCAAACGTGTATTCCCATGCCCACGATCTCAACGATGGCATGATCGTCAGTAATCACAAGACAGAGATCGGGCCAAAAGCGCGGATCACCTACCACGCAACGGTGCTGAGCGGTGTGAAAGTTGCCGAGCATGGCTTGGTTGGATCGCTGGGTGTGGCTTCGAAAAATGTCGAACCTTTCCACGTTGTAGGAGGGATTCCCGCGAAGCCCATCAAAGTGAAGCCCATCGCCCCTGAGGAAATCAAGCGTGCGGACAATTCCTGATGAGGCACGCGGAACCACCCATGTGATTGGGCATTGATAAGACTGCATCGATGCCTCCCTGCGCTCCGTATGACAAGCCACTCTTGAAGTGCCGCTGAGATGCCAGGAAACGAGTCCCTGCATTTCCCCTACGCCCTCCACGCCCGCTGTGATTAAATCTCTCTGTCCATGATGCGTCCATTCCTCTTTCTCGCTGGCGTCGGGGTGCTTGCCGCCTTCTTCGCCGCCTCGCCGGAAAACCCGGCGGCCAAGACCGCGGAAGCTGCTCGCATGAACAATATTGGCGCCGCCTACATGAACCAGCAGCTCTTTGAGAAGGGACTCAAGGCGTTTCAGGACGCCGCGGCGCTCGATCCCAAGCTATTCGTTGCCCAGATGAACCAGGGCATTGCGCTTTCCAACCTGGGGCGGGTGGACGAGGCAAAGAAATTTCTCGAGGACGCAGTCAAAGCGGAGCCGAAGAATCCGCATGCCTGGTACTGCCTCGGCCTGCTGTACAAGAACTCCAGCGATCCGCAGGCCTCGGTCGACGCCTTCCGGCAGGTCGCCGAGATCGACCCCAACGACGCCGATACCTGGTATTTCCTGGGCACGGCTTACTCGCAGAGCAAGCAGTTTCCGCAGGCGATTGATGCTTTCCAGCATGCGTTGAAGCTGAACCCGCTGCATGCCTCGGGCGAGTTCGGGCTGTCGCGTGCCTACCAGCAGTCGGGTGACCTGGAGCACGCCCGCGAGCACCTGCAGCGTTTTCAGCACATCACGCAGAACAAGCTGGGTTCGCCCATCAGCTTAGCCTATGGAGAGCAGGGGCAGTATTCGCGTGTGGAGGAGTCGCCCGCATTCGCTCAGGCCGTGCCTGCGGCAATTCCCGTGAAGTTCGCCGATGTGACGCAATCGAGTGGGCTGGATACGAAAGAACCCGCGTCTTCCGGCTTCGATTTCACTTACCTGGGGCCGGGGGCCTGCTTCATTGACTTCGACGGCGACGGTTGGATTGATCTCTTTCTTCCCGGAAGCGGCGCGCAGGGCGGGATGTCTCTCTACCGCAACCTCGGTAACGGGAAGTTTCAGGACGTGACGAAGCGGGCTGGATTCGACGGAACGCTCCACGGTCTTTCCTGCACCGCCGGAGATTACGACAACGACGGTTATGCCGATCTGGCCGTGACCACCCCTGGCGGACTTCTCCTCTTCCACAACGAAAAGAACGGTACCTTCCGGGATGTTACCCAGCAGGCTGGCCTGCCGCCAAAGAAGGACATTCCGCAATCGAAATTGTCCGCGTACGAGAAAGCGGCCCTTCCCGGCGCGCCAGCCGATACAGGCGAGCCCGCGCTGGTTGGCGTCACTTTTGTTGACTATGACCATGATGGCGATCTCGATCTCTACCAGACGAGGTCCGCTTCTGCGAACTATCCGGCGACTTCCGCTCACCCCGGCTTCAACACCATGTGGCGCAATAACGGGAATGGAACATTTACCGATGTAACAGATGCGGTCGGCCTGTCCGGCATGGGATCGAGCATTGCCGCTTTGGGCACCGATTACAACAACGATCGCGCCGTGGACTTGGTGTTAAGCGGTGGGATGCAAGGCGTAACGCTCTTTGAAAATCCCCGGGAAGGCGCGTTCAAGCCGAGGGATTTGTGGCCGAACCATAGTCCCTCTCGACCGACTGGCATCGCGGTCTTAGATTTCAATCACGATGGATGGATGGACATTGCCCTCACGAATGAAGACGCCCCCGCAATCAGCCTCTGGCGCAACAACCAGGGCAAGGGTTTCGAGACTGTGAATTTTCCGGTTCCATCGTGGTTTCGCGCCTATGGTGTCGCAGCTCTGGACTATGACAACGACGGCTGGGTTGATGTGGTCGCAGTGGGAGAGTCACCCGGGGAGGGCAAGGCCGAGGTCCGTCTGTTCCGCAATCTCGGGCCGGATGGGTTCAAAGATGTTACCGCCGATGTCGGCCTCGACAAAATTCCACTGCAGGATCCCCGTACCATCATTACCGGGGACTTCGACAACGACGGCGCTACGGATCTGCTCATTACCCAGAGCCGCAAGCCAGCGATCCTGCTGCGCAATGAAGGCGGCAACCGGAATAACTGGCTGCGGCTGGCGCTCAAGGGACTGAACGACAACAAGAGCGCGATCGGCGCTAAAGTTGAAGTCTTCGCTGGCGGCAATCGCCAGAAGTTCGAGATCGCCGGTTCTTCCGGCTTCTTGGGCCAGAATTCTCCCTATCTCACCGTCGGGCTCGGGCAGGCGAAGCAAGCTGATGTGGTCCGCATGTTGTGGCCAGGCGGTGTGCTGCAGGATGAAATCGAAGTTGCCGGCGGAAAACAGCAGGAATTCCTGGAACTCGATCGCCGCGGCAGTTCCTGTCCGACGCTTTTTGTCTGGGATGGAGAGCGCTACGAGCTTGTAGCCGACATGATCGGGGCAGGAGTGCTTGGCCATTGGGTCGGACCCAACGAGCGTAATATCGCCCGGCCAACAGAGTATGTGAAGGTGGACCGCACCGCTCTCCGCGAGAAAAACGGCAAACTCAGCTTCCGACTGATGGAACCGATGGAGGAAGTCGTTTACCTCGACCGGGTCAAGCTGCTGGCGGTGGACCATCCCGCGAGCTTCGACGTGTATCCCAACGAATATTTCGCCAGCAATCCGCCCTATCCTCCGTTCAAGGTCGTTGCCAGCCACGAGGCTCGGCCACCTGCAGGCGCATGGGACGAGCACGGTCATGATCTCTTGCCGGACCTGCTAGCGCATCGCTACGTGGGCGATTTCCGGTTGGAGCCGTTCAAAGGTTTCACCAAGCCCCACACGCTGGAGCTTGATCTCGGCGAACCGTACAACGGCGGTCCGCTCTGGCTCCTGCTGCATGGCGAAATTGAGTACTTCACGGCCACCGGCATGTACGCCGCCAGCCAGGCGGGAATTCACGCAACTTCTCCCTACTTGGAAGCGCTGGGCGCGAATGGAAAATGGCATCACGTGGAAGATGACATGGGCTTCCCCGCGGGCGGGCCACGCACCATGACTGCGGACTTGACCGGCAAATTGCCGCCACACACGCGGCGTATCCGCATAACAACGAATCTGCAGATCTACTGGGACAGCATTCTTGTCGACCGAACTCCGCAGAGTCAGCCCGCGCACCTCACCGCGGTTCCGCTGGCGCAGGCAGATCTGCGGTTCCACGGCTACCCCCGTCAGATCGAAGACCGACCGCCGGGAGTCGTCAAATATCACTACGAAGAGGTCAGCAGCACCGGGCCTTATTCGCGCCAGGCCGGTACCTACACACGTTACGGTAACGTGCTGCCGCTGCTCAGTGATTTCGACGACAAGCTAGTCGTTTTTGGATCGGGGGAGGAAGTTGCCCTGGATTTCGATCCCTCGAAGCTCCCGAGCCTGCCAAAAGGGTGGACGCGCGACTACTTCTTCCTCGCCAACGGCTACGAAAAGGACATGGATTTTTATGCCGCCCACGGCGGTACGGTCGAGCCGCTGCCGTTCCGGGCAATGGGCACGTACCCGTATCCAGGCAGGAAGTTCCCCCTCGACGATGCCCACCTGAAGTACACCCTCGAGTACAACACGCGCCAGGTTTCAGGCAACGAGCCGCGGGGATATGCGTTCGACTACAGGGAGCGTAAGTAGGCCGATAGCGCTGCACCATGGGCACGCGCAGCCGCGGAGAAAAGCAAAGCAATCAAAGTTATCTTCGGTGGCTCCGTGTCTCCGTGGTGGGAGGCCTTTTTCTTCGGTAACCTCGGCAAAACCGCGTGCAATTGTCTATTATTAATGGTTTGGCATTCGAAGTGGGGAGAGCGCTCACGTGGCAGAGACGCAGACTGATGGCCTAGAAGTACTGGAAACCCGGGAGTGGCTGGACTCGCTGGATTACGTCCTCTCCCGCAGCGGCGGGGGCCCCGACCGCGCCGGCCGCTTGCTGCAGCAGCTTTCGCTGCATGCGCGGCGCGAGGCGGGAGTCAACCTGCCGTTCACGGCGACCACACCTTATCAGAACACCATCCCTTCGCGGCAGCAGGCGCCGTTTCCCGGCAGCCAGGAGATGGAACGCCGCATTAAGAGCCTGGTGCGCTGGAATGCGCTGGCGATGGTGGTCCGCGCCAACAAGATTCAGGAAGGCATCGGCGGTCACATCTCCACTTTTGCTTCCGCCGCCACACTCTACGAAGTTGCCTTCAACCATTTCCTCCGCGCCAAGACCGAAGACGGCGATCGCGACATTGTTTACTTTCAGGGCCACGCCACGCCGGGCATGTACGCGCGCGCCTACCTCGAAGGTCGGATTCGCAAAGACAAGCTGCAGAATTTCCGGCGGGAGCTGAAACCTGGCGGCGGGCTCTCGTCCTATCCGCACCCCTGGCTGATGCCCGACTTCTGGGAGTTCCCCACAGTTTCTATGGGGCTGGGGCCGATCCAGGCGATCTATCACGCCCGCTTCATCCGCTATCTGGAGAATCGCGGATTAAAGACCACGCATGGCGGCAAAGTATGGGCGTTCATGGGCGACGGTGAAATGGACGAGCCCGAGTCTCTGGGCTCGATCACTCTGGCTTCGCGCGAAAAACTCGACAACCTCATTTTCGTGGTGAACTGTAACCTGCAGCGGCTCGATGGCCCGGTGCGTGGCAACGGCAAGATCATCCAGGAACTGGAGGCGATCTTCCGTGGCGCCGGCTGGAACGTGATTAAAGTCATCTGGGGCACCGACTGGGACATCCTCATCCAAAACGACCGTGACGGCATCCTGGTGCGGCGGCTGGGCGAGGTCAGTGACGGGCAGTATCAGAAGTATTTCGTCGAGAGTGGAGCCTACTTCCGGCAGAACCTCTTCGGCAGCGATCCGCGCCTGCTGAAAATGGTTGAGCATCTTTCCGACGAGCAACTGTCCCGCATGCGGCTGGGCGGTCATGATCCCATCAAAGTGCACGCAGCTTATCGTGCGGCAGTGGATCACACCGGTTCGCCGACGGTGATACTCGCCAAGACCATCAAGGGCTATGGACTCGGTGAGGCGGGCGAAGGCAAGAACATCACC
>Ga0335077_10009353_pt1 | contig 12160 bp, 8 predicted proteins | sample Lox_Sample_31_FD_207151 | JGI IMG/M metagenome (GOLD analysis project Ga0335077, IMG submission 207151) | Soil microbial communities from Loxahatchee National Wildlife Refuge, Florida, United States - Lox_Sample_3.1 | ecosystem: Environmental > Terrestrial > Soil > Wetlands | place: USA: Florida...
CTGTGACCTTTCTTGGGCATGTTCCTGCTCTCCTCCCTCGGAATTCCGCCCAAGCTTACCTTTAGTTTCCTCTGTGCCAGTTTTCGGGTTTTGGGTCATTGCTGACAGCCTCGCTGGTGGAGAGACCGTCGCCGTCGTGGCTGTGGGAAAGTGGGAAACGCGTAGCGTTTTCCAAGGGGGCGCAGCCCCCTTCTTTTCCACAGCCTTTGACCGCCGCGCTCGCGAACTCCGCTGGCGTCCGGTACCCCAAGCTGCTGTGCGGTCGCTGCTGGTTGTACTCGGCTCGCCAGGCGACGATCTTCCTCCGCGCCTCGAACAAGTTCCCAAACCAGCTCACCCGTAAGCATTCGTCCCGCAGCTTGCCGTGAAAACTCTCCACGCGCCCGTTCTGCATCGGCCGTCCCGGCTGAATGTGCACGAGTTCACTGCCAGCTCGGTTCTTTTACTCGTAAGCGCGTCAGGGGAAACGCCAATTGCACGTCTCGGCCCAGCCTGCACCGCTTTACTCGCGCGATATAATGGATAGAGATGCGGCGGAGAATGAGTTCCTTGTTTTCTTGGTCGCTGGTCCAACGGAGGGGATATCCGGCTGATAGATCACGCGAGATTTGTACGGTCGTTCTGTGTTCGCACTGCGGGCGTGCGGCCCCTCTTGATCGCGGCTGCGCTAAATTCAGCTAAACGCCATGGAATCACATCCTTGCACAATTCAGCCGCACAAATCCTTTCTAATCACATCCTTACAAAAAAAGGTGGGGGGAGGGGTAGGTGGGCGCACTTCTCGTGCCATTCGCGTTGATGCGCCTATCGCAGAATTAACCGGGATGCTCGGGGGATAGGTCGAATACTAAGAGGCAGCTCGAATAGCTCGAATAAAGGATATACTTCCGCCCGGTGAGGAAACCGAGCAGCAGAACCTTGTGAAGAGGAGCACTCCTGAAATGATGACCACACTCAGGAAATCCGCGGCTTTCGTGTTACTCGCGGCTGCGGCGGCATGGGCCGCGCCCGCGGCGGCGCCGCAAGATGCCAAGACCGTTTTGGCCAATGCGTCCAAAGCGATGGGCGCCGATAGCCTCAAGACCATTCAGTACACCGGCACGGGGACGGAATACGCTTACGGCCAGGCCTACAATCCGGAGTCGCCTTGGCCGCCCTTTGCCGATAAGTCCTACACTCGCACCATCAACTACGACACGCCCGCATGGCGTGTGGATCGTGTTCTCGCCGACATTCCCGCGGATCGGCGCGGCGGCGGGCTGCCTCCCGGCCCAACCCAAACGCAAGTGTTCGGTCCGAATACTCCGTGGGCCGCCCAGGTGGACTTCTGGATGACGCCTCACGGTTTCTTGCGCGAGGCCATGAAGAACGACGTGAGCGTCGCTTCCAAATCCATGGGCGGAAAGAAATATTCCGTGGTGAGCTTCACCGCGCCCAACAAGGCCAAGTTCAATGGCTACTTCGACGCGCAGAATATGCTCGATCGTGTGGAGACCTGGATCGACGATCCCATGCTCGGCGACCTGCTGGTGGAGGCCGACTACAGCGGCTACCAGAATTTCGGCGGCGTGCGGTTCCCCACCAAGATCGTACTGAAGCGCGGCGCCTATCCCACCCTCGATCTCAGCGTTACCGAGGTAAAGCCCAATGCGCCCGCCGATATCACGGGAAATCCCGCCGGTGCGCCGCAAACGCCTCCGGAGACTTCTTTAAAGCTCGCCGATGGGGTTTTTGCGATTCTGCCGGCGTACGCTTCGCTAGCCGTGGATTTCAAGGACTACATCGTGATGATCGAGGGGCCGCAGAGCGATGAACACGCCACCGCCATCATCGCCGAAGCGAAAAAAGACATTCCCAATAAACCCATCAAGTATGTGGTGAACACGCACAATCATTTCGATCATTCCGGCGGCCTGCGGGCGTTCATCGCGGAAGGCGCCACCATCATCACCTACCAGGGCAATAAGGGCTATTTCGACAAGATTTTCAGCCTGCCGCACACGCTCAGCCCGGACCACCAGTCCGCCGCCAAGAAGAAAATCTCCATCGAAACCATGGGAGACAAGAAAGTTCTGACCGACGGCAATCGCGAAATTGACCTCTACCGCACGCAGGACAGCAATCACAATTACGGCCTGATCATCGCCTATCTGCCCAAGGAGAAGATTCTAGTCGAAGCGGACGGCTTCAATCCGCCCGCTCAGGCGAACGCTCCGGCGCCTGCCGCGATCAATCCCAACAACACCAATCTCGTGGACAACATCAATCGCCTGAACCTTGATGTGCAGACCATCGTTCCCATCCACTACCCGCCTGACGGACGCAAGGTCACCATGGCGGAGCTGATGAAAGCGGTCCACAAAGGGAGCTAGTTCTAGCTCGACGCAGTTCTATAGCTGAACAGCTTTTGGCATTCTTTTCGCAGAAAGCCCCCGGTCACCGGGATGGGGTGATTGCCCTTCTCGAAAACGAACTGGCAGGAGATCAGGCACGCTCGCCACTTGTAGTATTCGTTACCGTGCTTGCGGCCGTAAGCCTCGATGTCTTCCTGCGAGACGCCGAAGACGACACCGCCAACTCGGGACCAAACGCACGCGCCCGCGCACATGGCGCAGGGTTCGTGCGTTGAGTAAAGGATGAAGTCCGGCAAGTAGCGGCCGTAACCGCTGGACACGTACTTCAGCGTTTCCAGCTCCACGTGCTTGATGCTCGATCCCGAAGTTTTCACGCGATTCCCTGCGCTCGCGATCACCACCTCTTCCTTGCCGATGAGGCGCGTGATCACCGCGCCGATGGGATAATCTCCCCGGTCGGCGGCGCGTTTGGCCTCCGCGATCGCCAGCTCCATGAACCTTTTTCGTGGCTTGTAGGAACTGGGAACCATCGTCGTATTATCGCCGGGCTGTCGCGATCGTCTTTCGTTAGCCACGCGCCTCATCCCTCCTCGCCTGTTATCTCGGTCGTCCATTGCGCGCAGAAGAAAGTTAACGCCATCACTGCGTATCCGGCGGCAAAGGGCCATGCTGGCGTCAACTTCAGCACCGTGTCGTCGGGCGTCCATTGGTACGAGTGCATGAGGCCGACAGAGGAGAGCAGCGCGGCCACCGCGCACCACTTCGCCGCGGTTACCCATCTTCGTTCAATCACGCCAACGGTCGCCGCTGACAACAGCATAGCGGTGAATAGGAATCCTTGCTCCAAGGAGAAGGCGCCGTGGATCCAGACGTCGCTCTTGGCAAACTCGGCGATCAGCACATCGCTGAATGGCCCCGCTGTGCCGCCCAGTCCGGCGGCATGAAGGCCGCTCTTGGCCATGAAGGCTCCCCACGCGCCGATTCCCGGAAGCAAACCCACGACCACGGCGGGCGCGTGCGCGCGAGGCGTGGTCTGAAAGGCCTGCGCGCTGATCACGCAGAACGATGGCCATGCCCGCATCGATCGGAATGGCCCACGCGATCCAGGCGAGCGTTCCGGTAACGCAGATGATGGTGATAAAGATCCCGTTCAACACGGAATAGCCGGCGCGCGCGCCCAGCGCTTTCCATCCGGGATGCCCGATATAGATCGTCGTGGGAAACGCCGACCCGAATAATGCAGCCACAATACTGCCCGCTCCATTAACCATAAGCGATGATCTCGTGTCGTACGAATCTCCCGCCGCCTCGGCAGACTCGATATTCTGCAGCGAGCCGAGAACGTTAAAGAGACCCATGGCGATGATTACCGAGAGGTATGGAAGAAGATGCCCGCCTCCCATGGCGGCGAGCAGGTCGCCCATGACGGGAACCGGCAGATGCAAGGATGCCGCGGCCGGGCGCCCGCCAACCGGGGCAATTCCGATGATCCAGGAGAGCAAAGTCCCCAGGCCCACCGCCACCATCCCGCCGGGAATTCGTCCCTTGAATCTGACGCGGCCGAAATAAGTGAGCATGACAATGCCGAACGTGGTGAGACCGACAATCGGCCGCGCAAACGTCCGAAAGAGAAAGCCGAGAGAAATAAACCCCAGGGCGATCCCGGCAAGCGTCGACAGTAGCGCCGCTCGCGGGGTGACCTTGCGCACCCGCTCAGCAACGAATGCTAATCCCAGTTCAATGATGCCGGAGCAGAACGTTGCCAACAGGCCCGCCTGCCAGGCCACGCGCGCAGGATCGGCCACGCCGGCCCTGGTGGCGAGCAGCTTCGCGGGCAGCATCACCAAAAACACGTGGGCGATGAGCGAGACGGTATTGATCCCGTACGGCAGCGCGCAGACATCCGTGCGGCCGGTGCGCTCGGCGAGCTTCTTAGCCTGGAACGAATAGAAAAGATTGCCGACGAGAATGGATACCGCGGCGCCCGGGAGCACGCGGCCGTAGATGAGCTCGGGTGTGAATCCGAGGACAAACTGACACAGTGTTTCGATCAGAAGGAGTTGGACGAGATTGTCGAGCGCCAACCCGAAAAAGCCGTCGATATCGCCGCGAACGATCCATCGCATGAGCCCAGAATCATAACCGATGACGCGGAATTTCCGATCCGGGACGTTGCAGGGTTGTTCTTGAAGGGCTCGCCAGAAGCCGATCAGGACGCCGACTTCAGATTTCTGTACCGGCGGATCAGGTTGTTTGTCGAACTGTCGTGACCAAGCGACGGTTCTTTCGCGCTCTCCAGTTCGGGAATGATGCGCTGCGCCAGCACTTTGCCGAGTTCCACGCCCCACTGGTCGAAGGAATTGATCTGCCAGATGGCGCCCTGGGTGAAGACGGCGTGTTCAGACAGAGCGACGAGCTTGCCAAGAGTCTCAGGCGTGAGCCGAGCGGCCAGAATTGTGTTCGAGGGACGGTTGCCCTCGAAGACCCGGTGCGGGACGAGCCAATCCGGAGTGCCCTCGGCTTTGACCTGCTCCGGCGTTTTTCCGAACGCCAAGGCTTCGGTTTGGGCGAAAACGTTGGCCAGCAGCATGTCGTGCTGCGGGCCAAGCGGATTGAGCGGCTGCCCAAACGCAATAAAGTCGCAGGGAATGAGGCGAGTGCCCTGATGGATCAATTGGTAGAAAGAGTGCTGGCCGTTGGTGCCCGGTTCCCCCCAATAGATGGCGCCGGTCGCGTAGGTGACATCAGTTCCGTTGACGGTGACGTGCTTGCCGTTGCTTTCCATGGTCAACTGCTGCAGGTAGGCGGGGAAGCGCTTCAAATACTGCTCGTAAGGCAAGACGGCGACGGTCTGCGCGCCGAAGAAATCGTTGTACCAGATGCTGAGGAGCCCCATGAGAACCGGCAGATTCCGGTCGAAAGGCGCGCTGCGGAAGTGCTCATCCATCTGGTGAAAGCCGTCGAGCATGGCGCGGAAATTTTCCGGGCCGACGGCAAGCATGGTCGACAAGCCAATCGCTGAGTCCATGGAGTAGCGTCCGCCGACCCAATCCCAAAAGCCGAACATGTTGGCGGTATCGATGCCGAATTTCGCTACGTCCGCTGCGTTGGTGGAAACCGCGACGAAGTGCTTGGCTACCGATTTTGGGTCGCCGCCCAGGCCCGCCAAGGACCACGCGCGAGCCGCATGGGCGTTGGTCATCGTTTCCAGGGTCGTGAAGGTTTTGGAAGAGACGATGAAAAGCGTCTCCGGCGCGTCGAGGTCGCGGACGGCTTCGGCGAAGTCAGTGCCATCGACATTGGAGACGAAGCGGAAGGTCATGTTGCGGTCGCTGTAATATTTCAGCGCCTCGTAAGCCATCACCGGACCGAGGTCGGAGCCGCCAATGCCAATGTTGATGACGTTGCGGATGCGTTTGCCGGTGTGCCCCTTCCATTCGCCGGCGCGAACGCGGCAGGAGAAATCCGTCATCCTATCGAGGACCGCATGGACGTCAGGTACGACGTTCTCGCCATCCACCAGGATAGACGCGCCTCGGGGCGCGCGAAGGGCTACGTGCAGCGCAGCGCGATGCTCAGTGAAGTTAATTTTTTCACCGCGAAACATGGCATCGATTTGGGATCGCAGGCCGGACTCCTCGGCAAGCTGGATCAGCAGCTTGAGCGTTTCGTCCGTGATGCGGTTCTTCGAGTAGTCGAGGAAGACACCTACGGCTTCCGCGGTCAACCGCTCACCGCGTTGGGGATCCTTCGCGAACAGCTCGCGGAGATGCGTTTCGCGCACCTTCTCATAGTGCGCTTGGAGCGCCTTGCAGGCCGCGCGGTTTGTCATTGGTTCAGCAACGGATTTCACGCCTGTCCTCGCATGGCTCGCCATTTTCGTGCTCCGCTCAATTCCCGCCTCCTTGATTCTTCTTGATCCGCTCATCGCCATGACGGCGAGTCGTGCCACAGAATGAAAGGAGCCTCCAAGGGTATAGATGCGCCGTCATGATGCGGGACGACTCGCGGCGTGTAGTCGCCTGGCGGACGAGCCGCCGGAATGCGCGCGGTGTACATGAAACCGTTTGTGGAACCGACGAGAACCTGGCCGCGATTCATGGGATCGCGCGAAGGCGCATCGCCGTTTTGTCCGCTCGCGTAGAGCTCCACACTGACGGAGTCGGGATCGAGATCGTCAAGAAAGACCTGGACCTGAAAGAAGTATTGGCCGTCCTTTTGCTCAACGGTGGCGGATCCGAAGCGCAGCGACGGCCAGTGGCTGGCGAGCTGGGCCTGCCACTTCAGCAAATCCGTTGCCTTCGCACTTTGGTTCGAGGCGCGTTCCTTAAAGGCCGACGCCGCCGACAAGTAATGTTTCTCGGTGTACTGGCGGACCGCGCGGTTCGTGGAAAAGAGAGGAGTCAATTTCGCCATGCTCTCGCGCATGCGGGCGACCCAGCCGAGCGGAATTCCCCGGTCGTCACGCGAATAGAATTCGGGAACGATCTCCCTTTCGAGCAATCCGTAAAGAGTCTCGGCTTCAGACGCGTCCCATGCCGGATCACTATCGTGTTCGCGTCCGTCCCCGATCGCCCAACCGACCTTCGGAGAGTATGCCTCGGCCCACCAGCCGTCTAGCTCGGAAAGATTTAGCCCTCCGTTAACGAGGACTTTCATGCCGCTGGTGCCGCTGGCTTCCCAGGGCCGCCGGGGAGTGTTCACCCAAAGATCGACACCTCGGACGAGCTGCTCGGCCACGAGCAGATCGTAGTCGCTCAGAAAGATGACCCGCGACCAGACCTCCGGACGATGGGAAAACTCAACCCACTGCCGGATCATTCCCTGCCCCTCGACATCCTGAGGATGGGCTTTTCCTGCGAGCACGATCTGGACCGGCCGTGCCCGGTTTGTCAGGATCCGCACAAGGCGCTCGGGATCGCGCAAAAGAAGATTGGGACGCTTGTACGTCGCAAAACGACGAGCAAAGCCCAAGGTCATCGTGTCCGCGTCGAGGGCCTGGGCGGCACGCTCCAGATCAGCATCAGAAGCCCCTACGCAGGCGAGCTGGCGGGCGTACCGTTTGCGGACGTACTGAACGAGCACCTTACGGCTATCGGCGCGAAGCTTCCAGAGATCGGAGTCGCTGGCCTTGCGAAGGCACATCTCCAGGCCTGCCGTGCTTTCGCGCCAGCGTTCCTTTCCGCAAGTGGCTTCCCAAAGGCGGTCCGCCTCCGGAGAATCCCAGGTGGGCGTGTTCACGCCGTTGGTCACGTACGTCACCGGCACTTCAGTCTCCGGCCATCTCGAAAACAGGGGCTGGAAAATTCGGCGGCTCACCTGGCCGTGCAACTGACTGACGCCGTTTACGGCGCCACTTCCCCGGATAGCCAAGTAGGCCATGTTGAAGGGCTCGGACGAATCAGCGGGGTTCCGCCTTCCAAGCGCGAGAAGATCCTGAAGCGATATCGAGAGTTCACGTTCCGCGTACTTGCTGAGGTACCACTCGATCAGACCGGGAGCAAAACGATCGAAGCCAGCCTCGACGGGAGTGTGTGTGGTAAACAGATTCCCGATACGCGTGGCGGTCAGCGCCAAACCGAAGGGCTGCCTGTTATCCGCCATATGGGTTCGCGCCCGTTCGAGCACCGCGAAGGCGGCGTGCCCCTCATTGAGATGGCAAACCTCGGGCCGCAATCCGAGCGCTCTAACGAGCCGCCAGCCGCCAATCCCCAGAACCAGCTCCTGTTTCAAACGCAGCTCCGGACCTCCTCCGTAGAGTTCGGAGGTGATGCCGCGGTGCGCGGGATTGTTCGCGGGATCGTTGGTATCGAGGAGATACAATTTCGTCCTGCCCACCTGGACCTGCCAAGTGCGGATCCAAAGCTTGGCGCCGGGAAAATCGAGTGATAGGCGCAGCCATTCACCATTTGGGTCTCGCAACGGCGTGATGGGGAGTTGGCCTGGATCATTGAACGGATACAAAGCCTGCTGCCGGCCCTGCGCATCGATTTCCTGCCGGAAATACCCTTGTTGGTAGAGCAGGCCTATCCCGAGCACAGGGACGCCGAGGTTGCTTGCCGTCTTGAGTTGGTCCCCGGCGACGTTCCCAAGCCCGCCGGAATAGATTGGCAGCGCTTCGCTCAACATGAATTCCATAGAGAAATAGGCAACCGCCGAAAGGCCGGAACGCGGGTGTGCTTTTTGAAACCAGGCGTCGGACGCCGCGGCGGTTTTTCTCTCTTGCTGAAGATTCGCCAACAGCTTTTGGAACGTCGGATCAGACGTAACGCTCTGCAATCTTTCCCGCGACACGGTTTGCAAGACGACCCAGGGGTTATGGGTGAGATCCCACAGTTCGGCGTCGAGTCTTTCCCAAAGCTGATCCGCCGAATGGTTGAAGGACCATCTCAGGTCCAAAGCCAATTCCGTGAGAGCGTCCGAAATGGCTTCGTCCAAGGGACGATTGCCGAACGCAGGGCTGCTCATAGGACTCCCCTCCCGGTGTTTAGCTACCTGCAACCGCCGGCGCACTACGCGCGAGCGCCTCGGCAACAATTTTCTGCGCTTCCTCTTCGATGCGCCGCAGGTGCTCCTGACCGAGAAAGCTCTCGGCATAGATTTTGTAGATCTCTTCGGTACCAGAGGGCCGCGCGGCAAACCAGCCGTTACGGGCGATCACCTTAACGCCGCCAATCGGGTTGCCGTCACCGGGAGCAGCGGTGAGAATCTGCTGGACCCTTTCGCCGGCGAGCTCAGCGATATGGATATGCGACGGAGACAATGCTCCGAGGGCGGCCTTTTGTTCGGAGGTAGCTGGAGCATCTATCCGTTCGTAAACCGGATCTCCCAAATCTCGAGTGAGATCCCGGTAGATGTCGCCAGGGTCTTTTCCGATACGCGCGGTGATCTCCGCCGAGAGCAGGCAGGGGATGATTCCGTCTTTGTCCGTGGACCACACGCTGCCATCGCGCCTGAGGAACGAAGCCCCAGCACTCTCTTCGCCGCCGAAGCCCAGCCGCGCGGAAAGCAGCCCTTCCACAAACCATTTGAAACCGACGGGCACTTCGTACAGCCGGCGTTTCAGGCGGTCACAGGCGCGGTCGATCATGCTGCTGCTCACTACGGTTTTCCCTACGGCGAGATCGTGGCTCCACTCTCGCCCGGATGAAAACAAATAGTAGATGCAAACGGAAAGATAGTGGTTCGGGGGAAGCAATCCCGCGCTCTTGGTCACGATGCCATGCCGGTCGTGATCGGTGTCGCTGGCAAAAGCAATGTCGAATTTGTCTTTCAGTCCGATCAATCTTTGCATGGCGTAAGGAGAAGAGGGGTCCATGCGTATCTTGCCGTCCCAATCCACGGTCATGAATCGAAACGTAGGATCCACCGACTGGTTCACGACCGTGAGGTTCAGCCCGTAGCGGTCGGCAATCAAGGGCCAATAATCGACGCCGGCGCCTCCGAGCGGATCGACAGCAAGGACAATCTTGGAATCGCGAATGGCGGCCATGTCGATCACGCTTTCGAGGTCGCCGACGTAATCCTGAAGGTAATCGTGCCGGTGCGTGGTCGGAGCGCGAAGCGCTTGCTCGAACAGGGTTCGTTTGACCCCATTCAGATTGCCTCGGAGAAATTCGTTGGCCTTCGATTGGATCCAGGAGGTTACGCGCGAATCAGCTGGTCCGCCGTGCGGCGGATTGTACTTAAAGCCGCCGTCGTCGGGCGGATTGTGGGACGGCGTGATTACGATGCCGTCGGCCAGGCCTGTTTGCCGTCCGCGGTTGTAACACAGAATGGCATGGGAAACTGCCGGAGTCGGAGTGTAGGCGGTCCCCTCCGAAATCAGCGCCTCGACGTTGTTTGCGGCAAGTACTTCCAAGGCGCTGGCGAACGCAGGCGCGGACAAGGCGTGCGTGTCCATTCCCAGGAAGAGCGGCCCGTCGATCTTGTTCAGTTTGCGGTAATCACAGATGGCCTGAGTGATGGCGAGTATGTGCCATTCATTGAACGAAACTTGGAAGGCAGAGCCGCGATGACCGGAGGTCCCAAAGATGACGCGCTGGCCCGAGTCGGCTGAATCGGGCCGTAGGGCATAGTAGGCAGTGACGAGTTTCGGAATATTTACCAGGATCGAGGGGTCTGCCGGCTTTCCAGCGGCGGGATTCACTTTCAATTTATCACCTCGATGAGAAACGGCCCGTGCTGCGGGTCGTAAGACCGGTTAAGCCGTGAGTCCTAGTGCGGAGCAACCGGCCAGCCGGAGACACTACCGTTAACCAAGACCACTACCGATGTGAAGCAAAAGTTTGATGCTCAACTATCCTCACTTTGTACATCTTCCACAGGCTCTTTTCACATCGTCTAAACCCAAACATTATGCCGAAAACGCCGCCAAACTCGACTTCACTGCTGCCCGGCGTTTGGACAGGTTTGAGGGGGGTGTTCACGGACTAGACACGTTATTTCAGTTCAGTTTCCCTATTCTTATATTAAGTACCTTATTATCAATGCAATGCGCGCGTGGGCACGCACTTGCTTCTCTCCATGGTGCGGAGGATCTTAACTTGAGCAACCGATGCCGCGTTATGGCCGTGCTTGGCACCCGCCCCGAAGCAATCAAGCTGGCTTTGGTGATCCAGGAGCTGCGCCAGCATTCTGAGGAGTTCGAGACGGCGGTCGTGCACACCGGGCAGCACCGCACCATGCTCGAGGACTTCCTAAACCTTTTCCAGATCAAACCGGACTTCGATCTTGACGTAATGCGGCACAACCAAACATTGAGCCTGCTCACCGGCCGAATCGTGGACACGGTGGAGAATGCATGCAAGAGATTCGAGCCAAATATCGTTTTGGTACAGGGCGACACGACCACGGCGTTCGCCTCGGCTCTGGCAGCCTACTATTGCAGGATTCCCGTCGGGCACATCGAAGCGGGCCTTCGCAGTTATAACCTGAATAATCCATTCCCGGAAGAGGCCAATCGGCGGATGATTTCGGTGCTCGCCGATATCCACTTCGCCCCCACGGCGTTGTCGCACGATGCGCTGCTGGCGGAGCAAGTTCCCGACGAAAAGATCGTAATTACCGGGAACACCGTGGTGGATACGCTGCGGGCGCTGGAGCAGCTGCCCGGCTCTCTGCAGGAAACGCCACTGCCAGAAATCCCGAACGACGGCCGCCGGCTATTGCTGGTGACCTCGCACCGGCGTGAATCGTGGGGCGAAGACCAACAGAACATGTGCCTGGCGCTGAAGGAGCTGGTGGAGCGCCATCCCGACATTCGCGTGCTCTACCCGGTGCACATGAATCCCAATGTGCGCAATACGATCCATTCGCTGCTGGGAGGCGTCGACCGCATTCACCTGACGGAACCGCTCGACTACTTGAAGTTCGTAAGCGTATTGCGGCGGTGTTTTCTGGTGCTGACGGACTCCGGCGGAATCCAGGAGGAAGCGCCCACCTTCCACAAGCCGGTGCTGGTCTTGCGGCGGCTCACCGAACGGCCGGAGGCTTCCGAATTTGGCATGGCCAAGATTGTGGGAATGTCACGCGAAGGAATCGTCAGCGAAGCGGAGCGCCTGCTTATCGACCGGGAGGCGTACCAGGATATGACCGAGGGAGCGAATCCTTACGGGGACGGCAAGGCCGCGAAGAGAATTGTCGAAGCGATCGGGCGCTGGTACCAAAAGAAGACGCCACTCCTGGAGCCGGACAAGGAGTTCAAGCTACCCGCGAGACCGCATCCTCAGCGGCGGAAAACGGACCGCATGGCGGATGTACCGACGATGCTTGCCGAGGAAGTGGATGCGTGAGCGTGCCTGAGT
>Ga0335077_10009354_pt1 | contig 12160 bp, 8 predicted proteins | sample Lox_Sample_31_FD_207151 | JGI IMG/M metagenome (GOLD analysis project Ga0335077, IMG submission 207151) | Soil microbial communities from Loxahatchee National Wildlife Refuge, Florida, United States - Lox_Sample_3.1 | ecosystem: Environmental > Terrestrial > Soil > Wetlands | place: USA: Florida...
CGTAGTCAACGGCATCTTGTATCTCGGGTCGGGGGATCAGTATCTGTACGCCCTCAATGCGGATACCGGGGCACTTGTGTGGAAGTACAAAACCGGAGGAGACGACGACTCATCTCCAGCCGTGGTGGATGGTGTCTTATATGTCGGCGGCGGATACGGCAGCAACAGTGTCTACGCGCTGAACGCCGCCACGGGAGCTCTCCTGTGGAAATACACGACCGGGTTTTATGTTGTATCGTCCCCGGCGGTGGTCAACGGAGTAGTGTACGTCGGGTCGTACGACCATAACGTCTATGCTCTGGACGCCAAAACCGGAGCCCTGATCTGGAAGTACGCCACCGGGGATATGGTGCTGTCCTCGCCGGCCGTGGTCAATGGCGTGGTCTACGTCGGTTCCTGGGACAGCAACGTATATGCCCTGGATGCGGGTACCGGAACGCCGCGATGGATTTATACGACGGATAGCCGGATCTACGCCGCGCCGGCGGTTGTAGATGGCATCGTATACGTCGGGTCTGATAGCTATGGCACGTACGCCATCAATGCCGACTCTGGATCTTTGCTGTGGAGTTACCCGACCAATAGGACCGTCACTGCTCCGGCGGTGGCGAACGGCCTGGTGTACCTCGCTACGGACTACTTGGGAGTCTACGCGCTCGACGCGACTACCGGGGCTCTGGCGTGGCAGGTCCGCACTGGTGGTGACAACTATTCTTCGCCTGCGATCGCGAACGGCGTTGTGTTCCTTGCCTCCGGGAACAACACGATGTATGCGTTCGATGCCGGCACCGGTGAAATCAAATGGTCGCGCCCCTTCGGCGAAGGCAGTGCGCCCGCGGTGGTCAACGGAACGGTCTATGTCGGGTCTTTTAGCGACAACGGTATCTATGCCTTTTCACTACCGAACCAGTAGGGCAAAGCTACTTTCGATTTCGGCGCCGGAAACCGGGGCGTAATCTTCAAGCTTTCACCAGGCTCGCAGGGTTGGGCCGAGAGCGTGCTCCACGCCTTCACCGGAGGCGTCGACGGAGCCTGGCCACAAGGCGACTTGGTGTTCGACGCGGCCGGCTCGTTGTACGGTACGACGATGAACGAAGGCGTGGATGGCGGAGGCACGGCCTTCAAACTTACGCCGGGCGCGAACGGCTGGAGCGAAGCTCCGCTGCACCAGTTTACCGGCGGCAAGGATGGAGGCACACCGAAAGCCGGCATGATTCGCAGCCCTGCTGGCGTCCTCTACGGAACTGCGTCCAGCGGCGGCAGCGCGTCACTCGGGGCGGTCTTCCGCTTGCGACCCTACGCTCTGGCTAATCCGCCGTTCCTCAGAGGTTGGGAGGAAACTCCGATCTACAGTTTCATGGGTGGCGCTAGTGGACAAGGTCCGGATACCGGGCTGGTGCTGGATCAGGCGGGTAATCTGGATGGCGTGGTCGAAGGCGGCAGCAATAATTGGGGCTTGGTATACCAACTTACTCCGGGGCCGTCAGGCTGGACCCAGAACGTGCTGTATACCTTCACCGGAGGCGCCGATGGCGGTTTCCCCGAAGCGACAGCTACCCTCGATGGCGCAGGCAATCTCTACGGCGGCACGGTTGCGGGCGGAACTGGCTGCGGCGTGATCTATAAGATCAAGCCCTAACGGAATAGCTGGCGATACGTCCGAATAGCACTCATGGCCTCGTCGCGAAAACAATGAGTGCTATCGCCCTGGTTGCGACAGTTATCGTGCTCTTATTTGGCTGCGATAGCTCGGGGCAATCTCGCTGATGGGATGGCCGCGAAATAAATTATTTAGTCCCGCAATTAGCCTTTTGTCGGTAAAGTGCTGCATTTCGCCACGCTTTTTCTGATCCGTCTTCTAGCGACGCCACTCTCTATCACTACCGGCTAATCCATCTTGTCAACGAGTTATGAGGCGCTGCGAGATATGCACATACCGGATATGCCGATTGGAAGCATTCCTGCCCCAAGTTTTGCGGGCTCCTTCCAAAAAATCTAACCGCAGAGAGAGCTGCCATGCAATGCGCCGCTTCTGTCCGCCTTTTACCCTGGGTTTTCAGCCTCTGTCTACTGCTGTCGTTACCCGCATCGGCCGACAGCCTCGACTTTACGCGAACAACGATCGACGATTCCTTCATAGCGTACATCAGCACGAACGAGGGTACGCTGGGCGCTTTCTATTACAGCGCAGGGTGCTGCGGGACCTAAACGCCCAATGTAAGTGTGACGCTCACCCCCGGAGTGGATTATTTTATTCAAATCGTAGCTATTAATGATGGGGGTGCAGGAGGTTGGGGTGGCCAGTTCAAGTTATCCGGAGGCAACGATCATTTCATCAATGGAACCACTACAGAGGACAGTGCATTAACCCCGTCCGACTGGCTGGCCTCTGATGGAAAGGCCATAGGCACATCCTGGGCGAACGCCCCCCGAAGCTACACGGCGCTCCAGGAATCCAATGTGGGTAACCCGGATGCGGGATTGGGTCTGCTTTGGAGTCCCGGTCCCAACGCCGGACTAAACCCTGGTTTTTGGAATGGGCAATGTACGTCTTGCCAAGTCGACTTTTCCACTGAGATACTCGCCCCTATTCCCGAACCCAGCACCACGCTGGACCTGTTTGGTGGGACCGGAGGCTTCTGTCTGGCGGTGATTCTGGTTCGTCGCTTCAGAGCGAAGCTGCTTCGCGGAGTGTAATACCGACTCGGCTCGATCAGGGTGGACATTAGAAGGGGCTGCGGAGCGAACCGGCGGTCCCTTTCTTACTTCGCATCAACGTTGAAACTCACGCGCGCCGCACGCACGGGTAGCCCACTGATTCCTGACTTCGGAATGAGATAGGGGAGCACGTCTTCGTGAGTGTCGGCTGGCCGTTGTGACTGGCGATAAATCCCCATATCACTCATTGACCGGGGATGATGAGTGTAATTGCCTGTGACTGTTGAAAAACTCTTTCCGCGGTGCTGCTGGCGAAAATCGACGCTCTAGGATGCTCTATAAACGTCGTTTGAGAAATTGGGATACATTCACCTTCATTCACATCGGCGGACTTCGGACTTTTTCAACAGGCACGCCTGATTGCACCAGTTGCATCTCTTGCTTAATCCGATGAACTTTAACCTGTTGAGGCTGGCGGTATCCTTCTGGTCGGGTGAGCAATGAAATTACTCGTCTCTCTGATGGCATTGGCTGTGCTGCTCGGGCCGACCGCTCACTCGCAAACCACCTCGGCCTGCCATTGCCGACAAATACGGCTGGGCGATTCTTGCCGTCCGCCGGGAGGTTCTGAAATGTACCGCTTGCTGCTTTTAATGTTGACCCTGCTGACCTCCGCTGCATAGCCGTCGGATGCGCCGGAGTGCAAATCGAATCCGCAGCTAGTCGGGGCATGTTACACGGTAAGAGGAAGATTGAATTACTGGAATGGAACGCCATCCACCCGCATATGGGTCATCGGTACACACCACGTTCTCGGGTCACCGACCGAAGATACACAACTGCCAGCAAATGTGAAGGAGCACCTGCACGGGTTCGGAGACGAAATAACGGCGGACTATGCAGTGTGTCCGCTCACAAAGGATCGCAAAGGCGAGATGCAGATGGTATGCGTGCAGTCAGCTTCCAACGTGCGTTATCAACACGTCCAACAGTAGTCGGCGTAACATCGCCAATAGCTCATCGCCCAAAACCTTACTCTCACCCCGCCGCAGCAACTTGGCACGCGGCCATGCGCTGGGCGAGGAACTTCCTCTCCGCCGCATTCCTCGCCAGCTTCAATGCCGCGTGAAAATGCTCGCTCGCCGCGTCCCTGCGACCTAAACGCAATTCGAACTCGCCCAGCGCCGCCCAGTAGAACGGATAGCGTTCCAGCCGCTCGGCATCGGCAATGCGGCTCATCTCTTCCAGTCCACGCGCTACGCCGTCTCGTTCGGCAATCGCAATAGCGCGGTTCAGCGCCACCACCGGCGAAGGCCGAGCCTCCATCAGCAAGTCGTATAACGAAACGATGCTGGCCCAGTCCGTCTCTTCCGCTCGTTTCGCCACGGCATGCACGCGCGCGATGCCGGCCTCAATGTGGTACTCCGTCAGTTCGCTTCCGACGGCCGACACATCCAGCAGACGGATTCCTTCCGCGATCAATCCCTGATCCCATTGCAAGCGGTCTTGCTCAAAGAACGGGCTCAGGTTGCCCGATGCATCCATCCTTCCCGGCAAGCGCGCGGCATTGAAACACATCAGCGCCGCCAGCGCGTAGGTCGCAGGCACCGCTCCTGCCGGATGCTCAAGCAGCAGTGCGGTCAGTCGCATCGCCTCGCGGCAAAGATCAGCACGAATGGCCGACTCGGCCGACGCGCCGTGATATCCCTCGTTGAATAGCAAATACAGCGCCCGCTGCACGGACGGAAGACGCGCCGCCACATCCTCAGCCCGCGCCACATCGAACAGTTTCCTCGACTGAGCCAGGACTCTCTTTGCGCGCGTGATGCGCTTCTCGGTTGCGACGTGCGTGCTGACGAACGCGTTCGCGACTTCGCCTACGCTGAAGCCGCACAGGATGTGAAGGATCAGCGTGACCTGCGCCTCTTCCGACAGGCGTGGCTGGCAGCAGGAGAACATCATGCGCAGCAGATCGTCTTTGATCGCATGCGCGGCAAACATTTCCTGCACAGCAGGCGCCAGAGTCCATTCACTCTGCAGGAAGCGGCTCAGCTCGGGTTCAAAGGTGCGCGCCGTGCGCTCGCGGCGCAAGGCATCGAGCGCGCGGTTTTTCGCGGTCGCCATCAGCCACGCCGAGGGATTTTCCGGCACTCCGCGCAGCTTCCAGACTTCCACCGCGCGGCAGAAGGCGTCTTGCACGACGTCCTCTGCCAGCGCCAGGTTTTGCACGCCGAAGATGCGCGTCAGCGTGGCGACCATGCGTCCCGCTTCCTGCCGGAAAAGATGATCGTTCAGCTCCATGGTTTACAGGTTCAGCAACATGATGGGACGGACTTCCACACTGCCATCCTTCTCGAAAGCCGGACATCCCTTGGCGAGCTCCACCGCCTCGTTGATGTCGCGCGCCTCCACCAGCGTGAAGCCTCCAATGATGTCCTTGGCTTCGGCAAAGGGGCCGTCGGTGATCGTCTTCGACTTGCCCTTCACCAGCTTGCCGGTCGGCTCGAGCGGCTGGCCCTGGTCTTTCAGGTGCCCGCTCTCGCCCAGCGACTTCAGCCAGTTCATCCATTTCTGCATGGTTTGCTGGGCCTGCTCCGGCGAAGCGTCCCGGTTGTTTGGATCGCCGCGATAAAGATATAGAAACTGACTCATCGAAATTCTCCTTTATAGTCCTGCGGACTAGATGTCTTGGCTTCCCTTTCGGGTTCCGACATCAAGACGTATGGGCAGGTGCGGGCCGGACATAAATTTTTCATCGGGGATGGAACACGGCTTCAGCAGTGCATGGATGCGCGGCAGAGGACCCTCAGCTTCAGCCAAGGTAATTCTGCGGATTCGCAGGTGGAAGAGTCAGAAATTCGTGAGGTAAGTGGCGGGTCTGCGAGCCATCAGTCTTGTCCCAGGTCGTCGAGACAATCCGCACCAAGTCCAACGGTCTCACACCAGTCACCGGCAACAACGGGGTCGGAATCATGACGTCCGTTGTTGGGACAAAAGCCGACTGCCCGATTCTTCCCCGCCGACTTCGCGCGATACAGTGCGCGATCGGCCAGCCCCAGGACCGCGTCCACCGAGACTTCGTTCGGCCGCTCCTGGTACCAGGGGAATGCAGCCCAGCCAATAGAGCAGGTGGTACGGATCGGGTTGTCAACGTCCGTCGGCTGCGCAAGCGCCTGCAACAGACGCATCGCCAAGTGGGACGCCGTCGCCCGGTCAGCGTACCGGGAGACGACCAGGAACTCATCGCCACCCCAGCGCACGAGAATGTCGGAGTCCCGCATCACCGACTTAATTCGCCTGGCAGCTTCCACCAGGACCGCGTCTCCGCGGGCATGGCCGAAACAGTCATTGATCTCCTTGAAATTATCGAGATCGACCATATAAAAGACGAGATCCGAGATTTCCGGGCTGCTCTCTGTCTCATACGCGCGGACGACGCGGCTTACATCTTTGGGCAGAACCGCCTCCAGGAAGCGGCGATTGCGTGCGCCGGTTACGAGATCGGTGATCGCCGCTTCTTGCAACTCATCGGCAGCGTTCGACAGCTGGGCGGTCATCTGCGATTGCCGTATGAAAACCAGGATCGCCATCACCAGCACCGTTCCCATGATCACGAACTCGCGAAAATGCGTCACCGATGCCGGATACCGATGCGCGAGAACGGAAACACAGGTGATGATCGGCATGGAGACCAGTGCCAGCATCCCCAGCTTGGTGGAGGGCAAAGCCTTGCCCGATATTTGCGGTTCGGCAGCCTCCGAGGTCAGCGCATTGCCGATGGTGCCGCAGATGGTGAAGGCAGCCACCGCAGCGGCGTAGGGCAGATCGTACAAGGAGCCCGAGTAATAGACGCCGTGCACCATCGCCTCATTGGAGAGATAGCCGCTGAAGGTAATAAACACCTGCGCCAGCAAAAGGCTGACGTAAAACATCCTCCACTTGCCGGAACTCCTGCGGATGAGAAACGCCAGCACGAGCAGCAGCAGGACGTCGAGCAGCAGGTTCAGGCGGTCGTAGTTGGTGCCGTAGTTTTTTTCATTGAGCGAGACGATGTGCCAGGGCAGGACGAAGTAAATAAAAAGATAGAGCCACCAGCAGAGCAACAACGCGAAGTCGACCAAGTCCTCGGCTCTGCGGCTCGCAAGACTGGATCCCTGGCTCTGCAACAACAACGCCGCCAGCACTGGCGTGTTGGAGAGGAAAAACAGCACGTCTCCCGCGAATGGGTTGGAGACGTTGGCCCGCAACACGACGTCGAAGTAAATCCAGAGTAGTTGAACGGCGCTGCGAGTTGCCCAGCAGCTGGCGAGCAACACCCAGAACAGCCGCAGCCGACCGGAGGTTCTTGCCGCATTGCTGGCGAAGATCCCGCCCACCAGCACCATCAGCAGGAAACAGTTCGCGTCGGTGGCGAAGGTGAGAGTCGGCCCCTTAGGGAGCAGGAGAGTCGCGGCAACCTGCGCCAGCACCAGAGCCAGCGCCACCATTAACCAGCCGAAGCCGGGCACGCGCGCGCGGGCCAAGGCACTGCTACCCTGCGCATGCTGGACGGCTTGGGACCCGTACGGTTCGGTTGTGGCAGCTAGCTCCGGCAAATCGTGTTCCGGTTTCCTCTCAACACATTCGGGAATTGATGCTGAAAAATTTTCCTGCTCAGTTCGGAGAACTGAGCAAGTCCTCACCCAAAGTACCTGGGTTAATTGACTTCGAATCAGTTTCCGACACCGCTCTTTCGGAATGATACGTAATCATTATCGGCAATGGGACATCCGGGTAAATAGGCTTTCCCTATTATTTTGTTTGATTTTCACTAAGGTCTTACCCGCTTGCCGCAGTCCTGGCGCCACCCGCCTGCCGTGAGCACGTCCGACAAATCGCGAAGCTGTCGCACCCGTTGGCAGCCTTCCTCTTAGTATTCTGAACTGTGAGTTCACCGGCCCACGCACCCGGCCAGACCAAAACTCGGAAGGCGCCGCTCCGACTCTTTGTTCGATGGCTGCTGCTCGGGGTAGTGGTTGTATGGTCGGCCGCCGCGTTACTCCTGGTTACCGCCCGCTGGATCGACCCACCCACCACCGCGGTACAGATGCAGCGCCGGTTGCAGGCTTGGATCCATGGCAAGCCGTATCAGAAACGGTTTGCCTTCGTTCCGCTCACGCTGATCTCCCCCGATCTGCAGCACGCTGTCGTCGCCGCCGAGGATTCGCGCTTCTACCAGCATCATGGCTTCGATTGGCATGAGATTCAGATCGCTGCCCAGGAAGATTTGGAAGGCGACCGTACGCGCGGCGCTTCTACTCTTACGCAGCAACTCGTGAAGAACCTGTTCTTCGGAATCGATCATTCCATCCTGCGCAAAGGTGCGGAGGCTACGCTGGTGCCTGTGGCCGAGTTCGTCCTCGGCAAGCGGCGCATCCTCGAGCTGTATCTCAATCTGGTCGAGTGGGGCCCGGGCGTTTACGGGGCAGAGGCGGCCAGCCGTTTCTACTACCAAACGTCGGCCCGGAACATCGGACGGGAGGATGCAGCGCGACTCGCTGCCGTTCTACCTGGTCCGCTGAAGCGACGGCCGGAGCGCATGAACCGTTACAGCGCCATCATCCTCGGTCGCATGCGCCAGATGGGCTGGTGATCGCGAGCGAACTACCGGTTCCGCATGACATTGTTATTGCTCTGCGGTTCGAAGAATCGCTATCCTTGGTTGCCCCAAAATGCCTAAGCTCTACACTCCGCGCGACGCTGCCCAGGTGCTTGGCATCAGCTACTCCTCCCTGAAACAGTGGATTTACCGGGGCAAGCTGAAGACGGTGCAAACTCCCGGCGGCCACCATCGCGTACCCGAATCCGAGATTGACCGCTTCCTGCCGCGCGTGACCCTCTCCGGTTCCGCCGCCAAACGGCGCAAAACCTTTCGCCGCATCAGCGGCCGAAACCACCTCGTAGGCCGCATCACGGATATCAAGGTCAGCGGCCTGCTGGCACAGGTGACTCTGTCGATCGGCGAGCAGCACATTACCTCCATCATCACCGCCGATGCAGTACGCGAGTTGCGCCTGAAAAAAGGGCAGATCGCAGCCGCGCTCATCAAGTCCACCGAAGTGATGATTATCCTGCCCGATTGACGACCCGTCTATAACCGTTTGACAGTAACGGTTTACTTCGATTTAATCGACTGACTGCGAATCATCGCGGTTGGGGTGAACGTGCGCCTGTCTTCCCTGCTCTGTCTGCTGGCTGAGCTGGTTTTTTGCAGCCTGTATCCCCTTGCTGCCCAGGCTCAGATTTCCGCTGCTATCTCAGGACGGGTCAGTGATTCGACAGGCGCCGTCATCCAGGACGCAACCGTAACGGCGAAGGATCAGGACACAAGCCTGACACGTTCGACGCTGACGAACGCTGCCGGACGGTACGAGCTGGCAGCTCTCCCGGTAGGCACCTACGAGCTCCGCGCGAACAAAGCCGGCTTCTCCGAGCGCGTGCGCACCGGAATCTCCCTGGTCATCGGCCAGAATGCGACGCTCGACCTCAGCCTCGGCGTCGGCAATCGCAGCGAGAAGGTCGAGGTCTCGGGCGATGCAGCGCTGGTGAACGCATCCACGCAGGACATTTCCGGGCTCATCGGCTATCAGGAGATCAAAGAGCTGCCGCTGAACGGACGCAGCTTCGATCTGCTGCTCACATTGAATCCCGGAATCGTAAATTTCACCTGGGAGAAGACGGGCGGCATCGGGGTTTCCAACTCAACCACCGGCAATAATTTTTCGGCCTCGGGACAGCGGCCCCAACAGAATATTTTCCTGCTGAACGGCGTGGAATTTACCGGTGCTGCCGAGAACAACATGCAGCCCGGCGGTCCCAGCCAGAACTTGCTGGGCGTCGAGGCGGTGCGTGAGTTCAACGTGCTGCGCGATAACTACGGCGCGGAGTACGGCAAGCGTCCCGGCGCGCAAGTGTCCATCGTGACCCAGTCCGGCACCAATCAGTTTCACGGTTCGGTGTACGAATACCTGCGCAACAACGCGCTCGACGCGCCCAATTACTTCGATCTCGGCTCCGCCCCGCTATTCCAGCGCAATCAGTTTGGCGCGGCAGCCAGCGGGCCAATCGTGAAGAACAAAAGCTTCGTCTTCGCCAATTTCGAAGGCTTCCTTCAGAACCTGCACCAGACCTCTGTCGCCTTCGTACCCGACCTAGCGTCGCGCGCGGCAGCCGCTCCCAGCGTTCAGCCGTTGCTGAACTTATGGCCAACGCCGTCGCCCACCGATCCCGACTTCAACGGCATCGCCGCGGTCTCGAGCAGTCCTTTGCAGACCATTCGCGAGTACTTCGGCAATGCCCGGTTCGACCAGGTGTTTTCGCCCAAGGACGACTTCTCTGTCGTGTATACCGCCGACAGCGGAAATGACGTCACGGCTACAACGCTGAATCCTTACAGCTCCGACCTGCTCAGTTTGCGGGAGCAAGTGGTGTCGCTGGAAGAGACGCACGTGTTTTCGCCAACCCTGCTGAACACCGCGCGCCTGGGATATTCTCGCGCCGGCTATTTCTTCACCGGCGAGCCTACGCCGGGGACGCCGGCGGCCAACGTTCCCGGCCTTCTGGTCGGCCATCCGGTGGGAGCGGTGGTTGTCGGCGGCAGCGCGGCCTCGAATCCGCAGGCGCAGTTAGGATTGGCAGGCAGCAACAACGGCAGCAATCTGCACATTGCGCGCAACCTTTACACCTATCAGGACCAGGTATCGTGGACCAACGGACGCCACCAGTTCGAATTCGGCGCCTGGGTCCAGCAGTTCCAGTCGAACGAAAACATCGCGCTCAGCCAGTACGGCCAGGCCACCTTCGCCAGTCTGCAAACCTTCCTGCAAGGCACGGTGGGAACATTTCTCTATGATCCGTCGCCCACCAAGCTGAATTGGCGATCGCTGTTCGGGTCTCTGTACGCGCAGGATACGATTCGCGCCACCGACAGGCTGACGTTGACGCTCGGTTTCCGCTTCGAGTCGTCCACCGGATGGAACGAGGCGCATGGCCGCGCCGCAAACTACACCTTCAGCGACGGAGTGATCTCCAGCCAGCCGCGCATCGCGAGCAGCGCCTTCACGACCAACAATGCGAAGTTCCTGCCCGAGCCCCGCATTGGCATTGCTTACGCGATCCATCCGCAGACGGTGATCAAGGCCGGCTTTGGAATGTACTACGAACTTCAGGACGCGCTCGGCTATCGCATGGACCAGAACGCGCCCTTCAACCCGACGTACAGTGTTGCCTCGGTGCCGGTTTCCTCGCTGCCGATCAATCCCAACCTGCCTCCTCCGGCGAAGGCGCTGCTGGTGCCTGGCGGCGTGCAGCCGGACTTGAAGATGCCAACGCTCATCTCCTGGACGCTCGGCCTGGAACAGCAAGTCACACCGAACACGACATTCTCGCTGCGTTATGTCGGCTCGCACGGATATCACGAGATCGTCGGCATCGATGCCAACACGCCCGTCCCGACCATCTGTCCGGCTTCGCCGTGTCCGGCGGTGTATCCCAGCAACTTTCCCGTAGGATTGGCGGGTACTCCGGTGCCTGCCGGTTCGTTCTACATCCCTTCTGGACGCGCCAAGGCGAACCCCGGCATTGCTAATACCTGGACGTGGTTCGGTGTGGGCGACAGCCTGTACAACGCGCTGGAAGTCGACTTCAACCGGCGGTTCAGCCACGGACTGGCGCTGCGCGGCGTTTACACCTGGTCGAAGGCGCTCGACGACGGCGACTCGGTCAACGGCACTACCACCGGCAATGCTCCCGGTCTGGTCTCGAATCCCTATGACATTCGCGCCGATTGGGGACCGGCAACCTACGACGTGCGAAATATCGGCGTGATCAGCGCAGTGTACGACCTGCCCTTTGGGCAAGGCAGGCAGATTGGCAGCGGGCTCCGCGGATTTGGCGGCACCCTGATCAGCGGCTGGAGCGTCAACAGCATTCTCACGCTGCAAAGCGGCTTCCCGTTCACAGCGCAGCTCAGCTATAACCCCTCGAACAATGGCGACACCCGCAATCCGGTGCGGCCCTTCATCAATCCCAACTTCACCAGCAACCCCATCCTCGGCACGCCGGCGCAGTGGTTCAGTCCCAACGTATTTCTGCAGCCGCCGGCGAACAGCGGCTTCTTCGGCAACGCCACGCGCGACAACCTAGTCGGGCCAGGTCTGGCAACGTGGGACCTCTCCACCATCAAAAACACCTGGCTGCGCGAGAGCCTCAGCCTGCAATTTCGTGCGGAGATCTTCAATCTGACCAACCGCGCGAACTTCAATACGCCGACGCTGATTACCTTCACTCCGTCGGGTGTATCGGGCACCGCAGGAGCGATTACCAGCACTTCCACCACGTCCCGCCAGGTGCAATTCGCCTTGAAGTTGCTGTGGTGAATGAGGCTGTTCCGCTGGCCGACGAAAGCGGGCGCCCCACCCTTGTCCCCGGTTTGGGGACAGGGTGGGGAACTCCCGTGATACCA
>Ga0335077_10009356_pt1 | contig 12159 bp, 12 predicted proteins | sample Lox_Sample_31_FD_207151 | JGI IMG/M metagenome (GOLD analysis project Ga0335077, IMG submission 207151) | Soil microbial communities from Loxahatchee National Wildlife Refuge, Florida, United States - Lox_Sample_3.1 | ecosystem: Environmental > Terrestrial > Soil > Wetlands | place: USA...
AACCTGCAGACCACCTGTTGGACGCGGCCGATGCGGTAATTACGGTTGGCTACGATCCAATCGAGTACGAGCCCGCGCTCTGGAACAAGGGCCGAAAACGGAATCTCATCCACATCGACGAAACCCGCAGCGATACGGACCGCGATTACCACCCGCGGATTGAGCTGACCGGAAATATCGCGGCCACCGTTGAGGCTTTGGCCGGAGAGCTCAAGCGTCGAACCCTTACTTCGGAAGTGGCTCTGCTGAAGGAAATCGCACGCGACCGTCAAGAGTTTTCGAAGGTCGCCGCTGCCAAGACAGGAATGCCGGTTCACCCAATGCGCATCGTCTATGAACTGCAGAACCTACTCACGGAAGACACGACCATGTGTTCGGATATGGGCTCGTTCCACATCTGGCTTGCCCGCCATCTGTACAGCTTCCGTACACGTCAGTTATTGATCACGAATGGACAGCAGACGCTTGGAGTCGGGTTGCCCTGGGCCATCGCTGCCAGCCTTGTTCGCCCCAGTGAGAAAGTCATCTCCATCTCCGGTGACGGTGGGTTCCTGTTCTCCGCTGCAGAGTTGGAAACGGCTGTCCGACTGAAGTGCAACCTCGTACATATCGTCTGGATTGATGGCAGTTATGACATGGTCCGCTTCCAGGAGGTAGCGAAATACGGCCGGGCTTCCGGCGTGGACTTCGGAGCAATTGATCTCGTAAAGTTCGCGGAAGCTTTCGGCGCACAGGGAATGTATATCGACAATCCTGACAAGATCGCGCCGACACTTCAAAGAGCGCTGGAAATACCGGGACCTGTCGTTGTCGGTATTCCGGTCGACTACAGCGAGAACCTCCAGCTGACCAAAGACCTGCAGCCGAACGCATTCTTCTAAACCAAAAGTCCGCCGCTTGTCCGAGTGTCACAGAGCACCCGGATAAGCGGCGCTGGATTTGCGCGCATGAAGCCATCAGATCGAATAAGGAGAGGCGATGTTCACGAAAGAACGGGCAATAGCGACAAACGCAGGGACGCCAGCTAACGCGCAGGGACAGGTCAAATATTGGGCCGCGGTGCTGGCTTGGTTTATCTGTGCCATGCTTTACTTCTACCAATACGCGGCGCGGTCTGCGCCCGGAGTGATGCGTGCAGTCATGTCGGCCACATGGGGTAACGACCCGGTAGCCATGATGAACGCGTATTACTACATGGTATATGCCTTCTCGGCCCTGGTTGCGGGGGCACTTCTGGACCGTTATGGCGCGCGGAAGACACTGCCGTTTGCGGCCGCTTCTGTAGCAGCCTTCTCTCTGCTGCTGGCTTCAGGAAACGAGCACCTGGCGATAGTAGGGTTTACTCTGCAGGCGTTTGGCGCAGTATTTGGTTTTGTGGGATCGGTTTACGTTGCGGCGAAACTGCTGCCTACGAGAAGCCTCCCCACATTCGTCGGTCTGGCTCAGATGCTCGGTATGGCCGGGGCGGCTGTCGGATCGAAACCTGTGGCCGAAGCCATTGGTCGTAACCCCGGGCTGGGCTGGTCATGGCAATCGATTTGGGTCGTCTTTGCCGTTTTCGGCGTGATTCTTGCCGTCGCCCTTTGGCGAATTCTGCCGGCACGCCCCACTTCTCCGGCTCCGTTTTCCTGCAAGGGCCTCATTCGTCCCTACGAGGTTGTTTTCGAAAACCCACAGAGTTATCTGTGCGGACTTATTGGCGGCCTTTTGTTCGCCCCGACGACGATCGGTGTGATGGTCTGGGCGACGAGTTTTCTTCATCAGGGCGAGAACATGAGTATTTCGAATGCCGCAAGTTTGGTATCAACCGTCCCGATTGGCTGGATCATCGGTTGCCCACTGATGGGCTTCATCTCCGACCGCATCGAACGAAGAAAACCCGTGCTGATCGCTGGAGCAGTTGCAATGGGTTTCTTGACGGTCTTCGCAATCTATGTAGAGCCGCCCATGGCAGTTCGATACTTAGTCGCTCTTGGGCTGGGTATTGCGTCGGGTGCGGCGATGATACCTTTCTCCATGATCAAGGAGGCCAACCCGCCGGAAGTAAAAGGATCCGCAGCCGGAGCCATGAATTTCCTTTGTTTTGGGGTAACCGGAGTGCTCTCTCCGTTCATTGCGAGGATCCTGGATGCCGGAGCGGGCCGCACGGAAACATTGCCTGGTTTTGAACATGGCCTGGCAACTCTTGCATTCGGTGTAGCAGTTGCGCTGATCCTGACACTCTTCCTTCGTGAGACCGGTCAGGCGGGCGCTCGGCAACAGACACACAACCAGGTAATGCCTGGCCGGCCTGGGGCAGGCCCGATCTATCCAGGTGTGCTCGAGCCTGCCGCCCGGCGGGTCTGACCCGAATGACAGAAATCGGAGGAATGACACAATGCAGCAACTAAGTTGCCTGGTGCGAGACGAACTGTGGCAGAAGTTAAAACGTCAGTCGCAAGAAAACGACGAGCCGGTGAGTCATATCATCAACCGCGCTCTTGCCGATTACCTGGGTTTTGAGGCACACACCATATATCAAGTCTCGACTTCAACCGCCTTGGTCGAGGGAATCTATCAAGGCGTGGTGCGGGCCGGAACACTGCGGCAGCACGGAGACCTTGGCCTGGGAACATTTGAAAACCTCGACGGCGAGATGGTGGTGGTTGGCGGTCATGTGTACCAAGTGCGTTGCGACGGATCGGTCCAGGAAGTCGGGGATGATGTTCTGAGCCCGTTCGCCGCGGTCACGCGTTTTTCTCCGGACACGCTCGTCGACCTTCAGCCTTGTCCCAGTTTCGAGCACTTGCTCGCGCAGCTCGATTGTCTGCGCGATTCTGAGAACATGTTTTATTCGATTCGGATCGACGGACACTTCGAGACCATGCACACCCGGGCCGTATGCAAAGCTGAAAGGGGGTTTCGGCTGGTGAACGCTGCCGCCGTTCAGCCCGAATTCAGGTTCTCTGATCTCTCGGGAACTCTCGTCGGTTTCTGGACGCCAGCTTATGCAAGAACGCTGAGCATTCCCGGTTATCATCTGCACTTCCTATCGGCGGACCATACCCGAGGGGGCCACGTTCTCGGCTGCTCTGGTTCGGGCCTGCGCCTTCAATTGCAACGCGACTGCAATGTGCAGGTCGCCCTGCCGGAAACCGAGGACTTTCTCAAGGGGGACCTCGGCCGCGATCCCGGCGCTGACCTCGCCAAAGCGGAAGGGGTCACAAAATGACCTTGTTGAAAACCGCCAAAACCTTCGGCAAGATCCATCCGTCGCATTGAATCGCATAGCATGCACGGCACAAAAAGGATGAGCACCCAATCATGGAGTTCGAATCTGGCCGGCATCGACCGCCTTGTTATCAATAGACAACAGAGGCCGTTCTAGTTTCGCGAATCATCTGCTTTGGAGTACGTGACCCCCATGCTTCGTAAACCTGCCGTCGACAAAAATGTAAAAAGTCCGGTTCAGGGTGCGTGGTATACCCGACTTTCATCCGCCGCACTTTGGCGCGCATTGAGATTGCGCCACTTCGACCGCCGTCCCGGCGATACTGGGAGCTGTCTCCGGCTATCACGATTTTGGCTGGCCCTTGGAGGCTTCGAAGCGACGTTACCCGATCTTGGCGGTTCGTATCAGGCGCGTTCCGCTGCAATGGGACTGCTTTCTATCGGGGGTGCCTTGCGGCCCTTTTGTGGGCATGATCTCAGGCAGCCACCTCTGGTCTGTTTTGCTGTGCACGGTCGTATGGAGCTTTATGGAGCCGTATGCCACTGTGCTGGACGGAACAGTAAGCGCCTTTAACGCGCTGATTATTGTCATCTTCTTGTGCTGGAGTCGAAACGCATGTATCCTCCTGGAACCAGGCTGCATATCATGCCCTTTATCTCGCCGCCGGAGCAGTCTGGGCCATGGCTTTGGCACTGCTCCCGTGGCCCATCCATCCGTATCGTCCGGCGCGCGGCAGATCTGTCTCGCGCTTTTACGAATCGAACAACAATACGTTGCGATGGCTCAGCGGCCTCGAATCGACCCAGCAGCGAAAGTAACTGATTTCGATTCGGCAGCGCTCCGACATTAAGGGGGTTTTTGGAATTCCAGCTCAGATCTTCCGACTCCGCCGTTTCACCCAAAGCTGAGCCATGGACCGCGCAAGAGAAGCGTTGACCGTTGCGAGGTCCTGTGCGGAAAGCTGGGCACGCAATTGTGCATCGGCACGCAGTCGCTCCTGCTCCGCCTTGGCTTCGTCGATTTTTTCGGCAGCTACAGCCATGTCGGTTAGGATTGAAACCCGATTGCCAGTGACTTCCACGAGCCCCTCACCCACGGCGAGGAAATCATCTTGCCCCTGTCTGTGGAAACTCAGCTCACCGGGAACCAATTTCGTCATCAGCCGGATGTGCTGCGGATAGATTCCCATCTGCCCTTCTACGGCTGGCAGTGTTACCAGCTCCACATCTTCGGAATACACGGTTCCTTCCGGGGTCGCGATCTCGAGCTTTAGCGTCAATGCCATGCGAGTCTCCAAAGCGGAATCAAGCTTGCTTGATCTCTTCGATTGGACCTTTCATGTAGAAGTTGGCCTCCGGGACGTCATCGTGTTTGCCATCTAAAATCTCCTTGAAGCCGCGCACAGTATCGGCGACTGCCACCTGTTTGCCTTCGCGGCCGGTGAAGACCTGCGCGACGCTGAATGGCTGACTCAGGAAACGCTGAATCTTGCGAGCTCGGAATACGGTGAGCTTGTCTTCCAGCGAGAGCTCGTCCATGCCGAGGATAGCGATGATGTCCTGTAAGTCCTTGTACCGCTGCAGCACCTTCTGAACTCTACGGGCGATCTCATAATGCTCCAGGCCGACCACTTCCGGAGCGAGAGCGCGGGAAGTCGAAGCCAGGGGATCCACAGCTGGATAGATCCCTAATTCCGCAATCGCACGATCCAAAACGATGGTTGCGTCCAAATGGGCGAAGGTTGTAGCCGGTGCCGGATCGGTCAGATCGTCGGCTGGTACATAAACCGCCTGAAACGATGTGATCGATCCTTTCTTGGTCGAAGTGATGCGCTCCTGCAATGCTCCCATCTCTGAGGCCAGAGTCGGTTGGTAACCGACGGCGCTGGCTGTGCGGCCCAGCAAAGCGGAGACTTCCGCGCCGGCTTGGGAAAACCGGAAGATGTTGTCAATAAACAGCAATACGTCTTGATTTTTCTCATCCCGGAAGTACTCCGTGATAGCAAGACCAGAGAGGGCCACGCGCAAGCGCGCGCCGGGCGGCTCGTTCATTTGCCCATACACCAGAGCGATCTTCGACTCATCCAGTTTGTCCTGCTTGATGACTCCGGACTCGGACATCTCGTGGTAAAGATCATTGCCCTCACGCGTGCGTTCACCCACTCCTGCAAAAACCGAAACACCACCGTGCAGCTTAGCGATATTGTGGATCAATTCCATGATCACAACAGTCTTGCCCACGCCCGCTCCTCCGAATGCGCCGACCTTACCGCCTTTCAGGAAAGGACAGATCAAGTCGATTACCTTGATGCCTGTTGAAAGGATCTGTGGAGAAGTCGCTTGTTCGGTCAATGGGGGCGGCGCACGGTGAATCGGATAGTATTTCTCGGCTTTCACGGGTCCACGTTCATCGACAGGGTTGCCCGTCACATCGAATACCCGCCCCATCACCCCCTCGCCTACGGGGATGCAAATCGGTTGGCCGTTGTCGGTGACCTTGAAACCGCGCTTCAAACCCTCGGTGCTTGCCATTGAAATCGCACGAATGAGTTTGTCTCCAAGGTGTTGTTGCACTTCGAGTGTGATCTTGGCAGGTCGGTTCTGGACCTTGTATTCCACGGTCAGCGCGTTGTAGATCCCGGGCAGTGCCTCGGGAAACTCGACATCAACGATTGGACCAGTCACTCTTACGATAGTTCCTGTATTCATCGGTATTCTCATTGAACGGCCAACAAAGTCGGCTCTAGGAGGTCTGGCCTCCCGCGATTTCCAACAACTCCTTGGTGATATTTCCCTGCCGAAGCGTGTTGTACTCAAGGGATAACTCCCGAATCAGGTGATTGGCGCTGTCGGTTGCGTTTTTCATCGATACCATTCGCGCGCTTTGCTCGCTGGCTTTGGCATTCAGCAGGACCTGATGGATGTAAATATCCACATAGTGCGAGAGGAGATACCCAACAACAGCCTCCGCACTGGGCTCAAACTTTACCTCGATAGTGTCGGCTTTCAGTCCTTCTTCCGACTCCATGCCAGGAATCTTGAGTGCTTTGATCTCGCCCACGGGAAGAAATTCCATGATGAGCGGATTCTGGGTGAGCGTATTCACGAAACGCGTCGCAGCAACCAAGACTTGATCGACCTCTCCTTTCAGGAAGAGATCGCGGGCGCAGGCTGCTATGGCCGCGGCTTCGGCAAAGCGTGGAGTACCAGAGTAGGCAAACTGGGCCTGCAACTGGCGTCCGCTGTGACCAACAAATTGTGCGGCTTTTCGTCCCGCAGTAATAAAAAGGGTCGTCTTTGTGTCGTACGGCGCGACTAGCCGGAAGAGGTTTGTATTCAGGGCGCCACACAAGCCTTTGTCCGCGCCCACCAGAATGATGGCACGTCTACGGACTTCGCGGACTTCAAGCAGCGGGTGGTGAAACTCTCCTATGTGTGTGGTAGCCTCCCGTTGAATGCGATAGAGCAATTCGACAAAGGGGCGTCCAGCCACAGCTGCCTGTTGCGCCTTGCGCATCTTGGATGCAGCCACCATCTGCATGGCTTTGGTGATCTGCGCTGTACTGCTGATCGATCGAATGCGGCGCCGTAAGTCGCGAGTGCTGTGCATGGATGATATTCCCTTTACGTGACTAAGAGCCTTTCGGGTGTGCCGCTCCGATCCAATGGATAATGGGCCACGTTTGCGACCTCATTTCCAGGTCTGTTTGAACTCTTCGCTAGCCGCTTTCAGTGCAGCGATCAAGTCGTTATTGAGAGCTTTCTCTTTGGTAATCGTCTCCAGCAAATTCGCCTTCCTCGTGCTCAGAAAGTCGGTAAACTTTGATTGGAACTCCTTGACTCGTTCCACAGCGACATCGGCGACGTAGCCGTTTTGCACGGCCCAGATCACTGCGACCTGAATCTCGACAGGAATGGGGCTGTATTGCGGCTGCTTGAAGATCTCGATGATTCTTTTTCCGGCATCGATCTTGGCCTGCGTCTTGGAATCGAGCTCCGATCCAAACTGAGCAAATGCCGCCAGCTCGCGAAACTGGGCGAGATCGCCCTTGAGCTGTCCAGCGACCTGCTTTAGCGATTTCACCTGTGCCGCCGACCCCACTCGCGAGACCGATAGTCCGACGGAGATGGCAGGCCGAACGCCCTGGTAAAACAAATCGGTTTCCAGATAGATCTGCCCGTCAGTAATCGAGATCACGTTCGTTGGGATGTAGGCGGACACATCGCCGGCTTGTGTTTCGATGATGGGCAAAGCCGTCAGCGAGCCATTGCCGTACCTTTCGTCGACGCGCGCGGCCCGTTCCAGTAATCGGCTGTGCAGATAAAACACGTCGCCCGGATAGGCTTCGCGGCCGGACGGCCGCTTTAGAAGCAAGGAAACCTGCCGGTAGGCCACAGCGTGTTTCGAGAGATCATCGAAGACAATGAGTGCGTCCATGCCATGGTCCATGAACCACTCTCCGATTGCCGCTCCGGCGAACGGCGCCAGATATTGATTGGTGGCCGAGTCGGATGCGGGCGAGGCCAGTACAATCGTGTATGGCATCGCTCCCGCTTTCTCCAGATCGGCGATCACTCGCGCAATGCTCGATTGCTTCTGCCCGACCGCCACGTAGATGCAATAGAGTGGCCGGAAGTTCTTGTCCCCGGCGGCCTCGGCAGCCTGATTCAAGCGTGCCTGGCTGATGATGGTATCGAGACAGATGGTCGTCTTCCCGGTGGAGCGATCCCCTATGATCAACTGCCGCTGTCCACGGCCAATCGGAATCATGGCGTCGATGGGCATGATGCCGGTTTGCACGGGCTGCGTCACTGGCCGGCGCTGAATGATACCCGGGGCCACTTTCTCGACGGGATATGAGAGATCACTCCGGATCGGTCCCTTGCCATCGACCGGCTCCCCGAGCACGTTGACTATGCGCCCCAACAGTGCCTTGCCGACTGGGACCTGCAACAGCTTGCCAGTTGTTCGGACCTCGTCCCCTTCTTGAAGTTGCGTATAGTCGCCCAGAACGACAACCCCAACTTCGTCCTCGTCCAAGTCCAGCGCCAACCCGGTGATGCCATGGCCAAGGTCGAGCATTTCACTGAGCATCGCATCGTTCAGGCCCTCCACCTTCGCAATGCCATCGCCGATTTCGCGAATGACTCCCACATTCTGGCGGACGCCCGCTGCTTTGGCCCCCGCAATCTGCTCTTCGATTTCCTTCAGTAGATCAGCCATATTGCTTCACCCAGATTCAGTTCAGGCATCTCGTTCCGTTCGTGTTGGTGACACCAAAGCTCTTCTCGAGTGCCCTCAATTCGTTCAATATGCTGCCGTCATACACATCACTTCCAACCCGGATACGAATCCCACCGATCAGGTGTGGATTATGCGCGAACACCGTGGCAATTCGCGGTCCGTAAAGGCTTTCAATGCGGCGTCGCACCGACGACTCGATCTCGGGTGTCGAGGGGACCGCACATTCCACTCTGGCGCTGCGCTGCTCTTCCTGCACCTTCAACAATCGCCCGAATTGCCGCAAGATGCGCAAGTATCCACGCGGTCGTTCGGCGAGAATCTTGTGGACCACCTGACGAACCTGGTCTTCGTCCAACCAGCCACTCACCAGACAGAGCCGGAACAACTTCTTGGCCTTTCGCGCGACTTGTTTGGCGGTCATTAAGTGCTCCGTAAGTTCTATATCGCCGTCAGTTGCTTTTCGGTTGCTTCAGCGAGCCTTCGCTGATCGTCATCGGTTAGAACCTTGCCAGCGACCGTCGCCGTCGTCTGCACCACCAGCCGACCTACCTCGCGCTTCAACTCGGCAAGCATGCGCGAACCTTCCTGCCTGGCTGCTTCTCGGGCTTTGGCGACGATCTGCTCCGCTTCCCGAATGGCCTTTCGCGTCTCGACTTGCTCGACCCGCGCCGCCGCAGCCTGCGCCTCCTCAATCAGTTGGCTTGCCTGAGCGCTGGCTTTCGCAAGGATCCGTTGGCGATCGAGTTCGGTTCGCGCAAGATCTGCTTTGATCGTCTCCGAATCCACCAGGCTCTGGGCGATTTGCCCGCGCCTTTGTGCCAGCATGTTCAGGACAGGTTTGTACGCGAAACGCTGAAGAATGATACAGACGATGCAGAAACTGATAATTTGCGCAATCAGGTGAGGCCAGTCTACGCCGAATGTTTGCGCGATCGCGCCAACCTGTCCACCGCTTGACATCAGTACCAATGCCGCCAACTTCATAGTCAAACCTCACGTCCGATCAACCCTCGATCACAGCCAGGCATGGCTTCACTTACTTCACGAGGAAAAGGGTATAGAAGACGATCGCTTCGGCGAAGGCGATAGCCAGAATCGACTGAACCAGAATCTTCGTCGAAGCCACAGGATTCCGGCCCACGGCATCCGATGCTTTCATCCCGATCAGCCCCACACTGATTGCTGCGCCGAATGCCGCCAGTGCTACGTGTATGCTTCCGCTCATTTTTTCTCCTTCGTACTCAGTTGTTTAGGCAGATTTAGCCGCCGGTTCTTCTTCGCGCTGACAAATCAAGAGCGTGAAGACAGCGGTCAGTAACATGAAGACCAAAGCTTGAATGACGCCGACCATCAACTCGAGGAAGTAAAAAGGGACCGGCAACAGCCAACCCAGACGAGGGACGAGCGTGGCCATGGCGTCGAGCATGTTTTCACCGGCAAACACATTGCCGTAGAGACGGAAGCTCAAAGAAATCGGCCGGAAGAGAATGGAGATGATTTCGAGGCATCCCGAGGCGAAGAATACGACCACCATCACCACCTTCAACGGGCCGGAAGTCTCGCCTTTTGGCGCGAACAGTTCCTTGAGGAATCCGAGCACGCCGCCTTCACGCAGCGCCCATAAAATCCAGCAGACAAAGAAAACCAGAGCCATCGCGAGCGTGAGGTTGACATCAGCGTTCGCGCCTCGAAAAAAGGGAGTATCGACTTTGAAGCCGTACGACGTCCGATGTCCCCAGCCGATGGTTCCCACACCCGGGATCAGCCCGACCCAGTTCGCCGATAAGATAAAGATGAAGACGGATGCGAAGAACCAGAACGTTCGTCCGACCAGGTGAGGCCCGATGATGCCTTCGAGAAACGAATAGAGGCCTTCAACCATCCACTCCCAGAAATTCTGTGCACCATCGGGAACCGCCTTCATATTGCGCGTCGCCAACTGAGCGAACACGATCAGACCGATGGCAACGATCCAACTGACAACTATCGAGTTTGTAATCGGAAACCCAAATGGCCGGGCGATCTCCAGCGCCTTGTGAGAGGGACTCTCTTGTCTCTCCTCACCAGTAGTGCTCGCCGTTTTCCCTTCGCCCGCACTTGTCCATGATGCTGCAGATAAATGAATGCGCTGGGTCGCTGCCGACGCATGCCCTGCCCATGAGCACACGAGCAAAACGAGAGCGAGTTGCGCAAGAAAGTTCAGTTTCACTGCAAATCCAACTGGCATGTCCGAAGTGCGGAGCGGCCCAATTCGAGCACTTGAGTCATCACTTTTCCTTTAGCACTCAGCCTTCCATTGCAAGGGTTAGGTGGCTTGAGTGTCGTATTTCGATACGATGTAGGTGCTTACGAGCATCGCCACCCTCGTCTCCTTACGGCGCTTTCGAGTTGGAGAAAAATTCAGCGACCGACTTTGGGCATGTGACCGTGGAACTGACCATTAACGGGCTGATAGTGCTCGTGCGTCGGCAGAGGTGACGCCCTTCTGGTTGCTGCTCGAGAACTGCCTTAACGAATTGCATCGATCAAACTCCCGTAGGTTTGGCTTCCGCACTGCGCGAAAGATCTGCACATTTGAGAAACAAGGGCGCAGTCGTCACCGGTGCCGCATCAGAGATTGGAAAGGCGATCGCGACGGCGTTCATTGAAGCTGGAGCTAGCGTGTTGCTCTGCGACCTAAATGCAAAAGCACTCGATGAGGCGGCCAAGGAACTCGGTGATCGCGCAATCGGGCGGGTCACCTGGAAATCCTGACGAACTGTCCTTGGAAAGGCAACGGCCGGGAATTGGCGAATTTCATCGAACGCGCGGTCATCGTGACCCGCGGCGAGGAGTTAGAAGTGCCGATCGGCGAGCTTCGCTCTTCTTCGGAGCTTGGTGTTGTCAGCAGTTCGATCTCTAGCTTTCGACAAGCGGAATCCAATGGCATTCGTGTTGTCGGCATCGCTCCTGGTCTGGTGGAGACACCGTTGACAAGGAAGGAGTTGGAAAATCCCGCGATGCGCGAGCTGTTCCTGGGTGTCATTCCGATGAAGCGGCCGGTTGACGCAAAGGAAATTGCCGCTGCCGCAGTGTTTCTAGCTTCCGACAGCGCCAGATCGATCAACGGTCACACCATCGTGATCGATGCCGGTTCGTTAACTCGCGGCTATCCGGCACTGTTAACGGGTTTGAAAAAGCAAGAGCCAGAGGTGGTACAGGCAGGCACGCACTCTTGATGATCGATCCCAAACGCTACACGAATGGGCGAATTGCGCTCGCCAATCTCTCGGCCTCAATCGAAACTTTGGAGTTCGGCCGAATCGAGAGCGCAAGCCCAGAAGGATTGGCGACGCTGTCAAACCTTCTGTTCCTTCGCGGAGACTTGCTCGGCCGCATCGCGGACCATGATCGAGCGGAATTAGCCGCGCTGGAATCTATCGCCCTATCGCTAAATGCGGCCAGCATCGCTTTCACCCATGCGCGGCTCGCCGGCCGTCGAAGCAAAGAAACTTCTCGATCGAGCGCAGGAAGCGGGATATCCAGCGCAAGAGATCGAGGCCGGCGTAGTACGCTTGAGCCCCACCCAGGCTCTCCAGAGAGTGCTGGAACAAGTCGCGATCGTCGCGCCGACGGATTCCACCGTCCTGCTTCACGGGGAGACAGGGACGGGCAAGGAGTTGATCGCCCGCGCCATTCACAACTTAAGCTCCCGGCGCGAACGT